>ENA-UPTJ01000325-UPTJ01000325.1-marine-metagenome-genome-assembly--contig:-NODE-325-length-30413-cov-5.354272_pt1 | contig 30413 bp, 29 predicted proteins | sample MGYA00238168_ERZ767080 | MGnify/ENA primary metagenome ERZ767080 (study PRJEB28935, sample SAMN06266237) | marine metagenome | isolation source: Columbia River Estuary | place: USA:Columbia River Estuary... | reverse complement strand
TATTTTTGAGACATGCATATCCCAAAGTGGACTACATTCATTTTAATTTTATCTGCCTTCTGCTCAAATGTTAAAGCCCAGTCGTTAGATACTCTTACCGTCACCACCCACAACAAAGTTCTCATCCAAACGGATCCCTCACGCGGAAGCACCGATTACCGAGGATGGGGAGTCTTCCCCAGCAACAAAAACTTCCAACGCATGTACTGTGAGTTGTCGTTTCAATGTCCTACGGGAATGACCTGCGGGGAGTGGGATTACTTGAACTACATTTATTTAGATAACCGTCGAGGCACTTTCAATGATTCCTTGGGATGGGAAATCATGAGATTCATCACACCTTATGGTTTGACCTTCAACAGCCAGTGGAAACACACCTGGAGGTTTGACATAACCGATTTTCAATCGCTCTTTAAAGACTCCATCCAAATCAGATATAGACATACCGGTTATGAAGCAAAAAATGGCCGCGGATGGATCATTACCGTAAAATTCATCATGCACGAGGGCCCATCCATCAGAGACGTCATAGGCTTGCAGAGAATGATGCAAAAGAGCATTCCCTACGGAAATGACTCCCTCTTTGAAGCACGAAGCGAAGAGTTTTCTTGGACACCCAACGAGGCCACAAAATATTCTCGATTCAAAATCATCCAAACAGGACATGGTATGGACAAACCCAGCAATTGTGCGGAGTTTTGTCCCAAAAGAAGATATTTATGGCTGGACAGCCAGTATGTAGACACCTCATGGGTATGGCGTGAAGACTGCGGAAGCAACCCTGTGTTCCCACAAGGAGGAACTTGGGTCTATGACAGAGCAAGTTGGTGTCCCGGACAAAACGTTGAAGAATACAACTTTGAAGTAAAAGAAAACGGAAAACCTCACACCTTTGATCTCGATATGGAAACTTACGTCAAAGCCAGCGGGAGTTCAAATTATGTCATCACAACCTATTTAGTGGAATACGGCGAATACCGATATACAACTGATGCTACCATAGAAGACATTCTTAAGCCCTCCAATCACCCTCAATATTCAAGAATGAATCCTATCTGCAGTGAACCTCAGGTGAGAATCAAAAACACCGGCAAAGAAGTCATCCAAAGCTTGGAATTGGAATACGGCATTTCCGGTGGAAAATTAGAGAAATACCTATGGAAGGGCGTGATTCATTCCAACCAAACCTTCGATGTGTATCTGCCCTCTTATTTTGATTGGACCTCTGTGAGCAACAAATTTGAATGCCGCATTTTAAAAGTAAATGGCAAAACTGATGAAGATGCATCAAACAATTTTTACCAAGTGGAAATGCCTACAATTCCACCTGCTCTCCCCAACAAAGTGATTGTGGTCTTTAAGACCAACAACGCACCAAGCGAAAACAGCTACCGAATCATTGGACCCCAAGGAAACATAGTACATCAAAAAACAGGATTTACTGCGAAAAACACCATACACAGAGATACCATCACTTTAGGCAATGGTTGTTTCACTTTCGAATTTTCAGATACCGGTGCGGCTCCACAAGATTACCTTTTAAATGAAGATGGCCTGGGATGGTGGGCAAACACCTACGATGGAAATGGCTCACTTCAATTGAGAAATGGGGTAAGCGGTGTTTTGCATAAGAACTTTGGTATTGATTTTGGAACGGACATCAGATATGATTTTACCGTTGGGTTTCCTGCAAGTACCGCTGCTATGGAAAAACAAAGCTCAGTGTTGAAAGTATTCCCCAATCCCGCTTCGGAAGGATTTGCAGTAGAAATTCCAGAATTATTTGCAAAAAACGCAACTCCAGCGGTCATTGAAATCAGAAATATGCAAGGACAACTCATTGAATCTAAAACCCTTGAGCCCAATTTCAGTGTATATCAATGGATTGACCTCAAAAACAGACAACCGGGGGTCTATATGGTCAATTTCAAACAAAACAACGACCTTTGCACTTCCAAAGTCGTATTATACTAAGTTTTGAATAAGCTCCTCATCTTTTCGGCGCCTTCAGGATCAGGCAAAACCACCGTGGTGAAACACCTAATGGAAAAGCTGAATCATCAGCTAGGCTTCTCTGTGAGCGCTACCACCAGACAACCCCGCCCAGGTGAGGTAGACGGCCGCGAATACCACTTTTTAAGTGAAGCAGATTTCCGTCAAAAAATAGAAGAAAATGCTTTCCTCGAATACGAAGAAGTCTATGCGGGAATTCTGTACGGAACCCTTTGGAGTGAAGTAGAGAAAATCTGGGCAGAAAACAAGATGGTTGTTTTTGATGTAGACGTCAAAGGCGGACTAAACCTAAAACGCAAATTCGGAGATCAAGCCTTAGCCGTTTTCTTGAGACCTCCCAATGTAGAAGTATTACTGGAAAGACTCACCAAACGCAGCACCGAAGTAGAACACCAACTCAAAGAACGCATTGCTAAAGCCAATTACGAACTCAGTTTCGAAAACCAATACGATGTAGTGGTTGTTAATGATGTATTGGAAGAAACATTTGAAACCTGTGAAACATTGGTTTCAGATTTTTACCACAAAGAATCATGAGAGTAGGCCTATATTTTGGATCTTTTAACCCCATCCATATTGGGCACCTTCAAGTTGCAAAATACATTTTGGAACACGGAAATTTTGACGAAATGTGGTTTGTGCCTTCGCCCTTAAATCCACATAAATCAGAAGAAACATTGATTCCCGCAAACTTGAGGTTGCAATGGGTGCAAAACGCACTGATCAATGAACCTCAACTGAGCTGTTCGGATGAAGAGTTTCATTTGCCACTCCCCTCCTACACCTATAAATCAGTAATTCATTTCAAAGAGAAGTATCCAATCAATGAGTTTTCACTCATCATGGGTGCTGATAATTTGTATACCTTTCATAAATGGCAATTTGCTGAGGAACTATCGCAAATTTGTCCTTTACATGTGTATGCCCGACCAGGGTATCCTAAGCCAGAGGAGCCCATGCCGTTTGGAGCCACTTGGTACGACGCACCATTGATTGATATATCAGCCACAGAAATAAGAGATTTACTGTGGGAAAATGAACCCATCAATCACTTGGTACCTTCAGAGATTGTTTCAGAACTTACCTCTTTTTTTCAGGCGATGCAACCTGAACCGAATGAGTAACCAACTCACCCCAAAAGTCACAACAAAAGAATACAAGGCATAAACCAATGCCGGTTTTTCCATTTCTGTATTTTGCAACAATTGGCTTGCAATCAATAAGCCTAGGGCCGTGTTATGTAATCCCACTTCTATAGCCATTGTGATTCTGTTTTTAAACGACAACCGAAAAGGAACACCTATTAGGAAGCCCATCAACATAGAAAGCACATTGAATGCAATGACATATGGAGTCAACTGAATTATTTCGCGAGTACTCATACTTGTACCCCCGTGATCTTCTTTTGCCAAGAATTTAATGGCAAAAACCAATAATAACAAAATAGGCAATACTACATTGATTATCTTCTGAATTTCGATGATCTTCTTACCTACAACAGTTCTAACAAGCATTCCTAACACAGCAGGTAACAAGGTCACTAGAAATATGGCCACAAAAGTTTCAAATAATGGAAGTGATATAAAACCACTGTCGCTATCAGGCATCAACCACCATAGAAAAACATTGACCAACAACGGAATTGAAATGAGCGATAATACTGCGTTTGACACTGTTAAGCTTACCGATAAGGCAACATTGCCTTTCACGAAATAACTCACCAAATTTGATGTTATACCACCTGGACAAACACTTAAAATCATGAGTCCTACCTTGAATTCTACAGGCAAAACTGCATTGGTAACAATAAAGTATGCCAGCAGAGGTAGTAAAATCATTTGAGAGAATAGACCTAATGCGAGCGGTTTAGGTTGGTCAAATAATACCTTGAAATCATGCTTCTTCAAACTCAAACCGAGCCCAAACATTATCATTCCTAAAACAACATTGAGTAGTAGGTTTATATTTTCGCCGATTAAACTCATTTGAAATTAAACTTTCCTTGACTTAGATTTAATGCATTAACGCTGGAACCTCAACGATTAACAGTTTAACAAAATGATAGGCGTAATAAATTCCAATAACCAACAATAACAAACCAACGTATTTATTAAAAATATAGTATATCCTCAAATTCAATTTTCTACCAATAAGATCGCTGAGAAATACCTTACCTAAATCCAAACTAAATACGGTCAAAAGGATGCTCATCATTTCAACTAAAATGGTGTATTCATGATCTGTTTTGGAATTGTGACCCACGGTTATGGCTCCTAAAATCCCAACCCATAACAAAATAACAAATGGGTTCATGAGGTTTACTAAAAAACCCTGTAATAATGTTGCATTCGGATTCATAGGTTTTTGCAAATTCTCAATAAAATTTCTGTATTTCACAACAAACCCGCGTACTCCCATAAATAGGATCCCCGAAGCTGCAAAACCAGCAAACACCAATTGAAACCATGGAGTTGAAAACAAACTTGCCAGGCCATAAAAACAAGCCAACGCAACTACTAAATCAGCTAAAAAAATACCGGTGGCCATTCTCCAACCTGCCTTTTTACCTCCTTGCATTCCAACTTGAATCAGGGCGAAAAACGCTGGGCCGAAACTCATCATTCCAAGGAATAATCCGTATCCGATTCCACGTAATATAGCCAGCGCCCATTCCATGTTTGCAAGTTAGCCCCCTAAAGTTACAAAGGCAAAATTTAGCCTAATTTTAAGGCAACTTCTTTGGTGAATGTATCATAAATTGCCAATGAAGAAGCAATAATTTCTTGATCAAAAACAATGTCTTCCTGTCCGTGAAAATCGGTCACCCTTCCTCCAGCCTCTCTGACTAAAAGAATCCCTGCCGCAATATCCCAAGGGCTCAAATTCATTTCAAAAAAAGCATCAAATCGCCCACAGGCAACATATGCTAAATCTATTGCTGCCGAACCCATGCGCCTTAAACCTTGGGTAGAACGCATGAATACTTCAAGAAGTTGAAGGTATTCAGACATTTTTCCAAAAGTGTAATATGGAAAGCCAGTAGCAATTAATGTGTTCTTTAGTTGTACGTTCTCTGCTACTTGAATAGATGCACCGTTTAAATGTGCTCCCTTGCCTCGTGCAGCGGTAAAAGACTCCTTCAGGGAAGGACATTCAACTACAGCCAGTTCGGGTTGACCATTGACAAACAGAGCCACGCTGATGGAAAAAACGGGTAGTCCGTGTAAAAAATTCGTTGTTCCATCCAAGGGATCAATGATCCAAGTTTCTGTGGTAAGAATTCTATTTTCAGAAGCACTTTCTTCTCCAATTATTGTAGAATCTGGCAAGAGTTTTTTTAACCCATCAACCAACATTTGTTCGCTGTTTCGATCTACAAAACTCACCAACTGATTGGCGGTTTTTTCTTCAATTTCTACAACGGAAACTTTCAGAAGATGCTTAAGCTGAAATTCTCCAACTTCTTTACAAAGTTGTAAAACCTGAGGGAGCAAATTGGAATAATCTGTTCCCTCCTGTTTATTAAGACTCATTAAGCCAAATCGTTAGGAACAAAATTGCTCATAAGCAGCAGCCAAATTGTCAGCTACCATATCGGCAGTTCTACCTTCAATCATGTGACGCTCAACCATGTGAACTACTTCCCCATTTTTGAAAAGTGCAACTGCTGGTGAAGAAGGTGGAAATGGCACCATAAACTCACGCGCTTTAGCCACCGCTTCAAGGTCTTGTCCCGCAAAAACGGTCAATAAATTCACTGGCTTCTTCGATGAAATTTCTAACGACTTTAATATACCTGGGCGAGCACTTCCTGCTGCACAACCGCAAACCGAATTAACAACCACAAGAGTAGTATCGTTATTTCCGTTCATTGCCGCTTCAACGTCAGCTGCAGTCTTTAATTCTGTGAACCCTTTATTGGTCAACTCGGCTCTCATTGGAGCCACCATCATTTCTGGATAAGGCATAATCACAAAATTACTACATTCTGTGAGGTCAATGTTGAATTTTAGGCAAAAAACTCTTGCCCTTCGATGAATATTCGCTCCACTTGGTTTTGACCTAAGAAGTACGGAATGGTTTTTATTGAATCTGAAGTTTTCATCACCAAAAAGTCTGCCCGCATTCCCGCACCAATGGAACCCAATTGATCACCCAATCGCAAACTATGCGCCGCGTTACAGGTTATGGCATTAAACACTTCCTCTGGAAGCATTTTCATTTGAGTACATGCTAAAGATGCGATATTTTGCAGGGAATGAATAGGACTTGATCCTGGATTAAAGTCTGTTGCCAAAACCACTGGCAGCCCAAAATCAATCATTTTTCTGGTAGGTGCGTAAGGAATTCCTAAGAAATACGAAGTGCCGGGTAGAGCCACGGGCATAGTTCCACCATATCCGCTATCCGCTAAAAATGAAGCTTTTAACAACTCGAATTCTACCTCGCTGCAATGCTCTAAATGATCCACGCTCCAAGACTTCATCTCAACCGCTACTTGTACCCCACCAGTTAACCCTAATTCATTACCGTGAATTTTTGATGGCAAACCGAACTTAGTAGCACGTTCCAATATTCTTCGGGTTTGATCTACAGTAAAAAAACCCTTGTCGCAGAACACATCAATATGATCGGCTAGTTCATCAGCAATTACGGCTGGAAGCATATCCCTCAAAATCAAATCGATATATGCGTCAGGTTGTCCTTTAAATTCTGTAGGAAAAGCATGTGCTCCCAAAAAAGTCGCTTTGATAATTATCGGAAAAGCCGCTTTCAAACGTTTAACAACCCTCAATATTTTAAGCTCTGAATCAACACTTAAACCATATCCACTTTTAATTTCAATACAGGTAGTACCTTGTAAAATCATGGCCAATACCCGTTGATATGCTTGTTCAAACAACTCATCTTCTGACATCATCCTCAACTTCGCGGCTGAATTTAATATGCCCCCTCCTGAAGCTGCAATTTCTTCGTAACTAGCCCCTTTAATTCTGAGCGAAAATTCTTCATGTCGAGGTGCGGCAAACACCAAATGGGTATGAGAATCTACCAAACCAGGAATAACCTCTTTGCCCATTAAATCAACAACCTGATCAGTGTCATTTATTTCAGGTTTTCCAACCCCAATTTCAACAATTTGGCCATTTTCAACCTTTATGAAGGCATTTGAAATACTCTCCACCTGAGACATTTCTTTACCAAATTTCAGATTAATTCTTTTCTTTTCGGGGGATGTTAACCCGTGTATCTTCGAAATATGGGTGAAAATCGTTGACATGCTTGCGAAGTTAATCCTATGTTTGTAGAAGTACACACAAATCAAGAAATTCCAATCATGAAATCATTGAAAGAACGGTTACAAAATCCCCCAAAAAAAGCATCATCTGCATTTATAGCTCCAAATGCCACAGTCATAGGAACTGTTGAATTGGGTGAACATAGCAGTGTATGGTTTGGCGCAGTATTAAGGGGAGATACCGATCTAATTAAAGTGGGTGATCGTACCAACATACAAGATAATGCTGTTTTGCATGCTGACCCAGGCGATCCGTGTTTAATTGGTGAAGATTGTGTGATTGGACATTCGGCAATTGTGCACGGGGCACAGCTAGAGCATCACGTATTGATTGGCATGGGTGCCACAGTCTTGAACAATGCAAAAATTGGTGCCTTTTCCATCATCGGTGCAAATGCATTGGTGCCATCCGGAATGGAGATTCCCCCCTATTCAATGGTCTTGGGTGTTCCCGCAAAAATTGTTAAAACACTTGGTACAGAAATTGAAAATCGAATCAATTCCAATGTTCAAGAGTATGTTAAGCGAGCTTCTGAATACAAAGAGTTTTTCGAGGAAAAATAAAACGGGAAACTAATTTTTAGGGCGCTTTTCATTATACTTGTACGATTCGGAAACCATGGCAAGAACTAAGTACTTTTACAATCCCAAAAGTCTAAGCTTCGAAAAGGTTTCCGAAAACCGCCGATACATGGTTTGGCGCGTAATCGGGTTTTCTGCCTTGATTATTGTTTCTGTGGGGCTTACCGCATTAGTATTGGCTCAATTCATTACTGAAAAATTTGACAAATCTAGTTCTGTAAGTCAATCAAACACTGTAAGTGCTATTCGATCTCTAGAAAAACAAATTGAATCATTAGACCAACAGATCTCCGACCTCCAAAAGAAGGATGTAGAAGTTTATAGGGCGATTTATGGTGTAGACCCTCCAAATTTAGAAAAGCTAGAAAAAGCAGATTACAACGATTTGTTGAAATTGTCATATGGCGATAATTTGAAAAAATTAAATGAGCGTTTGCTTCAAATTAAAGCTTTGGTGGCAACACAGGAAAAATCCTACAAGCAATTGGATAAATTGATTAAGAATCGATCAGATTTAGTGAACTCAATTCCCGCAATTATGCCTGTAGCTAATAAAGATTTGAAACGCATGGCTAGCGGCTTTGGTTATAGACTTGACCCATTCTACCATACATTTTCTTTCCACGGAGGAATGGATTTTACCGCAGAAGTCGGCACCGAGGTCTATGCAACAGGTGATGGTAAAATATCAAAAGTTTCGCAGGAAACCTGGGGTTATGGCAATCATATCATTGTGCATCATGGACATGGGTATACGACACTCTATGGGCATTTAAGTCGCTTTGCTGTTAGACCGGGTGAAAAAGTTAAACGCGGACAATTAATTGGGTATGTTGGCAATACGGGAAGATCAACTGGCCCACACTTGCATTACGAAGTTCGCAAAAACGATAACCCGTTGAATCCTGCGTTCTTTTACAGAAACGACCTTTCAGACGAACAATATCAACAAATGCTAGAATTATCTCAACGCGAAGCCAATCGTTTTGATTAATTTTGCATTCAATATTTGAACGCCTTCATTTCATGAGCCTCGACAACCAATCAAACATTGAATCTACTCGTAAGTACTTCAAAATTGGAGATGTGGCAGATATGTTGGGCGTAAACGCTTCTACTTTGCGTTTTTGGGAGAAAAACTTTCCCCAAATTCAGCCCATGAAAAACAAAAAGGGCGATCGCATCTACACTCTTAAGGACATTGAAGTCTTAAAAGAAATCCAGTATCTTTCACATAACAAGGGACTGAGATTATCTCATGTATCTAAAAAAGTAAGCCGCAACCCGCAAGAAACGGATGCTCGGCGCACTTTAGTAGATCAATTGAGAAATTTCAAAAGTCAATTGTTAAAGTTGAAAGATCAATTGGAATGAGGGGAAGGAATATACTACACACATCTATTTTCGCGTTTTGTTTTGCGTTTATCGCAAATCATCAAAATCTAAATGCCCAGGTAAAAGCATCAACACAATCATTTGCAGAAGCAATTCCATTCAATTGGATTCAATTCAAAGAACAACCAAAAGAACTGAGCACCATTTTCCGGCATCTGCCCAACAAAGGCCCCGGCTCTAATTCTGGCCCTCAATTTGAAGCCGGATTAACCACACAAAAAATAGTCGCGGGAACCGACCTTAATTTATTCAATTTCAGTTGTTTGTATCATAACAAGAACAGCTTTGGGCTCAATTTAATTCACTTAGGAAGTCCTGATTTCCAAACTTCACAATGCGCCTTGGGCTATCTCTGGCACAATCCGAAATTTGATGTTGCTTTTTCTGCACAATTCCAGAAATCTACCGTAAGCCCTTGGTTCTTTGTTCCAGGGGCAAGTGTCACATACAACAACACCAAAAATTCCAGGTTTAGCGCCTATTACAAATTCAATGAATCTATGGGATTGGGATATCATATGGTATTAAAAAAAGGAGCATTGCTCAACATAAACTATTCGATACCCTCATTTGCGTTCAGTGAAAACACCCATCATATTTCGGGCTCTGTTTACTACCCTATATCAGACAATATTTGGCTTGGAGTTGAATCACATCCTCAAAGAAGATTCAACCAATGTACTCTGTTATATAGAGTCTCTGAACACCTAAACTTTGCATTTCAATCTGGCTATTTCACTTCTTTTCACACCTTCAATCTTTCTTTCTATGCCGGACTTTCATTACCCTAAAATATTGCCCATTCTTGGCCTCCTCAATTGGAACGCTGTATTGAATGCTCAATTTGAAACGGCCCTTGAAATCCAGGAATATCAAGACGAAACTTTGATGTTTACTGAAACTATAAAAATCAATGAATTAACCGCCGAACAACTTTCAGCGCACCCATTGATTGGTCCCGAAAGAGCTCTAAATATTATCAATCACAGATCAAGTTATGGGCCCATCTTAGACATGGAAGAATTATTATTTTGTGGATTCCTACCCCAAGAATTGCGAAAATTAAAGGGTCAACTTTTGTTTCAGGATTTAAACCTTTCAAAGTCCACCTTCAGTCAAAGACTACTTTGGAAGGATCCTGTAAATTCCATTTTCCGACTTTCGGGTCGAGCCGAAACTCTTAAATTAGGCAAGCATTCTTGGTGCATTGAATACGATTCAACATCCAATAGACCCCTAGTGAAATCTTGGGCTTCTGAATTCAAAATCAAACAACTACGCACTTACATTGGGCATGTCTCGATTCAAGAAAATCAAGGAATGATTGCTTCTCCTCCATTTCCCGTGGGTAAACTTTTCAACTTGGGAAGCTGGTCATACCAATCGGTTAATATTTCCAGATACGGCGGAAGCCAACCCGCACCATTCGGAATAGGCGTGCAGTTTCCGTGGCAAAAAACATGGATACTGAACGTTTTCACCGCCTTTGATGGACGTTCATTTGCATCGTTTTCAATTAAAAAACTGCCTGTAGACATCCAATGGATCTCCACTTATGCGGGTCAAAATCACGCGCATCAGCTTTCTCTCATGAAATCTTCTTTTTTGGGGATTAGATGGAACCTTCAGTATGCGCTAGATTCTAAACTCAATTCAGCTTATTACTTTTCAGCCATTGGTTCATTCGATGCAAATTTGCAATGGGGATTGAGGTATCAACGCATTTCTGAGGGATACTTATCGCCATTTTTTTCGCCGTTCAAAAAATCCGAAATTGGAAAACACTTATTGAGTTGGGGTATAGACAGCAAACTAGACAAAAACACCCTCTTGCAATTCAGGTATCATTTGTATGAATCACTCCCCGATCATCTACCTCTCTATCGCCGAAGCCAACAAGAAATATGGAGCATTAAAACTGAATATTCCAAAGGGACAACAATTACTGAGATTAAAGCAGCACAAACCTTGAATCAAATGCAATTATCCTTACAAAATAGATTGGAACTCAACAATAAAACACTTTTAAAATTCACATTACTCGCCGTTAACAGCAAAGATTTTGGCAGGTCTAATTGTGTTAGTGCACAAATAGAAACATCTGTGAATATTTTTAAAATTCGCGCCCAAATTCTTGCATACCAAGCACCCTTTTTGCGCATTTATACCTCACAATCATTGATTTACCAACCCGTTGGGGTGGTCAGTTTCAAAGGTTCAGGACAATACTACAATATTCAACTTTCAGCAAAGATATCGCGGCATTGGAAGTTGCAATTTCAATACATTTTGTTGCACAAAACGCAAATCTCTGATGAGGCAACCCAAGAAATACCCCGTATTTTTGTACAACTCTTAAAACAGTAAATTTTAAATATGATTCAAAGAACCAAACTGAGCGTTAACATCAATAAATTTGCTACCATCCGCAATGCAAGGGGTGGAAATAATCCCAATTTGGTTCAAGTTGCCAAAGATTGTGAAGCATTTGGTGCACAAGGAATTACCGTTCACCCAAGACCCGACGAAAGACATATTCGATTTTCTGATGTTTACGACCTGAAAAAAGTGGTAACCACCGAATTCAACATTGAAGGTTATCCTTCGCCTCAATTCATACAACTGATACATGAGATTAAACCTGAACAGGTAACTTTGGTTCCAGACCCTCCAGGAGTTTTAACATCCAATGCGGGTTGGGATACCATCAAATACATGGATTTTCTGAAAACTGTTGTTGCCGATTTGAAAAAAAGCGCATCAAGAGTGAGTATCTTCTTGGAGGCCAACCCGAGATTGGTTGAATCTGCAGTACTCACCGGCGCCGACAGAATTGAACTATACACGGAATCATATGCTACAAATTACAGTGTCGATAAAGAAATGGCCATTAAACCATTCGTTGATACTGCTCTTGAAGCAGAACGCTTAGGCATTGGATTAAACGCAGGTCATGACTTGGATTTGCAAAATTTAAATTACTTATCCAAACAAATTCCAAACCTTCAGGAAGTTTCAATAGGACATGCTTTGGTATGTGACGCCTTATATCACGGCTTACAAAATACCATTCAAATGTATTTACATCAACTTAAAGTTTAAATGCAATATGAGGGGTTGGCACAGTGGGGTTTTACTGATTATCTTATTTTTAACTTGCAGCGTAAAAGCTACACCTTCAAGTAATCTTTGGGGTTTTGAACCGCATAGATTCATACACAAACACGCTTGCTTATCGCTTCCCCAACCATTATTTAGATTTTACAAACCTCATATTGGTTTCTTAATTGAACATGCCGTTGACCCAGACATGCGGCGATACATTGATACTGCTGAGGCATCAAAACACTACATTGATATTGAAGATTATTCAGTGCCCTTAGATTCTATGCCGGTTTATTACGATTCGGCTGTCGCGAAATTTGGAATTAAACGACTTCAAGAATCAGGATGGCTGCCGTGGAACCTCATTTTTCAAATCCACAGACTTAAAAATGCATTCTCTCAAGGAGATTTAGATAAAATCTTAAGGGCCACTGCCGATTTGGGCCATTATGCCGCTGATGCTTGCGTTCCTTTGCACACAACCACCAATTACAACGGACACCTCACTGATCAACAAGGAATACATGCATTGTGGGAAACACAGGTTCCTGCACGCTTCATGGATACGTTACTAAACCTTCCTGCGGAAGCCCGGTATTTGGAATCGCCTGCTGCTGAAATTTGGCTACAAATCAAACAAGCGCATCAATTGACCTCGAAAGTATTCGAGGAAGAAATGAAAATCAGAAAAGGGTTGCCTCAACATTTGGCATTAGGATTTCATCAAAAAAAATCTGAAGTTACTTTGGCATTCAGTGAAAGGTATATTTCTGAATTTCACCAGAGTCAGAACGGAATTGTTGAACTACAAATGTTGCGATCAATTGAATTTTTCAGAAACTGTATTTATACAGCTTGGATAATGGCAGGTCAACCCAATCTTTAGAAATTAGGTTTCATTTGATAATTTTGATAAAAATCAAGAAGTACATTCACCGCTTCTTCCGCAGTATCTACAAGAGAAAAAAGCAACATATCCTTTTGGCTTACATATTCTTGTTGGGTAATTAAGGTATTTTGTATCCAATCCAACAACGGACTCCAAAACGATTTGTCAACCAATATAATTGGGAATTTTGCTCGTTTATCAGTTTGAACTAAAGTAAGTGCTTCAAATAATTCATCCAATGTTCCAAATCCACCCGGCATAACTACAATTCCTTGCGAATATTTTAGAAACATCATTTTCCTCACAAAGAAATAGTCAAAATACAGTCTTTTATCATCATCTTGATAAGGATTGTTATTGGTTTCAAAGGGCAAATTGATATTAAGTCCAACAGAAGCACTTCCGCCCTGTTTGGCCCCTTTATTTCCTGCTTCCATGATTCCAGGTCCGCCTCCGGTAATGATTCCCCACCCAGCTTCAGAAAGCAATTGAGCCGTTTGCTCTGCGAGGTGATAGTGAGGATGATTTGGTTTGGTTCTTGCAGATCCAAAAATGGATACGCACGGACCAATTTTTGCCATTTTATCATACCCCTCTACGAATTCCGCCATAATTTTAAAAATACTCCAACTGTTAGAACTGGCTATTTCTGGCCAATCTTTGTTTGCGAATGCTTTTTCAATTCGCGCTCTTTCATGATCGTTTAATTTTGACATAACTAGTCAATATACTAATTAATTTGGAGAATTTTCATTTCAATTCGACGATTGCGCGCTTTTCCAGCATCGGTATCATTTGAATCCATAGGCTGTGCACTGCCAAAACCCTTGGCTTGCAATCTATTTTCTTCGATACCTGCTGCAGTCAAATAATTTTTTACCGAATTGGCTCTATTTTCAGAAAGTATTTTATTGTGAGATTCGCTTCCAGTATTGTCAGTGTGACCAGAAATTAAAATGCGCATTTTTGGGTTGGCTTTTAATAAATTGATCACTATTTTCAATTCCGTTTCACTTTCTGATTTTAGGTCAAATTTATCAATGTCAAAAAATAAATTCCTCAATTGAACAACCTGATCTATTTTTATTTTTTCAAGCTCCGCAATCACTTCAAATGGTTTATCAAGTGAAGAAAGTTCAGGTTGAAAATTTCTTGAATCGAATAAATACCCTTGTGACATTGAATGTAGGGCATAATTTTTCCCTGCAATGATGGGAATTAAAAAGCGTTCAACACTATCAGCATACACTACCTTATTCTGTGATAAATCAACAAGCCGAACTCTAGACCTTACAGGTTGACCTGTATTTTTATCTATCACACGACCCAACAAATAGTTGACAGGTTGAGGTTTTAACCGGTCGGGAAGAACCATTTGATATATATCCAATCCACCAAATCCACCTTGTCTTGCAGAAGCAAAATAAGCTTTATAACCATAGGCATCTACATAAAATCCTACGTCGTCTGAAGCTGTATTTATTCCTTTACCCAAATTCTCAGGTTTACCCCATTTATTATCTTCCCCTAATCGAGTTAGAAACAAATCATGTCCACCGTACCCTGTATGTCCGTTACTCGAAAAATACAAAGTTCTCCCGTCGTAATGCAAAAAGGGTGCTTCTTCATCGTATTCTGTATTGACTGTTGGACCTAAATTAATAGGAGTTCCCCATTGGCCATTTCTTCTAAATGATACCCATAAATCCTTTCCTCCAAATCCACCGGGCCTTGCACTGGCAAAAACCAAGGTATTTCCATCACCGCTCACCGATGGCTGTGCATCCCAAGCAGATGAATTGACTACAGGACCCATATTTTGGCGTTTGCCCCAAGTGCCGTTAGGCTCTAGCATGCTGTAAAACAAATCACAACTCCCGAAACCACCCTGATTGCAGACAGTGTAGAATAATATTTGATTTTCAGCACCCAAAAAGACGGAAGTTGTACCTTCGTTCTCTGGGGTATTTATGCGGCCAGGTGCAGAACGAGATTTCAACCAATCACCGTTTTCATCCTTTTGAGCAAAATAGAAATCTTCCTGCATATCCACTAAGCGTGTGTATACAAAAACCTTAGAATTGATGGGCATCCCCGGCCAGTATTCATTCAAATTAGAATTGATTGCCGGTCCCATATTTTCAATTTTCAAATTTGACAATTCAAAACTTTCTTTAATTGCCAAATCACATGTCCCTTTTAATCTTTGTGCCTTATCTCTTAAACCTTCAGAGGCAGCATGTTTCCTTGGAATAAATCCTTCTATAGCCGATGCCTTGTCAAAGCCATCCAAAATGTTCAATGCCTCTTGATATCGACCCAATTGAAACAAGTAAAAGGCGTAATAATAATAACTTGGTTGATAAAGCGAATCAATTTGAAGGCATTTCCTATGAGCAGCTAGAGCACCCGAACTATCTTTCAATGATTCAAGTAAAACCGCTTTAAGTGCATATCCTGAGGAGTTTTTGGGGTCGCATTTAATGAACTTTTCGGTCTTCTTAAGGGCATCTTTGAATTTAGCATCTTCAAAAGAGGAATAGGCTTCATTCAATATTTTTTGACATTTTGACTGTGCATGAACTGAACCCAATCCCCATCCCCAAAAAGCCAATAAGAGCAATCCATTTTTAATTAATTTTTCCATTGGAAGGTTTTAATAGCATGATAAATATCGTCTTGAAGAAATTCGAAAACAGGACGTATAGAATCAGTTTCTGTCTTCTTGTCAAAATACAAGGCTCCACGAACGAAGTGTTTTACCGAGTCAGTAGTGTAGAAATTTAGGTTACTTGCAGTATTTCCTTGAATATGAAATAACACACCGTGTAAATTGGGGTTGTAATTTTCAACTGGATCTTCAACTATATCTTCGGCTTTTTGAATGTGTTTATTTACCAATGTACGTGTATCGGAAATCATAGAATCATATCCATCCCAAGTATTAAATCTGTGGTAAGTCAAATGCAAAGTCACATCGAGACTGGGGAATTTCAAGTTGTACCAATGTTTTCCTGGGTTTAAAGTATCTTCAGTTAGGACAGAATATTCAGGAATTTCAAAGCCAAAGGGTGCATCAGTCGCTGGAAAAGACTGATAGGATTTCGCAGGTAAAGTCATTTTGGGATAACCATGAGGTTTGGGTACAAAATCGTTTCCAGAACCACATGAAGCCAAAACAGTTAACATTATTAAGGCTAAGATTTGAATTTTATTGTTCAATTTCATTTCGATCTAGGGGAAAAATCACTTTTACTTTTTTAACGCGTTTAGGATCTGCGGCGTCTACTATAAACTGAATTCCCTTAATTTTTATTTTCTCTCCTCTTCGGGGGATTTTACCTAACTCTTCAGAAATTAAACCTGCCAATGAATCGGAGGTGTATTTTTGATCGCTGAAAAGGTCATGGGGAAGATCGACTTCACGCAAAAAATCAACCAATAAACATCTTCCTTCGAAGATAAAAGTTTGATCGTCTAACTTTTGTACCCATTCAGTTTCTTCGTCGAATTCATCATTAAGTTCTCCAAAAACCTCTTCCAACAAATCCTCAAGCGTAACAATTCCAGATGTTCCACCGAATTCGTCAACCACAATAGCCATGTGCAGACGTTTTTGTTGAAACTCATTGAGCAAATCGTCAATGGGTTTGTTTTCAGGGACATAATAGAGATTATGAATTAACTTTTGCCAGTGAAAACCTTCAGATTCATCAATGTATGGAAGCAATGTCTTTACATTTAAAATACCAATTACTTGATCAAGGTTATCTTTAAATACAGGATATCTAGAGAATTCAGACTTCTTTATTTCGTTCAAAACTTCGTGAAAATTCGATGCTGAATTGAGGGAAACCACATCAAGTCTAGAACGCATGATTTGTTTCACCTGAATATTGGACATATTAATGATTCCCTTTAATATCTGTTTTTCTTGATCAATATCATCTTCTCTTGTGGTCAAATCAATGGCATCGGCAATTTCCTCAGCAGATATTACTGGACCCGAATTTTTTGACCTTCTTTCCAAAACCAAACCCAATTTTTCAAGTAAATAGGTAAAAGGAGAAAGCATCCACACAAAGGTTGACATTGGATAAACCAATAATTCTGAGGCAGTACGATAATTTCTGGTGGCATATACTTTAGGAACAACTTCCCCAAAAATGAGAATGATTAAAGTAACAACAAGGGTATCAAATATGAGTTTAATCCAAGGATATTCCTCCTCATTAAGAATCATATCATAGAAAAAAAGTGATGAAATGATAAAAGCAATATTCACCAAACTGTTCATAAGAAGCATGCTCGCTAGGAGCTTCTTGGGATTGGCTAATATTTTTATGATTTTCTTGTGGGAGTTAAGATTGCTTTCTGAAAAAAACTCCAAGTCTGATTCCTTGTTCGAAAAAAAAGCATTTTCTGAGCTAGAGCAAATCGCTGAAATTGCCAATAAAAACACCATCCAAATAAGGACTCCAATAATTAATGGCCAATCGTTGGCCCCCACAGGTTTAAAAACTCCTAGAATTTGAAGATTCGGAAATATGGCAGGGAGAGGACTCATGTAAAACAGCAAATTTACGGATGATTTTCGTCTTCAACCGAATGAGATTCTCCGACTCGGCCATTCAAAGGCTCAATCATCTGATAAGAAATCACCCTGATTTTTCGCAGTTGTTTCTCATTACCTTCAGTATCGGTGTATTTATCAGTTCTAATTTTACCCTCCACATACAGAAGCATTCCTTTTTTAAAGTATTTCTCAGCATTTAATGCCTGTTGATCCCACATTTCCAAATTATGCCATTCGGTGCTTTCCATTCGCTGACCATCTTTGGTATAATATTCATTCGTGGCAAGAGTAACATTGGCAACTACTCTGCCGCTGTCAAGTTTACGTATCACAGGGTCTTTGCCCAACCGACCCAGAAGAATTGCTTTATTAATCATTGACTTAATTTAAAGTTATTTTCAAATTATTTCCAACCGAGATATTCGACGAATTTAAGCATTAACTTGTGCATTGGAAAAAAATTTACATTTTCAATTTTCACCCACATAAAATCATTATTCGAAATTCCAAAATCACTATCTGACTGCACTTTATAAAGAATTGCATTGATGTTTTTATGGCTCAATTTATGATCATAATCAATAATTTTCATTTCTTCGGAAACCGTAAAATCCTCTTTCAATTGCGGAAATTCATGAAGACCGCCCCAAATTCCGGAGGAATTTCGTTTAACCAAAAGTACTTCACCATTTTTAATCAAAAGACCATAATTAATTTTCCAAGCCGATGCTTTTGCTTTTTTTGAAATCACTGGAAATTCACTTTGTTTGGATTCCCGAGCCGCGTAACACATTTCCGTGAACGGGCAAATGTCACATTTTGGCTGTGTTGGAGTGCAGATCATTGCACCCAATTCAATCATCGCTTGATTAAAAATATCTGGTTCTTTGGGTGGAATTACTTCGTTTAAATATTCTTGAGAATACTTCAAAAATGCTGTCTTTTCCACTGGAGTGGTAATTCCCAAAAATCTTGAAATCACTCTTTTCACATTACCATCGATTGCGGCTACAGGAATTTTATAAGCAAAAGAGGAAATTGCGGCTGCGGTATAACTTCCAATACCCGGTAATGCAATGATTTCTGAATAATTATTGGGGAAGGCACCCCCGTTGTTCAAGAGTATACTTTTTGCAGCCTTTTGCATATTTCTCGCTCTTGCATAATACCCAAGGCCTTGCCAAACCTTGAGAATTTCAGCTTCAGAAGCATTGGCTAAGTCGTGTATTTCAGGGAATTTATCGATAAACCTCAAGTAATAGGCAAGTCCTTGATCTACCCTTGTTTGTTGCAATATTATTTCTGAAACCCAGATATGATAGGGGTTTTGAGTTTCCCGCCAGGGTAACTGTCGATGACTTTCTTGATACCAGGTCAATAACTTTGGGATAACTCTTTGCATTTGAATAGTGCAAAAAACGTGTTTATCTATTTATTTTGCACCTTGAATCATGACAAAGTCAGAAATCGTAAACGAAATTGCTGTTCGCACCGGTCTTGAGAAGGCTGCCATAGCGGACACCATCGACAACTTATTTGTGGTTGTTAAAAATGCAATGATTAACGGTAACAACATTTACCTTAGAGGATTTGGCACATTTGAGCTGAAGGAGAGAAAAACGAAAGTTGCCAGAAATATTAAAAGAAACACTTCGTTGGTTGTTCCTGCTCACCATGTGGCAAGGTTCAAACCTGCAAAAGAATTTGCTCAGCAAGTAAAAGAGAGCAAAGTATTGAGCGATCGCCTTTAATTAGGTATTATCTTATCTTAGTGAATAACACCGGCAAACATATAAAAATAGCCATTACGGCTGGTGTAATTTTGTCGGTGATATTCATTGCAAACCGTTGGAAAACTCCGGAACGCACTACCACCGAGACGAATACGTCTAACGGTGAAATGCCTGCTATGGGACAAACTCAAACGTTAGAACCCATAGATAGAATTCAGTTTTTAACTGCGCTTTTTGATAAAACAAAACCGCCTCAAGAAATTGCTAGAATAATCTTAAAAGACCCTAAAGATAATAGTTCTGATAGTCTTAAAATAGCGCTTAAATGGGCCGAAGAAACAGGGTTACAACCCCTATACACCTTGTTAAAAGGTGATTTGGCAGAATTTCACAACCAAGGAAATACCATAGAAACAGCGCGTCAATTCATGTTCACGGGGGCTTCAGAACACGATAACACTCCGGTTCGAAACTTCCTATTTCAACAAGGAAAACGATGGATAGACAAAGGGTTTTCAACTGATTCAAGCTCTGTGGCACTTTACAATGCCCTAATCATTTATCAAAGCGAATATCTAAATCAACCTATGGCATTTTTGGGAACCTTAAGAAAAGCCCAATCCATTGATAGCAATGATATTGAATTGAATTTTATTCATCTAAATCTGCTAAAAAAGTCAAACCAATGGGAAAAGGCTGTGAAAAAATCGGAAAAATTGATATCTTTGCAACCCCAAAATCCTTACTGGTTGTTTGAAGCAAGCGACTTATACGGGCAGATGGGCGATTCTGTTAACGCTAAAGTTTTTCTAGACTTGGCTATTAAACAGCAACGTAAAACAAGTAACAAACCTTAAAGAAATAAAGACTATGCCAAGCGGTAAAAAAAGAAAAAGACATAAAATTGCGACTCACAAGCGTAAGAAGCGTTTGCGCAAGAACCGTCACAAGAAAAAATAATTAGCAATTAGTACCTTGCTTTGACGAACGAGTTAATAATAAAAAGAACTTCGTCTGGTTTAGAAATCGCCCTTCTTAGCGACAAAAAACTCTCCGAGTTTCACAAGGAAGAGTTTGATGCCCCATTTCAGGTGGGTGATTTCTATTTAGGGAAAGTGCGTAAAATATCGCCTTCCCTTAATGCAGCGTTTGTTGATCTTAGAGCCGAAAAAGACGGCTTTCTTACCTATTTTGATTTGGGTCCGAATATTAAATCGGTCCAGAAATTCACTAAAATTGTTCGCGAAAATTCACGCTTTCCAAGCGATTTGGATGACTTTGAATTTGAAGAACAAACAAACAAAGCCGGCAAAATATCTCAAACAATTCGCAGTGGTGAACTATTATTAGTTCAAGTCATAAAAGAACCCATCGCCAATAAAGGCCCTAAAATTACTTGCGACATATCCATTCCTGGCAGATATTTTATTTTAGTACCGTTTTCAAAAACAATTTCTGTTTCAAGGAAAATAGGTAATACGAAAGAAAAAAACCGGTTAAAGGACATCGCCCAAAGTATCCGACCCAAAAACTTTGGCGTTATCATTAGAACAGTTGCTGAAGGTGTTGAACTTGAAGAACTAGACAAAGACCTAAGAGACCTTCTCAAAAAATGGGATGAATTAGTAATTTCTCTTAGAAAAGCGAAAGTGGGTGACCGAATGACACAAAACGCCAACCGGTTAGATACTTTACTAAGAGACATCCTGAATGATAGTTTCACTTCCATAGTAACAGATGATACCGTACTCCACGCATCTCTCAAAGTAACTATTGATAAGTATAAGCTAGACAGTAACAAAATCCTGAAGCTTTACCAAGGAAAATCTCCGATTTTCGACCAATTCGGTGTAAATAAACAGATAAAAAACCTCTTTGGGAAGAACGTTCCTTTTAGTGGGGGCGCATATTTGGTTATTGAACACACTGAAGCCCTTCACGTTATTGATGTGAACAGCGGAAATACCTCATTTGACCCTCAAAACAGAGATGAAAATGTTTTCCAAGTAAACCAAGAAGCAGTTCATGAAATTGCACGACAGGTTAGATTGCGAGACATGGGTGGAATTATAGTTATTGATTTCATTGACATGAAAGATCCAAAGAAAAAAAGCGCTTTACACGAGGCACTTACTTTGGCAATGTCTACAGATCGAGCTAAACATACCATTCTTCCAATGACTAAATTCGGTTTGGTTCAAATAACCAGAGAAAGAGTGCGTCCAGCACTTGAAATTGCTACTGCCGAATTATGCAGTGCATGCAATGGAACTGGTAAATCTGATTCTAGTAATCAAATTTTGACAAAAATCGAAAACGAGATTGTTTATTTATGGGAACAAATGAACCAAAAGGAAATGACCTTGAGAGCGAATCCTTTGATTTCAAATTATTTCACGTCTGGTTTTCCATCAAAACGTTTGAAGTGGTATTTCAGCCATAAACGGTGGCTAAAATTAGAAAGTGATCCCAACATGACCTTGAGCAGTTATCAGTTCATCAATTCCGACAAACAAATTATATCATAAAAAAAGGCCTCCAAATTGGAGGCCTTTTTCATTATTATCAGATTTATGTTATTTCTCTTTCTGAGAAAGTGCATAAATCACCAATCCGAATCCGATTTTGTTTACAGCATCACCAATGTTGTAAACCACATCCATCATTGGGTTAGGATCGTTAGAGCCAAATGCTCCGAACAAACCACCTGGAGTACCGATGATATATCCTAATGGATAAATTGCCCATCCTACCAATACGAACCAAGCAAGAACTCTCACAGCAGTTTGTACGTTCTCACCTGCATTCTTAGCCAATTCAGCAACTTCACCGAACCATACTAAATAAGCAATGTAGAAGTAAGCTGCTCCTGAAAGAACACCCCACATTACTGAACTTCCGCGATCTACCGCTTCTCCGAAATAACCAGTAACTAACATCACAACCGAAGCGAAAATCAACTTCCAAAGAAGTCCAATTTTAGCACCAGCCTTTTTAGTGATAAGATAAAACTCTACACACATCAAAGGTACAGTTAGCAACCAATCTACATACCGGAAGAATGTAGGACTAGACCCTGTCTCAGTGAAGAAATCACGCATGTAATAGTAGTGAACTGCGGCGATAAAGGTAATTAATCCACTGATTAATACCGAAGTACGCCAGCGCTCAGGTACATTGCGCATTTCAAGGAAAAAGAATACGGAGGCAGCCATCATAGCCATGGTGCCAACGAAAAACGTGAATGCTGTGTAAGAACTCAAGTTCCCAGCATTGAAGAGTTCTAATAACTTTTCAGAACTCCCTGCATTTAATAAATTTAACATATTAATTGTTTGTTTGTTGGTGTTAATGAGTAACCAAATTATAAAATTTATGTTCAAAGTTGTGTTTTTTAGTATTTTTAATAAAAACATTGAATTTCAAAATGTTAAACAAAATAAATACAGGTGTTAACTGATGTCAATAGTGTTTTTTGTTTCATTAATAAATACAATAATTAAACAAATGTTTACTTTTTTACCTATCAATTAGTAAACAGAATTATATCATTTTCAATCATTTACAATCTTAAAAATTCAATTTTCCATCAATAAATACACAAAAACAGTATTGACGTCCACAACTTGCATCAAGAACATTGATAAATGTATATACTTGTATTTGTTAAACTATGAAAGTTAAATACCTTTTAAATCAATTTATCCTGATTACGTATTTGATGTTTGGACTGCCAAGTCAAATCTTTGCACAACAACAACAACAATTCCAAGCAGTATTTGGAAACATCCTCGATAAAGAAACTCAACAGCCCATCGCCGAAGCTGAAGTTGTTTTGGGATTGGGGAAATCAGAAACATCCAACGAGGAAATATCCCTCAAAACAAAAACTGACGCGAAAGGAAAATTCACTTTCGAGGAAGTTCCCATTGGTCGTATCAACATCAGTGCAACCGCGAAAGGGTATCAAATGTTTACCCAAGGCGGCTACATGCTCTCCTCAGGCAAAGAGGCGTCGCTGCAGATTGAGATGGATCAAGAAATTGAGCGCGTAGCTGAAGTAAATATTACGCGTCGCGGGGGACATCAAACCAACAACGATGCGGCATTGGTTTCAGCCCGACTGTTCACCGTAGATGAGACCGACCGTTTCGCTGGAAGTCGTGGAGACCCAGCACGTATGGCATCAAACTTTGCCGGTGTTCAAGGCGCTGATGATTCTCGAAACGATATTGTGGTTCGCGGAAACTCTCCGTCGGGAATTCTATGGAGAATGGAAGGCATTGACATTCCAAACCCCAATCACTTCGCCATTCCCGGTACTACCGGAGGATCGGTATCCATCATCAACAACAAAATCTTGGGCAACAGCGACTTCTTCACGGGCGCTTTTCCCGCGGAATACGGAAACAGCATTGCCGGCGCCTTTGACCTTAAACTCAGAGCCGGAAACACCCGAAAACTGGAAGTCAGTTCCCAGGTGGGTATTTTGGGTTGGGATGTTCTCGCTGAAGGTCCTCTCAATAAAATCAAAGGCTCCTCGTTTTTGGTGACCTACCGCTACTCTACTTTGGCCATGTTCAGTGCGCTGAAAATTCCCATCGGCACCGATGCCATTCCAAACTACCAAGACGCTTCTTTCCACTTGAAATTCCCATTGAAGAAAAACGCCACCTTGTCTTTCTTCGGAATTGGCGGAAAAAGCAACATTGATATCATGGTTTCAGACAAGTTAGAATCGACCGTAAACCTATACGGCGATAACGACAGAGATCAGTTTTTCGGATCTAACATGTATGTTTTGGGATCTTCTTACACCAAACCTTTGAATAAAAAATCATACTTCAAAGCCGTATTCAGCTACAATCATCAAGTGGTAGATGCTGACCACCAATTGGTCTTCAGAACCATCACGGACACCTTTTATAAGGACGGTGTAAAATTCAACCGTTTCAAAAATGATTCGATTATCAAGAACTTAGATTACAGTTTCAAAATTCAAAGCATTGGAACCCATCTTTTCGTCAACAACAGCGTTTCGCCTCAACTGTCGTGGAAATACGGGGTGCAATTCAGACACTTTATATATACGTTCCAAGATTCAAACCTGAATATCAATCCGTTATTGTCAAACTATTGGACTTGGTCAACGCGTTGGAATGCCGCCGGAAACGCCAACTTGATCATGCCCTATGTGCAGTTCAAGTACAAGTTCAACAAGCAATTGTTGATGGTGGCGGGTATTCAGTCGCAAATTTTTGGAATCAACTACACTCCTTTGAATGAGATTGCAGGAACTCAGGCCGAATCGCACATGAATGCTGCTTGGTTCTTGCCTCGATTCTCGTTGCAATATCGTTTAGACCAGAAGAATAGCTTCAACTTTGGTACCGGTATTCACGCCCAAACCCAGAGCGAATATCTCTACTTCTACAATCGTCCTGGGCAACCACAGCCCCACAACCTCGACATGGATATGACCAAGAGCGCACATTTTGTTTTGGGATGGGATTACAACATCAAACGCGGGAGCCGCATCAAAATGGAGACCTACTACCAGAATTTGTGGAACATTCCCGTGGAAGTCAATCCATCATCGTTCAGTTTGGCCAATACGGGTTCTGGATTCAGCCGTTTCTTCCCCGAGAAGCTTGAAAACAAAGGCGTTGGATACAACTACGGTTATGAATTAACGGTTGAGCGTTTTTTCTCTAAGGGATTCTATTACCTTTTCTCGGGAAGTGTTTTCGACGCTAAATATCAAGGCAGCGACGGAGTTTGGAGAAGTTCAGATTTCAACACCAATTACGCAGTTAACGCCCTTTTCGCAAAAGAATTCACCTTCAAAAACAAAAACATCCTAAACATTGGTGGTAAAGCGACTTTTGCAGGCGCCCGCAGATATTCACCCATAGACACGGCAGCTTCGATGGCCGCAAGAGAATTGATTGAGTTGGATGCCGCAAAAAATACAGAGCGCTTCAGCGAGCCCTACATGCGTTTCGACGTTCGTATCTCTTATCGAATCAACGGAAAAGGCGTCTCTCACGAAATAGCCTTCGACCTGATCAACGTAACCAACAGAGCAAATATCTTAAATTACACCTACATCAACGAACCACCCTATTACCGTCAATCAAACCAATTAGGGTTCTTGCCGTTGTTTTATTATAAGATAGAATTTTAGTCGGTAGTCGGTGGACTAAATCGTCCACTAAACTCAACATGTTAAAAAGCGTGGTTTAGCGGTTGAATGTTTGGGTTTACTTTCGTAGGGTATGAGAAAACTGTGGTTTTTATCTTTCTTGAGTGTTGCGATGTTCGCTTGCGTGAGCAAGAAGCAGTATCAGTCTATTCAGCATGAGCGCGATTCTATTATTTCGGTTTGTGACCATAAAACTTGGGAGTCGGTTAGGTATCGCGATTCGTTGATTGGTGTGTTGGATGGGGTGAAGTACAAGGCCGAAGAAAACCGTTTGAGAGCATCGGCGCTGAGAGATAGCCTACAGATTTGTGCCAATGAGTTGGAAGAAAATCGGGTGTACTTGCAGAGTTTGGGTGAGAACATGACCGAAAAGCAGAAGAAAATGGCCAAAGAGTTGGAAGCCAAGAATAAGGCTATTGCCAATAAGGAATTGGAGTTGAACGATGCTTTGGCTGAGGCCGAGAGAGAGAGAACTCGATTGGTTCAATTGAGGGAAGAGTTGGAAAAAGTCAGCAATAGAGTGAAAGAGTTGGAAGCAGAGCTGAGAAGAAAAGACAGCGCTGTGCTGTTGTTGAAAGAGGCCATCATGAAGGCGCTTGCCGGATTTGAAGAGTTGGATGTGAAAGTGGAATACAAAAACGGAAAAGTGTACGTGATTCTTCCTGAAAAATTGCTTTTCAAGAGCGGAAGTACTTCGGTTGACCCAAGAGGTGTAGAAGCCCTGCAACAAATATCCAAAGCGCTCAAAGAAAAAGCAGACGTTCAAGTGGGTGTTGAAGGACATACTGACAACATCCCCATGAAGGAGACAGAGAGGATGAAAGACAATCTCGATTTATCGGTTTTGAGGGCGACAAGCATTGCGCGAATCATGATTCAATACGGTGTAGGTGCGGAGAGAATTACCTCGATGGGAAGGGGTGAAACCATGCCCGTAGCCAGCAATGATACTCCCGAAGGACGTGCGAAAAATAGAAGAACCGAGATCATCTTGACTCCGCAGTTGGATAAAATCTTGGAAATCCTCAATACAAATTAAGTCGTGGCCATTGTTTTGGCTTACATCGAAAGCCACAAAAATGCAAATATTGACGCCCTGTGCGACGATTATTTGAAAAAATTGCAAGGGATATTTGCTACAAAAACATTAGTCATTCCGTCTTCTAAGGTCCAGTTGCCAGAGCAACAGAAGGTGTTGGAAAGTGAGGCGCTGCTGAAGAAAATCAAGCCTTCCGATACGTTGATTTTGTGCGATGAACGCGGAAAATCGTATGCTTCGCCGAAATTCAGCGAGTGGATTCAACAAAAACTCAATCATTGCAGGGGGGATTTGGTGATTGCCATTGGCGGTGCGTATGGATTTAGCGAAGAATTGCGGCAGAAATGCGAATGCATCAAATTGAGTGACTTTGTGTTTCCGCATCAGATTGCTCGATTGGTATTGACCGAACAGATTTACAGGGCTTATCAGATTTCGAAAAATACGGGATATCACCATATCTGATTCGTATCTTTGCAGTTCCATGAACATTGAAGATCTTATCATCAAAGGACTGTCAGCCGCTATTGAGCAGTTGTACGGCACATCTGCAGATGTGGATGTGAAAATCGAGAAAACCAAGCCCATTTTTGAGGGTGATTATACGTTTGTCGTTTTTCCTTTGGTCCGAAGATCTGGTAAAAGTCCTGAAGCAACCGCACAGGAGCTGGGCGAGGTGGTGGTGAATAACACCCCTGAAATTAGCAAATTCAATGTTATCAAAGGGTTTTTGAACTTCAGTATAGCCCCATCGTATTGGGCTGAGGCATTATTGAGTTTCGATGCCCAGTCAAACGTCCCCCGAAAAAATGAAAAAGTCATGGTGGAGTATTCGAGTCCAAACACGAATAAGCCGCTGCATTTGGGGCACATTCGGAATATTTTATTGGGATATTCGATTGCGGAAATCATGAATGCGGGCGGATATGACGTGGTGAAGGCGAATTTGATCAACGATCGCGGCATTCATATTTGCAAAAGCATGTTGGCTTGGCAGCGCTTCGGAAACGGCGAAAACCCTCAGTCTTCGGGCTTGAAGGGCGACCATTTGGTGGGAAAATACTACGTGGTTTTTGAAAATAAATTGCAGGAGCAAACCGCCAATGAGGTGGCTGCTGCTTTGGAGGGACGTTGGAGCTGTGAAAATGAAAACATCCAAAAGCGATACCAAGACGCGTTTGAGAAATTGGGGCAGGCCAAGGAAGAAAAACAGATATCTAAATTGAAGGGCGACATCAAAGATTTGGTTAGAAACCAGTCAGAATTGATGCAAACCTGCCAGGAAATGCTCCGTCAATGGGAAGCCAAAGATTCGGCGGTCATTGAACTTTGGAGCAGCATGAACGGCTGGGTTTACGAAGGATTTAACCATACTTACAAACGTTTGGGAGTTGACTTCGACGCCATGTATTACGAGAGCAACACCTATTTATTGGGAAAAGATATTGTTCAAGAAGGACTTGAAAAGGGCGTATTTTTTCAGAAAGCAGACGGTTCGGTTTGGATTGATTTGTCGGCAGACGGCTTAGACGAAAAGCTGGTTCAGCGGGGCGACGGAACATCGGTTTACATCACCCAAGACATGGGTACCGCCGATCTCAAATTCGAAGAACACGGCATCAACAGAAGCGTGTATGTGGTTGGTAATGAGCAAGATTACCACTTCAAAGTGCTTTTCTTGATCATGTCTAAGTTGGGCAGATCGTACGCGCCTGGCATGTATCATGTGAGTTATGGCATGGTTGATCTTCCGTCGGGAAAAATGAAAAGCAGAGAGGGAACCGTGGTTGACGCCGACGATTTGTTGCAAGAAATGTACGATACGGCGAAAGCGAAAACCGAAGAATTGGGCAAAACCGAAGGAATGTCTGCCGAAGAGCTCCACGAGTTGTATCACAGATTGTCGTTGGCGGCCTTGAAGTTCTTTATATTGAAGGTAGACCCTAAAAAGAGGATGCTATTCAACCCCGAAGAAAGCATTGATTTCCAAGGAGATACAGGTCCGTTTGTGATGTACACTTATGCCCGAATCAAGAGCATCTTGCGAAATGCACAATTTGAGGGCTGCCAGATCAAGACGGATTTGGTGTTGCACGCCACCGAAATGGAGTGCATCAAGGTGTTGAACGAGTTCAAAACGGTGCTAGCCGGAGCTGCAGAAGAGTACAATCCAGCAGCGATTTGTCAATACGTTTTAGACTTGGCCAAATCGTACAACAAGGTTTACAACGAGGTCAGCATACTCAAGGAGAGCAACGAAGATTTGCGCAACATGCGTTTGCAGCTGGCTTTACAAACCTCTCAGATCTTGCAACGCGCGTTGCGACTGATTGGTGTTGAGACGGTTGAGAGGATGTGATTACCAAAACCAGTCAATGGCTGGAATATCCTTACCCCGCCCCGCTTCGAACGGATTGAAATTCCATTTTGCGAACAAATACCAAGCAGCGCTCGAAACGCAAGGTTTGGTGTCGGCGCCTTCCCAAAGGAGGTCAGCACCGTAGCCCGTGCCCCGATTGGTGGCATAAGGAAATCCGCCGGCATTCGAAAGAATTGCGCTTCGTTGAAAGGTGGAGTCGATTTGGTTGAGGTAAAAATCTTTTTGGGCGTTCAGACCTGCCCTTCCCAAGGCCAAGCACATTTGCGCGGTACCTTCCAGCCATACGGCATCTTTGTCTTCGTCAAAACAATAACCGGTCACCGCGGTGCCCGAAGCAGATTGTTGGGTATTGATGAAGCGATCAGCTGCATTTAGGGTTTCTCGGGGGAAGTCTTTAAAAATCAAATAACTCCACGGATGAAGATCTAGCGCATACAAGTATTTGGGATTATCGGGCCATGAGATGAGGATTTGATTTGTAGCGCTCCAACGATCCGTTTTCAAAAATTTGAGCAACTTGCTATGTGCAGGAGTATAGCCTGGAATGGCCGAAAATGCATCAATGTTTCCTTCGGTGACCTTGTAATTGAGCAACTTACTCTGAGCATCGTAACCGGCAAAGAGTCCGCCATCAGCATCTTGCAGGGCGAGCAACCATTTTTCAATTTCGTCGGCCATGTGTTGATACTTCTTTGAACCCGTTCTTGCATGATAGTGGTTGATTGCGATGAGCAGCCAGGCGTTATCTCCCATCCATCGATGATTTCCGGGGACGCCCATAGGGTTACGAAACTGAGAAAATCCACCGACGCCCTGGGTCAACTCCTGGTTCACTTTGTTGTCGAAAAAGTCAAAAATCTGCTCTGCACTTGCAAGATTTTCATTCTCGATGAACACCAAGGCCGCGAGAGCATTGTCGTACAGTGAGATCACGGTTCCATTCTCCACGCTGGGCATGAGTCCGTTGGGCAGTTGAATTTGCTCAAACCAGCTCATAATTTCTTTTTCGCGCTGATCTGTGTGGTCATGTTTGTTTCGGGAATTGCGCTTTTCGCAGGAATTGCAAAAAAGCATTATTAACCAAACAGATATTCCGATAAAACGAGGCAAGGTTGGTAAATGTATCAATTTCAATCTGTAATTACCAATTTTTGGTTTCGACCCCCGGCATTGAGCTGATAAATACCGGCTGCCAAA
>ENA-UPTJ01000322-UPTJ01000322.1-marine-metagenome-genome-assembly--contig:-NODE-322-length-30673-cov-8.339474_pt1 | contig 30673 bp, 28 predicted proteins | sample MGYA00238168_ERZ767080 | MGnify/ENA primary metagenome ERZ767080 (study PRJEB28935, sample SAMN06266237) | marine metagenome | isolation source: Columbia River Estuary | place: USA:Columbia River Estuary... | reverse complement strand
GCCCGCTTGCCGTAGCCGATACAGCAAGGTGTCGGGTGGCAGGTCAGTGGCGTAAACGCGTTCTCTCATTGTGATAGCCCTCGAGTAACCGGGCACGCCTGTCATGCCGATCGCAGGTCGTTTTGCAGTCGATGCCGAGCGTGGGTTCGATGGTGACAGTAATCGAGACAGGCGTCACCTTACTGGTCTGCGATGGCCAGAATAACTATTATGGCGGTCATGAAAAAGTCGGATGTCATGAAAAACGCTATGGCCCGATGATGTGGGCGCTGTGACCCACTCGTTGTGAGCTGGAGGCATCATCGAGCAACTTCGCGACATCGTTGAGTCGGACTTTCCTGAGATCCTCGCGCTCAATTCAGCGACAGAGAGGGACACCAGCCACCTGGATAGGCAGCGACTCGAGACGCTCCTGCAGTTGTCTGCTTACAGGAAGGTGATGACCCTGAATGGTCAAGTTCAGGCGTTTATCATCGCGCTCGTCAATGGGGCGCCATACGAGAACGACAATTACATTTGGTTCGCATCGCGGATGAGTCGTTTTCTGTATGTCGATCGCGTGGTCGTGGGTAGCGAGTTTTCAGGTCGCGGACTTGGTACACGCCTCTACGAAGATCTCTTTCGCTTTGCGCGGGTGAACGGTGTTACCACGATCACCTGCGAGTACAATATCGAGCCTCCCAACGTTGCATCGCGCGCGTTCCACGACAGGTTCGGATTCAAGCAAATTGGAACACAGTGGGTCGCAGGTCGGACCAAACGGGTGTCCCTTCAGGCCGCGGACGCGAACTGCCTGATCGAAGCTCGTTCCTATTCTTGAGGTGCCTGCCAACATGACCACTGAGATGCCACGGCCCCCGGCCGCAGCAGAGGCCGATGTCAGTCTCGATCCGCAGGACTGGGAAGCCTTTAGAGCACTGGCTCATCGCATGGTCGATGACAGTCTCGATCAGCTGACCACGCTTCGCGATCGACCACCCTGGACGCCGCCCCCGGCTGAGGTGGCGGCAGCACTCTCGGGCGAACCGTTGCCGCGCACGCCGCAGGGCGCCGAACAGGTGTATGCGCAGTTTGTGCAACACGTGCTGCCGTACGCGGCCGGTAATCGTCATCCGCGCTTCTGGGGCTGGATGAAATCCAACGGCACGCCTCTCGGCATGATGGCCGACATGCTCGCGGCCAGCATGAACGTGAATGCGGTCGGCATGCATCAGTCGGCCACGCTCGTCGAGTTGCAGGTCATCAAGTGGTTGGCCGAAGCCATGGGGTTCCCGGTCGGCTCAAGCGGCATCATGGCGAGTGGCGGCACGATGGCCAACGTCATCGGCCTCGCCGTCGGGCGCAACGCGCGTGCTGGCTTTGACGTGCGTCAGCAGGGTTTGTGGGGGCAGCCCCGGCTTACCGTTTACGGTTCGGTTGAGACTCACAGCTGGGTCACCAAGTGTCTCGAACTGATGGGAATGGGGCGAGAATCATTTCGCGCCGTGCCGGTCGGTGACGACTTTCGTGTCGATGTCGCCGCCATGCGTCGCATGATCACAGCCGACCGGGCAGCAGGTCTGCGTCCGATCTGTGTGATCGGCACTGCGGGCACCATCAATACCGGAGCGATTGACGATCTGGACGCCATCGCCGATCTCGCGATTGAGGAAGGCCTCTGGTTCCACGTGGATGGTGCCGTCGGCTCGCTTGGCGTTCTCTCGCCGACGCTGCAACCGATGTTCCGCGGTCAATCGCGCGCAGACTCCTTGGCGTTCGACCTGCACAAGTGGGGCTACTTGCCCTACGAAGTGGCATGCGTGCTGGTTCGCGACGCGAAGGCACACCGCGACACCTTTGCGACCCAGGCGAGTTATCTCAAGACCGAGGAGCGCGGCGTGCTGGCGGGCGGACTCGTGTTCGCCGAGCGGGGTGTCGAGCTTTCGCGCAACTTCAAGGCGTTGAAAGCATGGATGGCCCTGAAGGCTGAGGGCACCGAGCGCATCGCGGCGATCATGGAGCAGAACGTTGCGCAGGCCCGCCGCTTCGGCGCGGAGGTCGCCACCTTGCCGGACGTAACGCTCGCATCACCCGTATCTTTGAACATTGCATGCTGGCGCGTCACACCGGCAGGCACTACGCCCGAGCAGCAGGATCAGCTGACACGCGAAGTATTGCTGCGCCTGCAGGAGATGGGCGTTGCGGTATGCAGCAGTACGGTACTGCGAGGCCGAACGGTCATCCGGGTCGCAGCAGCCAACCATCGGAGTCGCTGGGCTGATTTCGAGACGCTGCTCGCGGCCCTGCCGGCTGTGATCGCCGATGCGCGTCGGACTATTGTCTAAATCGCTCACCCGCCGTGCGTCGCGTCGTATTTTCATTGTTGATCGGACTTGCGCTCGCGTCGCACGCGAGCGGCATGACCGTGGACGGTCGGCTGGACGAGCTCGAGTGGCAGAAGGCCGAGCGGTTCGACGATTTCCGTGTGATGGAGCCGCTGTCCGGTGTCAAAGCTGAGCATGGATCGACGATGCGTGTGCTGGCGCGCCCCGAGGGTCTGTACCTCGCCATGGAAACCTCGGTGCCGCGCGAGCTGCGGGTACGCGGTCGCTCCCCCCGCGATGCCAAGCCCCTGCCCGCGGATCCCTTCGTGTTCCTTGTCGACTTTGAGGGCGAGGGTCGTACGGCCTACGAGTTCACGGTGACGATCAGCGGCAGCGTGCGCGATGGGGTCGTGCTGAACCAGACGCAGATCTCCTATGACTGGGATGCGTTCTGGCTGCACGGGGTACATGAGACGGACGCCGGCTGGTCGGCCGAGGTCATGATCCCGTGGTGGGTTGCACCGTCGGGGCAAGCCGGCGAGGGTCTGCGCACGATCGGCGTCTACGGTGCCGTGTTCATGAAAGCGCGCTCACGTCGTTTCGCTTTTCCGGCGATCGAGGCGCTGAACCCGACGTTTGTACAGGGCTTTCAGCGGGTCACGGTGCCGCGCTACTCAGGTCAAGCGCTCGACTTCTTTCCCTACGCGTCGGGTGATCTCAACCGACTCGAGGATCGGACTCGAGCACGCGCCGGTATCGACGTGTTCTGGAAGCCGAACGGTTCGAACCAACTTACCGCGACCTTGAACCCCGACTTCGGTCAGGTCGAAAGCGATGATCTCGTCGTGAACTTCTCGGCGACGGAGACGTTCTTCGGCGACAAGCGACCATTCTTCACCGAGGGCCAACAACTTTTCGATGTGCGCTTTGCGGAGTCCGGTCGACTCGTCAACACAAGGCGCATCGGTGCAGCACCGGATGCAGGGGTTGCCGGTGCCAGCGATGTGCTCGCAGCGGCCAAATATACAGGCCAGTCCGGCGCCCTTGAATACGGCATTTTTGCTGCACTTGAAGATGACAGCAGCGAAGCGCAGGGGCGCGACTTCCTGGCCACGCGCTTGCGGCGCAGTACGGAGGATTTCGCACTCGGCTGGCTCGGCACTTGGGTCGATCGGCCGACGCGTGATCGTGAGGCGCTCGTCAATGCCGTCGACCTCGACTGGTATCCGCGCTCAGCCGTCGCAGTTCAGGCGCGAGCCATGCGCTCAGATCTGCGCGACGGCAGCGTTGATTCGATCGGCTATGGTGCGACCGCCGCATTTCGGTATCAGCCGGGCGGTTCACTCTCTCAGCAAGTGGAGGTCGTCTGGTTAGATGACGACTTCAACGTCAACGATCTCGGCTATCAGGAGCGCGCAGACGTCCGCCGGATCACCTCGGACACCACGCTCTACCGTCGCTCCTATCCTGAGGGGCATTGGCTCAGCGCCAGCCAGTGGGGTATCAAGGGCGGAGCGTTTTGGAACCAGCAGGGGCAGGGCCTACCCGGTTGGCTCGAGGTACGTCGCGGCCTCAATCTGCGCAACGGCGACTCGCTCACCTTTGGCGCATGGCATGAGTTTTCCGGGATCGATGATCGCATCACGCGTGGCAACGGTGATTTGCACCTCGGTGATGGGGGCGGCGCGTGGATCCATTGGAAACAGGCGGAATCGGGTCCCTGGCGGCTCGACGTCGAAGCCAATCTGCGACGGGAGTCATTGGGCGGCTCCGCTTGGGAGCTGACCTTCGGGCCCAAATGGGTCCCGACCGATGCGTTGAACCTCGCGTTGCGGGTCGGTATCGATCACAGCGAGGGGTGGCTGATCTGGACGGGTGGCCGCGAAGTCGGCACGTTCCGTAGGGACGAGTATTCCGCATCGCTCGAAGGTAACTGGTTCCCCGCACCGCGACACGAGCTACGCCTGAAGTTTCAGTGGCTGGGCCTCGATGCCGAGGGTCGTGCCGGATATTCGGTGGCCGGTGGTCCCGACCCGCAGCGCCTGGCTACGTCCCCCGAGGACTTCAGTCTCGCGCAGTTCGGTCTGCAGTTGCGCTACCGCTATGAGATCGCACCTCTGTCAGATCTGTATCTCGTCTACGGTCGTGGGGGCGAATTCCTCGAGGAAGGTTCGCAGCGACGCGGTGCGGGTCAATTGTGGCGCGGGGCGCTTGATCGCATCACGGCGGATCAGTTGTTCCTCAAACTGCGCTATCGTTTCTGAGTCCGAGGTGTCTCGGTGTTTGCCTTGCGAGGACGCGACATGACGCTGTCTACTACTGTTGTACGGTTCGCATTGCCCCTGCTGCTGTGGGCGTCTGCCCCGGTCATGGCGCAGCAACCGAGCCGTGAAGGCGAGCGTCTGATGGCGGAGTTCGGTCTGCGCGAGGCGGCATCGCCCATGTCGTCGCAGGCGCGGTGGCGTGTACCGCAGAAGATCCTCGTCGATACCGGTGTGCCGGGGCTCATCGAAGCACTACGGAACCAAGCGCCCGGCGTGACCTTCGTCGGCGCCAACTCGCCTGCATCGGCCGTGACCATGGTGGACGGGGCTGATGCCGTGATCGGTCGGTCGGCCTTCATTTGCGACGAGCGACTGCTGGCCGCGGGAAAGGACTTGCGCTGGCTGCAGTCCGTGTATGCAGGCGTGGAAGCGTGCGCGGCACGCGCCGACCTGCTGCGCGATCGGCAAATCGTCGTCACCAACCTGCGAGCGATTTCCGCCCCCGTGATCGCCGAGCACGTGATCGCCTTCACCTTTGCTCTATCGCGCGGTCTGCAGGCCTGGATCCCCTTGCGTGAGCAACGGATCTGGGCTGAGGACTCGAGTCGTGCGCCCATGTCGGTGATTGCGGGAAAGACCATGCTGATTGTTGGGCTGGGTGGGATTGGCAGTGAAACCGCCAAACGCGCCCACGCACTCGGCATGCGCGTCATTGCAACGCGCGCCACGGCGCAGCCAAAGCCCGACTACATCGAATATGTCGGAGCCTCAAGCGATCTCGTGACACTGATCCGGCAGGCCGATGTCGTGGTCAACGCCTTGCCGCTGACCGCCGAGACCCGCGGCGTGTTCGATGCGGCCATGTTCGCCCGTATGAAACGCAGCGCGTTCTTCATCAACGTAGGCCGGGGGCAGACTGTTGTAACGGCGGATCTGACCGCTGCTCTGAAAAGTCGAACGATCGCCGCCGCGGCGCTCGATGTCGTCGATCCGGAGCCGTTGCCGAAAGACAACCCGCTGTGGGCACAGCCCAATCTCGTGCTAACGCCTCACATTTCCGGAGACTCTGATCTCGGGGTGGAGTCCAGCGTCCGGGTGCTGCGCGAAAACCTTCGCCGCTACCTTGCAGGTGGGAAGATGCTGTCCGTCGTCGATGTCGAGCGAGGCTACTGAACTCTGCGGGTCATGCGAAGGCGGCCGCTACAGCGTCGAATCGCGCCTCCATGCTTGATGCCGCGGTCATAACGGTCACACACGAGGGCAGACCCTCCGCGATCAGTGCCCGCGCCTCCCGCCGCACGATAGAGCCTTCCCAGTCGATGAATACGGTGGGTACGGTCAGCCCTACGAAACTCGTGGCGTTTTCGGCGTGGAATGCAAGGCGGTAGGCGAGGTCGTAACTCGGGGTTGCAAGCAGGAAATGATTGGCCATCGATTGCACGATCGCGAGCGGCGAGGGTGGCCGATTCAGTTGATGCTCAGGCGCCTCGGAGAACCAGGGGAACGAGAGGAACTGCCGTCGCGCAATGTCCCATACCTTAGCCATGTGGCTGCCGTCGGCACGAGGGCTGAGGTCCGGAAAGTACCGCGGTTCCCAATCAGCGACTTGTTCTTCGGTGAATAGCCCGCAGTTGTCGAGCACGAGGCGCGTGACACGTTCGGGCGCCATCCGTGCGATGGCGAGAGCCAGTTGCGCTCCCGTTGCAGTGCCGTAGAGGCCGAAGCTGCGGATACCCAAGTCGTCGATGCCGGCGAGAAATGCCCGGGCGTAATCGGCCAGAGTTGTCGGCGGATTCGGGAGCGGATCCGACTGACCGTAGCCCGGTGTATCGAGCGCGATCGCCCGATACCCTGCCGCTGCGAGCGCCTGCATCTGTCCGATCATGAAAGCCGATGACAACGGGCTCGCATGCAGCAGGCATACCGGAGGCCCCTCGCCAAGAGCGCGGTAGTGGATCTGCGCGCCAGCGGGGCCTGTATATCCACGGCTGGGGATGGAGGTCATAGAGGGCTCCGTGGGGTGTTCGAGTCTCGCTATCGTAGCGGTTTGTACACGCGCCGCGGCACTCCGTCTCTGTTCGTCCGGGGCTTCCGGTAGACTTCCCCGCTCCCTCGGGGTTGCCATCTTGTTCAATCGACTGTTCACATGGATCGAATCGCTCGTCGATCCTTTTCCTGCTGAGCGCCCCGCCGTACCACCACGGGGCCTGGTGGCGTTTTGCTGGCACTACACGAAGCCGTTCTGGCCGTTGCTGCTCGCCGCAGTGCTGTTGTCGGCGTTGATCGCCCTGCTCGAAGTCTTTCTGTTTGCCTTTCTGGGTGATCTTGTCGATCTGCTCTCCGGTGCCGAGCGGACGAACTTCTGGCAGGTATACGGCGATCGACTGCTGCTGATGGCCGGTGTCGCACTGCTGGTGTTGCCTCTGCTCAACTTCATCAGTGAGGCCTTGGTGCATCAGGGGCTGCGTGGGAACTTCTCGATGCGCATCCGCTGGATGGCGCATCGCTACGTGCTGCGGCAGAGCGTTGATTTCTTTGCGAGTGACTTTGCGGGCCGGGTCGCTACCAAAGTGATGCAGACCGCGCTTGGCGTGCGTGACGCTGTCATGCGCCTCACCGAAGTGCTCGTCTACGTCTTCGTCTATTTTCTCTCTGCCGTGCTGCTGGTGGCCTCAGCGGATCGCTGGCTGATCGCGCCGTTGCTCGTCTGGCTGCTCGGCTACATCGCGGCCGGTTGGTACTTCGTTCCGAAGCTCGGCAAGCTGTCGGAGGCGCAGGCGGACATGCGTTCGCTCGTGACCGGGCGAGTCGTGGACAGCTACACCAACATTCCGACCGTGAAGCTTTTCGCGCACGCCGACCGGGAGGATGCTTACGCGAAAGAGGGTATGGAGGCGATGCTCTCTGCCGTCTATCGCTCCATGCGCATGGCGACCTTGCTGACGGCGACATTGCAGGTGTTGTCGGGACTGCTGATCTTCGGCATGGGTGCGACGTCGGTGTGGCTCTGGCATCAGGGCAGTTTGAGCACGGGTGCGATCGCTTTCGCAGTCGGTCTGACGCTACGTATGCAGGGCATGTCGCAGTGGATCATCTGGGAGATCGCCACGCTTTTCGAAGACGTGGGTGTCGTGCAGGATGGCATCGAAACGATTGCCCGCGAGCGTGCGATCAAAGATGCAGCGGCAGCGACGCCGCTAGCGGTGTCAGCGGGAGCAATCCGCTTTGACGCAGTAAGCTTCAATTACGGCAAGCCTGTGCTCGCCGGGCAGCGCCCGGTGCTCGATCAACTGACCCTCGACATTGCGCCGGGTGAGAAAGTCGGTCTCGTCGGTCGCTCCGGTGCGGGCAAATCGACCCTGACTAATCTGCTCTTGCGGTTTTATGACATCGAGCACGGTCGAATCCTCATCGATGGGCGCGACATTGCCGAGGTGACGCAGGATTCGTTGCGCGCGGCCATCGGTGTGGTGACGCAGGACACCTCGCTACTGCACCGTTCTGTGCTCGAGAACATCCGTTATGGCAAGCCGGACGCCCCGATGTCTGAGGTGGAGTCTGCGGCGCGAAAGGCGCATGCGGACGAGTTCATTGCTGCGCTCGTGGATCCCTCAGGACGGCGCGGTTTTGACGCTCACGTCGGTGAGCGCGGCGTCAAGCTTTCGGGCGGTCAACGCCAGCGTGTCGCGATTGCGCGTGTGCTGCTCAAGAACGCGCCGATTCTGGTGTTGGACGAGGCGACGAGTGCGCTCGATTCAGAGGTGGAGCAGGCGATCCAGGAGAATCTGTACGCCTTGATGGAAGGCAAGACGGTGATCGCCGTCGCGCACCGACTCTCGACCATTGCCGCGATGGATCGGCTCGTCATCATGGACAAGGGCGTCATCGTCGAGCAGGGCACGCACCGCGAACTGCTGGATCGCGGCGGTTTGTATGCGACGCTATGGCAGCGTCAATCGGGCGGGTTTTTGCTCGAGCCCGAGGAAACGCCGTCAGCGCGTCAAGGCACGAATCAGTAGCGCCGCCCGTTTAGCCTGCTTCTGCAGGCTCGGCAACTCGACGGCTTCGTTGACGGTGTGGCTGCCGCTGCCCGTCATGCCAAGGCCGGTGATCGTCGCCACGTAGGGTGAAATCCACGCCGAATCACCGGCGCCGCGCTGCATCGGGTCGAGTTCAAGCACTGCGCCGAGTCCCGCAGCCTCGCTCTGGGCTGCGTATTGCGCAAACAGCGTCTGGTTGCGCGGCGTCGGAGCCATCGGCGGCATGAAATCCTTGAATTCGATCTTGGCTTTGGTCTGCGGCAAGTTCGCGGCGACGATCGACTGCATCTTCTGCTTGACCCGCTCCAGCTGCTCCGGCGTCAGTGCCCTGATATCGCCGATCGCCTGCGCATTGGCGGCCACGATATTCACGCGACCCGTGGCCGAGGCCGTGCCGCTGTCCTCGAGTTTCGTGGCTCCGCCGCCGACGATCATCGCCGGGTGGAACGTGAGGTTCGGCTCTCGCAGTTCGCCATGGAAGCGGGCAATGATGCGCGCGATCTCGAACACAGCCCCGTCACCGACACTGGGTCCGAAAACTCCGGAAGAGTGTGCCGCGGTGCCTTCGACTTCGAGGCGCCAGTCCGTCGCACCGCGCCGCGCGGTCGACACGTAGTCCTTGCCGTCGATCGTGACACCGGACTCGAAACACAGCGCCGCGTCGGCGCGTCGACCGGCTTCGATGAACTCCGCGCGGGAAATGCTGGCCGGGTCACCGGGGTACTCCTCGTCCGAGGTGATGAAAACGGTGATCGATCGATCCTCCAGCGCGCCCATCGCATGCAGCGCCCGCAGCGCCTCGATCATGACGACGAGACCGCCTTTCATGTCGTGCACTCCGGGGCCCGCCGCTCGATCGCCTTCGCGACGCAGCGTCTTGAACGAACTGAAGGGCTCGAACACGGTATCCATGTGTCCGATCAGCAGCAAACGACGGCCCTTGGTTCCGCGCCGCTCCGCTACGAGGTGATTGGCACGGCCGACGGTATCCATCTTGACCCACCGTGTGCTGAAGCCCAGCTCCACGAATTCGCGCTGCAGCCGCTCGCCGACCTGTGTGACGCCCGCAACGTTGAACGTCCCCGAGTTTTGGTTGACGAGTTCCTCGAGCAGGGCGAATGAGCGGGTTGCACCGACATCGATACTGCGGAACAGGGCCGTTCGTTCGTTTGCGGTAACGGGTGCGAGAGTCGACTGCTCAGCCGCGCGTGTAGTCACGCCGCTGGCGACACAGAGCAGCAGCGCGGCCAGTAAGGAACGACGCATGTCAGGTCTCCTTCTCATCAAATCGGAATCAGGGTTTGACGTGCTGGTACGCCGCGCCTTGACCGGGGCTTTCTTCGATGTACACGGATACCGATCGCACATTCTCCGAGGCAAATTCTTCGGGCAGTTGCGCCGTCAACGAATCGAAATAAGCGCGCGCCAGCGTCTCGCAGGAGATGTTGTCGGTATCGAGCACGACTACTTCGTCGGCGGGCAGTACATAGCGTTTGCCGCAGAGCGTAAATTCGAGTTCGTTCGTATCCTGACGCAACAGTCGGAAAAACGGATTGCGGCTGGCGATGAGTACCTTTTCGTCCCAGGCTTGCGCGATCTTGCGCATGCCCGCCTTGAAGTGCGAAAAGGGCAGCATGGCCTCGAAGGAGGCGTCGCGCACCGTCAGTGTCAGGGTGGGAAAGTAGTTGTGCCCGTGCAGCGCCTCCTTGGTGCCATCCGGGAACACCGTCATGTGGCTGGCCGCGAACTTGAGGGCTTCTTTCCGAATCCGAATTTCGTATGAATCAAGCATAATCGACAGCCTACCAGAGGCTCCCCATGAAAGAGACAACGAAGCAGGACATGGTCGTATTGATCACCGGCGCGGGCAAGGGGATCGGCCGGGCTGTGGCGGAAACACTGGCCCGTCGGGCCGAGGCTGCCGGATCGTCGCTCAGTCTTTATCTGGCCGCACGTACCCGCAGTGATCTCGAGAGTCTGAAGGCGCAGTTGGACAGCAGCGTCGTGCGCTGTGATCTCATCGCCGGCGATCTGGCCGAGGCGCCGACGGAGCCTGTCGAGGCCTGTCTGGCACGGTACGGTCGCATCGACGCGCTTATCCACTGCGCAGGGGTGGGTCGTTTCAAGGATTTTCTGGAGCAGACGCCCGAAGATCTCGAGTTCACGATCAAAATCAACGTCACCGCGACGTTCCTGCTCTTGCAGCGAGCGTATGCGGTGATGCGGACCCAGTCACCGCGCGAGGGTATGCGGGGGCAAATCCAAGTCGTGACGTCGATTGCGGCCGAGCAGCCCTTTCCGCAGAGCTCTACGTATTGCCTGAGCAAATACGCTCAGCGTGGTTTGCTCGAGGTTATGAAACTCTACGGACGACAAGACGGGATTCGCATCCTCGAGGTCAAGCCGGGCGCCGTGTACACGCCCATGTGGGGCCAGCTGCCGGCCGAGCAAGTGGAGAAGATGATGATCGCGGAGGATGTGGCGCAGCCCATGGTGGACGCGCTCTACGTATCATCGCGCGCCTCACTCGAGGGCCTGACGATTCGACCCCTGCACGGGGACCTGTAGTTCACGCAGCGCGCGAACGGGCTCGCGCGCTGCGGCGTGGATCGACTCGCGCGGGGTTAGCCGCGCTTCACGCGATGCAGGGCACAGAGCTTATGTCCGTCCGGGTCGCGCACGTATGACAGATACAGTGCACCGAGGCTGCCCTCGCGGATCCCCGGCGGATCTTCGATCGAGGTGCCGCCGTGGGCGACAGCGACGTCATGAAACGCCTTCACTTGCTCAGGCGAACTGCATTTGAAGCCGAGCGTAAATCCGTTGGCCGCGGTCGCCGGTTGGTTGTCGATCGGTTGGGTGATGCAGAGCATCCCGCCATCGTGGGCATAGAAGAGCCGCGTGTGTCCCGCCGGCGTCGTGTTGCGCATCGGGCTGCTTTGCCCACCCAGGGCGCCGAGGACGGCATCGTAAAAGCGTTGTGATCGATCGAGATCGTTAGAGCCGATCATGACGTGACTGAACATGCGCACCTCCCGCGTGTGGTCAAAACACTTTGACAGGCGACCCTGAGGCTTGCAAGGATCCCTAGGGAATAGGGAGGGTCACGCATGCGTAAATCGGTATTCACGGGGTTGGTCGCGGGTGTCGCGACCTTGTCGTTTGCTTCGCTTGTCTTGCAGGCGGCAGACACGGCAGCGCAGGCCCGCGCGATTTCGGCCGCTGCAGCCGCCGATTACACCGCCACCCTCAAGGGGCTCTTCGAGCATCTGCACGCCAATCCCGAGTTGTCGTTTCAGGAGAAGCAGACCAGCGCCCGGATCGTGCAGGAGCTGCGGGCGATCCCCGGGGTTGAAGTCACGAGCGGTGTCGGACGCTACGGTGTCGTCGGCGTGATCCGCAACGGCAAGGGTCCCGTGGTGATGCTGCGCGCCGACATGGACGGGCTACCCGTCACCGAGCGCAACGGTCTGCCGTACGCCTCGAAGGCGAAGGCAGTCGGCCCCGACGGGCAAGAGACTGGCGTGATGCATGCCTGCGGTCACGACGTGCACATGACGAGCCTCGTTGGTGCGACTCGGCAACTCGTCGCCATGAAAGCCGAATGGCGAGGCACCGTCATCGTGATCTTCCAGCCGGCCGAAGAAATCCTCGGCGGCGCCGCGGCGATGCTGATCGATGGACTCTACACGCGGTTCCCAAAGCCCGATGTCGTGCTCGGACTGCATGTGGCGAGCCATATCGAACCCGGCAAATTCCAAGTCCATGAGCGCATCGTCAATTCCAGTTCCGATGGAGTCGACATTTTCGTTCGCGGGATTGGCGGGCATGGCGCTGCGCCGCATACGACCATCGATCCGGTGGTGGTTGCCTCTGAACTCGTGATGGCGCTGCAGACGCTGGTGAGCCGGTCGATTGACCCGCTCGAGCCAGGTGTCGTGACGGTCGGTGTGATTCAGGCGGGTACCAAGCGCAATATCATTTCTGAGGAGGCGCGCCTCGAACTCACGGTGCGTGCCGACAATCGCGAAACTCGGGATGCGCTAATCGCAGGGATCCAGCGCATCGCCAATGGTGTGGCGCGCACCCACGGCGTCCCTGAGGATCGAATGCCCGTCGTCATGATGCGCGAGACCACGCCGCCGAACATCAATCACGCCGAATCGGCGCGAACGCTGCGCAATGCTCTGGCTCGCTCTTACGGCGAGTCCCGGCTCTCGGCGGTGCCGCGTCAGGGCATGGGTGCGGAGGACTTCGCCTATTACGGATCGCCCGAGTGGGGCAGCATTCCGACCGTATTTTTTAGTGTCGGTGGTTCGGTGGCCGACGATTTGCGCAAGGCGCCGCCGCACCACTCGCCGCTGTTCATCATCCGGCCAGAGCCTGCCGTGCGTGGGGGCGTCGAGGGTTACACCACGGCGGCCTTGACCTTCCTCGGGCGGCCGTGAGAACCGGTAGCTGCAAAATGCCGACGCCCACCATCCGCAGATGGACCTTCGCACTTGCCGCAGCACTGTCGGTGACTGCCGGCGCCCGGGTCGTCGCCCAGGACGCACCCATCAAGACCGAGCGCTACACGCTCAAGTCGCAGGTTCTGGCGAGCGGACTCGCCTCCCCGTGGAGTGTGGCGCTGTTGCCGGATGGGTTGATCCTGATTACCGAGAAGGCCGGCAACCTGCGTGTCCTGCGCGACGGAAAACTGCTCGCGCAGCCGGTGGCTGGCTTGCCGCCTGTTGTCATGCGCGGCCAAGGCGGTCTGCTCGATGTGGTGGCCCATCCGGCCTATCGAGAGAACCGGTTGATCTACTGGAGCTACTCTGCAGGCTCCGGTAACGAGGTGGGCACGGAGGTCGCGCGCGGCCGGCTCGCCTGTCAGGCAGAGCGCTGCACGGTGTCGGACGTTCAGGTGATCTTCCGGCAGCAGCCCAAGGCAACGGCCGGTCAGCACTTCGGATCGCGGCTCGTATGGGATCGCAACGGACATTTGTTCGTGACGCTCGGCGATCGCGGTCGACAGGATGATGTCCAGAATCTCGGCAACCACTTGGGCAAAGTGCTGAGAGTTACGGAGACCGGAGGGACGCCGGTCGATAATCCGTTCGTCAAGCGTGACGGCGCTCTGCCCGAGATCTTCACCTACGGCAATCGCAACGTGCAGGGCGCGGCGCTGCATCCGCGCACCGGCGAACTGTGGGCGCACGAGCACGGTCCCCAAGGGGGCGACGAGCTGAATATTCTCCGTGGTGGTCGCAACTACGGTTGGCCGGTGATCACTCATGGTCGGACCTATGGTCTCGGCCGAACCATCGGCGACGGCACTGAGCGGGCCGACGTGCCACGAGCCTTGAAGATTTGGTTGCCCCGATCGATCGGTCCTTCGGGTCTCACGTTTTACACCGGGCGTTTGTTCCCGGAGTGGCGCGACAGCGTGTTCATGGGCGCTTTGGCCGCACAGGAGCTGGTGCGTCTCACCCTGAAGGGCGATGCCGTCACGGCGGAAGAACGGATCGGCGGATTCGGTCGGGTTCGCGATGTACGCGAGGGTGGGGACGGTGCGCTGTACGTGCTGTCCGAGTCGCTGGGCACACTGTATCGGCTGACACCAATCGAGTAATCGGTTTTACGACATCGACCCGGGCCAGGTCACCGCGGGGCGTTTACTTCAGTGTCGCGGTCAGCGACGTTCGATCCCAATTGGTGCTCGCCTCGCGCATGGCACTGGTGAGTTGCGTCAGCACGAAGTGCTTTTCGATGAGTTGTAACACCCTGCCTGTGGAAGTCGGCGTGTCCACGAAGGCAAAGCGCGCACCGAATCCGTAGGTGCCGCGCGTGATGCAGGCGCGACCGCTCTCGAGCTGCATCGCGAGCGCTGCATCGAGATCATCGACTATCAGCGCCGGAGCAAGGGTACCGACCCCTAGCTCTCGCCAGGGGCTTGGCGTCTCATCGTGCAACTGCACGAGTTCGATCAGTACCTCGCCCGAAAATCCTGTGGCGATCGACAAAGAGGGCGGTGCCGTCAGACCCCGATGTTCGTATGCCGTAAACGCGATTTTCGAGAACACGAAAAACGGGCCCGCTCCGGTATCGGTCGCCCAAGCCTGCATGGCTGATTCGAGTTCCGGCACGATCTGCACTACGCGTTGCAGCGAACCGCGCATCGCGGTGACGATGGCGGCGGACTGGGCCTCGCCAATCTCGCCAATGATTTCGCCCACCTTGTACTTGGTGCCCGCTACACCCGTCTGGCGTATCACGCCCGCTGCGGGCGATTCGACGTCCATGGTCGATTTCTCGAGTTCCAGCGTGTAGAGCGGGTCACCCTCACCTACGATGGCGCCGTCCGGTACCAACCACGCGACGAGCGTGCCCTCGCGCATGGAGACGGCGGCTTTGGGGATACGCAGCGTGGTAGCCATGGTGTGCTCTGTGCTGTGTGCGTCGACTCAGCGGGCGAGCATTGCGCGCGCGGCATCGATGACTCGATTCGCCTGCGGGAAGTGCAAGCTTTCGAGTCCTGCCGCAAACGGCACGGGCGTGTAGCGCGCACCCACTCGGGCCACGGGTGCTGCGAGTTGCCCATGCAGACGCGAGTGAATGATGCTCGCCACTTCGCCGCCGAAGCCGCCGAACTCAGTCGCGGCATGCAGCACGATGGCACGCTTGGTCCGGCCGACACTCTCGAGGATCGCGGCTACATCAAGCGGCACAATGGTGCGCAGGTCCAAAACTTCGGCATCCACGCCCTCTTTGGCGAGGGTCTCGGCAGCGGCCAGCGCCTCGCCCACGGTCCAGCCATAGGTGATGATGGTCAGATCCTTGCCGCGACGCTTGACGTCCGCCTGACCGAGCGGGATGCGGTAGTCGCCTTCGGGCACCGGGCCCGGTGCGAAGTAGGCGCGCATCGACTCGAAGAACACGACCGGATCCGGATCGTCGATCGCAGACAGCAGCAGTCCCTTCGCTTCAGCAGGCGTGCTCGGGTAGACGATTTTGATGCCCGGCGTATGGGCGAGCCAGGCTTCGAGCGATTGAGAGTGCTGAGCACCGAAGCTACCCACAAACCCGGCCGTGAGCGTGCGGATGACGAGCGGCACGCTGGTCTTGCCGCCCGACATGTAGCGAAGCTTGGCAGCGTGGTTGCTCACCTGGTCCATGCACACCATGAGAAAATCATTGATCATAATTTCAGCGACAGGCTTCATCCCGGCCATGGCTGCGCCGATGGCGGCGCCGACGATGGCTTGTTCGGCGATCGGAGTCGGTCGCACGCGATCTCGACCGAAGCGGGTCGATAGACCATAGGTGGTCTTGACGACACCGCCCGCAGGATCAGCGATGTCCTCGCCGAGCAGGAACACGCTCTTGTCTGCCTCGAGCGCTATGGCGAGGGCTTCGTTCACCGCCTGACCGAAGGTCATCATCCGCTCGGACTGCGGCTGATACTGCCCGGCGGCCCGTGGCGTTGCAGTGGCAATCACGTGGTCGGGGATGCTCGCCGTGTCGGCGAACACGTCGGTGTACAACTCGGCGGCCTCGGGTGCCGGTGCCTTGCGTGCATAGTCGCTCGCGGCATCGATCTCCTTGCGGACCGTGGCTTCGAGTTCCTTGAGCGCTGCATCGGTGGCGATGCCCGCATCGATCAGGCGTCTGCGGAACCGAGCGACCGGCGTGTCGCTGCGCGCCGCGGCCAGCGCCGCCGCGTCCATGTGTCCCTCGTCACTGCCGAAGGAGTGACCCTGCAGCCGGTGACACACGGCTTCGATCAGAGTGGGGCCCTCGCCGGAGCGGGCACGCGCAACGGCCGCTGTGGCCGCCTCATGCACGGCGACCGGATCTGTGCCATCGACGCGGACGCCCGTCATTTCGTAGGCGGCCGCCCGTTTCGAGAAATCCTTGGTCAGCGTGTACTCGGCGAGCGAGGTGTATTCAGCGTACTGGTTGTTCTGGCAGACGAAGATGACCGGCAGCTTCCACACGGCAGCGAGGTTCAGCGCTTCGTGGAAGGCACCGATGCTGGTTGCGCCATCGCCGAAGTTGCAGACACAGACCTTGTCGGTGCCGCGAAGCTGCTCGGCAAGACCCAGGCCGTTGGCGATTGGCAGACCCGCCCCGACGATGCCCGTGGTGATCATCAGACCCGAGGCCGGATCCGACAGGTGCATCGGACCACCCTTACCCTTGCAGGTCCCCGGCAGCTTGCCGTAGAGCTCGGCGAAGATGTCGTTGAGTGGCGTGCCCTTGGCGACGATGTCGTGGATGCCGCGGTAGGTGGTCGAGACGAAATCGTCGGCTCTCAACGCCGCGCCGACGCCCGCCGAAATCGCTTCCTGTCCTCCGACGGGGTAGTACTGGAACATGATTTCGCCGGCGCTGAGGCCGCGCGTCACGGCCTTGTCGGTTTCGTTGATGCGCACCATGGTGCGGTACAGCGAGAGCATGGCCTCGGAAGCGAGGTTCGTGGCAGTGGCCGTGGTCATGAGGATTCCTCCAGTAAGTCACCATGCCCGACACGTCAGGCATTGCGCACGAGTTTAAGTGCTGCTGATGAGTGCGGATTGAAGATTCACGTATGTGAACGATGATTCTGCCGCGATGTCGGCGCCAGGTGCGTCGTAATGGCTGCGCGCATGGCACGAACGATCGCGCGCTCGTTGCGGCGAATTCGTTCGCTGAGGCCACCGACACCCATCACAAGGACGTTGCCGTCACTGGTCGACGGCAGTGCCATCGACACGGCACCGGTGTCCGGGAAGAGACTCGCGTAGGTGATCGAGTAGCCCGCCCTGCGCACCTGCGCGAGGCTTTGTAGCGTCCCGTCGATCGACTGGCGGGCCGCGCGGGTACGCGCCATCGCCCGAGCGGCTTCGGCGAGCCGCTTGACCTCGGCAGGGGGACGAGTCGCCAGAAACGCAGCGCCCACGCTGGTGCCAAACAGGGGTGCCACGGTGCCCTCATCCATCTTGAGAGCGATGAAATGACTGCCGGGTAACACCCGAATGAAGCGCATCGACTGACCGGCGCGCGTGGACAGCGTGACGGTTTCGCTGGTGACGTCGTGGACCTCCTGCAGCATCGATGCGGCATCGCCGATCCCGTACAAGGCCGCCGGAATCCAGGCGCCGAGCGAGGTGACTCGGAGCGAGGGGAAGTAATGCATCGTGTCCTGATCGAAGGAAAGGTAGCCCAGATGGGTCAGGTACCTGAGCAATACGTTGGTGCTCGACTTTGGGTAGTCGAGGATTCGGCCCACCTCGGACGCCGAGAGCGGCTTGCGCACGCTACCCAGCAGTTCGAGAACCTCGAGTACCCGGCCCGCCGATTTGACCGCCACGTCGCTTACCCCCGCTCGTTCCGTTCGTCGTGTGCTGCGCGTAAGTTCACATGTGTGGACGATGAATGCAAACCCGTGAAAGTTGGGTTACGTTTCGATGATGACTGGCACTATCGATATCGTCTGTAATCTCTTCGATCCCACTGCGGTGCGCCTCGGACAAACAGGTCTGGATGACGCATTCAAGGCGCAGGTGCGTCTCGATAAGCGTTACTGGCGCGGCATCCCGGTCAGCCAGTATCTGCGCAAGATGGATCGCGCGGGTATCGAACGTTCGCTGCTCATCGCAGTGCGAGCGGGCGATTTGAACGTACGAGGTTCCTTCGAACTGCCGATCGATCGCGTCGCTGCGGTTTGCGCACGCTGGCCCGATCGGTTTTCGGGGCTTGCGGGGGTCGATCCGTTCCGAGGCATGAAGGGTCTGGCCGATCTGACGTATGCCGTGAAGGAGTGCGGATTCGTGGGAGCGCACCTCTACCCGCATTGGTTTGGTCTCGCCCCCGATCACGCCAAATATTATCCGTACTACGCCAAATGTGCGGAGCTCGGTGTGCCCATCATGATGCAGGTGGGTCACAACCTCGTGTACACCCGCGAACGTCGTCTTCCGAGCGTGGGTCGGCCGATCACGCTCGATCAGGTTGCCATCGACTTTCCGGAGCTGACGCTGATCGGCATCCATATCGGCGTACCCTGGACGGACGAGATGATTTCGATGTGCTGGAAGCATCCCAATGTGTACACCGCGGGAGATGCCTACGCACCCCGTCACTGGCCTGCGTCCTATGTGCACTACCTCAACACCTACGGTCGCGACAAAGTGTTGTTCGGTACGGACTGGCCTGTGATCGATCCTGAGCGTGCCGTTCGGGAGGTCAAGGAATTGGGGCTGCGACCGGAGTCCGAACGAGCCTTGATGCGTGATAACGCGCTGCGGATATTCAAGCTGCCGGGATACAAACGCGTCCGCAGCAAGAAGCCATGAGCGAGCTGTACCGCGCGTTGCGGATTTCCGATGGCTTGCACGCCGTCGGACGTCGCGATCCGCAGCGACTCGCTCTCGAGTGCGAGGGTCGTCGCTTTACGTATGGCGAGTTGCGCGAGCGTGTGCAGCGGGTTTCAGGCGCCGCGTTGCGCGAGCTCGGCGTGAATCTCGGCGATCGGGTCGCCATCTTGGCCCCCAACTGCGCCGAGTACCCTGAACTTCTCTGCGGTTTCAGCGACGTGGGTGGCATCGTCGTCACCCTCAATGCGCGCAGCCCCGCCGCCGAAATCGCGGCCACGTGTCGCGACTGTTCGCCCTCGGTGCTCGTGGTGCACCCGTCGCTTGAAGCGGTCGCGCGTGAAGCGCTCGCCTTGGGTCTCGGCGATCGCAAGCCTCGACTCATCGTGCTTGGATCGGAGTATGAGCGCTGGCTGGCCAGTCACTCGCCGATCGACGAGCGGGAGTTGCCGCGTTTTGCGGAAACGGAGCCATTCACGCTCGTCTACAGTTCCGGCACTACGGGTCAGCCGAAAGGTATCGTCATTTCGCATCGGTCGCGTGCGTTGACGTTCCACGGGATGGCGATGGAATACGGTTGTTACAGCCCCGATGACCGATTCCTGGCGTTGGCCCCGATGTCGCACGGTGCGGGTTTCGCCTTCATGATGTGCACCTTGTACTTCGGTGGCTTCGTCGAGATTGCCACCCGCTTCGACCCCGCGCGAGTGCTCGAGCGACTGGCTATGGGTCGCTTCACGGGCGTCTTCATGGTGCCGACGCACTTTCAGGCCATTCTCGCTTTGCCCGCGGAGACGCTGGCTCGGTACCGCGGTGCCTTCGAAGCTCTGCAGACCATCATCTCCAACGCTGCGGCACTACCGCAGCCGCTCAAGGAAAAAGTTATCGACTATTTTGGCGAAGGCTTGCTGCATGAGACCTACGGGTCGACTGAGGCGGGCATCGTCACCAATATCCGTCCGCAGGACCAGCTCCGAACCCAACAGTCCGTCGGCCGCGCTTTTGCACTCAATGAAATTCGGCTGCTTGCGCCCGATGGCAGCGAGGTGCCCGTGGGGGAGGTGGGCGAGCTGTTCTCCCGGTCGCCGTATCTTTTTGAGAGCTACTGGAACAAGCCGGAATTGACCGCTGAATGCGTACGCGAGGGAGGGTGGGTGAGTGCCGGTGACCTCGCCCGCCGTGATGCAGAGGGCTTCCTGTACATCGTCGATCGAAAAAAAGACATGCTGGTGACGGGCGGCTTCAACGTCTATCCGCGCGAGGTCGAGATCGTCCTCGAGCAGCATCCTGCGGTGCGCGAGTCCTGTGTCGTCGGAGTACCCGATGCCCATTGGGGAGAGCGTGTGCGGGGGTTCGTCGTGCTGCGAGAAGGCCAGGAGGCCGAACAAGCGCTCGCCGACGATATCGTTGCCTTCGCTCGCCTGCAGCTGGCGGGCTACAAGGTCCCCCGGGAATTGGGCTTCATCGACGCGGTACCGCGCAACGTCGGTGGCAAGGTCCTGAAGCGCGAGTTGCGCGAGGGTGCTCATCCGTACTTCGCGATTCATACGAAGTAGATCGCTCTTTTCGTCTACCCTGCATCAAGCCGGTGCGGGTAACATGCCTCCCACAGGGAGGACACGGGTCGATGCTGCGTTCGCTCAAGTACCGAATCGCCCAGACGAAAGCGCGGCTGATGCGTCGGCTGACGGGCCCGTATGTCAGCGGCTTGCTGATTGATACCGGTGACTGTGCCCTGCTCGTCGACCCTGCGGATCGGGTGGTGGGGCGGGAGTTGCGCTTCGAGGGTCGGTACGGCGACGACGAGCTGCAGCGGATCGAGGCCTTGATCAACCCGCAATCGACCGTGGCCTTCATCGGCACTCATGTCGGGGCTCTGGCGATTCCGGCAACGCGCAAGGTACGCAAGGCCTATCTGGTGGAGGCCAATCCTCGAACCTTCGCGTTCCTGCAGCGCAACCTCGCTCTCAACGGCGTGACCAACGTGTCAGCCCATAACGTCGCCGTCGGCGAGTCGGTCGGAGAGATCAATTTCGTGCTGAGCACCGCCAACTCCGGGGGCAGCAAGCGCGAGCCGCAGGTCAAGGCGGCCAAGTACTACTACGACCGGCCGGACACCATCCGCGTCCCCATGGTGCCCTTCGACACACTGGTCGATCCGATCGACGAGCGCTTCGATCTCGTGCTGATGGATATCGAGGGCTCCGAGTACTTTGCCCTGAAGGGCATGCAGAACGTACTCTCAAGGACGGAGACGCTGATCGTCGAGTTCATCGGACATCATCTGCGAAACGTCGCGGGGGTCTCGGTGGCCGAGTTTCTCCAGCCAATCGAGCCGCATTTCAGTCACCTCTACATCCCGAGCACCCGCCAGCAAGTGAGCAAGGCGGATTTTCTCGCGACCCTGTCCGATCTTTACGAGCGCAAGATCAATGACGATGGGATCGTGTTCAGCAAGTCGAGGCTCGACCTCGATTCCGCCCGGCTGCGGTAACTGGGGATTGCGCGTGGAGCATCAAGATACCAATCCGGAATTGACGCTGACCGGACATGACGAGTTGACTGGACTCATCGGTCGCGGTGCACTGTTTAAGCAGTTGCAGGCGCGTATTGATGCGGGTGCTTTGCCGATTTCGGTGATCTTCCTCGAACTCGATCACTTCAGTGTGTTCAACGACTCTCTGGGTTATCCGGCGGGCGACGAAATGCTGCGGGTGGTGGCTCGACGTCTGGCGGTGGAGGTGCCTCAAGGGGCTATCGTCGCCCGGTTCGACGGAGACCAGTTCGTCGTGGCTGTCTGCGCAGATCTTGCGAATGGCGTTCGCCTCGCAAGGCATCTTGCCGAGCGAATCTCGGCAAAAATCGAAGCGGAACGCCTCTCCGGTCTTCACGTGACTTGCAGCGTGGGTGTTTCGGTAGCCGAGTCGGCGTCCGATGCGATGGAAGTGGTCCAGCGAGCAGACCTCGCCCTGTGTCAGGCGAAACGTGGCGGACGAAATCGCGTGTGCCCATACGATGAGGTCTTCGCTGCCTCGCGTCTGCGTCAGCAACGACTGGTTGTCGAGCTCGAGCGCGCGCTCGACTCCCGCGATCCGGCGATCAACATGTTGTTCCAACCTATTTACTCGCTCGAGGACGATCGTCCCTGTGCCGTTGAGGCGCTCGCTCGATGGGATCATCCGCAGCTTGGCGCAGTCTCACCCGGAGAGTTCATCGCAGCGGCAGAGCGAACGGGCAAGATCCATTCGCTGGGTGCTCAGTTGTTCCGGCTCGCAATACTGGGGCGACAAGTGTGGCACGCGGCGGGCAGCCCCCTGCTGTTGAATATCAACGTGTCTCCGTTGCAGTTGCATAACCCCGACTTCGCACACCAACTGCTGGACTTGCTTGCTGAGTTCGAGGTGCCCACAGCGCACATCGCTTGCGAAATCACCGAGTCGATCCTGCTCGATGACGATCAGCGGTCATTGCGAACCGTACGGACTCTGACCGACGGCGGACTCAGGCTGGTGCTCGATGACTTTGGAACGGGGTATGCATCGCTCGACACGCTGATGCGGTACCAGTTCGCCGGCGTGAAGGTAGATCAGCGTTTCGTCCGCGATCTCGAGGTGAGTGCCACGGCTCGAGCTATTGTGCGTTCAGCCGTGACTCTCGCTCGCGAGCTCGGGTTGACATGCACGGCGGAAGGTGTGGAGAGCGACGGCGTTCTTAACATACTCCGGGACCTGGGCTGCCCCTCGGTCCAAGGGCGACGGTTGTGCGAACCCGTCTATGCGGAAAACTTGCGTCGGATGCTAGCGTAGCACCACAGTCCGGTTGCCAAACTCGAACACCCGACTCTCCGCGTGCCATTGCACGGCGCGATTGAGCACCACGCTCTCGATCTCGTTGCCTATGGTGGTCAGCTGGTCAGGTGAGAGCGTGTGATCCACTCGCTCGACCGCCTGTTCGATGATCGGGCCTTCGTCGAGGTCTTCATTGACGTAATGCGCCGTGGCGCCGATCAGCTTCACACCGCGCTGATACGCCTGGTGATAGGGCTTCGCGCCCTTGAATCCGGGCAGGAACGAGTGGTGAATATTGATGGCCTGGTCCTTTAGTTCCCGACACGCTGCGCTCGTCAGCACCTGCATGTAGCGGGCGAGTACCAGCAGTTCGCCGCGACTGGCGGCAAACAGGTCCAGCATGCGTCGCTCCTGCTCCTCCTTGCGGCCTGGCGTGATGGGCAGGTGGTGGAAGGGCAGGCCGTGCCACTCGGTCAGTCGGCGCTGCTCCTCGTGGTTGGAGACGACGGCGACGATGTTGATCGGCAGGGTGTCCGTGCTCCAGCGGTGCAGCAGGCTGTTGAGGCAGTGACCGTGCTTGGAGACGGCGATGACCACCCGAACTTTGTCCGCCTGATCGCGCAGCGACCACTCGATGCCGAGTGGCTGCATCGCCGCACCGAACTCTCGACTGAATGCGCTCTCATCGATGGGCTGGCCGCCCGTCTCGAAGACGATGCGCATGACCGAACGATTCGAGACCGTGTCGAGGAAGTGATGCGCCTCGAGTATGTTGGCGCCGCGACTGGCCAGGTGCGAGGTCACGGTTGCCACCACGCCCACGCGATCGGGGCAGGACAGTCGCAGGACATAACTAGTTTGACTCAAGATATCCTCACTCCACAGTAGCCAACGGGTCGTTTGCCGGGCTGCTAACCTAACCGAAGGCCGCAGTACCCTCAACCACAGCAACGAGTAAAGCCGTCGTGTCACCGAAGGATTTCGTCGATGAGGGCTCAATGGGTCGGACTGGTCAGCGCATCGGTCTCGTGCTCGGACCGATGCTCGCACTGGGCTTGCAATGGACCGGGCAGCCCGAGGGGCTCAGCACTGAGGCCTGGTACGTCGTATCGCTTGCCGTACTGATGGTGACGTGGTGGGTCACCGAGGCGATACCCATCGCGGCGACGGCGCTGCTGCCGCTTGCGGCGCTGCCGCTCATGGGTGTGTCCTCGACGAAGGACGCAGCAGCCCCCTACGCCGATCCGATTATCTTCATGTTCATTGGTGGGTTCATGTTGGCCGCTTGCGTGGAGCGCTGGCGTCTTCACGAGCGCATCGCGCTCGGCATCGCCTCTTGGTCAGGGGGGCGTCCCGTGCTGCTGGTCGGCTGCTTCATGCTGGCCTCGGCAGTCATCTCCATGTGGATTTCGAACACGGCCACCACGCTGATGCTCGCGCCGATCGCACTCGGTGCCGCACGTGCGCTGACCCCCGACGGCAAGGCGGATCTCGCATTGGGCGGTGCGCTGCTGCTGGGCGTTGCCCATGCTGCAAGTATCGCGGGCATCGGTACGCCCGTCGGTTCACCGACCAATCTCATCGCCATCGGTTTTCTTGAGCGCGCAGGGGATCCGATGGCCTTCACCGACTGGATGACACGCGCCATACCGCTGATGCTCGTCATGCTGCCGGTGGGCTGGCTCGTGCTGTGCGCGCCGCTCTTTCGCCGTGGTGCGGGCGATTCGGCCGCGGTGGCGCGCGTCGTGGGCGAAGCCTTGCGCATGCTCGGTCCGTTATCGCGTCCAGAGGCGCGAATCGGCGCCGTGTTCACTGTCGTGGCGCTTGCCTGGATGTTCCGCCTGCAGCTCAATGAACTGCCGCTGCTCGGCAATCTTTCCGATGCGGGCATTGCCGTCATCGGCGCCGTGCTGCTGTTTCTCGTCCCCTCCGGTCGGGGTCAGGGCGAAAAGCTTATCGATTGGCCGACTGCAGAGCGCATTCCCTGGGGCATCGCCATCCTCTTCGGTGGGGGGCTCTCGCTCGCCACCGCCATGGAGACCACGGGGCTCGCGCAATGGATCGGAGCGCAGATTGCTGCGCTCGATGGCGTTTCGACGCTGGGTTTGATCGCGATCCTCGTGATCACGACCATCCTGATTTCCGAGCTCGCGAGCAACGTCGCTACGCTGACGTCGATGCTGCCCGTCGTTGGCGCGGTCGCTCAGGCCACGGGCACGCCATTGCAGACGCTGGTATTCCCGGTCGCGATCGCAGCGAGCTTCGCCTTCATGTTGCCGGTGGCGACGGGCCCGAATGCGATCGCGTTTTCTTCGGGTGTCGTGACGCTGAAGCGGATGCTGACGGTCGGCTTCGTGCTCAATCTAGCTGCCGCGATCGGCATCCTCGCCTTGCTCTCTCCCTGACAGCGGCTCGGTCAGGCCGCGGCGCGTGGGTCAGGCGGCCGCGCGAGTGAGCGGCGTACGGATCAGGTAGTCGAATGCGCCGAGCGCTGCCTTCGCGCCATCACCTGCGGCGATCACAATCTGTTTGTACGGCACAGTCGTCGCATCACCCGCTGCAAATACGCCCGGTGCACTAGTCGCACCGTGATGGTCGACGACAATCTCGCCGAAGCGCGACAACTCGATCGAGCCCTTCAACCACTCGGTATTCGGTACGAGACCAATTTGCACGAACACGCCCTGCAGCGCGAGGGTGTGCGACTCGCCGCTGAGCCGATCCTTGTAGACGAGCCCGGTGACGGTCTTTCCATCGCCCAGAATTTCGGTCGTCTGTGCGCTGAGCACGATGCTGGCGTTGCCGAGACTCTTCAGTTTGGCCACCAGCACGGCATCGGCCTTCAGCTGATCGGCAAACTCGACGACGGTTACATGACCCACAACACCGGCAAGATCAATCGCGGCCTCGACGCCCGAATTGCCGCCACCGATCACCGCCACACGCTTGCCCTTGAACAACGGGCCATCGCAGTGTGGGCAGTAGGCCACGCCGCGATTGCGATACTCGTTTTCGCCCGGGACGTTGACGTTGCGCCAGCGGGCACCGGTTGAAAGGATCACCGAGCGCGAGCGCAGCACGCCGCCATGGCTGAGGACAACCTCGACATCACCGCCTGGCATCGTGGGGGGTGCCAATCGAGTGACGGTCTGCAGGCTCATGATGTCGACGCCGTAGTGACGCACGTGCGATTCGAGATCGGCAGAGAACTTGGGTCCGTTGGTTTCGAGGATCGAGATGTAATTCTCGATCCCGAGCGTGTCGTTGGTCTGACCGCCGAAGCGCTCAGTGACGATGCCCGTGCGTAACCCCTTGCGGGCGGCGTAGATGGCCGCGGCAGAACCCGCGGGGCCACCACCGACGATCAGCACGTCAAAGCGCTCCTTCGTCTCGATCTTGGCGCGCTCTTTGTCTGCGCTGCCGGTGTCGAGCTTGGCGACAATTTCCTCGAGCGTCATGCGGCCCGAACCAAACAGTTCGCCGTTGAGGAACACCATCGGCACGGCCAGGATCTGCCGCGCAGTGACTTCGTCCTGATAGAGCGCGCCATCGATGACCACGGTCTCGATGGCTGGATTCAACACGGCCATCAACGACAGCGCCTGCACGACATCCGGGCAGTTGTGACAGGACAAGGACATGAAGACTTCAAAGCGCAGCGGGCCTTGCAGCGCGCGCACCGTGTCGAGCGTGGCCGCATCGACTTTGGGCGGATGTCCGCCCGACCACAGCAGCGCAAGCACCAGCGAGGTGAACTCGTGGCCGAGCGGTACCGCGGCAAAATGCAGTGAGGTCTTTGCACCGACCCGTCTGATCTGGAATGACGGGCGACGCACCTGCTCGCCATCCAGTCTGACCGACACTTTGTCGGTCAGACTGGCGATGGTTTCGAGCAAGCTGCGCATTTCCTGCGCGCCCTGCGACCCGTCGAGACTCGCCACCAGCTCAACGGGCTGGACCATCTTCGTCAGATAGGCCCGTAACTGGGACTGGAGGGACTCGTTGAGCATGGTGGCGTTCTCGAGGGGTAGGGCGATCAGATCTTGCCGACGAGATCGAGCGACGGCGACAGCGTCTCCGCACCCGGGGTCCACTTGGCCGGGCACACCTGACCCGGGTTCTTGGCGACGTACTGGGCAGCCTGGACCTTGCGCAGCAGTTCCTTCGCGTCACGACCGATGCCGTTGTCGTGGATCTCGCACAGCTTGATGATGCCGTCCGGGTTGATCACGAACGTGCCGCGCAGCGCCAGACCCTCTTCCTCGATCATCACGTCGAAGTTGCGGGTGATCGTGCCGGTCGGATCGCCGACGAGCGGGTAGTTCACCTTGCGGATCGTGTCCGAGGTGTCGTGCCACGCCTTGTGGGTGAAGTGCGTGTCGGTCGAAATGCCGTACACCTCGACACCGAGCGACTTGAAGGTGTCGTAGTGATCAGCCAGATCACCGAGCTCGGTCGGGCAGACGAAGGTGAAGTCGGCAGGGTAGAACACCACGACCGACCACTTGCCCTTGAGGGACTGGTCGGTGACTTCGACAAACTTGCCGTTGTGGTAGGCGGTGGCCTTGAACGGCTTGACGGGGGTATTGATGAGGGACATGTCGACTCCTTGAAAATGTGACCCGTCGCATCCTCGCGACGTGGGCGCATCCTCAGGTTTTGGAGTCGTTTAATCCAATCGATTGTTCTGATGCGATCGATAGATTCCATCAATCCTTGGGAGTAGAATCGCCAGGCAATTGGACGGCGCGGAGATCACTCGATTCCATGCAACGCACATTGACCACCATCCATCTGCTGTTGGCGGCTTTCTTGCTGCCGATCGCGCTGATGTTCGCGACGACTGGGGCGCTCTACACCGTGTCCATCAAGGGCAACTACGTTGAGACGAGCCGCACCCTCGAACTGAGTGCGCCGCTGACGCCAGAATTGAGTTCCCTGACGCAGGTTGCAGAGGGCGCGCTTGCGGCCGAGGGCGTCGAGGTGCCGAGCGGTGCGGCCTCGGTCAAGAAGGCGGGTACCGGCTACGAGCTTGAGTGGACGGGTGCCGAGCGCGACGTGCTGCTCAAGCCTACCTCCGACCCCTTAAAGGCCACGATCGTCATCAAGGACACCACGTCCTGGCGGCACCTCGTGCAGTTGCACAAGGCGAAGGGCAGCGATGTCGCCAAGGCGATCTCGGTGCTGTGGGCGATCGGGCTCGTGGTGATTCTCTGTTCCGGCCTGCTCATGGCTTGGAACGTGCCCGTGTATCGGCGCAAGGCCCTCGGAGCTGGGGCGCTAGGGTTAGCCACTTTTATCCTGTACGTCTTCCTCGGCTGAGCGTCTTTTGCCACCGTGCTGATTAGCTTTGCCGAGTGGTCCGAAACCGAAGCCTATCTGGCGTTCAGTCAGTTGATCGTGCCGCGTCCGGTGGCGTGGGTGCTGAGCGACAACGGCACATCACCGGGAGCGCAAGCCGGCCAGCCCGCGATGGCGCGGTGGAACCTCGCGCCGTTTTCGTATTTCAACGGCGTGACCAGCTCACCACCGATGCTGATGTTTTCGGTGGGTGATGGCATGGCTGGGCGCCTGAAAGACACACACCGCAATCTGCGTCGAGACCCACAGTGTGTGGTGCACATCGCCCGCAGCACCCAGGCGCAAGCCGTGCAGGACACGGCGGCCGAATTGCCCTGGGGTGTGAGCGAAATCGATCACGCGGGTCTCGAACTCACCGCTTGGGACTGGCCGCTGCCGAGACTCGCGCAGGCGCCGGTGGCAATGGGTTGCGTGGCAACGCAGTTCACGCCGATCGGTGATACCGCGCAGACACTGATTTTTCTGCGCATCGAGCGCGTCTGGGTGCAGGACGAGATCGCAAGCTTCGACGCCAACGGGCGCCTCGTGATCGACATCGCGGCCTACGATCCGCTCGCGCGGGTGGGCCGGGGTGGCTACGCGAGTCTTGGGCCTGTCGTCCGACCGCGCTAGCCCGTATCCCGCGCATAAACCCGTATGCCGATCCCAAAGATGGCCGGCTACACTTCGAGGCAGGAGGATCCCGATGGTCAAAACATCTCGAGTGGTTTGGTGGGTCGCCATGGCGTGCCTCGCGGGCAACGCCCATGCGCAGTCGAAGGCGCAGCAGTCGGCACGAACCTCGGTGCCGGCACAAGCCTCAGTGCAGTTCGAACAGGGCAGCACGCTGCGAGCGCTCGAAGATTGGCACGTGTTGCCACCGCGCCAGCGCGTCGAGCCGGAGAATCGGCTGCTGCGCGAACGGCTCGAGCAGTTGCTGCCGCGACTGATGGCCGAGACCGATCTGGACATGTGGCTCGTCCTCAATCGCGAGTATGCCGAAGACCCGGCCTACTTCACGCTCGTGCCGCAGCCGACCTTTGCTGCGCGGCGCACCACCATGCTGGTGTTTCATCGCAAGGCCGACGGCACAGTGGAGCGACTCGCGGTCAATCGTTATCCGCTCGGTGGCCCCTACGAGTCGGCCTGGGCGGGCGGTGACCTCGAGGCGCAGTGGAAGGCGCTCGGGCAGCTCATCGCCGACAAGAATCCTCGCCGCATCGGCATCAACGTGTCGCGTCACTGGCCTGTAGCCGATGGGCTCACCCATGCGCTGCACACGCGTCTGCTCGAAGTGTTGCCGGCGGGTTTTGAGTCGCGCCTCGTACCCGCCGAGTCGCTCGTGGTGCGCTGGCTCGAGACGCGCACGGCGGGGGAGCTTGCGATTTATCCGCACATCGTCTCGCTGGCGCGCGCCGTGATCGCCGAGGCGTTCAGTGAGCGGGTGATCACGCCGGGAGTGACGACGACCCAGGACGTCGCCTGGTATATCCGCGAGCGCTTCGAATCCCAGGGGCTTCCGATCTGGTTCTTTCCGGATGTGAACCTGCAACGCGCCGGTCTCAATTGCGAGCGGGACGGTCCGTTTTGCGGCGAGAGCGGAGTGATCCAGCGCGGCGATGTGCTGCACACGGATGTCGGTATCTGCTATCTCAAGTTGTGCACCGACACTCAGGAAATGGGCTACGTGTTGCGTCTCGGCGAGACGCAGGCTCCAGAGGGTCTGCGGGCTGCCATGCGCACGGGGAACCGCTGGCAGGATTTGCTCACCGCTGAATACCGCACCGGACGCACCGGCAACGAGGTGCTCGCACGCACTCGAGCTGCCGCCGATAAGGCAGGGATGGTGAGCAGTGTCTACACGCACGCGCTCGGTAACTTCGGTCACGCGCCGGGCCCAACCATCGGCATGTGGGACAACCAGGGACCGACGCCGGTGCAGGGCGATTGGCCGATCTACCCGAGCACCGTGTACGCCATCGAAGGCAACATCAAGCAGCAAGTCCCTGAGTGGGGTGGGCAGTGGGTGCAGATGAAGCTCGAGCAAAGTGCCCTGTTCGACGGCGAGCGTGTGCTGTATCTGGCAGGTCGGCAAACCGACTTGCACCTGATCCGCTAAAGGTGCGCTGAGCGATCGCCCATGCCACCCCCGTCCGATGCCGACTACATGCAGCGCGCGCTTGCGCTCGCGCGAGCGGCCGCGGCGCAGGGCGAGGTGCCGGTGGGCGCGCTCGTCGTGCGTGGCAGCGAAATCATTGGTGAGGGCGCCAATCGGCCGATCGGTCAGCACGACCCGTCGGCCCATGCCGAAATCGAAGCCTTGCGCGCCGCTGGACGCGCGCTCGGTGACTACCGGCTCACGGGTGCGACGCTGTACGTCACTCTCGAGCCTTGCATCATGTGCGCCTCGGCTATCGTCCACGCCCGCATTGATCGGGTGGTGTTCGGTGCTTGGGATCCCAAGGCGGGCGCTGCGGGCAGTATTGCCGACGTGTTTGCGATTCCGCAGCTGAACCACCGGGTGGATGTTTTCGGCGGGGTGCTGGCCGAAGAGTGCGCTACCCTGCTGTCCGAGTTTTTTCGCGCCCGTCGTCCCTGACC
>ENA-UPTJ01000315-UPTJ01000315.1-marine-metagenome-genome-assembly--contig:-NODE-315-length-31183-cov-5.025475_pt1 | contig 31183 bp, 30 predicted proteins | sample MGYA00238168_ERZ767080 | MGnify/ENA primary metagenome ERZ767080 (study PRJEB28935, sample SAMN06266237) | marine metagenome | isolation source: Columbia River Estuary | place: USA:Columbia River Estuary... | reverse complement strand
GTACGTCGGTTGTTGTTCGAAGCCGGTGATGATTTCGATTCGCTGATGATCTTGTGTGAGGCGGATATCACGTCGAAAAACAAACAAAAGGTCAATCGGTACCTATCCAATTTTCAACTGGTTCGCGAGCGTTGCCGCGAGGTAGAGGAGAAGGATCAGGTGCGTAATTGGCAACCACCGATCACGGGCGAACTCATCATGTCGACCTTCGGCTTATCGCCGTCCAAACCGGTGGGCATCATCAAAGACGCCTTGAAGGATGCTATGTTGGATGGGATCATTCCCAATACCTACGAGGCGGCCCATGCATTCATGTTGTTGAAAGGGGCCGAGCTGGGGCTGACGGCGGTAAGTCGCTGAGGCGAATACGGGTTCAAGACCTACCTTTGTGCCATGGCCATTCTGCGTTTCCGTATTTATTTTGAAGAGGATGAAACCGTTTATCGCGACATTGCGATCAAGCACAAACAATCCTTTTTAGAATTGCACCAGTCCATTCTGAAAGCCTACGAGTTTGACTCCAAACACGCGGCTACTTTTTTTCGCAGCAACGATCATTGGCAACAAGGGCGCGAGATCAGCCTAGAGGTCTACGACAAAGAATACAAGGCACCTCCCATGCTCATGAACGACACGGTGATCGCCACCGAGATCAAAAACCCAAACCAACGTTTCATCTATCAATATGATTTTGTTAAGGGTTGGACCTTTCTGGTCGAATTGATCAATGTGTCAAACGAAGAAGATTCGAACCTGACCTACCCGGCGATGGTTCGTTCAGTCGGGTTAGCCCCCAGCCAATACGGGACCAAAAGTATGTTGGGCGAAAAATTTGCCGACATCGAAGAGAAATACGACCTCACTCAAGCCGGCGATGGATTTGGCGAGAAAGATGAAGAAGGGGAGGATGTAGGTTCGGAAGAAGAGGAATACGGCACCGACGAAGAGGAATAATTTCCCATGCAATTGAAGTCAAAAAATGTGATCGCAGTCGTGGGGCCAACTGCTGTTGGCAAGACATCCTGCGGCATTCGATTGGCCGAGCATTTTCAAACCGAAATCTTATCGGCCGACTCAAGGCAATGTTATCGCGAACTGAATATCGGCGTGGCTCGTCCATCGGACGAAGAGCTGCAACAAGTGCCTCATCATTTCATTGCTTCGCATTCGATCCACGAAGACCTGACCGCCGCTGATTACGAAACCTATGCCCTGAACAGTTCCGCGCAGCTCTTTCAAGAAAAGAATCAGCTTATTCTGGTGGGGGGTACGGGACTTTACATCAAAGCCTTTGCCAGCGGATTGGATCCGATCCCAGAGGTGGCCCCGGCCATCCGTCAGCAAGTGATCGGTCTCTATGCGGAAAAAGGCATCCATGGATTGCAAGCGGAGTTGATCCGATTGGACCCGGAATTTGCACAAGAAGGGGAGATGCAAAATCCCCAACGGATGATGCGTGCCTTGGAAGTTATGATCACAACTGGAATGAGTATTGTGGCATATCGATCCGGCTCAGACAAAACGCGGCCATTCGGGATTCGGTGGGTTGGATTGGAACTACCGAGGGAAGAATTGATCCGTCGGATCGATGAGCGGGTTGAGACAATGATGCAAAACGGACTGTTGCAAGAGGTTCAATCTTTATATGCACATCGTACGCTGAATGCTTTGCAAACCGTGGGCTATCGGGAATTGTTTGATCATTTGAGTGGACGGTGCTCGTTGGATGAGGCGGTGGAACGAATCAAGATCTCCACGCGGCAATATGCCAAACGTCAAATGACCTGGTTTCGAAAAGTGCCAGACATGCATTGGTTTCATCCCTCGGATGAAACGGGTATCCTGAAATTTTTGGAGGGAGTAAATTAACTCAGCTGTCTTTTGTATAGCTGGATGGTATTTTCCAATCCCAGGTACAAGGCATCGCAAATGAGCGCATGACCGATGCTGACTTCATCCAAATAGGGAATGTGCGTATGCAGGTATCCCAAATTGAAACGGTCCAGGTCGTGACCGGCATTTAAACCGAGTTGCATCGATTTCGCGAGTTCGGCGGCTTTAATAAAAGGTTGAATGGCTTGTTCTTTATTTCCGGCTTCAAATCCTTTTGCATAGGATTCGGTATACAGTTCGATTCGATCGGTTCCGGTAGCGGCGGCGGCTTTGATGAGGTCTTCGACCGGATCGATGAACAAGCTTACGCGGATGCCGGCTTGATGGAAGGTCTCCACCATATTTTTTAAGTACGCTGCTTCACGAATCGTATCCCATCCGTGGTCGCTGGTGAGTTGTCCGGTTGCATCAGGTACCAACGTCACTTGTTCGGGTTTTGCCTCCAAAACCAGATCTACGAAACGGGATTCCCGGCAGTTGCCCTCGATGTTGAATTCGGTGTGTATGAGGGGGCGCAATTGGCGCACATCTGAATAGCGAATGTGTCGCTCATCGGGGCGGGGGTGTACGGTGATGCCGTCGGCGCCGAAGGTTTGTGCATCGCGGGCTACCTGAAGCAGATTGGGGTTGTTCCCTCCGCGCGCATTGCGCAGGGTAGCGAATTTATTGATGTTGACAGACAGGCGGGTCACGGTGCAAATCTACGAACCTAGAGCTCTTTCCAGGTATGATCGGCCAGCAGCTGAACGGCTGCTAAGAATTGTTTGAATGGTCCGTTGGTGCCCCATTCTTTGGGCGCTACCAACGACAACAAATGCGTTCCGTCGTTGCGTTCGTATAGGTAGTAGGTTTGTCCGATTTGGGGCTTGAATGAAAGTTTGGCCTGATAGATCGTCAACGAGAGGTCTTTTCGCTTTTGGATCTCGTGGGCTTGCAGGGCCAGCAGTTCGATCTGCTTTCGGATCTGCTCGAGCTGCATGTTGGTCTGCTCTTCCATGGCCGTAAGCGCCTTGTGTTTGATGACCCCTTCTTTGGTCGGACGGATCACCGCACCAGAAACAGAGGCTGAGTAGGGCAGTACGCTAAGCTGTTTGTGGTAGATCTCTTGGTTGGTATAGGGGGTCCCATCGTCCCGGAATCCTTTTTGGATCAATTGTAGGTATCCGTTGGGCAGGATCTCGTGATGGATGTGCAAGCGGATCGAATCAGCTTGGTAGAATCGAATATCGAGGTTGATTCCGTCGGGTATGAATACTTCGAGGGCATCGCCCAAGGCTTTGTCGGCCGGCGGGTTCTTTGCTCCATCCGCCAAAATCACATAATCGGCAGCCAGGGAGGTATTGTCGGGCATCACCCGGTTGTGAAAGATGCGCAGGTTCTTGGTGGATTCAACCGCTTCGATGCGATAGATTCCGCTTTTGGGCACTTCTCCGTTCTCGTAATTCGATTTTTCGGGAAATAGTTGCCAGGAGGCCAGAAAATTGTAGGCTTGTACCATTCGGGTTTTAAAACAAAAAATTGAAGGAATTGTTTTTGAAGCCGGGAAGCTAAGCTTCCCGAATTTTGGGTTATGGATAGTTTCAATGGTCGGTATCAGGAATGGTCGGGCGCAACGGAGCAGGAAGTTTCCGTGATGGTGCTCGACGAATACGTGCAGATTGGATTTACGGGCACCAATCAGCGGCTTCGATGGCCAATCGCCGAGTTGAATGTGGGGGTGTCTCTTGGTGGAGCACAAACGGAGATCCGCCATCATCGGTTGCCGGCGCAAGTTTGCATCGACGGTCGCTTTGCCTTTGAACGGATTCAGGCGCGTCAATCCATGGGGCAACAGCCTTGGTATCGGAAGCCGCGTGTTCGGGAATGGATCCGCAATGGCGGATTGTTTGTGGCAGTGGTTGCTGTATTCTTTTTGCTGTATAGCTTGTTGGTGCCTTGGATGGCGGAGCGGATGGCCTCTACCGTCTCGGTCGATACCGAACAGCAGTTGGGGGATGGCGTGTACGAAGCGCTTTCGTCGAATTATCAGATCGACACCACTCAGACACGGTTGGTCAATGCCTTCTTTGAAACTCTAAAAGTTCCCTCTGCTTATTCGATCCGCCTCGTGGTGGTGAATAGCTCCGAACTGAATGCATTTGCCTTGCCTGGGGGACGGATCGTGGTGTATTCGGCCTTGCTGGACCGGATGGAGTCTGCGCCTGAATTGGCTGCCTTGTTGGCGCACGAATTTACGCATGTGGATCGTCGGCATGCTACCCGTTCGATCTTTCGGCGTTTGGGTGCACAGGTATTTCTGGGGTTGGTATTGGGAAAAGTGGGCACGGTTGGTACCGTATTGGTCGATCATGCCGATGAGCTGCGCTCGCTGACCTACTCACGGTCCTTGGAAAAAGAAGCCGATGTACGGGGGGTAAAGATCCTGACCGATCGCGGCATTGATCCGTCCGGATTTCTGGATCTGTTCGAGCGATTGAAGACTGGTTCGTCCATCGAAGTTCCGGAGTTTTTGGCCAGTCATCCCGATCTGGACAATCGGATTGCGTATATTAAGGAAATGTCAAAAGGGGCAAAGCCGAAGCCGCAGCCCGCTTTAGATACTATATTCGCTCAAATAAAATTGTAATCATGTTAGTGACCACAACCAGCACGGTAGAAGGAAGACCGGTACAGGAGTACCTAGGCGTCGTGAACGCTCAAAGCATCATCGGTGCGAATATTTTCAAAGACCTATTTGCCGGACTGCGCGATGTGTTCGGAGGTCGTAGCAAAACCTATGAGCGCGTATTGGAGGAGGCCAAAGAAGATGCCATGCGGGAGTTGGTAGAGCGTGCACAATCCCTAGGAGCCAACGGCATTCTGGGCGTGGATCTCGACTTTGAAACCGTTGGCGCCGGAGGAAGCATGCTGATGGTAATCGCAACGGGAACGGCAGTACGTCTCTGAGGCTATGCGGCGCTTTTTTTTCTTTTCGGTGGTTTACTTGTGGTGTCTTTGCGTTGTCAACGCCCAGGATTGTGCGCTGATTCGGCAGACTGATCCCTATACCAAATTAACCACCCTTTCTACGGGTTATCACAAGATGCCCGGTGGATCGCTGCTGCTGGACGCCAGCAAGACAGAGATTGATTGGATGCTCGAGGTGGGGGCCGGTGATGTGTGTTTCGACGACGAGACCACCGTTCAGGTATTCTTTGAGGGAACCAAAATTCGGTTGATGTTTCGCAACAGCGGAACCATGAACTGTGAGGGGTTGCTGCATGTGCTATTCAAGAATGCCTCTGGTACGAACTATCAACTCAATAAGTTGATCACCTTGCCGATCCAACGGATTGTGATCACTACGGTTGCTAAGAAAGAATGGGTGATCGAGCCCAATGCGGAGCAGCGGGCCAAGTGGATTCGATCGGCCACTTGTTTGGTCGAGGAAGCCAAGAAAATGCTGACACAATAAAAAAAGCCTTCCGGTTGAAAGGCTTTTTGATTCGTTCGAATTCCAATCAATATCGGTAGTGATCCGATTTGAAGGGGCCTGCTTTCGGTATGCCCAGGTAGTCGGCTTGAGCAGTAGTCAGCTCATCCAATTGAACACCGATTTTGGCGAGGTGCAGACGAGCTACTTTCTCATCCAGGTGTTTGGGCAGTACGTATACGTTGTTGTCGTAGTTCTTGTGGTTGTTCCAAAGCTCGATCTGGGCCAGGGTCTGGTTGGTGAATGAATTACTCATTACGAAAGAGGGGTGACCGGTGGCGCAACCCAAGTTCACCAAACGTCCTTCGGCCAGAATGATCAGGTCTTTACCATCCACATTGTAGATATCAACCTGAGGCTTGATGGTGTCTTTGGTGTCTCCATAGTTGGTATTCAACCAGGCGATGTCGATTTCAATGTCGAAGTGTCCGATGTTACAAACGATGGTCTTATCCTTCATGCGTTTGAAATGCTCACCGGTAATCAGGTCGCGGCAACCGGATGCGGTCACTACGATGTCGGCTTCAGCAACAGCATCAATCATTCGCTTTACTTCAAAACCATCCATGGCTGCCTGCAGCGCGCAGATCGGATCGATCTCGGTAACGATAACACGGCAACCGGCTCCAAGCAAGGAAGCGGCTGAACCTTTTCCTACGTCGCCATATCCACCTACTACAGCCACTTTACCAGCCATCATGATGTCGGTCGCGCGACGGATCGCATCCACCAATGATTCTTTACAGCCGTATTTGTTGTCGAATTTGGATTTGGTAACGGAGTCGTTGACGTTAATAGCGGGCATGGGCAGGGTGCCTTTGGCCACGCGCTCGTACAAGCGGTGAACACCGGTGGTGGTCTCTTCCGAGATTCCTTTCACATACTGGGCCAATTCCGGGTATTTATCAAGCACAATGTTGGTCAGGTCACCGCCATCATCCAGAATCATGTTCAAGGGACGATCAGCTGCGCCGAAGAAGAGCGTTTGCTCAATGCACCAATCGGCTTCTTCGATGGTTTGGCCTTTCCAGGCAAAAACACCAATGCCGGCTGCGGCAATGGCAGCAGCTGCATGATCTTGTGTAGAGAAAATGTTGCAGGAGCTCCATTTTACTTCCGCGCCCAAAGCCACGAGGGTTTCGATGAGTACGGCCGTTTGAATCGTCATGTGCAAGCAACCGGCAACCCGAGCGCCTTTGAGGGGCTGGGTGGCACCGTACTCGGCACGAATGGCCATGAGACCGGGCATTTCTGCTTCGGCGAGGCGGATCTCTTTACGGCCCCATTCGGCCAGGGAGATATCGGCTACTTTATACGGAAGACTAAAATCAATCTGGATGGTGTTGGTAGACATGAAATGTCGGTTTGGTTTACAGCGCGCAAAGTTAGTGTATTGGTCCGTAAAAACCCGACTAGGTGGGCGATTCATTCAATGGGGCAGCCCATGATGTAATCGTTCATGTAAAAACCGTTTCCGATGTCAAAATCATCCACACGGAGAATCTGAAATCCGTTTTTTTCATAGAAACCGACCGCCTTGTTTTTTCGATTCACCTGCAACTCCAATTGGGTACCACCGGATTGTTTGATTTCCAAGCGAACCCGTTCGATCAGGCTTTTGCCCAACCCACGCTTTTGACGATCGCTTCGTACATAGAGTTTGTCAAGTTTCCAATGGGTTCCTTCTAGGCAGCGAAAGGAGGCAAATCCCAACGGCGTTGACGTAGTATCCTCCAAAAGGAGAAACCGAATCCCGGATCGTAGTTGGTCGGACAAGGCGGGCGGGCTGTACATCCAATCCAGCATGTACGCGATTTGTTCGGCCGTGATCACTTCGGCATAGGCCTTGGGCCAGACCTCGTGGGCGATCTCGTGGATGGCCGAAATATCGGCCGTGTTGGCTTCTCGGATCGTGTAATCCATCAATTCCCTTCTTTGCGTGCGGGTTGGCGGGGGGTGGTGTCTTTTCGTTCGGGTTTGGAAGGATCTTCTTTGGGCGCTTGTGATTCAGGTCCGATGTTGGGTATGTTCTCTTCGTAATCCTCTTCCGTTACGGCTCCGGTGTTATCATCGGCAGCGCCCGGAAGTGGATCGGTATCGCTGACCTGGATCTCTGCCGTTCCCTGATGCAGCGTTAGATCGGTGGGTTTAAAGAAACGGGCTCCTCGATCGATGCCGGATCTGGAATCGGATAAAACCTTACCGAGGAAATATTCACAGATGGGACGAGCCATGCGCGATCCATCGCCTTCGTTGCGAATAAAACGGTCGTCGAAGCCGACCCAAGAACCCATCAGGAGTTGGGGTGTATAACCGATGAACCAAGCATCGGCGTTGTCGTTGGTTGTTCCCGTTTTTCCACCCATCTCTTCCGCGCCCACGCGGCTGCGCATGCCGGCAGCGGTGCCTTTGTCAACGGCGCCTTGCATCATACGAGCCATTGTATACGCGGTGGCTTCGCTGATTACTTCTTCCCGGTTGGCAGTATAATCCATTCGTTTGATGACCTTCCCATTTCGATCTTCAATGCGGTTGATGCAGATTGGTTTGATGGAATAACCTCTTCCCGCAAAAATGGTATAGCCCCATAGCATTTCGAAAAGCGAAAGATCACAGGCACCCAAGGCCATGGAGGGATATGGCTTTACATCGGTGGGAATTTTCAGTCGGCGTAAGAAATCACTGAAGGCTTCCGTACCCACCTGTTTCATGACGTAGGCAGTGGCGCAGTTTTTTGAATAGGCGAGTGCGTCGGCCATCGTGATGGATCCGCCTCCGCATTGTTTGCTCGCCGGCACCCAGCCATTTCCTGGAAAAAATTGAGCTACATTTTCGAGCACCGACTCGGGACGCAATCCACGTTCCTCAATGGCTTGCGTGTAGAGAAGTGGTTTAATGGTGGATCCAACTTGTCGTTTGGTCCGGATGTTGACGTGATCGTATTTGAAGGTCTTGAAATGGATGCCACCTACCCAGGCGCGTACTTCTCCTGTAAAGGGATCCATGGCCATGAAGGAGGCTTGCTCCAGTTGTTTGTGGTATTTGATCGAGTCAAGGGGCGACAGCACGGTGTCCTTCTCACGTTTTTCGTTCCACGCGAAAACGCGCATGGGCACTTTTTGATTGAACAAAGCCTTGATCTCTTTCTCGCTGTATCCGTCTTCTTCCAAATTCTTCCAACGATCCGATTCGCGCATGGCTTTTTCCAAGATGGCTTCCTTGCCTTTCCAGATGGAACCGGTACGCATCGAATATCGGGCATTGACGCCCTGCTGCAATCGGGTCATCTGATTGGCCATTCCTTCCTCTGCATAGAGTTGCATGCGGATGTCGATGGTGGTGTAGATCCGAAGTCCGTCTTTGTAAATGTTGTATTCCTCTCCATCGGGTCGACGAAGATCCTTGAGAGCTTCTTTGATCTCTTCCTTCAAAATCTCTCGGAAATAAGGGGCGTAGCCGGTATTCTCATCCATCTTTCGATAGTTGAGTTGGATGGGAAGCGCTTTGAGTCGGGTGGCTTCCGCGGCGTTGATCTTTCCATTGACCTCCATTTGCCCAATCACCACGTTGCGGCGCTCCAGCGCGGCTTTGGGGTTTCGAAGCGGATTGTAAATCGTATTGCCTTTTAGCATGCCGATCAGCAACGCGGCTTCTTCGACATTTAATTCAGCGGGTTCTTTTTGAAAGAAGGTGCGCGATGCATTTCGGATCCCGTATAAGTTATTTCCAAAGGGGACGGCATTGAGGTAAAGGGTTAAGATCTCTTCCTTCGTGAAATTCTTTTCGAGTTTGACTGCGATGATCCATTCTTTGAGTTTCTCCACCACGCGCCAAGCCTTGTTTTTACTGCCTTGGTCAAGTAGGGCTTTGGCCAGCTGTTGGGTGATGGTGCTGCCTCCACCTTGTGATCCGAGCGTGAATACGGCCCGGAGCGTTGACTTGAAGTCAATTCCGCTGTGGTTATAGAATCGTTCGTCTTCGGTAGCGATCAGGGCATCCAGTACCGGCTGGGAGATATCGCGGTATCGTACGTTGCTGCGATTGCCTCTTTCGCTGTGGTATTTTCCCATCAAGGTTCCATCGGCTGCATATACTTCGGATGCTTGTAGAATGGAGGGGTTTTCCAGTTCGGTCAACGAGGGCATGTAGCCAAACAGCCCCCAATTGGCTAGGAGGATCAGCAGCAGGAAGGAACCAAGTCCGATCCCGAAGGCCTTCCAGAACCATTTGATCAAAGGGGAGGGGGAGGGGGTATTTGTCGGGGGCATGGGCATGTATCTGCGTGTTCAAAATTAACGCAACGCCGTGTCTTGGACGGAGATGCACGTGAATATTTTCCCAATTCTATTTGAACAGTTCCGGGTAGGCGTTGCGCAAGTACGTTTCGTAGGCGTCGAAGTTTTTTTCGGAACGAACCTTGTCCAGGTTGGCGGCGTCGATCAAACTAAATCGGTAACGTCCGGCATTGAGCCAAGGAAAGATCTCAGTCGAAGCCAGTTTTCGGATCTCCTTCATATAGTCGCTGGCTTCCGCAGCTTGTTGGAACGGCGCTACCAAGAGCAATCGCTGCTTGTCGTTTAGTCCGATTAATTCAAGGGTATACGACTTGTTGTAGTACGTGCTGCGATTGTGACGGAACAAGGCGTTTTTCGCTTCGTTGGCAAATACCGCATCCACGTCTTGCAAGACAATCACCACTTGTTGCGGATTTTGCAGATTGAAGTTGTAGGCTGGTGGGTTGGTTTTGTTGTTGACGGTATCGGGTGCCGGAACTGGTTTCGAGGGAGGTGGAGGCGTTTTCACCCGGGTGGTGTCGGTCGGCTTTTTTGATTCAGGAGCAGTGGCGGGTTTTTGTTCTTTTGGTTTTGTTTGTACGGTATCCGGCTTGATTGGTTCTGGTTGAGAAAGTTGGTAAACGCTCAGTTCTTTTTCGATGCTATCACGTCGGTTCAACACCGCGATCATGGTTTCTGCTTTTGCGGCTAGAGGCGTTTGCTGAAAATTTTGAGTGATGTAACTCAGTCGATTGATGGCAATGCTATCCGATCGACGTTGGATGTGGTAAACGGCTTCTACGTACATGAGTTGGGGCGTCCAGTAATTGCGCCCGTATATGGAATCGGCTTTTTTCTTCAGTTGCGCTGCTTCGGCATATTTTCCTGACAAGAATCGATCGTAGATGGTCTGATAAAGGGCCGTGGCTTGTGTCTGTTGTTCCCGCACAGGATCTTTACCCGTCACGATCAATTTTGTCTTTTCGGAGGACGCATATTGTTTTTCTAAGGTGTTGCGTATGGCTGCTGCTTTCTGTGTGTCGCCGTTTCGCTGGTGGCAATAATACAGCAAGAACAAGGCTTCATCCATGGGTTGAAATGACGGGTAATCCACGGCTACTTTTTCCAGCGCTTGGATTCCATTTCCACAATCTTCCATGCGTTGTATGTAGGTCTTACCCAGCAAAAACCAGGCTTGCTGTAGGGAGTCGTTTACTTTTTTGAGTTGCTCCGGTGTGGTGGGTAATCCGGCAGAAAGCGTCTCGAAATCTACTTCGCCGTTTTGGTTGTTGTTGCCCGCGCCTGCGTTCATGGTGCCTCCGCCCACGGGTTGTTGTCGTGCATTGATGAGGGCAGACAGGCGTCGCCAATTGTCGGCATTCGGTCGGTTGCCCCATCGAGCTTGGAATTCAGTCAAGCCACGTGAACGGGAATTGCCATTGTAGAAATACCATTCACCCCGGGGTTCATTGCCGGCTCCAAACACACCTCCGCCGGCCGGAATGACGCTCCCCCCTCGGATCGGTTCGTCTTTCAATCCTTGTTTTTTGCGGATCTCTTTGACGAGTTTACGAATGAATTCTTTTCTTTCGTCTTCGGGCAGGGCGACGATCCGCAGCAGGCTGTCTTGTCGCTCAATGATCTCCAGTTGGGTGGCAATGATTCCCAACACCTCTTTTTGTTGACGAATGGAGTCGGCATTGGGCAGTTTGGGGTCGTCCAATTTGATGCTGTCGTAGAAGTTGTAGGCTTGACGGTATTCTTTTTGTTGGAGACTGATCCGCGCTAATTGTTCAAAGGCTTGGTTGCGTTGGGCGAGATTGTTGCTGGGTACTTGAACGCTGCTCATCAATAAAGATTTCGTAGCGGGCAGGTCGCCAGTCTGCCATTGTATTTGGGCGGCCATGTAGTAAATGATGTCGCGATACTCGGTGTATTTATCGCGCTTGGCCATTTGTTGCAGGTCGCGAATGTTTGAAGCAATTTCATCGGCAGCCCCATCCCGATTCGTTCGGATGGAGGCGAGTCGGGCATAGATCTCCAAAATGGGATCCGTGGTGCGCGGGATGGAGCGGTTGTAATATTTTTCTGCCTCGGTCCATTTGCCGGATCGTTCATAGAGTTGTCCGAGCAGGAATTCCCAACGCGCCCGTTCATTTTGAGTAGTGGCCCGGTCCAATGCCTGACTCAAATGACGTGCGGTGCTGTCCCAATTCTGTTGTTGATAATACCACCAGGCCTGTACCTCATGCAATTCTTCCTGCAATCGGGTGGGGAAAGCGGGATCACGACGCAGGGCTTCGATCAGACTGGCGGCTTCGGCCAATTGATTCTGGGCAATGAAGTTCCGGATCTGCCATAGGAAGGCATCGTTGCGGCGGGGCGGTCCGTTTGACAGGAGCTTGTTGGCGAAGCCTTTTTTCTCGGGGGTGGAAATACTCAGCGCGTTGTTGCCATCGCGGGCACTGCCAATGGTACGGGTATACCCGTCTTTTTCGCGGGGCGCATAGGCTTGGTTGATGAACTGAAAAAGGATGCGGGCCGAATCAAATTTCTGTTGAAAATAATAGGCCGCTCCCCAAAGCAGATAGAGATCATCATTCCAGTCATTGCGCAGGTCGTGCAGCACGATTCCGGAATTGCTTTTCCAGATTATTGAATCCAACTGCACCCCATCTTGGGCTGTCTTTTCCAAGGTGTAATTGTAGAAAGGTAGGAGCTGGGTGAAATCGTCTTGAAAGGCCAGCTTGGCCCGGGTAAGGACCTCGTTCAGTTTGTTGGACGCATTGAAAAAATAGTTGTATCGGGTAACGGTATTTTGCAGAATTCGTTGCGGGAATTTGATGCGTTTATCGGAGGTTTTCTCCCCCCGTAAGATCCGCTCTTCGTACTCTTTGGGTTTTTCGAGTTTTAGCTCAAATCCGGTCTGTGACAAACCTGGAATGGCCCAGCATGTCAAGATGATCAGCGTGATATGGGAGCGGAGAATGCGCATGCAGGGGATGCTAATAACGATTTTTGAGGGCTTTTAGTATGACCGAAAAGCAAGCGAAAATAACCATTTTGGAGGGTTTGGCCCCTGCTACAACACCCCGGATTGCGCTATCTTTATACAAATGAATGTATGATTAAATTGGATGCAGCTTCTGCCTGGAAGCGGCTTCGGAACCGATATAGGCTGATCGTCATGAACGACGACACCTACGAGGAGGTCACTACATTCCGATTGACCCGCGGATCGGTTTACGTGGGCTTGAGTACAGTGTTTGTGCTGCTGGTCGGACTCACCACGGCGTTGATCGTGTTCACCCCCCTGAAATACTACATTCCCGGGGCCGGTCAGAGTTACCAGTCGGTTCGTCAATTGAAACAGCTTCAATACCGCGTGGATTCGATTGAACGGCAAGATGCCTACAAAACCCAGTACATCCTTGGTTTGAAGAAAGCTTTGGGTGGAGGCGGGATGGGGGCGCTAGATACCGTAACCTTGCAGATTCCCGTGCCGGAAATCATAACGGATTAATCGAATAAAAATGTTTAATACAAAAACCAAAATAGAACCTATGGGACAGATCCCGGTATCCACCTCAGCCGCCACGATGATCGGGGCAGGCACTACGTTAAAAGGAGATATTCAAAGTCAGCAAGACCTCCGCATTGATGGCACCGTGATCGGCAATGTGCGGAGCGCAGCCAAGATCATCATCGGTCAGGGCGGTGTCATTGAGGGCGATTTGGAGAGCATCCAATGCGATGTAAATGGTAAAGTGTCGGGTAACATTCGTTGCCGCGAACTATTGCAATTGAGAGGAGAATCCGTCATTACCGGGAATCTCTACGCCGGCAAACTGCAGATCGAACCAAGCGCCACCTTCAATGGCCAGTGCCACATGGGTGCGAACATCGTTGAGATGGGAAACAATGAGCAAATCACCGCGACCGCCCGATAATCGATCGGCGTTGCGCTACCTGGGACTGGCCACACAGATCATGGCCTCCCTGGCTTTATCCGTTTGGGCAGGAATCCAGCTCGATCGGTTCCTAGGCATCTTCCCGCTCTTGACGGTAGTATGCCCGTTGATCGTACTGTTCGCCTTGTTTTATAAGATCATCCGCGATACGCGGCAATAATAAATTTGATGAGCGCCCGCCTGACCAACCGATTGTCCTTTCTCTCGCCCCTGCTGGTGCTATATACCACCCTTGTCTTGATCATCTTCGTTTTTAAAACGCAGCTGATTGGCTTGAAGGTGGATCTGGGGGTTTTGCATGCAGCCAATACGATTTTGTTTCTGGTGGCATCCTTCGCTGCCTTTTGGATGTCGATCGCTCTTCGTAAATCGGGCGGCCAGGCCTTGTTAAAAGCCCTTTACGGCGGATTCATGATTCGTTTTTTTGTGCTAGCGGGAGCGGCCTTCATTTATATTCTCTCCAAACGAAAACAGGTCAACATCCCTGGATTGGCCGGAGGTGCCTTGTTTTACGTTCTGTATCTGGTCGTTGAAATACGATCCCTTCGTTCCGTTCTGAAATCCGATTCTTCGAATGCCTAAGCAGGAAGTTCCGTTACAGGCATTGTCGGATTTTCTTCCACCTGGCACATCCGATCCGGTGCTGGGTTATCTAAATCAGCATGGGGTACATCTGACCATCTCCCGGGCACGCAAATCCGTATTGGGCGATTATCGAAACCGCTACCAGCATCAACCGCACCGCATCTCCGTCAATGGGAACCTGAATCCCTATGCATTTTTAATCACCCTTTTGCATGAATTGGCGCATTTGCTGACCTATGAGCAGTTTGGCAATCGGGTATCGGCTCATGGTCGGGAATGGAAAACATGCTTCGGTGATTTATTGAAACAATTTCTGGATGCCCGGTGTTTCCCCGAACCCTTAGAGCTGGAGTTGCTGCGTTCGATCCGCAATCCGGCCGCCAGCAGTTGTGCGGAAGTGGGATTGATCCGAGTACTCCGTCAATTCGATGCAACCGAAAACAAACAGCGGGGCGTGTTGGTCGAGGAGCTTGCCGTGCGAAGTCAATTCAGAACCCCCGAGGGACGCTTGTTTCGGGTCGAAAAACGGTTACGCAAACGTTTTCTGTGTACAGAAACGGAGACGGGAAAACAGTATTTGTTTTCACCGGTCTATGAGGTCATTCCGGTTGTGGATGCTGGTTAAGCCACCGCCTCGCGTACCAGTTCGGCTGCTTCACTGAGCAATATGGCCGAACGTACTTTCAATCCGCTTTCATCGATCAATTTCTTTGCTTCGGTTGCATTGGTTCCTTGCAAGCGAACGATGATCGGGATTTCGATGTTGCCTAAATTTTTATAGGCATCGATCACGCCTTGTGCCACCCGGTCGCACCGAACGATGCCGCCGAAAATATTGATCAGGATGGCTTTGACATTGGGGTCTTTCAGGATGATCTTGAATCCGGCTTCTACGGTCTGTGCGTTGGCGGTTCCACCCACATCCAGGAAGTTGGCGGGTTCACCACCGCTGAGCTTGATCATATCCATGGTGGCCATGGCCAATCCGGCTCCGTTCACCATACAGCCTACGTTGCCATCGAGTTTCACGAAGTTCAAATTGAATTTGCCAGCTTCTACTTCGGTCGGATCTTCTTCGGATTCATCGCGCATGGCGGCTACATCAGGGTGACGCATCAGGGCGTTGTCGTCGATGTTCATTTTGCAATCCACGGCGAGGATCTTATCATCGGCCGCTTTGAAAAGTGGATTGATTTCGAGCATCGAGCAATCCAATCCGACGTACGCATTGTACAGGTTGGTTACAAATTTCACGCAGTTCTTGAAGGCATCTCCGGAGAGGCCCAGGTTGAAGGCGATCTTTCGGGCTTGAAATCCGGGCAATGCCCCACCGGGATGTACCCATTCTTTGAAGATCTTCTCGGGGGTGTCGTGGGCTACCTCTTCGATATTCATACCACCCTCGGTGCTGTACATGATCACATTCATGCCTTTGCTGCGGTCGAGTAGGATGGAGAGGTAGAATTCTTTTCGTTCGCTAGGTCCATCGTAGTACATGTCCTGTGCGATCAGTACGCGGTTGACTTTTTTACCAGCCGGTCCGGTTTGCAGCGTGACCAGCGTGCCATTCAAGATCTTACCGGCAAATTCTTTCACTTGCTCCAATCCTTTGCCCACCTTGACACCGTTGATGCCGGTCTCTTGGATCGTTCCTTTGCCTCGTCCCCCGGCATGGATCTGTGCTTTTATGACTGCAAATGGGTTGCCGCTAGCAGCCTGAATTTGTGTATAGGCGGCTTCTACTTCCTCCAGGGTGGAACAGGCTTCTCCTTCTTGGACGGGAACGTGGTATTTTTTTAGCAGCGATTTTGCTTGGTATTCGTGCAGATTCATGCCGTGAAATTTGCCGCGAAGATAAGCGCATCTTAACAGTTTTTTCCTTCGATTATTGGGAATGCCGAGTAGTTTTGCACCCGATGAGAATTTCCTCCTTTTATCGTTTCCACTCCGGGGTCTGCCTGTTCCTTTTGTTGTGGGTTGGTCAGGCCGCGATCGCACAGGATCCGGGAATCCGTGGATTAGGAGGAGCCATCGGTGGTCAGATCGGCGGGCAGTTTGGCGGAGGCGGACGATTCCGCGGGGGAGGAACAATGGGGGGAAGCAGTGATAGCCTCAAGCGGCGAAATAAGCTGGAAGATTCCATCACGATCCATTACCGCCTTTTGAATTCCCCCCAGCAGATCCTGTTGGACTCCAGCGTAGAGGAGATCGACCGCCGTTTCCCCTTGCGATCAGGTTGGGTGCACTTGGGTAATTTGGGTACGGCTGCTCGCCCTTTGGCGTTTACGCCCCGCACACAAATCGGATTCGATCCAGGTTTTCACGCGCTCGACATCTACGCCTGGACACCCGAACAAGCTCGATACTACCAAACCACCCGTCCATACACCGAACTGAATTATCTGTTAGGTAGCCGTGCCGAACAGGTGATCGAATTGATCCACACCCAGAACATTCGACCCCAATGGAATTTTATGGGCGGCTACCGAATGATCAATGCCCCCGGTTTCTTTCAGAACCAGCTCAGCAATCATCACAATTACGTTTTTACCAGCCGTTATCAATCAACCAATCTACGATACACCCAATACTTTTCACTGACCTCCAACAAACTCCAGGTGGGTGAAAATGGGGGCGTGGTAGACACGGCCAACGAGCTGAACGACCCGGTCTACAAAGAGCGGTTCAATCTTCCTACCTGGATCGGGGGCAGCAACACCTTCTCTGCGAATTTTTTCAGCACGCAGATTGGTACCGGAAATTTTTACCGGAATACGAGTTTTCTATCCAGGCATCAATACGATTTTGGTCGAAAAGATTCCATTGTGACCGATTCCACGGTCGTGCCATTATTTTTTCCTCAATTCAGACTGGAAGCAACTTTCCGATATGATAAGATGAGCCATCGCTTTCTAGATCAACGAGGCGACTCCACGTACTACAATGCTTTTTATGACTGGAATTGGCTCAGCCGTTACGATACCGTCGAGATTCAAGATCAGTGGAAGGTCGCCTCTGCTGAATTTGCCCTGTATCAATTCCCAGACTCCAAGAATTTGCATCAATTCATCCGGTTAGGAGCACGCATTCAATCCATTCAAGGGGAGACCGAATTTGCCGCTCCTACATTTGTGAATACATCCCTAATGGGCGAGTATCGAAACCGTACACGCAATCGCAAATGGGATTTGCTGGCAGTCGGGGAAATCTACCTGACCGGATTCAATCAAGGCGACTACTTAGCAAAAGCTTCGTTGCAGCGCTCTTTGCAAAAGGGAGCGGGCACTTTTCGACTTTCCTTCGAACAATCCAACCGGCAGCCCGGATTCCTATTTGACAGTCGAAGCAGTTTCTATCGTTCCAATCTTTCGTTTGATCCCAAAAAAGAGAATATCACCCGCATCGATGGCGAAGTGAAATGGAATAAGCTCGGACTGGAACTCCAAGGAGCCTATTACTTGGTTAGTCGGCTTTCCGTTTGGTCAGACTATTACCGACCTGATCAAACCGATGCGTTATTCAATGTGATCCAAGTGAAGGCCATGAAGTCATTTCGCCTAGGCCGGTCTTGGCGCTGGCATGCCGAACTGTTTTGGCAACAGCGGGTTGGAACCGCTTCAGTCAACCTGATCCCTTTCTATACCCGTCATCGATTCGGATACGAAGGAAATCTGGGCTTCAAGAATTTACAGTTGGCCACCGGAATCGAGGTCCGTTACCGCCCTCGTTATCAAGCGGATGAGTATTCGCCAGTGCTTGGGCAGTTCTTCTACCAAACTACCCGTTCCATCGAAAATGCCCTGCCCGATCTGGCTGCATACGCCCATTTTCGGATTCGTCCTTTTACCGCTTTTCTTCGGGCTGAAAACCTCAATACGGCCCGAGAGCTGAACGGATTTGGGTTTACTCGAAACAATGCACTCGCTCCGGGTTATTACTTACCGGGGTTACAAATTCGGTTGGGGATTTATTGGCGTTTCGTGAATTGAATTACCTTTGTAATACATGCGCAAAACGATTTATAGTCTGGTGGTTGCGGTCTACATCCTGCTTTCGAGCGGGGTAGTGGTACAGCTGCACTATTGCATGGATCGTTTGCAAGAGATCGGCCTTTTCGCGGACGGACATGAAGGTCCTTGTTCCGATTGTGGCATGGAGATGAATGACGACAACGACTGCTGCCAGGATCGAACCGAAGTCATTAAGCTCGTTCAAGATCAATCCATCCAACAGGCTCCTGTTCCTAGCTTCAAGAACATATCCCAGTTGCCTCGTGCATGGAATGAGCAGGTTGATGTGTCGGAATGGAACATTAGCCCGGATCGAGGACGCTGTGTCCAAAATCATTCATTTGATCAAGATCGATACCGATATCGATTGTTGTCCGTTTTTCGAGTTTGAGAAAGGGTGGTTCTAAAAATTCAATTCTCTATTTCAAACAATTAATAAATTTATTTTATGAAAAATATTATCCTCGCCGGTGCTTCGTTTCTGTTTTTGAATGCAACCGCGTTATTCGCTCAGCAATACGCCAGTTTCCAAGTATCGGGCAACTGCGGCATGTGTAAATCCCGCATTGAAAAAGCGGCCAAGGAAGCCGGTGCTACCAATGCATCCTGGAACGATGAGTCCAAACAATTGAAAGTCACTTTTGCCTCCAATACATCGGTAGAAGCCATTCAGAAAAAAGTGGCTGCCGTCGGTCACGACAATGCCGGTGCCAAAGCGAGCGACGATGTATACAACAAGTTGCATGGTTGCTGCAAGTACGAGCGCAATGCAGATGCGGCTCAGGACATGGATAAGAAATCATGCTGCAAAGACGGAGAATCTTGCAAGCACGATGATGTGAAGGCGGGTAAATCCTGCTGCGACAAGCCCTGTTGCAAAGACGGGAAATGCGCTAAATGTGCAGACTGCTGCAAAGACGGTAAGTGCACCAAAGGAGGCGATTGCTGCAAGTCTTTGGTGAGTGATGGGAAGGCCTCCTGCTGCGACAAGCCCTGTTGCAAAGACGGCAAATGCGCCAACTGTGCCGACTGTTGCAAAGACGGTAAGTGCACCAAAGGAGGCGATTGCTGCAAGAAATCCTAATGCACAACAAAATCATCAGCAAGGCCATCGGATTTTTCTCGGTGGCCTTGCTTTTATTTGGCATATCTGCCGAAGCACAATTCAGTCAGGCCCGACTGCAGGCAACCGGACTGACCTGTGCGCTTTGCAGTAAATCCATTCATCAGGCACTGGGCAAACTTCCTTTTATTGAATCGGTGCAACCCGACTTGAAGTCTTCTTCATTCGATTTGCGTTTTAAAACTGGATTGCCCGTATCTGTTGCTTCCTTACGAACCGTCGTGGAAGATGCTGGATTCTTTATCGGGGACCTGACCCTTCAGATTGAAAGGCCTCTCTCCGAAAAAGAAACGGCGGACGGCAGCTTCATCGATCGTGGAGTTACGTATCAGATCGAAGGAAAACTGGATGAAAAGAAAATGGTCCAAGTGATTGATGCTGGGTTTATGCCGGACAAGGAGTTCAAACGGCTTGCTTCCCGCTATAAGTATTTAACTCAGGCAAAATCGGCCCAGTCAATGGTTCACCTCTTGGCGAAAAAATAAGACTATGCGCATCCGGAATTGGGTCTTTTGTACGTTGTTTCTTTCTTCCTTCCAGTCGAATGCACAATTGCCAGCAGGAGCCAAAGCACCGGCTATTCGGTTGCCGAATGTTGCCGGAAAGTTCATTTCGTTGGATTCGCTCAAAGGACAGTGGGTGCTGGTCGATTTTTGGGCCTCTTGGTGTGCCCCCTGCAGGTTGAGCAATCGGACCATCCGGAAATATTACGAAGAATGGAAAACAAAAGGGGTGGAGGTATTGGGCGTATCGCTGGACGAGAACCGCGCTAATTGGATCAAGGCGATCAAACAAGATAAGATCAGTTGGCTTCAAGTGAATAGTCCACCTAAGTGGGATGACCCCATGGTGCTCAACTGGCGGTTTGAACGGATTCCTACTTCGTATTTGATTGATCCGGCCGGAATCGTGCAAGCCGTAAACCCAGATCCAAAGTCGGTCTCGAAATTTATATCCAACCAATGAGTGCCCGTAAATTATTATACGGATTTGGGATATTATGGTTTCCGTTGCTCGGTCATTCGCAGGAATTGTATGTATTCAGCGACCCGGCTTCCAATATCCCCGCGCGATCGTTGAGTGCCAAAATGAAGTCGCATGGGGTAGGAGCGGATCAGATCTATGGACGCTTTACCTATCGGGTAATGCCCCAGCTGATGGCTGGGGTCACTAAAAAAATGCAGGTTCGGTTGTCCGCTTCTGCTTCCAACATGCATACCGATCAGTTAGAGGCCGAATCGATCGGGCTTGGAATGAAATATCGATTTCTTTCAAAAGATGGAATTCATCGTCATTTTCGAATGGCAGCTTTTGTAGATGGAAGTTTGTCGCGTGTGCCATTTCACTACGAAGAGATCAGTTTGATGGGAGATAAAACAGGCATCGAGACCGGACTCATCGCCACTCAGCTCTGGCACAAACTTGCAGTATCAACCACCGTTAGTCGTACGGAAATCTTGGATAAGTCACGAAACGACGGACAGGTCTATTTCCCCGCTCGTCAATACCAATCTGTTAATTACAGTTTATCGGCTGGATATTTGTTGTTCCCTCGTGCGTACAAGAGTTACGATCAGCCGAATCTGAATCTTTATGTGGAGTTTTTAGGGCAACGACTCATCGGCACTGGTTTTCGATACGCCGATTTAGCCCCGGCTCTGCAATTGATCTTGAACAGCAATACCAAGATTAACGTGGGCAAGCGCTTTCAATTATCGGGCAACATGCAGCGCATGGCCCGCCAAAGTTGGTTGATCAGTATCGAGCGAAGCTTTTTGCAGGCTTGGCGCTGATCCGTTTTGTGGCGGTAGGTGCTCGAAAGGAAAATCCAATGGCCAAATAGAAATCCGTGGCAGCTTTTGTCAGTCCGTATGAGCCCGAGAAATCTAATTTGGTGTCGTCGCTCAAATAATAGGCCACGCCGCCGGCGAGGGAGTGCTTCGGACTACTTCCTTTACGAACCGACCCATATGCTTCTACATAAGCATACCCATTTTCACCCACATTGATTCCGGGTGCAAACGTGTAGATCCAGTCGGGCGTGTTGCTGGCGCCATCCCACTCGGCTCCGAAATTATAGCCCAGTGCCGCTTGCTCACTCAGCGTGTTTTGGAAAGTGAATCGAAAGTTCGGTGCCCATTTTGAAATTTTAAAAGCTGGTTGACCGATCTCCGGAATACCGACATGTGCGATCAGCGATGTTTTTGGAGTCAATCCTTTCTCTTCGAGTAGAGAGACCTTTCCACCGATTTGTATTGGAAGTAGGCCGGATTCTCCTCCAGCCGACTGCAGTTCTGTGATCAAACGAAATTCAAATCGTTTATCCAATCCGTACTTCCAAAGCACGGTTGGATGGACCCACTGGGTTTGGCCATCTACCCGCTCGTAGTTGAATCCGAATTCGGCCTGGAGATAACGTGATTTCGTGATATACGGCGATTCGGTTTGGTCGGGTCGATCCGTTTCCATGCGTCCGTTTGACTGGGCAAATGTGCTAAGGGATAAAAGCAGGCAGAGGGTGAATAGGAAGAAGTATTGGGTCTTCATAGATTAAGATTCAAAATAGCAGATACTACCGCCCACCCAGGTTCTGTCCTTGTTGTATCGGGTGCCCACCATTTTGCCCTTGCTGATCCGGGCTAGGTTCATGGTCGGAATTGGACGATCGGCTCCGGGAGGCCAACAATAAAAAATGCGGATCTCCACTTTGGCAGGATCATCGGGTGTGGGGATCACCGAGGCATAGGGTACCTTTCGCTGCAGGATCCAGTTGCTCGGGTCGGGAATTTGTTCCAGGTCGGACGGAGTTGGATCGATGATCACGCCTTGTCCGGCAAACGAAAACAAGGGTTTCAATACATAATTTTCTAGGTCGGCAGGAATCTGTTTTACTTCATTCAAAAAGAAGGTGGCAGGTATATTTGGGTGACGCAGATAGGGCAATAGGAACTTACTGATGCGATAGAACCAATGCGGATGCGGGCACCATTCCACTTCGGTCGCTTCGGTCAGCAATCGTCCTTTGGCGCGTATTGGCTCTGTTTGTTGCTCTAGTTCATCAAATATGATCCGGTTGTAAATGCGCCGAATGGGATGCGTCATTCCGTCGCGTTCATAGAAAAGTTGACCATTGTGCAAAATTATATCGGTCAAACAGACGACGGGTATGCCCAATAATTCCTGCGTGCTATAAAAATCGATTCGAGTTTTTTGCTGATGAGGGAGGATCTCTAGTAAAACAACTTCTTGCGGGGGGTGATCGCCAACGATTGTTTTTCGCAACAGCTCTTCATAGGATAGTTCATTCAGTCCGCTCAAGTAGGGGCTTAGTTTTTCATCGATCTGAAAGTGGGACCGATAAAGTTTATCCAGCAGGATTTGATAACCAAATAGAGTAGGGAATCCTTGTAATTCGATGAGCTGGGGACTTAATTCATTTTCTTCGTTCAGGCATACGCCAAAGTCAAAGGCAATAAAATCAGGATTGCCTTCATTGCCAGGAATCGTCCAGTCGTTGGGTATGGCTACTGCGGTCTTTTTCAGCAGATCCGTTTCTGTCATCAGATCGATGATGTACTCACAGGTATCGATCATTTGATCTTTGAAAGCTTTGGGTAGGAAGACAGGCGTTTCTGCGACCCGAAAATCCAAGGCACCCGGATAACGAGCTTTCATTTCCCGAATCAATGAATCATATTGCTCGGAATGAAAGTTGGCATTAAATGATCGTCGAATTGTTTCGATCATGGTGGTAAACTAGGTAGGTAAGATAGCCAATCCGACAGGAATGGACAAGGATCAGGCCTCTATGGACAACAACGATTCGGCAGCCTGATTCAGGAAGTTAGGGATCACCTGGCTGTAGGTCAATTGGATCTTATCCGCATCTCCCAATTGCTCCAACATACTTTTCCATTTGGCCTCTCCGTGGTTTTCGATCACCTGTTGTTTGCGGTCCTCTTGCAACAAATAGAGTTGCATCCCTTTGGCATCCGCCTCCGGGTGAAACTGCGTCCCGATCATCCAGGGATTGATCCGTGCGGCCATCAGGGCACGCTCATAGGGCACATGGGGACGTTCTTTTTCTAAGCACAGTGTTCGTCCGCCCATTTCCTCCAACCGGTGATCGTTTGGGTGAATGACCTGGTAATCGCGGCTGTCAACGGCGTAGAACGGATCGTTGAGGCCCTGCAGGATTGGTTCCAGGTCCCCGCCGGGTAAACGATGGATGGGGAATACGCCAAACGCGGTTGAGTGACGCTTGCAAACCATCCCCAGATTCAAGTGTCGACAGGCGAGCTGGAAGGAATGGCAAATAAAGAAAACGAATTTCTTATCGCTGGTATTCGGATTGGCATTGTGTCGAAGGGTTCTGTCCAGCCAGCGACACCATTGAATGTCCCAGTCCTCATAGCGACTGGAGAGCGGATCGCCCGGACCGCCGGTCGAAATATATACATCGAATTCCAAGCCGGGTAGTTCAGCGCGTTGACGTACATCAAATAGCTGAATGGATAAATCGATCTGTTCGCTACTTGACCATTCTTGCAGGATCTGTTGAATGCAACGCATGCCCTGATTGGCAGCACCTTGGTAAAGATCAAGAATGGCAATTCGAAGCAGCGGTCGTCCAGTCAAATGCATACCACAAAATTAATCGGATTCGAGGGTGGTACTGAGCTAAGAAGCCGATGTATTCTCCACAGTTGTGGATTTATTTTCTTCGGTAAACGGGACGACCTTGAATGTAGGTAGACAAGATCGTGGTTGATAAGATGGATGATTCTGGAACTTGCATTAGATCTTGATTCAGAACGATGAAGTCTGCCCATTTGCCTTTTTCCAAACTCCCTTTTGATTTCTCTTCGAAACTACCTTTAGCCGCCCAGAGGGTCATGCCTCGTAGTGCTTGTTCGCGGCTGAGGGCGTATTCCGGCAGAAACCCTTTTTCAGGCCAACCCATTGCATCTTTTCGTACGGTGGCGCTGTAGAAAGTTTTCATGGGCGATATGTCTTCTACGGGGAAATCAGTTCCCAGCGGCATCCATCCGTTTTGTTCCAATAAGGGTTGATAGGCATATGCGTGTTGGATCCGTTCAGGGCCCAATCTTTTTTCGGCCCAGTACATGTCCGAGGTCGCATGTGTAGGTTGAACAGATGGGATCACTTTGAATTGACGAAATAAGACCCGGTCATACGGATTCACCACTTGCGCATGCTCGATGCGCCAACGCAGGTCATTACGTTTCGGCAGATATTTACCGTACGTGTTTAGGATCACTCGGTTGCCACTGTCGCCAATGGCATGTGTACAAAGCTGCCATTCATGTTCAAAGGCCCAACGTGCTACTGAATCAAAATGTGCAGGGTGGCTGAGTAAGAACCCGCTTTGGTCGGGTTTGTCGTGGTAAGGTTGTAGCAAACATGCGCCCCGGGAGCCAAGCGCACCATCGCCATAAACCTTGAAACTCTGGACGCGCAGTCGATCCGTGATCAGCTTGCCGTTTTTTTCGGCGTAACGATAATTATCCGGATCGTCGCTCAGCATTACATTCAAACGAAGCTGCAGTTTTTCGTTGGATTGCAGGCCTTTTAGCTTTTCGATGTGCGTATGCGACAAGCCGCAATCGGTGATGGAGGTAAGTCCAACTGCCAGGCAGTTTGCTTGTGCCTGTAACAAGGCGGTTTCGTATTCCGTTTCGGTGGGAGCGGGGATGAAACGGGCTACGCGATCTACCGCATTATCGATCAGCAGGCCGGTCAATTGGTCCGACTCTACGACGAATTTTCCACCAGTGATTGTATCACCCGGTACAATTTTGGCTAGGTCCAGCGCATGTTGATTGGCGATCGCTGCGTGTCCATCGATGCGAACCAGCAAGGCTGGACGGTCTGGATACAAAGCATCCAATTCTTTTTTATTCGGGAACTCCTTATTGGTCCAGTCGTTCTGATCCCAGCCTCGTCCGATCACCCAACCGGTTTTGCGGTTGGCAAAAAAGCCAGCTAATTTATTCAATACTTCCTCCCAGCTCTGGGTGCCTACCAGGTTTGCTTCGCGCAGGCCGAGTCCGTATTGCACGAAATGCGCATGGGCATCATTGAATCCGGGTACGATGGTTCGTCCCTGCATGTCTTCTACGGTATCGGCCTTGTACTTCGATTGCAGCTCGGCCGTGGTACCGGTAGCGATGATCTTTCCATCGCGTATCGCCATGGCTTCGCATACCGAAAACAAGGAGTCAACGGTATAGATGCGTGCATTGATCAAAAGGCGGTCGACGTTGGAGGATGATTGACACGAGGTTGCCCAGACTAAGCTGATTCCGAGGGCGATTGGAAGAAATGATCGTAGCATGAATGAGTATTAGATTCCTTGTAGGAATTGCTGGTTGATGTATTGGGCGACCGATTTCAGGTCATTTGTTTCTTCATGTATTTTCAACTGACGATCGGCACCGGTACCTTGTTCCAGTATCTGCTGTACTTGTTCCACGCGGTGTCGGCTTCCCAGCTGATCGAGTACGGGATCCAGAAAGTCTAACAATTCTTGAATCAGTGTACGGGTATTTACTTCTTCTTCCTTGCCGAAATCAATCAGATTGCCATCGACCCCGTATCGGCTGGCGCGCCATTTATTTTCATTCAGTAAGGCTCTGGAATATTGAATGAAATTTAGGTTCTTGGAACGCAGCATGTAGATGCGGGCACAGATGGCTTGAAACAGCGCGGCAATGGTAGTGGTTTCATTGGCGGTCATGGGGATGTCGCAGATGCGAAATTCCACGGTATTGAAGAAAGGATGCACGCGTAGGTCCCACCAGATCTTTTTTGCATTGTCGATGCAGTTCGTTTTAATCAGCAACTTGACATAGTTGTCATAGGCTTCGATGCTGTCGAAGGCGTCGGGGATGCCGGTTCGGGGAAACTTGTCAAAGACTTTGGTCCGGAAAGATTTGTAGCCGGTCTTTCTTCCCTCCCAGAATGGGGAATTGGTGCTTAGGGCAAAAATGTGAGGAAGAAAGTAGCGGGTGCTGTTGGCTATGTGATTGGCCATTTCCCGACTTTCCATGCCCACGTGTACGTGGAGGCCGAAGATCAAATTACTTCGGGCAGCCTCCTGCAATTCGTTGACGATCTCGCTATATCGTACATGATCGGTGATCAATTGACTTTCCCAGTGACTAAAGGGATGTGTGCCCGATGCACCCATGGCGTAGCCCAATTCTCCGGCAATGCCGTGAATGCTGCGACGAAGGTTAGACACATCATTAAAGGCTTCATCTGCATCGGCACAGATATCGGTGCCAACTTCCACTACGGCTTGGTGCATTTCCGCTTTTACCTTTTCCCGAAGTAGCTTATGCCCTTCTTGGACGATTTGTTGCTGATGACTCTTTAGCTCCAGCGTATGTGGGTCGAGGACCATATACTCCTCTTCCACACCGATCGTGAATGTTTTGTAATTCAGGTGCATGAAAAGGGTGTTTAAATTAAATCAGGGGTTTATGCTCGCTGCTGCGCTTTACATATTCTCCCCAGGTCAGGTTGTCTACGTCCGGTTTTTGTGCTTGCGCTCTTTCAATGGCAAATTGGGCAGCCGTTTCAACCACCCATTCAAAATTTTCCACGCCCACGCTGGCCAAGTCGGCATCCGGGGCCGGATTGCAGAAATCAATGGCATAGGGAACGCCGTCTCGTACCGCCAGCTCAACCGTATTGAAATCATAACCTAGGTAGCGGTTGATGGTGAGTACGATGTCGGTCATTTGCTTCAATCGTTCTGGCGTGGGCGAGAAGTCGGCTATATAACGCAAATGATGCGGATTACGAGGCTCGTAGGGCATGATGCGCACGTACTTGCCGCCGATGCAATAACAGCGATAGTATTCCGTGAACTCGATTTCTTCTTGAAGCATCATAACCAATTGCCCGGTTTCAGCGTGTTTGCTAAAAAATTCTTCCTGGCTGCGCAGTTTGTAAACATGTTTCCATCCACCACCGGCAAAGGGTTTCATGTAGGCGGGAAATCCCACGTAATCAAAAATTCCCTTCCAGTCGAGTGGGTAGGCTAAGTTGGAGAATGATTCGGGCGAAGTATCGTCCGGTAATTCCCTAGAGGGAATGATGGCGGTCTTCGGAACAGGCACGCCAATTTTGGTCATCAAGCAATTGTTGAAATACTTATCGTCGGCACTCCACCAGAATGGATTGTTGACAACGGCCGTGCCTGTCACCGCTGCGTTTTTCAGCCAGGTTCGGTAGAAGGGGACGTCTTGTGAGATCCGATCAATGATCACCGCGTACCCGCAGGGTTCACCTTGCATGGCTTTGTTCAGCGAAACCGACTCCGCCTGTATGCCGGCAATGTTTTTACTGTTTACCCGAGCTACAAATGCTTCCGGAAAGCTTCTTTCTTTGCCGTGGAGGATGCCGATCTTTTTCATGGTTACCAAATGTATTTTTTCAAGCGCAAACCCGCAAAAGAAATCAGCGGGATGCCTCGGGCTGAATCATTATTTTTACCCGATGTCTATGGGTGGTCCAACCAATTTGGTCAATCGTGTTTCAACTGATTATCGGTCGGCAGTCTTGGGCCGAGTGGTGGAGATCGACTTCTACCAGCCTGTGAGCAACACATCGGGGGATTCCTGTTCCATTTTGTTGATTAATGACGGGCAGGACCTTCGGGCCCTAGCTTTTGAAACGATCCTTCAGGGGCTTTACGAAGAGGGGGGCATACAGCCTTTTCTGGCCGTGGGCATTCATGCAGGAAAAGAACGTCGAATGGAATATGGAACAGCTGGCGAGCCCGACTATCTGGGCCGGGGTGCGCGTGCTGCAAACTATCAGGAATTTATCATACAAGAGCTGATCCCTTTCATTCATGCCCGATTTCCCAATACTCAGGAAGCGCCAATCAGTATGGCGGGGTTTTCGCTGGGCGGACTGAGCGCACTCGATCTTACTTGGAATAATCCGGAACAATTTTGTTCCGTCGGCGTATTCTCAGGTTCCCTCTGGTGGCGAAGCCTTGATCAGGAAAATCCGCTCTATTCCGACGACAAACACCGAATCATGCATCAGCGGGTCCGGCAGGGGCAGCACAACCCAGGACAACGTTTTTTCTTTCAATGTGGTGCCCTGGATGAAGAGAAGGACCGCAATCGGAATGGCATCATTGATTCAATTGATGACACGTTGGATCTCATCGAAGAGTTGGTCCGCAAAGGAGTTCCGCGGGCCACGCATATTTATTATTTAGAACTGGCCGATGCCAAGCATGATGTGGCGAGTTGGGGTAGGGCCTTGCCATTCTTCTTACGATGGAATTACGGTAAATAAAAAACCCCGACAATTGTCGGGGTTTTTAGTATCGAGTTCGTTGATCTTAGTTGAACAGATAACGCAAACCGAACTGCATCGAGTAAGTCGAGAAGATGCTCACGTTGTCGCGGAAGGTGCGCGTGATCATCTCGTTCTGGGCGGTAGCCAACTTGAAGGTAGGCACCACGGCACCACCCGGGATCAGCGAATTCTGATTCTGCGGGATCAGGATGGAGCTGTTGTTGATCGACTTCAATTTACCCCAGCTTGGATTCAACAGGTTTCCGAAGTTGAAGATATCCAGGGTGAATTGCAGGGTGTTCTTGGTCTTACCCATAGTAGTGAATACATCTTGAGCGAATTTCACGTCAACACGGTTCAGCCAAGGAATTTGGGCGCCATTGCGCTCAGCGTATTGACCGCGGTGAGCACGCAAGTATTTGTCTTGTTGGATGTAAGACTCAAACAAATTACGTTGTGCGGTTTGATCGTACGTAACACCGTTCTGCGTATGGCTAACAAATTGCATTTGCTGCAATTCGGCTACAGAGGGGATGTAGATCAGGTCGTTTCCGTTCACACCATCGCGGTTGAAGTCGCCGTTATAGGTGTAGGAGAAACGTCCATTAATACCACCATTGTAATATAACGAGACCGAAGTTGCCAGGTGCTTGAAATACTCTTTGCGGTAAGCCAATACAGCCACAACACGATCAGGGATTACGTAGTCGGCATAAGAAAGATTCTGATAGTTTGAACCGGCGATGGAAGCCGTTCCTTGCCAAGCCGAGAGCGGCTGGTCGCCACCACCATCAAACAAATTGCCTGCCATGGATTTGGTATAGGCAACCGAGGCAGAGAGTCCTTTGCTGAAGGTTTTCTCCAGTTTGGTGGTGAGTGAGAAATAATATCCGCGGGAAGCGTTGTCCAAAACAATTGGGTTGAATTGACTGGACGCACCGGCAGCGAAGACACCCGCAGAGGTCAATGTGTTGATGTAACGGGTTGGAACCGTTGCACCGTACATCGGGCGACTATCTGGATATCCAGCAACGTTCAAAGCAACCGGAGCTACGATGTTGGCGTTGCGGAAGAAAGCGGTAACCAAGTCCTTATTGAAAATAGCTTCAACGGTTGCGATGATACCACCGGGCATTTTGGCGTCCATAGCTAAGCTCGATTTCCAAGACTGTGGGTTTTGAAAATCAGGCGAGAGAGCCGTGATTGATCCAGGGATGATGGTACCGGCCTGAGGCACGGTTGCTGGACGGTAAGCAGCTGGGTTCGGGTTAAATGGACCAGGCGTGTTGGCTTGGCCGTTGAATGATTGCGTGATCTGCAACATTCCGTTGTCACCCGATTGGCTCACGATCCACACGAAAGGTACACGACCGGTGAACACACCGGTTCCACCACGGATCTGCAGCGAACGATCTCCGTATAGATCCCAGTTGAAGCCCATACGAGGAGACCACATAATCTTCTTGCCGGGCAGGTTTCCGGTATTGATCTTTTCGCCGTTGGCAAAAGTAGCAGCCGCCACCAAGGGGTGTGTGATGACCTGTGGAGCGAATGGATAAGTAGGCAGATCCAAACGCAAGCCCAGCGTTACGCGCAGGTTCTTATTAACTGCAATTTCGTCTTGTCCGTAAACCGAGTACTGAGCAAAACGGAAGGCAGAGAAGGCCGGCGCAAAATTGGGTGACAAAGAGTAGGTCAAAGCGAATTCACGAGGTTTGACGCGCAGGGCCGGGTTGGGGTTCAAGGCACTGGCGAAATCAGACCAAGTGTTGAATACATAGTAACTGGTGGCGAAGCGTTGGAAACCATTGATGGTTTGGCTGTAGTCGATCTGACCACCGATGGTCCAGTTGTGGTTATTCTTGGTCCAGCTGAAATTGTCAATCAGGGAGTAAGTCTTCACCTGACGCAGGTTGCCAAAGCTGAAGGGCTCGTATCCAAATGAAGTGTAAGGAGCCGAAGAAGCCACACCGGTTGTGCTGAGAATGTCCACAAAGGGGAAAGTCTGGCTTTCGGTTGAACGAGAATCGTTTTGGTATGTGAACGTGGCACGCAGGGTGTTTGAAGTCTTACCCCAGTTGGAGTTCAACTCACCGGCGATGGAATACAGGTTAGCGCCTTGGAAATAGTTGGAATTCTTGAACCAGAGCGAGTTGTTGTTGGTTCGGCCCAGACCACTCGCGTAGTTGAAGCCGGCGCCGGATGTTGAACTACTCGGTGTGAAAGGCTCGCCACCCTCTACTTGGCTGTAACGAATGTTGAAACGATGATGATCGTTGATATTCCAGTCGATGCGGGCCAAGTATTTGGTACGCTCGATATTGGGTGTATAATTGTCGTATGGGCCTGTTTCATATTCGTAGTTGGTCATCAGATACTGGCGGATGAAATTCAGGGAGTCAGCTGTAGGGCGAGAGATGTTGGGGCTGCTGCCAAATGCGGCAGAAGCGGTAGCCGCTACGTTGGTCTGCAATTGCTTGGGTGAAGTCTCTGTCTCGTAGTTGAAG
>ENA-UPTJ01000305-UPTJ01000305.1-marine-metagenome-genome-assembly--contig:-NODE-305-length-31594-cov-7.312153_pt1 | contig 31594 bp, 28 predicted proteins | sample MGYA00238168_ERZ767080 | MGnify/ENA primary metagenome ERZ767080 (study PRJEB28935, sample SAMN06266237) | marine metagenome | isolation source: Columbia River Estuary | place: USA:Columbia River Estuary... | reverse complement strand
GCCTCTGTTCAACAGCAAGCATTTGATTTGGCTTGCGTGTGCGTTATGGCGAAGGATCATCCGCTGGCAAACCACGACCTCATCACGCCCGCTTTACTGGATAACTGCCCTATGGCCACTCTATTTCCCGAGCACCACATAGCGAACGCACTGGAAACCGCGTTTTTGCAGAGCGGTCACCGCCTAAACAAACGCATTGAGTTGAGGACCTTTCTCCCTGGTTTACCCCTGGTAGAAGCTGGTTTTTGCGTGATGATTTGCGACATGGTCACGGCCTACAGTCATGTGCTGCTGGGACCGCATTCGGACCAAGTAATCATCAAACGCTTTATGCCTAGTATCCGAAGTAGCATCTCACTACTGCTCCCAGCCTACATGCCGCAAGCTCTCCTGACGCAATCGTTCTCTAAAGGCCTGCTCGGCGCGATCGAACGTATGCGAGGGGAAATGTCCTCTTTTGTCGAGGCCTCTACGATCCAACCAACGCTGGATGCAGAGATCCAGCAGTTTGAAACAACGCCAGGGGCGAAGTAAGCGACTCAGCGCTTACTTTTTGTTATCACCACCAAGTGATGACAGGCCGTCATTGAAATTAACGCCAATTTCGTCCCCCAGCTTGCGAAGCGCGGGCAACTGAACCGCCATGCCCATGATTGCGTCCAGGGCTTGGTTCACTGGCGCTTTGTGCGAACTACCGTCGCTTGATGGCCCAAAGCCGCCCAGCTGATTGATTCGAATGGAGTCGATCTTCTCGGCTGGCTTGACCATTTCGGAAACCACCTTGGGTAGCGACTCAATCTTGGCGATGTCAACCTGCCGCTGACTGGCCAACTCGTTCACCGTGTTCTCAGCTTGCAGGTGCGCATGATGTGCCTCGGCCTCTGCAAGTAATTTCTCGCGTGTCGCTTGCGTTCGCAAATTCGACTCTTTGGCCATGGCTTCTGCGGCGATGATGGTCGCCTCTGATTTTTTCTTAGCCACTGTTACTTCTGTTTCTGCAGACTGGCGCATGCGCACTGCGGCGGCCTCTGCCTCTTGCGTAGCGGCGATGATGGCCACTGATTTGCGACGCTCAGCTTCCGCAATCACCTTGGCGGTATTCACCGCCTCCGAGGCTTTCACCACCTCAACACGTGCAGCTTCCGCCTTGGCTTTGGCGTGATGCTCCTCCTCATTCTGCTCAGCGATAGCCAGCTGACGCGACTGCTCGGAAAGATCAAGGGCCTTTTGGCGATCAATCTCAGCCTGCTGAATCGCACGTTCTCGGTTCAAATCCGCGACACGGATCTGCTCTTCGAGCGAAATCTTTGCCAGCGATACAGATAGCTCACTCTCAACCTTTCGGCGAGCCACCTCTGACACCTGCGCAGCCTTGAGCGTCTCAATCTGCTGCACCTGCGAAATTTGAGCCTGCTGTTCGTCAAGATCGATTTGTAGCTTCAAACGAGAAGCCTCCATCGCAGAACGGCGAACCGCGACCTCGGCACCCGCATCAATTTCAGCTCGCTCTTTACGACTTTTCGCTATCACCTCTGCGAGCTTGCGCATACCAACTGCGTTGAATGCGTTGTTCTCGTCCAGCGCTTTGAAGGGGGTTTGATCTAGGGCTGTCAGGGATACAGAGTCAAGGTCCAAGCCATTCCGCGACAGTGGGTCCAATAACGCCTCGCGGACTTCGCTGACAAATCGACCACGGCTCTCATGCAGTTCGTCCATCGTGAAGCGGGCTGCGACCGCACGCATCGAGTCGACTAACTTACCCTCAATCAGGTCCTGTAATTTGCTCGTATCGAAGGTGCGACCACCCAAGGTTTGCGCAGCACGGGAAATACCCTCAGGTGTGGGATTTACCGACAAATAAAACTCGGCGCTGACGTCTACCCTCAAACGGTCATTGGTGATCAGCGACTCAGGGCCATTGCGGACAACCTCCAGCCGAAGTGACTGCATGTTGATTCGCGAGATCTGATGAAACCAACTGAACGTGAACGCGCCCCCATCGATGACCACCTTGCGACCACCAATGCCCGTTCGAACAAAGCTGACCTCGCGAGTTGCACGTTCATAAAATTTTGCCAATATCGCCGCAATGCAAATCGCGACGACGACAACGACGAGAATCCAAACCAATGTTTCAATCATGATGACCACCTTTACACTGACAACCCGGTTGATTCGCAAGCGATATGAGACGACATACCACCATCAACGGGAATATTCGTGCCGCGAATCCAAGCACTTCCATCCGAGAGTAAAAACACAACGACCGGCGCAATATCTTCAGGGGTACCCGGTCGATCCATTATTTTTGCGTCCTGTGCAGCTCGCTCACCGAGCGTTTCAAGAAAATCTTGCAGAATCGGTGTGACCACTGGCCCTGGACTCACGCAGTTCATCCGGATGCCACGGTCGCGCCAAGTCCAGCGATTTTTCAGCGTCCAGGCAATCAAAGCTTCCTTACTGAAGAAGTAACTTCGACCGCCGGCATCGCCCGCGTCGTGGGTTTTTACGAATTGTTCGATGTCCTCGAATGCCAGGCTCTCCGATTCGAGAATAGAGCTCACCATGTTGGGCCAACCGATACCAGCCAGCGATGCGACATTGACGATACTGGCGCCATCCGCCATCTTGGGGACCAGTCCCACGGTGAGCGCTTTCAAACCAACGTAGTTGACAGCCAGGACTTTGGCGGCCGGTTTTGTTGGCGGCAAACCAGCTACATTGGCCAGCCCATCAATGCCACGAGGCAAAACGTGAATCAGGTCACGAATCGAATCGGGGTCGGACAGATCAGCACGGTACAACTCATCCACATAGTCATCGGTAACACTCAGATCCACTCCCAAGACATAGCCACCCGCTTCTTTAATCAGACGCGCGACCTCCTTCCCGATTCCGGAAGCACAGCCCGTTACAACGATTTTTTTACCATTGAGCACAAGGACCTCCGTCAGAACTGTGGTGGGAAAGGTCGGCCACCACGATCCAGCGTGACCCAACGTGTTTCCGTAAACGTCTCGTGAGACCAGCGACCACCGTGTCGACCTAACCCGGAAGCCTTTGACCCGCCAAACGGTACGTGTGGCTCATCATTCACACTGCTGCAGTTGATGTGACACATGCCCGTTTCCAGGCCCTGCGCAATGGCCAAACCACGGGACTCATCGCGGGTGATCACACCACTGGAAAGGCCATATTCAGTGTCGTTAGCAATGGCAATAGCCTGCTCATCCGTTGAAAATGGAATCACCGGGACAACAGGCCCAAATGTCTCATCGCGATAAACCAGCATATCCCGCGTCACATTCAGCAGAATCGTCGGTTCAACGAAACGGCCATTGACCCCGCCACCCAGGGCGATTTTTGCCCCCTTCGCAACCGCATCCTCAATTTGCTCTTTGACGCGCGCTGCCTGCTTGTCATTAATGAGGGGGCCGATGATACTGGCCGGGTCGCGGCTGGGGTCGCCTACTTTCAGCGCCTTCGCACGCTCGATGAACGCCGGTAAGAATCGGTCGAATATTTTTTCATGTACCAGCACCTTTTCAACCGACATGCAAATTTGGCCTTGATGCATGAAACTGCCAAAGTTAGCCGCTTTGACAGCACGGTCTAAATCCGCGTCCTCACAAATAATCAGCGCATCTTTACCGCCCAACTCCACACAGGCCTTTTTCAGGTGTGCGCCAGCGCGAGCAGCAATCACACGCCCGACAGCGGTACTACCGGTGAAGGTGATCCCCTTAATGGCGGGGTGATCGATCAACTCATCACCAATGGCTTGAACCCGTGATCGCGAACAGGTAATCACGTTCAGCACGCCCGCTGGCACACCGGCCTCTTCAAACACCTCGGCGAAAAACAGGCCACCGGTGTAGGGCGTCTCTTCAGAGGGTTTCAGGACTACGGCATTTCCGGCCGCCAGCGCAAACGCAATGCCACGAGCAGTTAACAGCGCTGGAAAGTTCCAAGGGCTGATACAGGTAATGACGCCCATCGGACGACGCACAGCCAGCGAGAACTTGTTATTTTCGGACGGCAGAATCTCACCGATCGCTGCGTAGTTGCTGGCGGCTGCGGCATGAAAGACCTCGGGCACGTACCCGGCCTCGAACATACCTTTGCCGATCCAGCCGCCACCCTCATGCCGCAAGGCCTCGACCAAATCATTTTTGCGCCGCTCGATCACGCTGGCCACCTTCAGCATGTAGTTCGACCGTTCTTGAAACGGCAGCGCGGCCCACGCTTTGAACCCATCGTGGGCAGCTCGGATAGCCATTACCGTCTCGGTCATAGTGGCATCTGGCACGGTCGCCCAGACTGCGCCATCCGCGGGGTTCAGATCATCAAAATGACTTGCCGTGTTCACCCACTGGCCACCGATGTATAGACCTTTGAAATTAATCGCCATAACTATTCCTTCACCAGTTCGCCGGCACTGTTCCGTTTATATATCTCAATAGATGTCTTGCGCCCCAAAGGCTTGCGGGGTGCGGGCTGAGCAGCGACATTCGTCGTTTTCGTGGCCCCTGCAAGCGGCCGAGAAGACCCCTCGCTCCAATCCCGATTGGTAGCCGGTTCACGGCTCAACGCACGCTGAACCGCCGCGTCAATAGTCGCTTTGAAGTCAGCGTCGGGGGTGTACACGTTAGGAGTAGGCGAATGCGCCGACATCCCATTGACAAATGGCGATGGGTTGATTGCGATGGTCTGTTCTGAACGAGCAGCCGCTATCTGCACCATCTGGGACAGGTTGTTCGGTAGGACCGCAGGGGCAGCAACCACCCCAACCGCGAAAGGCTGAGTGGACGATGGTGGTGCCGCCGACGACTCAAAACTCACCGCGCTGTCATTGGATGCCTTCGCCCGTTGCCCTCCCAAGTAAGCTTGCTGGATGTTCGGGTCATTCATCATCACCGATGCAGGTAGTGATGCCGATATTTTTCCATTCTCAAGCAAGTAACCGCGGTCAGAAACGGCCAAACTCAGGCGCGCGTTTTGTTCAACAACTAAGATGCCCACGCCATCATCCGCGATACGGCGTAGGGTTTTGAATACCTCTTTGGAGAGCAGTGGTGACAGCCCTAAAGACGGCTCATCCAGCATCAACACACGGGGCCGAGACATCAATGCCCGTCCGATTGCGACCATCTGTTGCTCCCCGCCGCTCATGGTTCGTACCATCTGATCCTGTCGTTCTTGAAGTCGGGGGAACAAGCTGAAAATCTCAGTGAGTCGCTGCTCTCCCCCTTCACGGGCGCGCTTCGCAAATGCCCCCAGCAAAAGATTTTCGCGAACTGATAACTCACCAAAAATACCGCGTCCATCTGGCACCAAGGCCAGCCCGGCCTCAACTAAGGCGTGGGTTGGCGCTTGCCCCATCCCCTTGCCATCAATCGTCAATGAAAAATTAGACAACGGCTGTACCACACCGCTGAGCGCAGAGAGCAGGGTCGTTTTCCCCGCACCATTGGCACCCAAAATGACGACAACCTCACCCGCCGCGACCTGAATCGACGCATTCACAAGCGCTTGGTGCCGGCCGTACGAAACGGAAAGACCGCTGGCCTCAAGCAACATCGTCGGCGTACGTGTCGCTGAACTATGCATCGTTGGTATCTCCAAGGTAGGCGTTGATGACTTCAGGGTGGCTCAAAACAGCGGCGGTATCGCCTGCTGCGATGACCTTACCCACGTTCATCACGACGCTGGTTTGGCACAATTCCCGGACCGCGTCCATCAGGTGCTCGACCAACACGATGGTTGTCCCCTCTGCTGCAATCGATCGAATCAACTCAATACCCTCTAACAATTCCGTCGCATTGAGCCCCGACAACCATTCGTCCAGCAACAAAAGTGTGGGGTCAGAAATGAGGGCTCGCGCTAACTCAACGCGCTTTTGATCGATATAAGTCAACGAGGACAGCGGCGCACCGCCCCTCCCCTCTAGACCAACCCGAGCCAACATCCGCTCTGCCGCCTTGACGGCCTCCCGCCCCCAGAGTGGCTTTCGACTGAATACGATGCCAGCCATCACACTCTCGGCGGGTGTGAGACCCGCCAACGGCTTAACCAATTGAAAAGTCCTCGACACACCACGCAGGAAAATTTTGCGCGATGGCAGCTCTGAGATTAAGCGGTCATCAAAGTAAATGTCGCCACTGGTCACTTGATGCGCCCCGGTAATGAGGTTCATCATCGTCGTCTTACCTGAACCATTCGGCCCGATCAAGCCAAGCACCCCTGCTCTCTTGACTGTAAAACTCACGTCATCTACCGCCACCAAACCGCCAAAACGCTTGGTGACGTGACTGACCTCCAGAACGACATCACTCATGGCGGCCTCCTTTGAGGAACCACTTTTCAATCAGACCTGCGATACCTTGCGGGATGAAATACACGATAACGAGGAAAGCGACGCCCAACAGCAGAACGGTTTGTGTGGGAGCGACCGCTGCAATGAACTCCCAAAGGAACGTAAACGGAATCACGCCCACAATTGGCCCCCAAAGTCGATGTACGCCGCCTAACAGTGCCATGATGACCACTTGGAACGAGAGATCTGCAGAAAAAACCATCGACGGCTCGATATACGACAGGCGTGGCGCCAAAATCGCGCCTGTCAAAGCCGCGACCGCACCAGAGAAGGAGAACAGCAGCACCTTCGCCTTTGCAGAATGGATACCGACATGCGAGGCGACCACCTCGTCCCCGCCAATCACCCGCAAAGCGAAACCCAGCCGGGACTGTTTGAGCCATACACCGAACAAACACACCACCGCCGCCAGCACCAACAATTCCCAAAAAATGTGTTTATCTTCGATGCTGGTCAACACATAAACGCCGCGGCTTCCAGTGAAATTGTTCTGCACCCACGTAATGATTTGCCGAATGAATTCGGCAAGCCCCAGAGTGAAAATAACAAAATAGACTCCCGATAAACGCAAAGTAGCCCAGCCCACGACCAAGGCCAACAATGCCCCCAGAGCCGTCGCTATAACCAGCAGAAACGGGTACCAAACCGACTCAATACCCATCCCCACGACATAGGCACCCAAGCCGTAAAACGCGGCTGTTGCCAGAGAAATATAGTGCGTTGGTCCCGAAAAAAGCGCCCATGATGTGGCGAGTACGCCGTACATCAAAATCGAAATACCAATCGTCAACCAGTAGGGTTGGTCGATCACAGGTAAGAAAGCAAGGGCCACGAAGACGATGATCGCGAGCAGCCACTGCGTGCGTCTGGTCGTGCTCATTTTTTAGTCCCGAAAAGGCCTTCTGGCTTCACCAGAAGTACCAACACGAACAAGAGATAGGCTGCAGCGAGCGTTAGGCCGGGGTCAACCCAAGTCGCGATAGCGCTTTCAGCCAAACCAAGTAACAGCGCCGCAACAATCGCGCCCCGGAGGTTGCCGACACCACCCATGATGACGATGATGAGCGCCTTCATGGTGAACACCACGCCAACTGACGCATCAAGCGTCAGGAACGTTGACAACACCACCCCACCCGCTGCCGCAATGGCACCGCCGGTGGAAAAAGCGATCAGGCTGAGTTTTTGAACATCAATCGCAACCAGCTTTGCGCTTACAGGACTTAGAGCCAGCGCACGCATGGCCATGCCAGTTCGCGAGCGCAGCAGCCAGAAATAAAGGACCACACAAAACAGCACGGCGACACCCGCGGCTGCGATACGGTTGAGACCAAACGCACTGCCAAAGATAAGTACGGGCTCTGACAAAAAGGAATAATTAAAGAACTCACCGCCAAACGCTGTTCGCATGAGACCAATCGCGATGAAGCTCATCCCGAATGTTGCCAAGATGCTATCGACCTCTAACGCCCCACGCGACTTGGCCCGGCGGATCAGCGGTGTTAGCAGAAACTGGTAAATCAACCAGTTGACGACAAACGCAAACGGTACCGCGAAGACGAAGCCCCAAATGGGCGACATCCCCTGCACCGTGAAGCTCCAAAATGCGGCGAAACCACCCACAACAATCCACTCGCCGGCTGCTAAATTCATGATTCGGGCAACGCCGTATTGCAGCGTCAGCCCAAGCGCCATCAAGCAATAGGTTGCACCGAGCAGCAACCCAATAATTAAAGTATCCATAGCGGCAATCGATACCAACCACGCAAACGCTGCAAACGCAGCGCTTGACGTGGTGGTTGATTAAAGTTGCTTACCAGCCTGTCTTAACCTGAACAGACTTCGCGCCGGTCTTGCCTGTGGAGGCAACACCAACGAACTTACCGCCTTGCCATTGCCCAACAGTCCAGAACTGGTCAATCACTTGATTGTTGAATTTCCAGTCCCCGAGCACCGTTTTGAACGACCCAGATTTGATGTGATTGGTCACAGCAGCGCGGTCAGTGCCCACCGCCTCTATTGACTGCTCAAGAACCTGCAGACTTGCGTAGGTCACGGGGCCCGCCCAGTAGTCGGCACCCACACCCGTCACCTTTTGGTGACGATCAAAGTAACCGGCCAACTCTGCCGCATCCACGTTGATACCACCCGCACCGAGAACATTCTCCGCGCTGGCCTGGAACTTACCGGCATAGGCAGGGAAGCAGGTCGCCACGGCGGTGTAGAACGCCTTTACATTCAGACCCTCAATCTTCGCGAGCTCTGTCAGGCCGAATGTGTCTGGTGGGTATGACCAGGCCACAAACGCATCCGGGGTTGCCGCCTTAGCGCCCTTCACAACGGAGGCCAAATCTTGCGCACCTAGGGGGTAAGACTTGTCATACACAATTTCCAGCCCAGCTTTCTTAAAGATCGGGCGTGCCGCCTCGGCGAGCTCGATACCAAAGGCATCTGCCACGTTCACCATGGCCACGCGCTTGCCGATCTTGCCCTCTTTCACCATTTGAGACAGGATGTCAGCCACTGACTGCGCGAATGCTGTCGTATTACCGAGCGTGAAGAAAATGCCAGGGTAGCGCTTGGCTAACTCACCGGTTTTGTCTGTAATTGCACTCACCGCGATTTGTGGGTAGCCATACTTGGCAAACACGGGGGCAGACGCCAAATTCAAGCCAGTGCCGTAAGGCGCAATGATGAAGTCAGCCTTATCGACCGTTGCCAAACGCTCGACGGCCTTGATGGTCTCACCAGGGTTTGTGCGGTCGTCATACTCGACCAATTCAATCGTGCGGCGGGTACCGTCTTTCATCTTGAGGCCACCGCGGCCGTTCACATCCGACACCCACAATTTAATGGTTGGCCACTGAGTCACCGCAGCACCACCCGCCAAAGGCCCGGTCTTGGGCGCCACGGCACCAATCTTGATGGGCTTCTCGGCCGCCACAGCCGCACCGGCTGGGATCATCCCCGCCAAAATCAAGCTGGCGAGTGAAAGCAGATTACGTCGTTGCATTGTTGTCTCCTTATGGTTAGGTTTTGGGTAACGCAATTTCGATTCAGTCTAATCCAAAATCTTCAGGCTTGCTTCGGGGGTTACTCCAAAATCGACCAAACTAGGGGTGCTAAGCCGTCAGCAACCCCCCATCAATTGACAGCGCTTGCCCAGTCATGCCGCTTGACTCTGTGGAGCCCAAGTAAACCGCCATCCCCGCAATTTCCTCGACGTTGAGGAGCCGCCCCATGGGTACCCGTGTGAGGATTGATTGCAGCATTTGTTCAGCACTCACGCCCGCCTGGCTGGCAAAAGCGTTTTTAAGGTTGTCCACCATGTCGGTTTGCGTGAGGCCCGGGCAAATGGCATTAACGGTGACGCCGCTGGTTGCGGTCTCCAACGCAAGACACCGCGTGAGACCGACCACGGCATGCTTGCTGGCGTTGTAGGCACTTTGGTTGCGCGATCCTGCCTTACCCGCACTGGATGCGACGTTGACAATGCGTCCCGCTTGGCGCGCCAACATATCGGGCAACACAGCTTGTGTGAGGTTCACCACACCGATGAGGTTGACCTCCATCAGCGCGCGGAAGTCTTCGGAATCGTATTCCAGAAAACTGCGCGCTTTGTAGATCCCCGCGTTATTGATCAATACGTCAATGGGCCCCAGCCGCGACGTGACATCTTGCACCACCGCACGGCAAGCCTTTGAGTCGCGTACATCGAGCACCGCGGTCATCAGCGCATCGTTACCTATTGACAGGCTGTCAGCAGCGGCCTTGAGTTTGTCCGCATTCGTGGCAACCATGCAAAGCTTGGCCCCCTCAGCGGCATAAGCCTGCGCAATCGCCAATCCGATACCCCGGCTGGCGCCCGAGATGAGGGCCACACGCCCTGCTAAACGTCCGGTCATACGAGTCTCCTTCATACGCTTGTGATCACACTACCAAGATGACTGAAGATGACTTTTCAAGGTGTTATCTTCGAGACAGATAGCGCAGTTAAACCAGTTTTGAAACGCTACTATAGTTGGCAGGAATGGCTATCAAAGGAGTTTCACGATGCAAATGCAAGGCCAACGCGCACTCAGCGTGTCACAACAAATCGCGTGGGATGCGTTGAACAACCCCGAGGTTTTGAAAGCCTGCATACCCGGGTGCGACCGAGTGGAGCTTTCAGGTGACAACCAGTACACCATTGGCATGGCCGTCAAAATTGGCCCTGTTTCTGCCAAGTTCAGCGGCAAGATCAGCTTACTCAACATCGAAGCGCCCCATGCCTATACCTTGCACTTTGAAGGCCAAGGGGGCCCGGCTGGTTTTGGCAAAGGTGAGTCCAATGTACGTCTTGAGCCCCAGGGCGCGGGCTGCATGCTCACCTACACCGTCGAGGCGCAAATGGGTGGGAAGATCGCCCAGCTTGGCCAGCGCCTGATCGATGGCGCCGCCAACAAAATGGCCGACGATTTTTTCAAGCGCTTTGATGCCCATTTGGTCGAAGCCAACGGCGCCACTGAGGCCAGCAACAATGACGACGCAGCCTCGGCAGTAACTGACGCGTCAGCAGCAACCTCCCCTGTAGCCGCGAGCAAAAGCAAATCGCTACCCGTCCTATTAGGGGTGGCATTGGCAGGTATCGTGATCTGGCTGCTGGTCAAGTAATCTGAGCGCTGGCAGCCCCCAAGGGGACTGCCGCGCGCTAAAGCTTCACCTCGACATCTGACAGCAAGGGGTCGTCCCAACGGGCGATTTCGTTTTCGATCAGGTCGCCGCACCCAGGGCAGAAGAACTGCCTGAAGATGGGTTTCTGATCAATGTATCGCTTCCAATCCCCCACGTTGGGATTAGCCGTTGCGATCGGCGCGTCGACACGCGCACAACCCAGTTTGTAATTAGCCGATATGGGCCCAAAGTCCGTACTGCACCCGGCGCAACACCACCGCTTGGTCCGTTCGCCTTTGGGTGGTTTTCTGACCGCGAGTTTGGCAGTAACGGTACGAACCAATGCCGTGGTCAACACAGCACCAGGCTTGAAGCCTTTTTGACTGGCATGACGCTGTGCCTTGCGGGTTTGCCGCATTTTTTCTCGGAGCGTTTCGGTGGCTTTTGTGTCCAGAGTTTCTCGTTTGATGACGACGCCATAGATGGCTTTTGCAGCCTCAGGAGATACCGCCTTGTGCTCGATCACGTCACGCCACACGGCCTCGGGGTCTCGTTCGAGAGGGTCACCAAACCCCCCTGCGCCCGTCCATATCACGCTGTAAACATCATTCTTCTCTTGCGTGAAGTTTTGCTGGCGTAAACCAAGGGTAACTGCCTCGCCCGATAACTCAGCAATATCAGACGGTAATTCACTGCGCGCAAATCGTGACTGGATATCACTGTCTTTGGTGAACTTAAACACATTGACCGAGCCTGGGTAACCGCCCATCATGCCGCTGGAGGTGGGCATCGCGTTACCCGATGAGAGCGTGTCGTGGGTGATCCGAGTAGTGCCATGCGGAATGAAACAAGATTCCGCCGACATCCCACCACGGTACTGACCGGCACCACCACTATCGACCACTTCTTTGCGATACAGGAACAAAAGCGGGAAGGTCTGCTCTGTGTGTTCAATGTTGGGGAGCTTACAAATGGGGGTGCGGGACTGGCCGCCCGTTGAAATACCGTCGCCCCCGGAGAAGGCGCCAATAGCCCCCCCGATGGGGTCAACCAACAGGTAACCAAATGCCTCACCCCATTGATCCGTGCCTCTAAAGATCGTTGCTGGCCACTGGCTGGTACCGCCGATACACATGATGTCCTCGCGCATTTTGTGATCGCCGTAGATCATCTTGGACAGCACGTTGTAGGCCGGATAGAGCGAAATCTCCATGGCCTGCACGGGCGCTGTTGAGACCGAGGCGGGGAAGGTGGCGCAGTTCATCGTGCCGAGCGTCGGATTGAATTCCACATGACGCAGCGCGCCGCCAATGGCGAAGTATTGATCCCAACACAACAACTGGTTGAGGGCCACCATGATCGATCCCCGCCAGCCAGAGTACGTGGCGTTCATGCCACCGTCTTGGGCTGCGGTACCCTCGTTCTCAAAAATGAGGGTGTTGCCACGCTTGTGCAATATGATTTGGACCCGGTGCACATTGCGATCACCCGGCCGGCAACATTCAACGTAAGTCCGATCACGCCAGGTGCCATCGGGCAGCTTGGCCATTTTGTTCAAAAAGGCGTGCTCGCCGTCGTCCAGAATTTTCCGCATCACGGCCTTCACCACATCAGCGCCGTAGCGCTTGAGCAGCGACTCGATCCGTTCTTTGGCCGTCAGGTTGCCCGCCAGTTGGGCACGAAAATCCAGTGCGACGGCATCGGGTTTTCGAGAGGCCCGAAGGTACAAGTCTTCGATATCTTTTCGGATTTCGCCTTTCTCAACAATCTTCACGGGCGGGATCAAAATCCCCTCTTCAAAGGCACTCTCCGCGGATGGGCAGAAGCTGGAGGGGGTGATGCCACCGATGTCATATTGATGCAGGCAGTTAGTGACCCAACAGAACAACTTGTCCTCGTGGAAGACCGGACAAATCAGCATCACATCCTGTTGGTGCGCCGCTCCAACCCAAGGGTCATTGGCGAGAAACATGTCGCCCTCATGAATGCCAGGATTTTTGGAGCGATTCTCCAATATCCATTTGACCTGGGTATCGGTCACACCCGACATGTATTGCATGTAGGGTCCAAAGAAAACGAACTCGCCATCCTCTGTAAGGATCGATGGATTCAAGTCAAGGGCGTACATCGCGACGGGCGAACCCGATAAGCGTTGGATCGTTGCGCCATGCTCTTCATTGATGTTCCAAAGGCTGTGCCGAATGACCTCAAAAGTGATGGGGTCCACCGTTTGTTTTGCGCCCTTATGCAGCTTCAACTTCGCATCGATAGTGAGTGTTTTGGGTGGCACATAGCCCCCTTGCCGACCGTCGAGACGAATGGTTGCAATGGTTTCAGTCATGTTGTTCACCTCAGAAATTCAGTTCAAAGTTACCCCAACCGTCCACCCGCAACACTTGCTCGGGGTGCACCACGATGGTGGTCTCTGTGGTTTCAATAATGGCGGGGCCGGTCACCACATTGCCCGCACGCAGCTTGCTACCGTCCATGACGGGCGTTGCCACGGCTTTACCAAAAGATGCCCAATACACCGGCCGTTTGCCAGTGGTCGCATTTGGCGGCGCTTGCTTTTGGAGCCGGGTCACCTTTTTAAGCGCCAAGGGTTGGGTGGCGGCGCGCGCGCGCGCCCGGAAGGTCACCATTTCCAAACGCGCATCACTATAAGAAGACCCCTTGCCGTAAATGGCTTCATAGCGTTCATAAAACGCCGCCAAGATGGCACCTAAATTAGCAGCGGTCACCTTGCCTTGCTTGTTGAGCAGGCCCGTTAGGTTCACTTCGACCTCGTTAATCTGACCACGGTGACGCATGTCGACGGACAAGCTCAAGCTCCGCTTGGACTTGGAAATACCATCGGCGTTCATGGCTTCGTGTGCTTTGGTCGCCAAAGACTTGAAGATATCGTTCAGCGCACTGGGGTTAAAAGGCGAGGATTGGATTTCGACCTGCTCATGAATGTGCAAAATATCCGCAGTTGCCGCGCCGAAGGCGCACCATGTCGATGCCACGCGGTTAAGCGGTATGAGCACGCGCTGCACGCCCAACTCGCGCGCAAACACACCGGCGTGAACAGGCCCAGCGCCACCGAAAGCGAAGAGCGTGAAGTCACGCGGATCAAAGCCCTTCTCCACCGTGGTTTTACGAATGATGTCGGCCATTTTGAATTCAGCAATCTTGGCAATGCCGGCTGCTGTTTCCATCAGGCCTAAGCCAAGCGCATCAGCCACGGTTTGCACGGCCCTGACCGATGCCGCCTTATCGAGCTTGATGCGGCCACCCAAAAAGTTATCCGGATCGATGTAGCCCATCACCACATCGGCATCAGTCACGGTCGGCTCAGTATTGCCCTTGCCCCAACAGGCGGGCCCCGGGTCGGCGCCCGCCGACTCGGGACCGACGCGCAGGGTTTTGGTCACGGGGTCAACCCGTGCAATCGACCCACCCCCTGAGCCGATGGCTTGGATATCGACTTTGGGAATGAAGTACTCGTACTGCGCCACGTTTGAGATGAACGAATACGCTGGTGTCCCACCATGAACGATGCCCACATCAAACGACGTCCCGCCCATGTCGGTGGTGATGATGTTCGGACAATCAATGCGTTGCCCTAAAAACTGAGAGCCAGTCACACCCGATACAGGGCCAGAGTCCAACGTGAGAAGCGGCGCCTCAATGGCGCGCTGCACGGAGATCGAGCCGCCGCCGCATTGGGTGATTTGCAAGGGTTGACGGTAGCCAGCCTCTCGCAGTTGCTTGTCCAACAGGCTCAAATAACGCGACGTTACTGGGCCAATGTAGGCGTTGAGTGCCGTCGCGGTGGTGCGTTCGTACTCACCCCACTTCGGTGCGATTTCATGGGAGCAGGTTACAAAAACGTCGGGCGCCCGTTGTCTGACCATGTCTGCGATACGGCGCTCGTGCTGCGGATCTTTAAACGACCAAAGCAAACAAATGGCAATGGCCTCGACCCCTTTACTCAGCAGGTCGTCAATCGCTGCAGTAACTTCCGCCTCGTTGAGCGGCACCACAATGGCACCGTTGCAGTCCATGCGCTCTGAAACACCTGCGATGTAGCGCTTGGGGATAATCGGGTCAGGCTTCTGACTCTCGGGAAAGTGCACGACCTTGTTTAAATCGCGGGAGGTGATCCCCCTGGAGCCGCGCATGATGTGAATGACATCCTCATGACCCCGGGTGGTGATCAAACCAACACGTGCACCACGCCTTTGAATCAGCGCATTCGTGCCCACCGTGGTGCCGTGGGTGAGCACGGTGATTCGGGGACAAAACGTCTCGAAAGTCAGCCCTAAAGTCTCTGCGGCCACCGTCATGGCATTGATCATGCCCTGCGAAAAATTCGGTGGCGTGGATGGCGACTTTGCCGAGACCATCTCGCCATCGCTACCGATGACGACGCAATCGGTAAACGTTCCGCCAATGTCCACGCCTACTTGAAAGGTTTTCACTGTTGTCTCCTTGGTCGTTGTATTGATTTTTTTGAACTGTGAGTTTGGGGTCTCACACGTGCGCTAAACCCGGTAACTCAACTGCGGTGTCGGATAGCAATGCAGTCGCGTTCAAGTAGTGATCCCGCCACCGCGACATGGTGGGCGTCGTGTCGCAGGCTGGTATCAGGACGGCGCCCAGCTCCCGGGCCCGCTCAACCGCACTGACACCCACTGGCAATCGCAAAGCGTTGTAGCGTTGCAGCGCGTCGACCACAGAAGCGCTGGGATCTGACAAACAGGTGGTGAGTGCCCACGCGTCGCCGCCCGCTTTAGTGACCCCTTGGCCGACATGCGGACGCGCGACAAAGGCAGCATCACCGATCAGGGCGACGCGCCCTTGCGTCATGCGACTCGCGGTTTGATCCACGATGACCTGAAGCAGCAACTCAGGGGTTGCCTCGACGACCTCTGCAATGTGTGCGTGGAAAAGTTGGGTCGCTGCCGCGCGAGCACGCAGCGCGTGCTCAGGCTTTATCGCGCGGGGAGATATGCCCTGCGGAAAATGGTTGCCCTCGCTATCACTGAACAAATCAACCCGCTCTTCAGTCGTTACAAGGCGATACCAAACGAAGTTGATATACACCGCACCGTCGTCACCCAACACGGGGTATGTAACCATTTCCTCATCAGGCTCGGTGACCACCACAAACGCTTGGCCCAGCTGCTGCTGCGCGGCGCGACTCAGGGCATCCATCCGCGCCATACCACGCCAAGCCACGTAGGGTGCGGCTACAGCAGACTCACCGGGCATGAGCATTTCACGTATGGCTGAACGCACCCCATCTGCGGCAATCACCACGTCGGCAGTATCCGTTCTGCCTGATTGACAGGTCACTAATGGAGATTGCGTCTCGCTTCCGCAATCGACTGCACACACCGAGCGATTGAGGTGGTAAACGTCTCGCGGCAGCGCCGCTTGCAGCAGCGCATAAAGCTTAGACCACCCCATGAGTATTTGTTCAAAGCGTGTCTCCGCTCGCACCTCACCTGACTTACCTATCGACAGCCGGCGTGTCAGTGGCACCCCCAAGTCACCGCTGGTATCAACACCTGCTTTGCGTAACAAGGCCAACATACCGGCATGCGTCACAATGCCTGTACCGCGGCCACTCAACGGCGCTGGCGAGCGTTCAAATACACTGACGTCCCAACCGGCGCGGTATAGCATATTGGCTGCGAACAAACCAGCCATGGAACCACCGACAATAATGGCCTTGCGCTGTGTCATAAATTTTTTAACAATAATTTCCTGTGAATATCCTGAACGATCCCGCTACGAAACGACTGTCTCCCGAGGCGCGCCGACAACAAATTCTGGATGCCGCCATTGACTACTTTGCAGAGGCGGGATTTGCGGTGCAAACGCGCGAACTGACGCGTCGCATCGGCGTTTCGCAGCCCTTGCTCTATCGATACTTTCCGTCGAAGGCGGCGCTCATTGAGGAAGTGCTTGAGGCCGTTTTCTTGAAGCGACAAAACCCGAATTGGCTGAACGATTTGCGTGATCGATCGATCCCCATCAAGGCTCGGTTGATGGCGTTTTATGGCAGCTACGTTGAAAGCACCTATGACGAACGTTGGCTGCGTATTTACTTCTTCGCTGCGCTGGCGAACTTTGACTTTAATGGGCGTTACGTCAAGGGTATTGTCGAAGATAAGATTTTGAAAACGGTGTGCGCCGAGTTGCGCCACAGCTTGCTGAGCGCTGATCAAATTAAAAAAATGCCAAAGAAAATTCACGCCCGAGAAATTGAGTTGGCGTGGATGCTGCAGTCCAATCTGTTTTACGGCATGGTCCGAAAGCACATACTGAATGCAGCCGCCGACATACCCGAGCCTACCCGGCTGTCCGACGCGGTTGACCTGTTCATCAGCGGTGCGCAAGCGACCTACCCTACACTGCTGGTCAAATCAGTGACCGCTGCAAACTGACCGCGTACGAACAACAGCGGCTCTGCAGCCTGGTGCGCGTGCGTCACGACTTCTGCTAACACCATGTAGTGATCACCCGCCGGAATAAGGGATCGGGTTTCACACTGCATCAACGCGGCCCAACGGGTGAGTTTCTTGACGTTGGTGGCGCGATCCTCTTCGGTCTCTACACCCAAAAACTTGTCAATGTTTGGCGTCGCAAAACGTGTGGCGATAGCCGCTTGGTCGGCACACAACACGTGGATGAAGTGCGTGGCGCCTACCGCAAATGCCTCCCAATGCGGCGAGTCACGACCGATAGACCAAGCGACCAGCGGCGGTGAAAGCGAGACCGAGCTGAAGCTGTTGACCGTCAGGCCGATATCGCGTGCGTCCTCGGGATGACGTGCCGTAATAACGGTGACACCCGTGGCATAACTGCCAAGCGTTTGACGCAGTGCGCGTTGCGCGCTCATTGGGGCACGTCCTCGCCCGCCATGCGGGCCAATACGGCGTAAACGGCAGCCGTGTCGTGCAGCGCGTGACCCTGCGCCATAGCGGCCAAGTAGATAGGAACGCTCGCTGCAAAAAGCGGTGCAGGGACCTTTGCATCCTTCAGCGCATCTCCGATGATTTGCATGTCCTTTTGCCACACCCCAACCTTCATGGCAGCATCCTGCCATGTGCGTGTCGCCATGACTGGGCCCCGCACGGAGAGCATGCGCGAGCCACCCGCGCCATCTGACAATACATTCACCATTTGCATTTGATCCAGACCCAGGCGCTGACCAAACAACAGGGCCTCAGCAGTGGAGACGTTGTGCAGTGCGACCAATAAATTGGCAACCAGCTTCATTTGCGTGCCATTACCGAAAACGCCTACGTCGTAAACCTCGCGAGAAAAATGCTGGCACAGCCCACGAATACGACCGATGGCCTTCTTGTCACCACTGGCATAAATGGCCAAGTCCTTCTTTTTAGCCTGCGCGCCAGTGCCCGACAACGGGCAATCGAGCAATGTCACGCCCACGGCGGCTAACTGATCTCGCGCTTGCAGTTTATTTGTCAAAGGCAGCGTGCTCGTTTCCATCACCACCAAGCCCTTGGGGCACTGCTTACCCATCGCAATGATTTGTTCAACCACCGCATCCAAGGCACCCACACTAGGCAGTGACGTGATGGCGATTTTGCATCCCACCAAAGCGTTCGAGACCGAGGTCTCAACAGACTCCAGTAAACGCGCCATGCGCTTGCGCGCGGTCATGTCTACATCAACACCATTGACTCGCACACCCGCTTTCGCGAGGTGGCCAGCCATGGCGGAACCCATGATGCCAAGACCGATGACTACCACTGCGGGATGGGACTTTACTGCGATCCGAGTCATGGTTTACCCTGTTATTGATCGATAGATAAATAAATCATACAATAGCGACGGTTGGTTGTCACGGACGTTTCTATAAGGAAAACCATGAGTCAAACTGCACGTATAAACCGCCCCGACGGTGCACAAATTGCCGCGGAATATCAGGGCGACGTCAATCGCCCTGCGCTGCTGCTCTCTAATTCGTTGGCAACGACACGGGCACTGTGGGATCCAGTCATGCCGGACCTGCTCAAAGCGTTCCGCGTGGTGCGCTACGACACCCGAGGCCATGGAGAAAGCGCGACCCCGAATGACCATGCCACGCTGGCTGATTTAGCCGACGACGCGGTGGCGGTGCTCGATCACTTCCAGATTCAAAAGGCCCTCATGGTGGGTATATCGCTCGGTGGTATGACAGCGCTCACCCTAGCCTTGACCCACCCCACACGACTGACGGGTGTACTCGCGTGTAATTGCCGGTCGGGCGTTGATGACGCAGGCCGCGCGGCTTGGGCTCAACGCGTTGATGTCATCAGTGCGCAAGGCATGGGCCCGCTGGTTCAACCCACCATCGAACGTTGGTTCCCACAGGATTTTCGCGATGCTAACCCTTCGGTGATGGCGACCGTTGCCGACATGATCCAAGCCACCGATCCAAAAGGGTTTGCTGCCTGCGTGCAAGCCATCACGGGTTCGACGCTCGACTCGCATCTCAGCCAAATCACCGTACCCACCCGCTTTGTGGCCGGCGATAGCGATGGCGCAGCACCACCCGACCTCATGGCAGCAATGGCCGCACAGGTGCAAGGCGCACGGTGCACGACTTTAGCGGCGTGTGGTCACCTCAGTTCAATCAATCAGAGCAAAGGTTTGTTGACCGAAATCAACGAACTCGCGGCTACCGTTTCGTCCCATACATAAGGACCAGATACCCATGAAAATCGGCACTTTCATGATGCCACTGCATCCGCCAAGCCGTATCCCCCACGAGACGCTCAAGGAAGATCAAGAGGCGATTATCCTCGCTGACCAGCTTGGGTTTGATGAGGCCTTTGTTGGCGAGCACGTGACTGACCTTGCCGAGAACGTGACCTCTTGCATGATGTTTTTAGCCAGCGTAGCGAGCGCGACAAAAAACATCAAACTGGGCACTGGCACGATCAACGTCCCCAACAGCCACCCAGCCGCCATTGCAGCGCAGGTGGCCATGCTTGACCATCTGCTGCAGGGACGCTTCATCATGGGCATCAGCCCCGGTGGCTTGATGTCAGATGCGGAGGTATTTGGTAACTTTGACCGTGATCGCCTTGAAATATTTGTCGAGGGCATCAATATGGTGCTTGATATCTGGAATGGCGAGCCGCCTTACAACCTGACGGGCAAATACTTTAATGTCAGCACCGCCCGCAGCATGATCCTAGAAATCGGTCAGGGCGCTATCCTAAAACCGTTCCAGCGCCCTACGCCCCCGATTGTGGTGACGGCTGTGGCACCGTTCTCAAAAGGCGTAACCGCGGCGGCTGAGCGTGGCTGGGACCCCATTTCTGCGAACTTCCTGTTACCGAAATGGGTGAAAACGCATTGGGGAAGTTATACGCAAGGCTGCGAGACAGCTGGCCGATCCGCGTCATCGGCCAACTGGCGCGTGGCAAAGAGCATCTTTGTGACCGAAGATGATGACGCCTTGGCGAAGCGCTATGCGCACACATCGGAAGGTCCTTACCACTTTTACTTCAAACAGCTGATTCGGAAGTTAGTGGGCTACGGCGGCCGCTCAAATCTTTTCAAAGCCGATCAGAGTGAGCCCGACGACAGCATCAACGCAGACACGGTCGCACCGAAGCTCGTGATCGCGGGCTCAGTGAACAGCGTAGTGGATCAAATCCTGGCTTTGCGCGAGGAGATTGGCGACTTTGGCACCTTGCTCTACGCAGGCCATGACTGGAAAGATCCTGCACTGGCCAAGCGCTCTATGCAACTGATGGCGGAGCAGGTGATGCCCAGAGTCAACGCTGCGATCGGCGCTTAAGGAACTGCCGCGCGCAGCGATCAACGCGGCGCAGGCACCTGCGCTGTGTACCAGTCGGCGATGGCACCCGCCTTCATTACGGCGACGTCAGGCTTCGCCATGATGTAGTCCAGCAGTTGTTCAAAGGCGACGATTCGGTGAGGAACGCCGGTAATGTAGGGGTGTACGCTCAGCGCCATGACGCGCGGGTTGTCAGCACCGTCCAGACACAATCGATCCAGTTGGGCCATGCCGCGTTTGAGTAACTCATCGCTGGAATGTAAAGCGAGCGCGTGCACCGGAATATCGTTTAACTCGACACTGTAAGGAATGGACAACACCGGCTTGGGTGCTGCCGTCAACCACGTCGGTTGATCGTCGAGTACCCAATCGGCGATGTACTGCACGCCAGCGGCACTGAGCAAGTCGAGTGTCGTTTCAGTCTCTGTCAGGCCTGGACTCTCCCAGCCACGAGGCCGGTAGCCAGCAAAGGACTCAATGGTGTCAAGGGTTTGCGCAATGGCCTCGGCTTGGTTGTCGACTTTGTGCATCGGGCCTTGCACCCAACCGTGGCCCATGAACTCCCAGTCCGCCGCCAGTCCTGCCTCCGCAACACGCGGGTAGGTCTCACAGACGACGCCGTTGATCGCCAACGTCACGCCTAGGCCCCTCGCCGTTAAGGCTTGGTGTAACCGCCAGAAGCCAACTCGCATGCCGTATTCGTGCCACGCCCAGTTAGGTAAGTCGGGCTGCAGCGGCGCACCCATCGGCGGAGATAAAACCGTTCGCGGCATCGGCCGCGACATGGACCAGTGTTCAACGTTGACAATGATCCACACGAGCACCCGCGCGGGCGCAGTTAGTTTGGGTCGATCAACAATCGCCGAATAGGGCGCACGCGCGCTCAGGAGGCCAGGGGTGTCTTGCCACATTACTCGTTGACCACTGCGTTACGCAAGATACCGAGGCCTTCAACTTCAACCTCAACCACATCGCCCTGCTTCATAAAAATAGGCGGCTTGCGGGCGAAACCCACACCTGCAGGCGTACCAGAGATGATGATGTCGCCAGGTTGCAGCTCGAACACCTCAGAGCACACACTGATGACGGTTGCAACATCAAAAATCATGTCGCGTGTGTTCGCATCTTGCAAAATCTCGCCATTCAACCGGGTCTGCAGTTGCAAGCCTACGGCGCCAGCAGGTAATTCATCGGCACTCACGAATACTGGGCCAAAGCTGGCGGTCGCGTCGAAATTCTTACCCATCATCCATTGGTGCGACTTGAATTGGTAATCACGAATCGAGCCGTCGTTGAAGATTGAATAACCGGCTACATACGACAAGGCGTCCTCTTTGGAAATGTAACGGCCGGGTTTGCCAATGATGACAGCCACCTCGCCTTCGTAGTCGAAATCGTCCGAGACTTTAGGCTTGACCAATGGTTGATCGTGCGCGACCCATGAGCTGGGAAAACGCTGAAACAAGACAGGGTATTTGGGCGCGTCTTTGTAGGGGCTTTCCGCGGCGTGATCAACGTAATTCAAGCCGACCGCGATGGCTTTTGAAGGGTTCAAGACCGGCGGCAGTAAGGTCAGCGATGACAACTTGAGGCTCGCCTTGCCGTTGCTAACTGCCGCCGTGGCTTGCGCCCAAGCCGCTTGCCCCCCTGCGAGTAAGGCATCAATACTGTCAGGCAAGCCGGCCTCTGTCAGATTAATGACGCCATCATCCGTGACGGCACCGATATTCACATGGCCGTTACCGTTACGGAAATTAATTAAACGCATGGGTAGCTCCTATCAGGTTATTGTTGGGCCGATCGGGCCGCAGTTTCGTGGTTAGCAATGAAAAAATCAGGCACCGCAGGTCCCCAGAGATTTAAGGAATCCTCAGGTGGGTAGTCAGCAGCAGGCCACTCTGTAGCGGCGTCGATGAAATCGATGTCGTACGAAAATTCAGCAAAACTACCCCAAGGATCCCGAGCATAGTAGAAGTAGTTGGAGCCTATCACGTGGCGGCCAACGCCCCACCCCTCTGTGTAGCCTGCGGCGCGCATTTGCTCCATACCAAGCCCCACATCATCGAAGTGGTGCACCGTCCAACTGGTGTGGTGCAGACCAGGGCCATCTGATTTGGCAAATGCCAGCAAGTGGTGATCGCTGGTATGTGCACCGTGCGTGAAGGCAATGCCCTCACCCGAGCGGTCTGATAGACGCAGACCCAGCACGCCGCAATAAAAATTTAACGAGCGATCAACGTCAGAAGTAAATAGCAGCATGTGAGACAAGCGAGACGGTCGGACGGTTTGCATCTCGCACCGCATCGGGCCAATCGGCACACCGATGGGATTGTCTTTAAAACGGAAACCATGCCCCTCGGCACGCGCGTTGGGCGTGACTTTAGGGGCGACCCGCACCTGCACGTGCACGCCCTCTGGGTCCCTAAGCCAAAAGCCCTCCGCGTCACCCAGCGGGTGCGGATCAATCGGCGTGTGGCCCTCGCCGACCACTTTTGCCTTGAGGGCGTCATAGTCCTCAGGGTACACGCCGAGCGTCAGGTAGGCCAACTGCTTGGGCTTCCCACTTTCATAGACGCGGCCCCAGCAGTGGTCATGTCCAAAGGTGTAGAGATCCAAGCGGCCATCATCGCGGCGCACGTCTAAGCCAAACGCCGTGTAAAAATGCGCCGCCTCATCAAGATTGGGAACGGTGAACACAAACTTCACCACTGAATGCGCGGCCAGCGCGCCTGAACGTTTTGGATCAGCCATGGCATGTGCTCCTTTAAATCTTGCCCAGCGCCTTCAAGATTCGTTCCGGTGTCATGGGTTGCTCGACCACGCGTTCGCCAAGGCCCTCAAGGGCATCGTTCACCGCGTTCATCACCGCACCCGGCGCGCCGGCGGTTCCAGCCTCACCAGCGCCTTTCGCGCCCAGCTCTGATGTTTTGGTCGGTGTGCTGACATGCCCAATTTCAATGTCTGGCATTTCGTAGGCCATGGGCACTAAGTAATCTGCCATTGACCCATTCAGCATCTGGCCCTCAGGGCTGTAAAGACACTCTTCAAGCAGCGCGCCACCTAACCCCTGCACCACGCCCCCGCGCAACTGCTCATCGACCAGCATGGGGTTGAGCACGGTGCCACAATCCTCGACGCACCAGTGTTTTAGCAACTTGATGAAGCCGGTCTCCGTATCCACTTCCACATAAGAAGCCTGGATCCCGTTGGTGAACGTGAAGCCAAATTCACGCGGCGTGTAATGTCGCGTGACTGTGAGTTCGGATTGGAAGTCCATCGGTAAGGTGTCAGGTCGGAAATAAGCGACTCGGCCCACTTCCGCAAGTGGCATTTGCTCGACTCTTGTTAGCCGATCCACCACGGCGTTATCAACCACGTCGAGGGTTGCCGGGTCCACTGAAAGCACGGCGCCAGCGACCGCCAGAATATTGGTTTTGAGCGCTTTACCAGCCTGCAAAACCGCTTCACCGCCAATACCCGCCCCCCGGGACGCCCAGGTCCCGCCGCCATAAGGTGTGACAGCCGTATCACCGGTGATGACACGCACCTTATCCAAGGAGACACCGACCATAGACGCCGCAATCTGCGCGAATACCGCCTCTGTGCCCTGCCCTTGCTCAGTCACACTCACAAGCACGTTAAGCATGCCACTCGGGTCCAGGCGCAAAGTGGCACCGTCTTGGGCAGAGATACGGGCCCCCCCCACGCCGTAGAAAGCGGGTGACGGGTTCGTCACTTCAATCATGGCGGCCAAGCCGATCCCCCGATAAATGCCTTTTTCACGCAGCGCCTTTTGCTCGGCGCGCAAGCCGTCGTAGTCCATCATCTGCAACAGCTTGTCTAAACACTGGTGGTGACTCAGCTTTTCAAACTTCAAGCCTGACGGGAAGGTATAGGGATAAGCGTCATCGGCAATCAGATTGCGACGGCGGAACGCGGCAGGGTCCATACCCAGGGCGCGCGCGCCCTCGTCGACGATCCCTTCCGTCAGGGCCACCGCGATGGGGTGCCCCACGGCGCGGTACTGGCACGTGACGTTTTTATTCGTGAACACCACGTTCAACTTGGCGCGGTAGGCCTTGTGCTTGTAGGGACCACCGGTTAGGTTGACCACTTGGTTACCCTCAATACCACTGGTACGAGGGTAGACCGAGTAGGGCCCAATGCCGGTCAGATCGTCGAGGTCGAAGCCTAGAATATCGCCCTCTTTGGTGCACGCCATGCGAACCGTGGCAATGTGCTCACGGGCATGAATGTCGGACAAAAATGATTCCAAGCGGTCGGCCATGAATTTCACGGGTCGCTTCAGCATCACAGACAAGGCAGCGGTCGCCATCTCGTCGGGGTACACGTGTACCTTGATACCAAACGAGCCGCCGACATCTTTGCAAACGATACGGACATTGGACTCGGGAATTCCCAGGTGGCGCGACATGATGTCTTGCATCATGTGGGGTGCTTGCGTGGCTTGGTAAACGGTCAGGCTGTGGTCTGCCGGCTGGTAGTCAGCCAGAACCGCCCGGGGCTCGTTGGTCACACCCGTGTGGCGAGCGAACTTGAACGTTTTTTCGACAACCACATCCGCTTTCGCGAAGGCTTCATCAAAATCATCAGTCTTCAGTTCGCGCTGGAAACAAATGTTGTCACCCAACTCGGGATGAATCACGTAGTCCCCTTTAAGGGCATCCGCCATCTCAACGATGACGGGTAAAACCTCGTAGTCCACCTGAACAAAATGCAAAGCGTCCTCGGCCTGGCGTCGCGTCTGGGCCACGATGGCTGCGACCGGCTCGCCTTGCCAGCAGGCACGGTCGATCGCAACGGCGTGCTGCGGCGCAGACTTGATACCTTTGAGGTGCCCTAAGACGCCGACCCATGGCGTGCAATAGGCGGCGATGTCGCTACCGGTAAACGCGCCGATAACACCCGGCTGTTTTTTGACCGCAGACAAGTCCATCGATTTAATCAAGGCATGCGCGTGTGGGCTGCGGACGTAGACCACATGCGCCAATCGCGGCAGGCGCATGTCGTCGATGTACGCGCCGCGTCCCTCGAGCAGGCGCTTGGCGCCAGCGCGTGGCGCTGATTGGCCAATGTAGCCGCGCTCGGTCGTTGCGGCATCTTTGGTTTGGCTTGGGACTTCCATTCGTGCATTCATCGTGCCACCCCCGCTAACTCTCCTGTGCGACGAGCCACCAAAACCGATTCGATGGCGCTGACAATCGCCTGATACCCGGTGCAACGGCAATAGTTACCGCTGATGTGATCGCGAATTTCATCACGCGTGGCATCCGGGTGATTTTGAACAATATTGAGCGCTGTGAGCAACATGCCCGATGAGCAAAAACCGCATTGCAAGGCGTTGTGATTTAGAAACGCTGCTTGCAGATCAGCCAACACACCTGATTCGCTCAGACCTTCAATCGTTTCGACATGTTTGCCGTCACATTGCACGGCCAAGGTGAGGCAGCCCCGCACCACCTTGCCATCCACCATGACCTGGCAGGCACCGCAAACGCCGTGCTCACACCCCAAATGCGAGCCCGTCAAATCAAGCTCTTCTCGCAAAAAATCAACCAAATGTTGTCGCACCAATACGGGGCGCTCTACCTGCTCGGCGTTGATGCGCAGGCTGATATCACAACGCTTTTCTGTCATGCACTTTTCTCCAATTCACGAAGGCTGCGGGCGAGCAGCACTTTGGCCCAATGCAACTTGCCCTCCGCTGAGCCGTGCAGGTCCCCTCGGGGCGACAAGTCATTTACCAGGGCGTTTTGCGCTACCTCGATAAGCGCCTGGTCCGGCTTGTTACCAACCAGCGACCGCCCAGCCGCCTCCGCGAGCACTGGCGTGTCGCCAATTGAGAGGTACGCCAAACGCGCGGCGCTAATGACGCCACTTTTCACGGTGAAGGCCGCTGCCAACCCGCACAACGCGTAATCACCTCGGCGCCGAGTCAGCTCGTCAAAGATCATGACCTCGTCAGTCGACACTTTCGGGAATGTCACAGCGACCAGTAACTCGTCCTCTTTGCGGGCGGTCTCATACAAGCCCAAGAAGTAATCCTGCGCCGCCACATCACGCTGGCCATCCGGCCCGATTAAAGTAATGGTGGCATTCAGAGCGAGGGACACCGCTGGGTATTCGGCAGCAGGATCAGCCAGCGCCATGCTGCCGCCGATGGTACCCACGTTACGAATGGCCATGTGCGCGACATGCGGAACGCTCTGCCACAGCAAAGGCACCTTTTGTGCGATCAGGGCACTGGACTCCAACGTCGCATGCGTTACCAGCGCGCCAACACGAATGCCATGCGCGGTCTCTTGAATGTCTCTGAGTCCATCAATACCCGTGATGTCGACCAAAATCTCGGGCATGGCGAGCCCAAGGTTCATGATCGCCATGAGGCTTTGACCGCCTGCCAATACTTGTGCGCCGGCGCCGTACTGTTGTAGCAACCGCAGTGCCTCAGGCAGGTCTTTGGGTTTAACGTAGTCGAAAGCGGGGGCCTTCATGCTTTGCGCTCCTGTTTAGTGACTTACACCGAGGTAGAAACTCTTGACGAGTTCGTTTTCTCTCAACTCTTCGACGTTACTGTGGAACACGATTTCACCGTGAACGATGATGTAACCGTAATCGGCAATCCGCATGGCTTGATTGAAGTTTTGCTCCGCCATCAAGACGGTCAAGCCATAACGATCCTTCAGCTCTTTCAACTTGGTGATCGTTTGAGAGACCAATAACGGTGACAGGCCGACAGATGGCTCGTCAACCAACAGTAATTTGGGCGAGGACATCAAGGCACGCGCAATTGCCAGCATCTGCTGTTGTCCGCCCGACATCGATCCCGCTAACTGTTTGCGCCGCTCCAGCAGAACGGGAAATGCCTCATAGGCAAACGCCAGGTTTTCCGAGATCTGTGGCCGAGCTTGCTCACGGTAGGCGCCCAGCAGTAAGTTTTCTTCGACCGTTAGTTTCGGGAACAGACGCCGCCCTTCGGGAACCATGGCGACGCCAAGGTTCACGATTTCCTGGGTTGATAATTTGGTTAGATCGTACTGCTGACCATCTATCTCCAAGCTAGCCGAGCCCTGGGTGGGACGCACCATCCCCATGACACACTTCATCAGGGTGCTCTTACCATTACCGTTGGTTCCCAAAAGCGTCACGGTTTGGCCTTGTTCGATATTCAGACTGACACTGTGTAAGGCGCGCACGGCCCCATAGCTGGCAGCGATATCGGTGATAGTTAATTTAATCGCCAAGATATGCCCTCTGTACTTGTGGATTACCGACAACGGACTGCGGATCACCATCACAGATGATTTGACCTGCGTCCAAACAAACGAGTCTTTCAGAGAAACGCATGACCGCGTGCATGATGTGTTCAATCATGATTATCGTGATACCTTGCTTGTTGAGCTTGATCAAAATATCCAACACATCATCAACCTCACTGCCCGACAGGCCTGCCATTGCCTCGTCCGATATCAGCAACTGTGGCCTAGCCGCCATTGCCCGCGCCAATTCCATTTTCCGCAACTCGACCTGTGACAGCGACGAGGATGCAGCCTCTGCTTTATCGGCAAGCCCAATATCTTCCAGCAGTTGCCGCGCTTGCACCTTTGCCTTCTCGCCACTCACCCCGCCAACATAGGCCAAAGGCACCATCAGGTTCTCAAGTACCGTCATGCTGTGGAACGGGCGCGGAATTTGGAAGCTCCTCGCGATACCACGTCGCGTTCTGGCGTGCGCAGGCAAACGGCCGATCGACTCCCCTTTGAAGTGGATCGTTCCCAGATCATTTTGGAGGGCGCCGGAAATGCAGTTGATGAGCGTTGTCTTACCAGAACCATTGGGCCCGATCAAGCCCAGCCGCTCGCCTTTGCGTATCGAGAGGTTAACGCCACTCAGTGCTGTAAAGCCGCCAAAGTTTTTTCCGACGTCCTTTACTTCGAGGATGTTTTCCATTTTTTCACCAATCCAATGACGCCATCAGGCGCAGCTACAACGAAGACAACCAACAAGACACCCACCACCAACACATTCAGTTCACTTGAAACCGTGACCGTAACAATCTGCTGCAGGGTGCCCAGAATCAACGCACCAATCAACGGTCCCAACCAGTGTGAGGTCCCGCCAATAATTGGCATCGCCAACGCGATAACGGCGTAGTGCAAGTTAAAAGTCGACAAGGGTTCAACGTAACTGAGGTACATCGGCATGGGGGCACCCGCGACCCCGAGAAGCGCACCAGAGATCGCACAGGCAATCAGCTTCAGTTTGAGTGTTGGTACGCCAGAGCAATCAGCAGCCTCTTCCGAATCTCGAACCGCGCGCAAGCCCTGCCCGATGTGCGAGTCTTGAACATAGCGTGCAATCGACAGCGCAATCACAGCCATGAACGCCATCATGACAAACAACATGCGGGTGTATGAATCGAAAAATAAGACCTCATTCGGACGAGTCAGCTGAATACCCGTCGCACCGCCAAGAAAGCGTGAGTTCATCACGATGGCCTCAAGAATGAAGACCACCGCAATCGTTGAAATGGAGAAGAAAATTCCCCTTAAACGCAAGGTCAGCAAACCAACGCCAATACCGAGTAATCCAGCGAGTACGGCACCAGCAATGATCTGTAGCAGTAGAGGGGCACTCCACAGCAGATGCATAGCCAGCGCGGTGTATGCACCGACGCCTACGAACCCCGGTACACCGAAATTTACATAACCCGCATAGCCACCCAAAATATTCCAGCCGGTCGCTAGAACGACCGCCTGCAAAACGACGAAGCCGGCGAAAAACAGATATTCGTTAGCACCAGAGAGCGCCAGCGCAATCGCCGCAACGATGGCCGAGGCCGAAACAATCCAAAATTTCATGATGCCTTACCTACCAAAGAGGCCCTGTGGGCGTAATCCAAGCATGAGGAGCAAGAGGCCAAAGGCAACCGCTGTTGCCCAAGAGGCACCGAAGAGGGTCAATACGATCGACTCTGTGATCCCGAGAACCAGTCCAGCAACTAAGGTGCCGCTCATACTGCCCATGCCGGCCAGCACAACAACACAGAACGTACGACCGATGTAAATCCGGTCCATCGTTGGCTCCACTGGACTCACGATGATCAACATGGCACCCGCAAGCGCATTGACAGAAGTGGCGATACCGAACGCCAATTGTTTGATGCGCACAGGGTCCGCCCCCATCAACCTCAAGGCACCCTCATCTTGGCCAACCGCCTTGATCGCGCGACCAACGAATGTCTTGGAGAAAAACTGCGTGAGCACAACCGTGAGTACGAGCGCCACACCGGCAGCAACCAATAAACGGTATGGCAAGCGGAGGTCACCCAGTCGCAAGCTCTCGCCGATGTAGTCTGCCTCGGCGGATCGTTGATCAACACCAAAGGCGACGACTAGCAACACCTCGATGATGAAGGCGATGCCAAAGAAAAAAGCCAAGCCGTTGACACCAGCAGCACTGCCGCGGCTTTCAAACGTCTCGTAATAAAACCGATACAGCAACATCCCCACCAGAAAGAAGACGGGCATGAGCAAGAAGCCGGAAACAAGGGGGTCAATGCCCCAGCCGCCCAGCATGTAGGCACCGTAGGAGCCGACGATCAGTAAGGCGGGGTGTGCCACGTGCGGCACGTCCAGCAAGCCAAAAGCAACGGAGAGCCCCAAACTGACGGCCGCATAGAAACAGCCCAGCAGCAGGCCGAATAACACGGCTTCAAACAGAAGTTCAAAAGAGAAGAACATTATTTTTCAATCAAAACTTGTCGGGGGTGGTAAACCACCCCCGACAGGAGTCAAAGGTCACGAAATACGCTTACTTGGCGTCAGCTGCTTTCGTGTAGGGGTAGATGAACTCGCCCGTCTTATCGGCAGCTGGCGACAACACAACCTGTTTGGTTGGGCTGCGGAACTGCTCTTGGTCTTTGTCCTTGATGCCACGGAATTGGGCCGTAACCAAGCGAACGTTGGCTCGCTCACCATTCTCATCAAAGCGCACAGGGCCCACAATCGTCTGCATTTCGTTTTTACGGAAATAGTCAGCCAGCTTGCGGTCGTCAATGCTCTTCGTTGCGTTGATGGCCTGCTCCAGCATCTCACCGATAGCGTAGTTAAAGGGCGGCAAGTAGTAACCCAACTCGTCAATCTTCTCCGCGTTTGCGCGCGGGGTATAGCGCTTCAGGAACGCTTCCACACCGGGCAGCGGCATGCCAGGCACATACACGTGGTAGTTGGTGATACCGTTCAACTTGCTACCCAAGTTCACTGCAATCGGTGTGAATTGCAGACCCACCATGGCACCACCAACGATCTTCACCTGCGAGCCCAGGCCAATTTCGCCAATCGAGTTCACGATTGCAGCAGATCCACCGGGATATGAGGCAATGAACACAATCTCTGCCTTGGAGGCACGAATAGCACGAACCAAGGAAGAAAAGTCTTTAGTGGTGGGAGGATAGTTCTGGTCGTACACCACATCCAACCCCAATGACTTGAAGTATGGCCGCGCACCATCTGCCAGGTTTTGTGCGAATTCACCATCTTCCGCCAAAATCGCTACGGTTTTCGCACCGGAGGCTTTGCCCGCTTCCATGAAGCCCTTGGCCCATCCCTCAGCGGTGTTCCAAGGCGCATTGTTAAACCACATGTCGTGCTTGGTCTTGGCGTTGACTTGGAACGAAAAGTTACCCATCAACAGCTTTTGACGTTGCTTAACCAGCGGCATGATCGGGGCCG
>ENA-UPTJ01000304-UPTJ01000304.1-marine-metagenome-genome-assembly--contig:-NODE-304-length-31667-cov-6.775655_pt1 | contig 31667 bp, 29 predicted proteins | sample MGYA00238168_ERZ767080 | MGnify/ENA primary metagenome ERZ767080 (study PRJEB28935, sample SAMN06266237) | marine metagenome | isolation source: Columbia River Estuary | place: USA:Columbia River Estuary... | reverse complement strand
AATGTATAGCTCAACTAATCAGCATCATTGTCAGCTTGCTTAAAATTTCCTAATTTGTAGATTCAAATTCATCATTGCATGAAACAGTTTTTACCCCTTCTCTCGTTGACTCTCCTGGGTCTATCCATTCAAGCTCAATCCGATCGTTTCGCCTACAGCATTACCGATCAACAAGTCGGCGGCGCCAATTGGCATTTTCTACGCCGCATCGATTTGACTGGCGGACAAGTAACGCAGCCATTGTTCGAAGGATTGAATGCGCAACGCCCCGTTTATCAGGCCGGGACCGGCAAATCGGTACTCAGTGCCGATGCTCCCTTTCAATCGGGTGTGGCGGCGATGGCCCTTGATGCCCGTACGAATCGACTCTTCTTTACCCCCATGCAGATCGATCAGCTCCGCTACATCGATCTCAATACCTGGAAGACCTACTACGTTTCTGCAACGCCTTTCGCCAATAACCGCACCACAACCACCGATGCCGGAGCCATGGTCACCCGCATGACCATCGGTGCTGACGGATATGGATATGCCCTCACCAACGATGCTCGTCATTTGATCCGGTTCACGACCGGCGGACTGCCCGTGATCGAAGACCTGGGCACCTTGGTGGATGATCCGGCCAACGACGGACAATCCATACACCTTTCCTGCACCAGTTTTGGCGGAGATATGATCGCCGACGACAAGGGGAATCTTTTCATCATGACCTCGGCCCAACACATCTTCCGGATCAACATTCAATCCAAGGTCGCTACTCACTTGGGACTTTTAAAAGGATTGCCGGTGGGTTATAGCATCAACGGCATGGCCGTTACCGACAACAATCAGATCTTGGTAAGCAGCGCGGTTCAACCTGGTTATTTTATGATTGATCCCGCCAATTGGACAGCCGCCGCCTGGTCGGTCAAAGAAACAAGTTGGAACAGCTCCGATCTGGCCAACAGCAATGTATTGCGCAGCCAAGGGCCTTCTTTCAAGGCCAAGCCGGAAACCGCTCAACTCGTTGAAACCGGAAAAGGCCACATGACGGTATATCCGAACCCTGCGCAGCAACATCAATTCCAGCTTCGTTTGCGCGATTTGAATCCGGGTGGCTACCAACTCGAGATCACCGACATGCTCGGTCGCCAAGTGTTGACACAAGCCGTTCAAATCAGCCAAGAAAACAGCACGTTGCCGGTTGTATTGCCCAAAGGCCAAACACAGGGGCTCTATCTCATCAAGCTCAGCGGAACGTCATTCCGCGCCTCGTACCAGCAAAAGATCATGATCCAATAATTAATCGATACCTAGTTCTTGAAAGATCCTGACTTCGGTTGGGATCTTTCATTTCCAGCCAAGCCGATCGCTTGCGGTATATTTGCCCCCAATTGATCCCGTGGAGAAAAGCAATTTCGTAGACCAGATCCGCATTTTTTGTCGAAGCGGGCACGGCGGTGCCGGCAACAAGCATTTCATGCGCAACAAGTTCACCGCCCTGGGCGGACCGGACGGCGGCGATGGTGGCCGAGGCGCACACATCATCCTCAAAGGCAACCGCAATCTCTGGACACTCCTACATCTTCGTTATTACAAAAACGTATTAGCCGAGGATGGCGAGCGAGGCGGCTCCAACAATTGTCACGGTCGCGACGGCAAAGACATCATCATTGACGTACCGCTTGGCACCATTGCCCGCGATGAGGAAACCGGCCAACAAGAGGTAGAGATCTTGGAAGACGGACAAGAGATTGTCTGGATCCCCGGCGGAAAAGGCGGACTCGGCAACTCGCATTTTGCTACGCCCACCAACCAAGCCCCTGAACATGCGCAACCCGGATTGCCCGGGTCAGAGGGATGGAAAGTATTGGAACTAAAAGTGCTGGCCGATGTGGGACTGGTCGGTTTCCCGAACGCGGGTAAATCGACGTTGTTATCGGTTATTACCGCAGCCAAACCCAAAATAGCTTCTTACGCATTCACCACCATCACCCCCAATCTGGGCATGGTGGAGTACCGCGACGGAAAGAGTTTTTGCATCGCCGATCTTCCGGGTATCATCGAGGGAGCGGCCGAAGGCCGCGGACTTGGCCATCGTTTTCTGCGTCACATCGAACGCAACTCCGTCTTGCTATTCCTGATTCCCGCCGACAGCCCCGATCACCGAAAAGAATTTGATATTCTGCTCAATGAACTGGAGCAATACAATCCGGAACTGCTCAATAAACAATTCCTCATCGCCATCAGCAAAAGCGATATGCTGGATGATGAATTGAAAAAAGAGATCTCCGCGCAATTGCCCGGAGCCTACACGCATCTGTTTATTTCGTCGGTCACCAACCAAGGACTGATCGAGCTGAAGGATCACCTCTGGCAGATCTTGAATACGCCTATTACTGAATGATATGCAAGCACAACGTTGCTCTTTTTGCGGTCACACCGTGGAATTGATCCATGTACACGGTCATTATCAATGTCCGATCTGCAAAACCAACGCACTTCCCTGTTGTGATGGAGACAACTGCGAAACCAACAAGATGCTGGAAAACCCATTAGAAAGAGAAAATTCAATCGAAGCGAACGATCAATAGGTTCTTCCTACGGTATCACAAGCAGCCTTCAACAACGAATTGCCATCCGGCGCATCCTGCCATTTCTCCCACATCATTACGCCATTGGCTATGTCCTTAGCCAGTTTGGCCTTTCGCTTGATCGTGTATTGCCCATTGTAATAGATGGTATAATTCGTAAATCCCCCAGAAGTGACGATCGCCGAGTCGGAATTGGGACTTCCACCCTGATTGAGAATACCGCGAAAAGAAATGGTGGTACCGGATTGCGTAATCCCGGAAGGGCGACCATAGGCCGGTAAACCCAATACGCATTTGGAAGCAGGCATCTGACGCGTATTCAGCCAATAATTTAAACAAGTCTGCGCCAATGCATAATCACTATGATGTTTATAAGCAACCGAAGTACTGAAATCATCGTAGGCCATCACATTGAAGAAGTCGACATAGGGATACAATTCATTGCGGATGGCATCGCGATAACCGCCGGCATATTTACCGGCCGTGATGGCGCAGGATAAATAATACCGCGCATCGCGGTGCAGTGAATCCGACAACTCCTTCATCATGGCCGTAAACGTACCATCCGTACCATCGGAGGTGGTTGGGAATTCCCAGTCCATATCCACGCCGTCAAAACCATACTGCCGAACCTTATTCATCACATCCTTCACAAAATTATTTCGGCCCGTAGCGGTGGCCGCCATGTTCTTGAAGTTGGTTTTTCCATCACCACTGCCGTCGTTTATACCCACAAAAACTTTCGCGTTGTTGGCACGTGCCTTGATCAGTACATCATTCAAGGTGTTGGGACTATTAACAGTGAGGGTACCACTGCTATTCACCCCAAAAAATGCATAGACCACCACATTGGTCATTCGGAATTTCACATCGGGCACATCCGCCACCGCCCGGTACGAAGGAAAATACCCCACCACATAATATCCGAATGCGGCCGGCGCAGAAATGCTGATGAACGTGAATGTACTCACCCGGCTGGTACAGCCTGTAGCCGAACCGGCCGTATTCTTGGGTACGACATACCAGTAATACGTCGTATTGGGCGTGGCCGGAATCGTATAGTTGTAGCTGGTACCGGTTACACTGTTTCCGACCTGAGTAGTCGGATTGGGCGTGGTGCCTAAAAACACATCGTAGCTGCTGGCCGTAGAGACCGCATTCCAACTCAGGGTGACCTGCGTAGCCGTCACGAAGCTTCCGTTAACCGGTCCCGCTGCTGAGGTACAATTAGGCGTGGGATTGGGCGTAGGGGTGGGCCCCGGCGAATCTTTTTTACCGCAAGAGATCAAATAAACGCTCAATAGGCTGAGGGCAAGTAAGGGAAGACGCATAAGCAGAATTTGGTGCTTGAAATTAGTCGTTTTCGATTAGAAAGGCCGAGCCGTTTCGTAGGTTTGCAATCGACTAAATCCTGTTGTCATGAAAAGATTCTTGCTCTCCTCATCCCTGCTTCTGACCGTCCTGTTCCGTGCCGCAGCCGACGAAGGCATGTGGCTCCCACTCCTGCTGGGCGATCAGGTTTATTCAAAAATGAAAGCGAAGGGACTCAAGCTAACCAAAAAACAACTGTACGACATCAACCAGGCCTCCCTGAAAGATGCCATCATCATCTTCGGTGGCGGATGTACCGGAGAGATCGTTAGTTCAAAAGGACTGATCTTCACCAACCACCACTGCGGATACGGAGCCATCGCCGCAGCGAGCAGCGTAGAGAACAACTACCTCCGCGATGGTTTCTACGCCAAAAATAACCAGGAGGAGATTCAAACTTCTTTGTCTGTACAATTCTTGGTACGCATAGAGGATGTGACCCAAGAAGTAATGGATTCGCTCAAAGGACTCAGCGGCGTGGATCGCGTAAGAAAACAAGCAGCCGTACTCGCTGCCATCAACAAACGCCTGAGCGATGCCACCAACAGCATTGAAACCCGCATTAGCCCGCTGTTCAAAGGAAATCAATTCCTCGCCTTTGTATATCAGCGCTACAACGATGTACGACTCGTAGGTACACCGCCGGAGAGCGTAGGTAAATTCGGCGGAGACACCGACAACTGGGAGTGGCCACGTCATACCGGCGACTTCTCCGTATTCCGCGTGTACATGAGTCCGGATGGCAAACCCGCCAAATACGACGCAAAGAATGTACCCTTCCAACCCAAATGGTACCTGCCCGTCTCGCTTCGTCCGTTGAAGGACGGCGACTTCGCCATGATCTGGGGTTATCCAGGAAGCACCAACCGCTACGAGAGTTCTTTCGGCATCAAACTCTCCACCGACATCAACAACCCCACCTTGGTCAAGCTGCGTGATGCGCGCCTCAAATTCATGTTCGAGGAAATGAAGAACGACCCCAAAGTGAAATTGCAACTGGCTTCTTCCTATGCAGGCATTGCGAACTATTGGAAATTCTTCGACGGGGAAACCAAGCAATTGTTGAAATACGATGTACTCGGACAGAAACAAAAAGCCGAAACCGAATTTCAACAGTGGGCCAATGGCAAACCCGAATATGAAAAACTGTTCAGTGATTGGGCCAAGGCCTATGACAACTGGCGCCCCTATGCCAAGCATCGCCAATTCATGACTGAAGGTGTGATGGGCTCCCCCCTGATTGCATTCGCGGGTTCCTTAATTTCCGTTGAAGCCGCCCTGAAATCGGCCGATGGCAAAGCGGGTGATCCAAAGAAAATAATGGAATCCATCGACAAGCAACGGACGGCATTTCTGGCCGACGAAAACCGCCCTTCCGATGAGAACATCCTGTCCGCAACTACGCAAATGTTCTATGCAGAAGTAGACAGCGCCCAGCACCCAACAACGTTCTTTAAATCATTAGGAGAAACCCACGGCTCACTGAAAGAAGCCGTCACCTACGACCATTACGCTACAGAAGTTTTTGCGAATACGATGATCTTCGACGACGAACGCTGGAAGGCATTTGTCTCGAACCCCGATCTGGCCACGCTGCAACAAGATCCGGCCTTCGTGCACGCCAGCACCTTCATCAACAACTACAACAGCAAGTATGCGCCCCTGTTTCAGCAATTCAATACACTGAACGGAGAGTACGGAAGGATCTACCTGAAAGGCATCCGTGAAATGGATACCGTAAAAGCCAAGATGATGTATCCCGATGCCACCTTCACCATGCGCGTGAGCTACGGCAACGTGAAATCCTATCAACCCCGCGATGCGGTTGTTAATGATTACGTGACCACCTCAAAGGGACTGCTCGAAAAATACAAGGCGGGTGATTATGAATTCGATCTGCCCGCTAAACAGATCGAACTCCTGAAGAACAAAGATTTTGGTGAATACATCGACCCGACTCGTAAAGAGCTAGTGATCGGCTTTATCACCACCAACGACATTACCGGAGGTAACTCGGGTTCGCCCGTCATCAACAAACGCGGCGAACTGATTGGTCTGGCCTTCGACGGCAACTACGAAGCACTCAGCCATAAACTGGCCTTCGACAAAGACCTCAACCGCACTATTTGCGTCGATATTCGCTACGTGCTCTGGTGCATCGACAAACTCGGTGGCGGCAAGAACATTATTCAGGAATTGAAAATCATGAAATAATGTAGAGCGTAGAGGGTAGAGAGTTTAGTTTGTCCTCTCTACTCTCTACCCTCCACTCTCTACGCTCTTGGAAAAAATAACCGAAATATCCATCCACAAACTCAGCATACCGCTGATTGAGCCCTTCATCACTTCTTTGGGACGCGACGACGATGCGCTGAATGTAGTGGTACGCATCAAAACGGAATCGGGTCTCGTCGGGTTTGGCGAGTGCAGTCCCTACATGCCCATCAACGGAGAAAGTCAGGGTACCTGCTATGTAGTCGGACAGCTATTCGCAAAAGCCTTATTGAACCAAAATGCGCTCGACCTAAGGGCCGTGAACGATCGGATGGATTCCATCATTTATGCGAACGACAGCATCAAAAGCGCGTTCGACATGGCCTGTTACGACATCGCTGCACAAAAAGCCGGCCTTCCCCTTTATCAATTTTTAGGCGGCAAGAAAAACAAGATCATCACCACCGATTATACGGTCAGTATCGGCGATCCCGATAAAATGGCGGCCGATGCCGTACATGTTCTCAGCCAAGGCTACCCCGCCATCAAGGTAAAATTGGGAAAGCACGGCCCTACTGATGTGATCCGAATGCAAAAGATCCGCACAGCGGTCGGACCCAACATCCCGCTTCGCATCGATGCCAACCAGGGCTGGTCGGTCGACGAAGCCATCCAAACCCTGCAAGCACTTGAACCGCTTAACATCGAACATTGCGAAGAACCGATCGCTCGCTGGAATTATTTGCAACTGCCTCGCGTGCGTGAAGCATCACCCATCGCCATCATGGCCGATGAATGTTTGGGCGATGAACACGATGCCGCCCGACTCATTGCGATCAATGCCTGCCAATACATGAACATCAAGCTCGGCAAATCGGGAGGCATCTTCCATGCGCTCGAAATAATTCGACAAGCCGAAGCAGCCGGCATAAAACTACAGGTGGGTGCGATGATCGAATCCCGATTGGCCATGACCGCCTTCGCCCATTTTGCGCTTTGCAGCGACCAGATCGTTCACTACGATTTTGATACGGCACTAATGCTACGCGAAGATCCGGTCGAAGGAGGGATTATTTATAAACCCAACGGGGTGATCGAAGTACCCGATGTACCGGGCCTCGGTGCAACCATTTCAGAAGTCCGACTGCTGAAAGGCGAATCCTGCCGGTTTATGGCATAAATTCACCATGTGAATAAGCCCCATTTAAGCCGAGCCTTTATCTATTTTGCGATCTCGCTGGTACTGACCACGATGTTCGTATTGGGCTGCCCTTTATACATCTCACAAGAACAACTTTTACTTTCCCTGTCCATTGCCGGTGGCAAATGGATGATCCAACTCTTTTTGGCCGTTGCACTACTCCGAAAAAGAAGGAGTTCATTCATCCATGGAATGGGACGAGTATGTTTGATCGGATCTGCCGTACTCATTCCGTATATAATATCTAGCTGGCTGGATATCAGCGACGATACGCTGTTCTTCTTCGGATCGTTGGTGCTGGCAATACTGGTCATGGTATTCCGCTACTATGCTGAAGTGGCTCGACTCAACCTCTCCTTGGGCTGGTGGTACAGCTGGTTGTTGTCGTTGGCTTTGGCCTTCGGCCTACAAATCACCGTGGTGTTTCACTTATTCTAGAAAAAGGGACCGATCAAGAACCGATCGCCCAGGAAGTACCTCCGCCTTTCTCATCTTTCAATTGAATGCCCATTGCGATCAGCTGATCCCGTATCTTATCGGAGGTTATAAAATCCTTGCGGCTCTTGGCTTCTTTGCGGATCTCGATCAACAACTCCATCACGCCTTGCAATTTTTCATTGTCGGCTTCCGTAACCCCCGTCAATCCGAATACATCTTCCAGCCATGTTTTCCATTCAGTCTTCAAACGCGCAATGGTGGATGAAGATAAAGCGGTGATAGAAATCAAGCCATCCTTCACTGAGTTCAACGTTGAAACCAATTCAAATAAATTCGCCAAGGCCTTAGCGGTATTGAAGTCGTCATTCACAAATTCAGGGATCTCATTCAACAAGCGATTCACCTCAGCATCCAGACTTGCATCACCCGCTTCAACATGTGTCAATGTCGCTGTCCAATTCGGCGATGACAATCCCTCATACGCATCCCACAACCGCTTCAATCCTTTTTCGGCAGCTTGCAAAGCCTCATTGCTGAAATCAAGTGTACTGCGATAATGACTTTGCAAGATGAAGAATCGGACCGTCATCGGATGATAAGCCTGCGTGAGTTCCTGATGCGTACCGGCAAACAACTCCGTCAATTTGATGACGTTGTTGTAACTCTTGCCCATCTTGCGTCCGTTGATGGTGATCATGTTGTTGTGCATCCAATATCGCACCGGCGCCACGTGATTGCAGATCGTACTTTGAGCGATCTCGCTCTCGTGATGCGGAAATAACAAGTCCATGCCACCTCCATGAATATCAAATTGCGTTCCCAAATACTTGGTGGCCATGGCCGAGCACTCAATGTGCCAGCCGGGATAACCAACGCCCCAGGGACTGGACCAGCGCATGATATGCTCCGGAGCGGCGGCTTTCCACAAAGCAAAATCTGCGCGATCACGCTTTTCTTCTTGCCCCTCCAACTCCCGCGTAGTCTCCAAGAGATCTTCCAAGATCCGTCCGCTCAGCTTTCCATAATCGTAACTCGCCGCGTATTTCTTTACATCAAAATAAACGGATCCATTCCGCTCATAGGCATAACCAGCGTCGATCAATTGCTTGATCATCTCGATCTGCTCCACGATGTGTCCGGTGGCCGTTGGCTCAACCGAAGGCGGAATCGTATTGAACTGCGCCATCGCCCAATGATAAAGACGGGTGTATTTACTCACCAGCTCCATCGGTTCCAGCCGCTCCAGCTTCGACATGTCGGCGATCTTATCAATCGCATCGCGTCCTTCCTCCTCAAAATGACCCGCATCGGTGATGTTGCGCACATAGCGCACCTGATACCCCAAATGCCGCAGATATCGATACACCACATCGAAAGTAATGTAGGGACGGGCATGACCGAGATGACTCTCGCCACTCACCGTCGGACCGCACACGTACATCCCGACTCGACCAGGCACCAGCGATTCAAAGGCTTCTTTGGAGCGAGACAGGGAGTTGTAGATGTGCAGGGTTGACATGATCAAGATTGAATGCAAAGATGAATAAAAAGCATCGAATCCGAGTAGGATCAATTGGCTTTCAGGGCCAGATCGGCCACCAACATGAAATGATCAGAATACCGCTCTTTGCGACGGACGAACTGGCGGACCTCAAACCGATCATCGGCGAATACATAATCGATCCGCAACGTGGGCGACAATCCCAAAAACGTTCGTCCGATCCCGGAACCTTTTTCCAGAAAAGCATCCTGATAGTTGCCCCGAACCGTCGCATACGAATAGGAGTTCGGAATGTCATTCAGATCGGCACAAAGAATGGATGGATGCGGACTATTCGACATCACCTCCCGGGTGATCTCTGCCTGCAAAGTCCGATTCACCACCCCACGCTTCCACTTCGAAAAAATATTGCGGGAATGACTGATCAAGCTATCCTCGCCCGATTTGATGGCTTCGATGCGGCGATAATCTTGCGGACCCAACTGAAACGACTGCAAATGCGTGGTGTATATGCGGACCGTGTCTTTGCCCACCAACAGATCGGCTTGCAACAAGACTTCGGGCAAACTAGGGCGTGGAAATCGAACCCGAGCCGTATCAACAATCGGAAATCGAGAAAAAATGATCGAGCTGTAATAGTGCATGTCGCCATCCTCGTCGTAAGAAAAATAATAATAGGGATATCCCAGCTTTTCCCGAATGGGACGAATGTTTTCGTAAAACTCGGGATTGATGGAAGTCTGAAACTCCTGCAAACAAAGCACATCGGCATTTTGCTCCTTGATCAGGTCGAACATTTTCAACCGAGTCTGACTCCCCTTATTGTTGTTCTTGCGCATCTCAATGAATCGGGCCACGTTCCAACTCACCACGCGGATCGATTCGGGCGCTTTTCGCTCAACAAACGTCTCCGAATTCCGAAATGCAAACGCGATCTGGATCTGATTCCACCCCAATAAGATGGGCACCAGCGAAAAAAAGGTGCGCGCCGGTTTCCAAAGAACCAGCCACCCGAAAAAAAACAAGATCAATCCGAATAATAAAAAAGGAAACAACAAGCCCAGAAAAGCGATGAACCACCAAGATTGAGGGGGCAATTGCGGCACCAGGCAGGCCAAGAGGAATAAAATTCCCAGCACTACGTTGCAGTAGATGAAAAATCGTCGAGTGAAGATCCGCAGCGTACTCGCCATAAACAATATTAGCGAATCGCCGAGAACAGTGAGTCGGCGCGGGATAAACTACGCAAAATCGCTTCCTTTACTTTATCTACTTTCACCTTTTCAGTCTCCAGATACGGACGACGGGCCTCCCCTTTCTGCGTGGCCGAATCGATGTCAAACTCCGTCATCCAACGGTCCATCGAATAATCGGCGTAATTCAGTTCCTCCATTAACGACTGCAAGGCATCTTTCCAGGATTTGACTTCCTGCGGCTCCGCCATCGAGCGTTTGATCCAAGCAAAATTGATCGAATCCAACAGCTGCCCGGCCTTCTTCTGCGCCCCCCGGATCTTTCCCATTTTTGGCATAACGACGTCGTGCGCATCCCAAATGGAGGAATACAAGGAATCCAAGGATGTTTTGGGTTCATTATGTGCGTCATGACCACGGTGATCGGACCCGCCGCAAGCCGTGATCACCAGAGATAGACCAAAAACAAGTACAAGTAAATTGACCGAACGCATGGGATCCATTTTTAAGATAAGCGAGGAAGCAAAATTAGACCAAAACTTGGACTAAGTTTGCCTCAAAGCCTGTCATGAAAAAGCTGGAGAACTACGTACAAGGAAAATGGATCGCCGGAGAAGGAGAAGGTCAAACCCTGTTCAATGCGGTCACCGGCGTACCCCTTGCACAAACCAGCACCCGCGGCATCGACATGGCTGCAGCCGTTCACTATGCCCGGACCGTAGGCAATCCCGCGCTTCGCCGCATGACCTTCCACCAGCGCGGCAACATGCTCAAAGCCCTGGCCTTTCACTTACGCACCAAACTCGACGGATTCTATGCCCTCAGCTATCAAACCGGCGCCACCAAAGCGGATAGCTGGGTAGACATCGAAGGCGGGATCGGCAATCTATTCGCCAACGCATCCCTGCGCCGAAAATTCCCCGACCAAACCTTTTGCGTCGATGGTGAATCACACAATTTCAGCAAAGGCAACACCTTCATGGGCACCCACATCCTGGTTCCCAAAGAAGGCGTCGCCATTCACATCAATGCATTCAACTTCCCCGTTTGGGGCATGCTCGAAAAAATTGCCGTCAACTTACTGGCTGGTATGCCGGCCATCGTAAAACCCGCTACGGTCACTTCCTACCTTACCGAAGCGGTGGTACGCGAGATAATTACCTCCGGCATCTTACCCGAAGGATCCCTTCAATTGCTTTGTGGATCGGCCGGCAACCTACTCGATCACGTGAACTACCAAGACGTGGTCACCTTCACCGGCAGCGCCTCAACGGGACTGGCGCTACGCAGTCACCCACGCATCCTGCGCGAGAATGTTCCCTTCAACATGGAAGCGGATAGCCTCAATTGCATCGTACTCGGCGATGACGTTACCCCCGGTATGCCCGAGTGGGATATTTTCATCAAAGAGATCCGAAAAGAAATGACCCTCAAGGCCGGACAACGATGCACCGGCGTGCGTCGCATCTTCGCGCCAAAAAATAAACTGGAGGACATCGGTCGCTTCCTGTCGACCGCCCTCTCACAAACGCTCATCGGAAATCCACTGCACGAAAAAGTTCGGATGGGTTCGTTGGCCGGACAAACACAACGCGATGAAGTCCGCGCACAAGTAAGCATTCTATTGAAAGATTCGAAACTCATCTACGGATCACTCGATGAAGTAGATGTATTGGATGCCAATGCACAAAGCGGCGCCTTCCTCTCACCACTCCTGTTGTTGAACGAAACCCCTTGGCAAACGGCTTCCGTTCACGAAGTAGAAGCGTTTGGTCCGGTTAGCACCCTCATGCCCTACGAAGGCATCGATGAAGCCATCGCGCTGAGTAAATTGGGAAAAGGCAGCCTTTGCTCCACCATCGTAACCGCCGATTCCTCGATCGCCCGCCAATATGTGATCGAAGCCGCTACCCACCACGGACGTATTCTTGTACTCAACAACGAATGTGCCAAAGAAAGTACCGGACACGGATCGCCATTGCCTTTGTTGGTGCATGGCGGACCGGGACGGGCCGGCGGCGGCGAAGAAATGGGCGGGATTCGAGGTGTCAAACATTATTTGCAACGCACCGCCCTGCAAGGATCGCCCACCATGCTCACCGAGATCACACAAGTCTATCAACCACACGCCAAAGGCAAAGAACCCGGCAAGCATCCGTTCAAAAAGTACTTTGAAGAACTGCAGATCGGTGATCAACTCATCACCGAAGAACGACTGATCACCTCCGAAGACATCACGGCCTTTGCCGATCTCAGTGGCGATCATTTCTATGCACACATGACCGATACGGATTTCACCGGCACCATGTTCGAACAACAAGTGGCACACGGCTATTTTGTGATGAGCCTCGCCGCCGGATTGTTCGTAGACAGCTACGAGAAAAATCCTGTACTACTCAACTACGGCATAGATGAATTGCGATTTACGAAACCGGTGTATCCGGGCAATCGTTTGCACATCCGATTCACCTGCAAAGAGAAATTACCGAACGACAAACGCATCGTGGAAAATCCCGCAGACTTCAAGCGCGGCGACGACATCGACAAAGGCATCGTGAAATGGCTCGTGGAGATGATCGATGAAACCGACGAGATCACCGGCGTGGCTACGATCCTGACCATGGTCGCCAAAAAACAACCGTCCTAAATCATTTATATGTCCGACGCATACGTACGCTTCTCGCTCACGAACGGCATTCGCCGAATCGAGTTCTTTCATCCGCAAAGCAATTCCTTGCCAGGAAAAATCTTGAATGAATTAGCGCAAGCGATTCAAACTGCCGGCGAAGACCCAGAAACCCGTGTGATCATCCTGCAAAGTCAAGGTGAAAAAGCCTTCTGCGCAGGCGCCTCCTTCGATGAACTGATCGCCATTGAAAACGAAGCAGGCGGACTTCAATTCTTCAGCGGATTTGCACACGTGATCAATGCCATGCGCAAAACACCTCAACCCATCCTAGTCCGCATTCAAGGAAAATGCGTGGGCGGTGGAGTTGGTCTTGCTGCCGCTGCCGATTACGCCATCGCGATCGACAGCGCTTCCATCAAACTCAGCGAATTGGCCGTAGGCATCGGACCCTTTGTAGTTGGCCCCGCCGTCGAACGCAAAATGGGCGTAGCCGCTTATACGGAATTGGCCTTTGACGCCAACAGCTGGCGCTCGGCCGCCTGGGCCCGCGAAAAAGGATTGTTCGCCGAAGTACACGAGGGAATAGCTGGTGTAGATGCCGCGATCGACCGACTGGCCGATCAACTCGCCAAATCCAATCCCCATGCCATGAAAGACATCAAACGCGTGAGCTGGGAAGGAACCGGCCATTGGGATACGCTGCTGCTTGAGCGCGCTGCCATCAGCGGACGATTGGTCTTAAGCGAATTCACGAAAAACGCCATCGCGCAGTTCAAGAAAAAATGATCCAACGTTTTGATGCGGATAATTTCCGTGCGATCTGCGATCAACTCGCCAAACGAGATGCCGACCTCAAACGCATTTTGAAAACACGCGGCTATCCATCGATGTGGACGCGCCCCAATAGTTTTCAAACCCTCATCCTCACCATCCTTGAACAACAAGTTTCCCTAGCCGCCGCCTATGCCGCGTTCAAACGTTTGAAAGAACGAATCGGTACCGTAACCCCCGATAAGTTGGCCGCCTTAAGCGATGAAGATTTACGCGCCTGCTATTTCACGCGGCAAAAAATCGTCTATGCCCGCGGACTCACCGAAGCCATTCAATCCAAACAAATCAAACTCCGCGCCCTGCACCATCAACCCGATGAATCGGTGCGCGAACAATTGATCAACTTAAAAGGCATCGGTAACTGGACCATCGATGTATACCTGATGCATGCGCTTCGACGAACCGATCTGTTCCCCTTAGGCGACATCGCCCTCGTAAATAGCTTGAAACACATCAAGCAATTGCCCGATGACATCAGCAAAGAAGACATGCTGGAGATCGCAGCGCAATGGCGACCCAATCGGACCATCGCTGCAATGATCCTCTGGCACGATTACATGCAACGAAGAAAAGTGACCGTTAAAGACTGATCGATTAGATATTCAGTCCGCCGCAAACACTGATGGTTTGTCCAGTTACATACGAACCCATATCACTGGCTAGGAACACCACCACATTGGCCACATCAGAAGCTGCTCCGAATTTACCCAGCGGAATGTTCGATTTGTATTTTTCAGCGCCTTCGCCATCTTTCAAGTAACTGGTCATATCGGTTTCGATGAACCCGGGTGCAATGGCATTGCAACGAATGTTGCGGCTACCCAATTCTTTCGCAACCGATTTAGTGAATCCGATCACACCAGCCTTGCTCGCGGCATAGCTAGCCTGTCCGGCATTCCCGATCTCCCCGATGATCGAACTCATATTGATGATGACACCACTGCGGGCCTTCATCATCGGACGGATCACCTGCTTAGTCATATAGAATACGCTGTTCAAGTTCACTTGAATCACCTGCTCCCACTGCTCGTTGGTCATCCGCATCAACAGATTGTCTTTGGAGATCCCGGCGTTGTTCACCAGCACATCAATTTGACCGAACTCCTGGAGTACTTCATTTACGAACGATTCGCATTGGGCAGCATCACCGGCATTGCTTTTCCAAGCTTTGGCCTTTACGCCAAGGCTTTGAATTTTCTGCTCGAGGGCAGCGGCTTTCTCCGCGCTGCTGTCACTTACATAAGTGAATGCGATGTGCGCCCCTTGTTCAGCCAGTTCAAGGGCGATGGCTTCTCCGATTCCCCGGGCTGCACCGGTAACAATGGCAACTTTGCCGTCAAGCAGTTTCATAAGCAGTGGTTTGAATGGCCGTAAAATTAGGCCTTATTGAGCGAAAGCAGTTCGTCGAGCAACGTGCGTTCGTTGCTGAGCCGAGGCACCTTGTGCTGTCCGCCCAGTTTTCCTTTTGCGCGCAGCCAATCGGTGAACAAACCGGGACGGGCGGCATGCACTTGAGGCAAGCGAAGTGCAATGCTCTTATGCCGTTTGGCCTCGTAATCGCTGTTCACTTGTTGCAAGGATTGGTCGAGTACGTCGGTGAATTGTGCGAGCGAATCCGGTTCGCGCTCAAATTCAACGATCCATTCATGTGCGCCATTGCCGTGATCGGAAAAATAAAGCGGGGCCGCCGTATAATCCAACACGACGGCATTGGTCAAACGCGAAGCTTCTGCAATGGCCCGATCAGAATTATCAACGATCACCTCTTCACCAAATGCATTGATGTAATGCTTGATCCGACCACTCACATTGATGCGAAACGGATTCAGGTGCGTGAATTGAATGGTATCGCCCACCAAATACCTCCAGAGTCCGCCATTGGTCGAAATAATCAACGCGTATTGCTTGCCCAATTCGACTTTATCCAACCCAACGGTCAGCGGATGTTTTTTTCCATATTCCGTGATCGGCATGAACTCCATGAAAATGCCATGATCGGGAAACAGCAACATGCCGTCGGCACCGGGATAGTCCTGTGCGGCAAAAAATCCTTCACTCGCATTGTACATCTCCAAATAATGGATCGGCTCCCCGATGATCTTGGCGAATTGTTCTCGGTACGGCGTAAAGGAAACACCGCCATGTAAATACAACTCCAGGTTAGGCCAAACTTCCTTCATGGTCGTTTTTCCAGTGATCTCGAGAATCCGACGGAAGAGCACCAAGGTCCACGTAGGCACTCCCGAGATGGAAGTCACATTCTCCGGGATCGTAGCCATCGCCAGTTTTTCGATCTTGGTTTCCCATTCATCCATCAACGCAATGCTCAGTTCAGGGGTACGTAACCAATGACCCCAGAACGGCGTGTTTTGCAACAACACCGCACTCAGATCTCCGTATTGCGCATCGGGATTCAAGGAGTGGAGCGTATGGCTGCCCCCAATGACCAACCCTTTCCCCGTTAACAAATTGGAATCGGGGTGATGCTGATAATACATGGTCAATACATCCTTGGAGGCTTTGTAGTGACCATTCGATAAACTCTCCTGGCTGATGGGAATGAATTTGCTGCGATCACTGGTGGTGCCGCTGCTTTTCGCGAACCAGGAGATCGGGGTATCCCAAAGCACATTCTGTTCCCCCTGCATGATCCGATCGATGTAGGGCTTGAGGTCTTCGTACTCATGCACCGGCACCGCCTCTTTGAAGGCACGGATATTGAATAAGGAGGGGAAATTATATTGACGACCGAACTCCGTGTACTGAGCAGCCGATACCAACTCCTGCAACACATCGCGCTGGGCGTTCATGGGATTGTCGCGCCAGGCATCGATGCGCCAACCGCGCATACGCGCCAACGAAGAAATGGCCGGTGATAACAGGTTCATTGCGTCGAAAAATAAATCATTTTTTGATAGGCGCACCCGATAAAATGATGAGGGTGGTCAGTCAGCCATATAGCCCGCCTCAACCTGCTGGCTCAATCGTTCTTTCAATGCAGGCGTCGCAAAGCAATGACGGACCGCCTCCCGGTTACAATGCCGAAAATCGGCCAGCGTCCACCCGAACACTCGATGCAACAAGGCATACTCATCCGAAAGGGTCGTGGGCGTCACGGTACGGGCATCGGTATTAACGCTCATCGAAACACCTGAACGTAAGATCCGATCGGCCGGATGGTCCTCGATCCGCTGGTAGATATTGGTCTGCAGGTTGCTGTTGGGACAAACCTCCAAATGAATATCGTGCGCTTTCAAATGCTCCATCAAAGCCGGGTCCTCTATGCTGCGCACCCCGTGACCGATTCGGCTGGGACGAAAATGTTTCAGCACCTCCCAAACACTTTTAGGTCCGCATGCCTCACCTGCGTGAGCCGTACAAGAAAGTCCTTTCTGTTTGGCATACTCGAAGGCCGACTCATGCGCCTGTACTGGATAACCCGCCTCATCGCCTGCCACGTCGAAGCCAACCACGCGTGTACCCTGAAACGCCTCCACCAATTTTACGGTGGTCAAACTCTGCTCCTCATTGTAATGCCGAAGCGTGCACAGAATAAGACCTGCCTCCACACCCGTACGCACAATGGCTTCGCGCGTGGCCGCCTCAACTGTCTCCACCACTTCGGTGGCAGTCATTCCCTTCGCTACATGAAGCAGGGGCGCAAACCGAATCTCGGCATAGATGAGTCCGTCGGCTTTCAATTGATCGAATAGGTCGAGCGTAACCGCCCTTAGTTGCTCAGGCGTTTGCATCAGGGCAATGGGTTTCTCGGCGCGCCGGATGTAATCGACCAGATCGTTGCATCGATTGGGTGCAATGAAATCGCTTCGGTACATCTCCTCCGTAACGGACGGGTCGAGTTGTTGCACCACGGCAAAACTCAAGCTGCAATCCAGATGCAGGTGCAATTCGATCTTGGGATAAGGGCGAAAATCCATGAAGCAGCAAACTACAACAAATGGCCTAAAAGATCCCGGGCCGAAGCCAGTTCGCGGAAGTTTACATGCTCGACTGCATGATCGATCTGCTCGTGTGCCCAGGTGGTGTGATAAGGGATGTGAATGGCATGCCCGCCGATGGCCAATACAGGCAATACATCCGATTTCAGCGAATTGCCGATCATCAGAAAATGTACCGGATCAATATCAAGATGCCCGATCAACTTTCGATAATCTGCCTCCCGCTTATCGCTCATGATCTCAATGTGGTGGAAATATTCAGCCAGTCCCGACTTCTTCAATTTTCTTTCTTGATCCAGCAGATCCCCTTTGGTGGCCACCACCAACCGATATTTCTTTTTCAACTGATGCAATACTTCCTCGATTCCATCCAGCAATTCAATGGGCTTGTCCAATAAGTCTTTTCCGTATTGAATGGCTTTTTCTATGACTAAGGGATCAATCTTTTTATCGCTGACGCGCAAAGCGGTCTCGATCATCGAGAGCATGAAACCCTTCACGCCGTATCCATAATGCGGAATATTCTGCAGCTCGGTATAGAAAAGCTCTTTGGCCACGCTGTGATGCGGGAGATAATCTTCCAGCAAGGCACAGAACTTATCCTCCGCCTCGCGGAAATAGGTTTCATTCACCCAAAGGGTATCGTCGGCATCAAAAGCAATAACCTGAATAGACATATTTATTCGGAAGGGGTAACAGGACCGGCCAACATGGCTTCTTCGTGGATCCAGTCCTTTCGTTTCAATTCGAAATTGCGGCCCAAATACAGATTCCGCACTTGTTCGTCAGCAGCCAGCTCCTCGGCCGTACCGTGCTTGAAGATCTTTCCTTCGATCAACAAATAAGCCCGATCGCAAATGGATAAGGTTTCGGTCACGTTGTGGTCGGTGATCAAGATCCCGATGTTGCGGTATTTAAGTCGGGCTACAATGGCCTGTATGTCCTCCACCGCAATGGGGTCGATGCCCGCAAAGGGCTCATCCAATAAGATGAATTTAGGATCGACGGCCAAGGCGCGGGCGATCTCTGTGCGACGGCGCTCACCCCCACTCAGTACATCGCCCATGCTTTTGCGGACGTGTTGCAACCGAAATTCACTCAACAATGACTCCAATCGGTCGCGTTGTTCGGCTTTGGAGTAATTCTTCATTTCCAAAACAGCGAGGATATTGTCCTCCACAGTAAGCTTCCGAAAGATCGAGGCTTCTTGAGGCAGATACCCAATGCCCTTTTGAGCCCGTTTGTACATGGGCAGGGCCGTAATGTCTTCTTGATCCAGAAATACCTGGCCTTGATCGGGTTTGATCAGTCCCACCACCTGATAGAACGAGGTGGTCTTACCGGCTCCGTTCGGACCCAGCAATCCGACGATCTCCCCTTGCTTGACCGAAAAAGAAACTTGGTTAACGACTGTTCGTGAACCATAGCGTTTGACCAGGTCTCGGGTTTGAATGGTAACAGACATGGCACAAAAATAGCATTTCGACCCGCTAGCGGCCCGATTTTAACGGAACCCATACATAGGGCCTTTATCGTTATTTTTGCCGCCGATGAAAGTAGTCGAACACATCCAGCGGGCGAAAGACACCTTGATCTCCTTTGAGGTGCTGCCTCCTTTGAAAGGAAAAGGCATTGAGGCGTTGTACAAACACCTCGATCCCCTCATGGCACACAAGCCGGCTTTCATCAACGTGACCTATCACCGCAGCGAGCACGTTTTCAAAAAACGCCCCGACGGCGGATTTGAAAAAGTAGTGGTCCGCAAACGCCCCGGCACCGAAAGCATCTGCGCCGCCATCCTCAATAAATACAATGTCGATACCGTCCCGCACCTGATCTGCGGCGGATTCAGCGTCAATGAAACCGAGGATGCACTCATCAACCTGCACTACCTCGGTATCGACAATGTACTGGTGTTGCGCGGAGATGCCGCCAAAAATGAAATGAGTTTTGAAGCAGAACCCGGCGGGCATAAATACGCCTCCGACCTGCTCAAGCAAGTGGTCGACCTAAACGATGGGATCTATCAAGAAGAAGATCTGCGCGATTCGCACAAGACCGCCTTCTGCATCGGCGTAGCCGGATATCCCGAAAAACACTTCGAAGCCCCAAACATGGACGCCGATCTGCAACACCTGAAAAAGAAGGTTGAATTGGGCGCCGATTACATCATCACACAAATGTTCTTCGACAACAACAAATACCACGAATTCGTCAAACGTTGTCGGGAAATGGGGATTACCGTTCCGATCATTCCGGGACTCAAGCCGATCTACAACAAAAAACAATTGACCGTTCTACCCAAGACCTTCCACATCGATCTCCCTTCCGACCTCGCGAATGCCGTACATAAGTGCAAGACCGATCTCGAAGTGGAAAAAGTCGGTGCCGAATGGTTGTTGATGCAATCGCGTGAGCTGAAAAAAAGCGGCGTACCCGTGTTGCATTACTACACCCTGGGCCGGCCGCAATTGATCGCCGACGTAGTCGGACAGATCTAATCGACTTATTTCAGCAGCGTTTCCAATACTTTCTGATCCACTTTGACGGGATATTTTTTTCGCAATGCCGCTTCCCAATTCTTTTCCATCTCGATCTGCAGATCGTTGATCACACTGCCACGCGCTTCCTCGAAACGTTTGGGTCCGGGTTCGGGATAAACCCGCAACACATAAGCAAAGGATGCATTGTTGTCCAACTCATTGATGACCGGATCGAACAATTGTCCAACCTGAGGCACCTGCTTGCCAATATTCGGGATCTGTTCCCACTCCAGTCGGGCTGAATCCGTGAAAACACGTTCGCCATAAGCCAGTGATTCGTTTTTCCAGTTGGTGGGCCGAGCCTTTACTTTCGCATGCAGGTCCTTCGCTGCATTGATGTCCGAACAGAAGAAGAGCACTACGTCGGCGCTGGACTTCCAATTGTACTTTCCCTTTTGTTTATTGAACAACACTTGCTGTGCGAGTGTATCGGCTTGCGCTTTGTTCCAAACTTCTTGCTGCATGATCTCGAAGAACAAGTTGCCATCGCGAAACTCCGTCAACTGCTCGCGGTACTCCTCATTGAATGATTCGAGATTTGCTTTGTAATATTCAACCAATACATATTGCTCCCACTCCGTACGCACCTGTGCATGCGGTTTCAGTCCACTTCCATCGGGCTGATAGCGGAAGTTGGTGGCGAACTGGATCCAATCAGAAGCAGTATATACTTTTTTCGACAAGTCCTTACCGATCGTGAACAGCGCCGTTTTTGACTGGACCGTTTTTCCAAATGTAGTCATCGATTTCAGATCGAGTAAGCTGTCCGAATACTGCCAGAGTGCTGTCTCGTTGTAGACAACGCGGCGATAGCCCACTTTCTTTTGCACCAATTCGTAGATGAAATCTTTTGCATTGCGCCAGCGATCGTCGGAGCGCACTTTTTGATCGAATTGTTGTTGCGTCTCCAACACCATCCAATCGTTTGCAGGTGGCGTCGTCTTCATGCGCTGAAGAATGTGCCAGCCGTGTTTGGTGAAGAACGGGGTCGATAATTCTCCATCGCGCGTTAGCGCGATCAATTTGGATTCGAAAGCGGGATCGTATTGGCCAACGCCGAATTCCATCAGTTCACCGCCATTGGCAGCCGAGATGTAATCGTTGCTGAACAACCGGGCCATCTCCCCAAATCCGGCTCCATTTTGTAAGGCCATGTAAACCGAATCGGCCAGTTTCTGAATGCGCTTCTTTTCGGTTTCATCGGCCCCGGGGGGAATGGCGAGGAGGATCTGCTTGACTTTGAAAGTTCCGATTGCAGGACGTTCACCCACTACGCGGAAAATATGATAGCCGATGTTGGACCGAACCCATCCGCTGTTCTTACCGATCGCTGTTTGATAGATTGCCGATTCCATATCGTAGGGCAGGGTGAAGGCAGTGATGTATCCAATACGTCCTTGATTCTGATTCACCGATGGGTCATCGGAGTATTGTCGGGCCAGGGCCGTAAAATCTTCCCCTTGCTGCAAGCGTTTCTCCACTTCTGCTTTTCGTTGGGTCGCGCGGGTTGAATCGAGTTCTCGGTTGGGATTTCGGAAGGAAATGAAAATATGCACCACATCCCGATCGGTCTGGCTACGCTCAAACGCCTCTTTTTTCAATCGCTCGAGCAGTACCGGATCGGCGAGGTATTTGTCGGTGAGTTGAGCACGCAGGTTTTCGACTTCCTGTACGATACCCGGCAAGGTATCATAACGACGGGCATAGGCCTCTTTCACTTTCATCTTGGCATTCACGAACAGATCGAGATAGTTGCGCATCGATTGCGCTTGGGGACTGACCGTATCGGTGTTGTTGCGCTTATACGCGCGAACGAATTCCTTGGCGTCGACCTTGTTCGATCCGTAAGTCATTAGGGTTTGAGCCGTTGTCATGTTGCCCAGCAAGCAAGCTGAAACCAACAGAGAGAGCATACGCATCATAAAGATGAATTGAAGTCCTATTTTTTTTCCGCTCTTCGAAGTTCGAAAATCTCATCCATTTGTTCGAAGGTGAGTTTCTTAGCAACGATTCGTTTATCGCGATCAAGCAAATACAAGGTGGGGAAGGTCTGGATGTCGAACAATTGCGAATAACCGGGCATGCCCGCATCGATCCGTTGTTTTTCGGACTGTTTGGAATAATACACGTGCGTCCAACCGGTCAGCTTATTTTGCTGGATGAAGTCCAGCCAATTTTTTCGATTCCCTTCGGTCTCTTTAGCGATCGAATAAATACCCAAACCCTGCTTGGACCATTTGGCACGATACATCGAATCAACCCGAGGCAGTGTTTCCTTGCAATGGCCACAAGTCGGATCCCAAAAAATCACCAGCGTGTACTCCGATTTGAGGTCATAAAGCGGACGAACCACACCGGTCGAGTCGGGCAGTTCCACCTCGGCCGCCGGGGTACCCAAAATATTCGCCATCAAACTATACGCCCGGTCTTGCACCAGCTTTACTCCTTTCTCATTCAACCATTCATAGGTTTTATTCGCGAAATACTTTTCATAGAGATGCACGAAGACCGCATCCTCCCACATGTACTGCTGATTCAGGTAGCGATTGATGAACTTGATCAGTAAAAACCGATTCATTTCGGGATCGATCTGCGCAAAAGCCAACATTTGGTCGATCTCGCGGATCACCGAATCCGGGTCAGGCGCCACCACTTGTTTGAAATACCGATCCAGTTTCTCCTCGAAAAAAGTAGTATAGGCCAATCGTCCATCCCAAAAATTCGTGCCGTCCCAATAATGATCCTTGAAAAAACGATAGGCTGCCAGCGAATCGACTTTGTTGGTCGGTCGTTTCAGCTCTTCCGAAAGGATCGGCTCGCGCATGCATTGCATCAAAGCGCCAAGCAGGGTGTTTCCCTGATTTTTGATCAGGTCTTCGCGATAGGTATTGATCGAACGATCGGTGGCTAAGAGCTGTTCCCGAATGCGAATGGAATCGGCGGGATTTCCGGCCGACTTCAATTGCTGTTGCAGGTCGCGGACCCGGATACCCAGATCGCGCATGATCTGCTGATATTTTAAGAAATCAACGTTGTCGGTTGAATTCGTGAACTGGATCGTATTGGCAATCGTGGCGGTATCCGCTACTAGGCTAAAGCGTTGTTCCTTGTCGATCAGAATCTCAAAAAAACCGGTCTTGTTAGGGTACCCAATGAGATAAATGCCCCCCGGGAGCTTCTTAGTTCCCTTGAATACGCCTTTGCTCTGCGCATCCAATTTGACCGAGTCAACAATCGGATACGTCTTTCCGTAATAATGGCCTAAGTAGACGTATTGATCCTTGAACGGCTTTAGGGTTACCTGGATCTCATACCCGCTTTGGGCGGTTGCGGCCAAGCCGGAGAACAGGATCGCAAATAGGAGGAGTTTTCGGGTCATTTTGAGAGAGGGTAAAGATAAAGAATCGTTTAGAAGATGGGGGTTGAGTGTTGAGGTTTAACGTTTAATGTAAAATGTTGAACCTACTCAACTTGCAACAAATCAACTCCAAACTTCAACCCTCAACCCCCATCCCTCAACTATCTTCGCGTCCATGGCCCGAAAAAAACCGCTCCCAATTCTCGAGAACGTGCTGGTAGAAAGCTATGCCGCCGAAGGCAAGAGCCTAGCCCGGGTCGATGGCAAGGTGATCTTCATCGAACATGCCGTACCGGGCGATGTGGTCGACCTGCGCCTCACCAAAAACAAAAAAGACTGGGCGGAAGGATTTCCGCTTCAATACCGGAGCTATTCGGCCGATCGGACCGAACCTTTCTGCAGTCATTTCGGAACCTGCGGTGGTTGCCAATGGCAAATGTTGCCCTACGAAAAACAACTGCAATACAAACACCAGCAAGTGGTGGATGTACTGACCCGCATCGGGCGCATTGAACTACCCGAGATCCAACCCATACGCGGCGCCCAACAACAACGTTACTACCGCAACAAAATCGAATACACCTTCGGTACCCGTGAATACATTCCGAAAGACCAGATGACCGACACCCCCAGCACCGAACCCCGTGTTGGAGCAGCGGGATTTCACGCCCGCGGATTTTTCGACAAAGTGGTGAGCATCGATGCTTGTCATTTACAAGCCGAACCCACCAATCGCCTCCGCAATTTCATTCGCAACCTAGCCCTTGAGCATCAGTGGCCCTTTTACGACATCCGCGCGCACGTGGGATTCCTGCGCAACCTACAGATCCGACTCTGCCGCAGCGGCGAAATCATGGCAAACGTCGTGATCGCGGAAGACGAACCCGAACGCATCGAATTCCTCATGCGTTCAATCAGCGAAGCCTTCCCCGAGATCACCACGCTACTCTATACGATCAATATCAAATGGAACGATAGCCTATTCGATCAGCGACCCGTAGTATACAAAGGCCCCGGCTATGTAGTTGAAACCCTGGAAGAATTCTCCTTCAAGATCGGTCCCACTTCTTTTTTCCAAACCAATACCGAACAAGCCGAAGAACTCTATCGCATCACGCGCGATTTTGCGGAACTCAGCGGCAATGAGATCGTGTATGACCTGTATTGCGGTACCGGCAGCATCGGAATCTTTTGCAGTAAGAACGCCAAGAAGATCATCGGCGTAGAGCTGATCGAAGCCGCCATCAACGATGCCCGCATCAACGCCGATCGAAACGGCCTTTCACACACCGCCTTCTTTGCCGGCGATGTGATCGACATCTGCAACGACTCGTTTTTCGAACAACACGGAAGACCCGATGTGATCATCACCGATCCGCCCCGGGCCGGCATGCACGATAAATTGGTTCAGAAGATCCTCGACATGGAAGCGCCATTGGTTGTGTATGTCAGTTGCAATCCCGCTACCCAGGCCCGCGACCTGCAACGACTCGCCGAGAAATACACCATCACCCGCGTACAGCCCGTCGATCTCTTCCCACATACCCTCCACATCGAGAATGTGGTGCAACTGCGATTAACGAGTGCCATGCAGTAACTTTGCGCGATGTCTTTTCAATTCACCCGGCCCGACAGCTTCCCGCCTGTTGTCAAAAATCTGGTCATCATCAATGCCCTGATCTTTGTGGCGCAGCTGGTACTCGACGATCAGTATCAAATTACTCAACTCTTTGCCCTCTATCCGGTCGATTCGCCTGAATTCCGACCTTATCAGATCGCGACGCATATGTTCACCCATTCGCCGCAACTGCTCTTTCACATTCTGTTCAATATGCTTACCCTCTGGATGTTCGGACGCATCCTCGAAAATTATTGGGGCGGTAAGCGATTTTTATTGTTTTATCTGGTGAGTGGCGTCGGCGCCGCGGCCTGTCACCTGCTCATTCAACACCTTCGTTTCGATCAATCCATTGTCGATGAACTCACCAAGGCGTACTATGCCGATGATCAAGCCTCTATGCGCTCCTTACTCGACAAAGCCGGATTTCTCGCTCCGGCCGTGGGCGCTTCCGGCGCCATCATGGGGGTGATGGCCGCCTTTGCCTATACCTTCCCGAACACCGAGCTCTACATCATGTTCATTCCCTTCCCCGTCAAAGCCAAATGGGCGGTGATCGGACTGGCCTGTGTGGACCTATTTGGTGGCGTGGCCAGCATCAGCGGCGACAACATCGCGCACTTTGCCCACCTCGGTGGGGCCGTTACCGGATTTCTGCTGGTACTTTATTGGAACAAAACGAACCGGCAATCGTTGTATTGATCGAAGGCCCCCCCTCATCATGCCCATCCCCCAACATTTTCACGAACGGCTTACCCTCGGCGACCGGCAAAATGCCCTCACCCGATTGATTACCATTCAGCTCATGGTGTTCATCACCCTGATGATGGCACGCACTTATTTTTATTTTACCCGTCCCGACGAAGCCACCGCCCTCGGCGATTTCACCCGACAATTCTTCACCTGGTTCGGACTACCCAACACCTGGGGCGAATGGTTGCATAAGCCCTGGACCCTCTTCACCGCGCCCTTCTCCCACCTCAGCGTGTGGATCACCTTCGGAAACATGCTCTGGCTCTGGAGTTTTGGATACATCCTGCAAGACCTGAGCGGCAACCGCAAGATCATCCCCCTGTTCCTCTATGGATCCTGGTTTGGTTGCCTCAGCTTTTTACTCTTTCCCGGCTCGGTCGATTTTTACTTCGGTGCAGCAGCCGGCGTGGGCGCCATCGCCGTGGCCACCACCCTCATCTCGCCGTATTACCGAATCTTCCCCTTGTTGGGAGGAGGCATTCCGCTCTGGGGACTCACCCTGTTCTACATCCTCAGCACCCTGAGCTCGTTGAACAGCTACACCTTGGCCGGGGCCTTGCCGCAGGTATCGGGACTCATCGCCGGATTTGTGTATTATTTGATCTTGCGCGAAGGGATCGACATCACCGAATGGATGAGCCGTTTCTTCGAATGGTGCAATGAATTATTGAATCCGGAAAAACCAACGCCCAAAGCAACCAAGGGCAAATTGTTTTACATGACGGAAAAGGCGCCTTATAAAAAGACCGCGCACATTACGCAAGAACGCGTCGATGCGATCCTGGATAAGATCAATCGCAGTGGCGTGGATAGTTTGACGGACGAAGAGCAGCAGATCCTGAAACGTTCGCGTCGCGAACTGGATTAACGAACGGCATCGATGGCCGCACAAAGAGCCTCGCCAATTCCTTCCACCGATCCTTCACCGGGAATGGACTTGAACTTGTCGGATTGCTGATAGTATACAGCAACCGGACTGGTCTCTTGGGTGTATACCGAGAAGCGCTTACGGATAACGGTCTCGTCGGTGTCATCGGTTCGACCGGAGGTCAGTCCGCGATTCAACAAGCGACGCACCAATTCCTCTTCGGTGACGTCGAGTGCCAATACAATGGCAATGGAAGTATGGCGATCGGCCAGGAGTTGATCCAAGGCTTCGGCTTGTGCCACGGTGCGGGGAAATCCGTCGAATAAAAATCCGGCTGCATCGGAATTCTGATCGAAATAAGCACCCACCATGCCGATCACGACGGCATCGGGTACCAGCTGACCGGCATCGATGTAACGTTTCGCCTCCGTTCCCAATTGGGTTTGATCGGCGATCTCCTTGCGGAGCAGGTTACCGGTCGACAAATGTTTAAGCCCGTAGCGAGCTACCAGATGGTCCGACTGTGTGCCCTTGCCACTGCCGGGGGGACCAAATAAGACGAGGTTGAACATGTAGATGAAACGATTCGGATGGCTACAAATCTAGTAAATGGATCGCGATTTTCCGAAGCGAAATATAAGCTCAGGTTAACAAGTGTAAGTATGGATTTTCAGCAAAATCGAAGACCTTTGACGGGTGAAAAACAAGTTCCTCCTCACCGCCTACGCCCTATTGGGCTTATTGACGGTTCAATGCCAGGCTCAGGTGAAAACCAGCCCCAAAACCACCCCCATGGAAAAGAAAAACCCCGTTTACTCGAATACCGATACCTCGAAACTGAATCTTTCCGAAGAGGAGTGGAAGAAGATGTTACCCGCCGATGTGTTTTACATCGCGCGGCAGAAAGGGACGGAGCGCCCGTGGACCAGTCCGTTTGAAAACAGCAAAGAGATCGGCACCTATTTCTGTGCGGCCTGTGGCAATCCGTTATTCAAGAGCAATACCAAATTCGAGAGCGGCTGTGGTTGGCCCAGTTTTTTTGAACCGATCGCAAAAGGCAACATTATTTACACCCCCGATAATACGCATGGCATGAACCGCACCGAAGTGCAATGCGGTCGATGCAAAGCGCACCTGGGACATGTGTTTGATGACGGTCCGCCCCCCACGGGATTGAGATATTGCATCAATGGGGTGATCCTGGATTTTAAGAAGTAGTAAAGAGTTTGGGGATGGAAGATGGGAGTTTGAAAAAACCCTGCTACTTCCCTGGAATAAACATCCAGCACAAAATATAGATCGCGGCCATGGCGGCGGCGGAGATGCCAAAAGTGATTCCGCCAATGGCGAAAAATCCGACGAGAAAGATCACGCGGACCAAGCCGGCCGTAACACCCAGCGAACGAGCCATACCAGACAGTACGCCGCCCATCATTTTATTGTTTATGTCACGATACATAGATAGTCAATGTTACTAAAGATACTCATTCCACTCTTTTTATGAGATTCCGTGTACCTTTCGGTTATTAAAAAACGCCCAATGAAAAAAGTCCTCTTGTTCACCCTATTCCTAACCTTCCTGTCAACCATGCAAGCACAACGATTGATGAATAGTAGCCGATCTACGGTTGGTTACCTGGAGAACGGACGAGTGATGAGCAGCTCCCGCAGCACCATCGGATATATCGAAGACGGACGAGTCCTAAACAGCTCGCGATCTACCATCGGCTACGTCGACGACGGGCGCGTTATGAATAGTTCTCGCGCTACCATCGGCTACATCGACGACGGCCGAGTCATGAACAGCTCCCGGGCTACCATCGGTTACATCGAAGACGGCCGGGCCCTGAACAGCTCCCGCGCCACACTCGGTTATTTCGACGGGGTACGCCGAACCGACGCCGCCCTGTTTTTCTTCTTTTTCTTTTACTAAGCAGGCCTTTTTTCGTCTATTGGTCTTTCGTCAACTGGTCTTTTAAAAACAGTATTTTCGCGCCATGAAAGCGCCCAAACTCTCCCAGCTGGCTGAGACTCTGATTGGCTCCGAGATCGTCAAATTGGGCGCTGAGATCAAAGAACGCATCCGCCAGGGCGCCCGGGTCTATAATTTCACCGTGGGTGATTTCGACCCCGCCATCTTCCCGATTCCCGTCGAACTCGAACAACACATCGAACAGGCCTACCGCGACAAGCACACCAATTACCCGATGGCCGAAGGGAACCTCGAACTGCGCCAGGCCCTGAAGTCCTTCATCCAACATTACCAAGGCCTCCAATACGACATCTCCGAGATCCTCGTCGCCTCCGGTGGCCGCCCCCTGATCTATACCGTTTTCCGGACCCTCTGCGATCCGGGCGATAAAATCGTCTACGCCGTTCCGTCCTGGAACAACAACCACTATACGCACTTCGTAGGTGCCGAACACATCGTACTCGAAGCCAAGGCCGAAAATAATTTCATGCCCACCGCGGCCGAATTGAAACCGCATCTTGCCGGCGCCACCCTGCTGGCCCTCTGCTCGCCGCAGAATCCCACCGGTACCACCTTCAGCGCCTCCGAACTGGAAGCCATCTGCGACCTCGTCCTCGAAGAGAACGCCCGCCGCGGTCCAGACGAAAAGAAACTCTACGTAATGTACGACCAGATGTACTGGCACCTCACCTACGGCACGATCAAACACCACGATCCGGTTTCACTGCGACCGGCCATGAAAGAGTTCACCATTTTCGTAGATGCGATCAGCAAAGTGTTCTCCGCAACCGGACTCCGCGTGGGTTGGGGACTGGGCCCCGCTCCCGTGATCGCTAAAATGAAGTCCATCCTCACCCACATGGGTGCCTGGGCCCCCATGGCCGAACAAAAAGGATTGACCCACTACCTGCACGATTTCAACGCCATCGATCGATACCTCGGTCATTTTAAATCGGAGATCGAACACCGACTGACGCGCATTTACGAAGGGCTCCTCCAACTCAAACAAGAAGCGCTCCCCATCGACGCCATCGCGCCCGAAGCCGCCATCTACCTCACCGTGAAAGTCGATTTGAAAGGATGGAAAAAAGCCGACGGAACCACCTTGGCCGATCAAGCCGCCGTCACGCATTTCTTACTCAACGACGCAAGCCTGGCCCTGGTGCCATTTTATGCATTCGGCAGCGACCGGGAAAGTCCCTGGTATCGCCTTAGCGTGGGTACCTGCAAAAAAGAAGAGATCGATGAGATGTTGGGTAAACTGCGCAGCGCCTTGCAACAACTGACGCGCCCCTGATCAATTTTTTCCGATCAGAAACCGAAAAGGGCGGAGCGTATCGCGACTGGCTTCCTTCAAAATTTTATCGGCCGATAACGTAATGCGATTGCGATCGACCAACTGATAGGCATTGGCCAGATCCGCGTCCTCGATGCGCGTACGCAATAATTCGACCACCCGACGACGTTCCGTCTCCGGTGCATCCCCAAAAAGGACCAACAAATGATGTTTCGATAATCGTTGCATGATCAATATCCCGACATGCCCTTGTGGCTGGGGCAACCACAATTCTTGCCGCCTTTCCCTGAACCCGAATAGTAATTCTTGTTGCAGGAAAGCAAGATTACGGAGAGAAATAGCACAAATATGGTTCTGTATAAGCTTCGCATGGGATTCGGCTTTCAAAATAAAACTATTTTGAGCACTGTTTCGTATGCCGCACGTTAAAAATAACATTTCCAGGAAGGTTTTGGTTGCACCCCTCGACTGGGGACTGGGCCATGCCACTCGCTGCATCCCGCTGGTCCGAAGCCTCCTCCAAGACGGGAACCAGGTCTTTCTGGCCGGCAGCGGCCCCTCCGGACACCTGCTCCGCTCCGAATTCCCCCAACTGCCCTACACCGAGATCCCCACGCACACCATAAAATACGCGCGGAGCCGAACCGGCTTTCGCTGGACCATCCTCCAACAAATCCCCGCCCTGTGGAGGCAGATCCAAGCCGAAAAAAAATGGCTGCACGACTTTCTGTTGCAGCATCCGATCGATCAAGTGATCTCCGACAATCGATATGGACTGCATCATCCAACCACGCATAATATCCTACTCACACATCAGCTCGGATTGAAATCCGGAGTCTCTCCAATAGTGGATCGGGTCCTTCAATCTATGCTGATCCGATTGCTGAAAAATTTCCAGGAAGTATGGGTGCCCGATCAGGCCGATGAACCAACCCTGAGTGGTGAGCTCGGTCACCCGACCTACACGCCTCCGGTTCCGGTTCACTACATCGGACCGCTCACCCGATTCACCCCAACGAATCAAGCAACGATCTCAAATAAGATCACGATCGTACTATCGGGTCCGGAACCGCAACGAACACTGCTCGAAGAAAAATGCATGCGTGAACTGAACGAGTGGAAAGGTGACGTGACATTGATACGCGGATTGCCCGTTGGCGGAAAGCGGATCGACACGCCGGCGCATTGGCAAGTATTCGATCATTTACCGGTTGCTGCCCTTCAGCAAGAGATCGAAGAAGCCGAATGGGTGATCGCACGTTGCGGATACAGTACGTTGATGGATCTGCATGTGCTGAGTAAAAAAGCGATTCTCATTCCCACGCCCGGTCAACCCGAACAAGAATAC
>ENA-UPTJ01000300-UPTJ01000300.1-marine-metagenome-genome-assembly--contig:-NODE-300-length-31851-cov-6.422066_pt1 | contig 31851 bp, 33 predicted proteins | sample MGYA00238168_ERZ767080 | MGnify/ENA primary metagenome ERZ767080 (study PRJEB28935, sample SAMN06266237) | marine metagenome | isolation source: Columbia River Estuary | place: USA:Columbia River Estuary... | reverse complement strand
ATGTATGCCGCGTGTTGATCCGGGGACGATGTTGCACTTCCACAAAGGCCTGTGTCTGGCGACGAAGGAATACATCCGGATTGCGCAAGAATACCTGCTTATCGTTTACGGTTTGCAGATTCACCTCGTGGTTGCGGGACTGACTAAACCCGACCCGCATGCCCCAGTGCATGCGCTTATCTAGATAAGGACGCTCATACGAAAACGAAACCTGCTGCGTATAGCCCCCTAACAGCATCAACAAACTGCGATCGCCCACCCCCGTTGTGTTGTTGAAGTACAATTGAACTCCGTAATTGACGCGTCGCAAGCTGGCATTCTGCTCTACCAGCCACTGATTCAGGTTGCGATCGATCGGATCAAAGTATAGTACCGGATAAAAATTATTTCGTTCCCGGACACGGACCGTCACCCGAACTCGATCCCCCATGAACGTATCAGCAAACACCGTTACTTGCTGAAACAAGCTCGTGTTCATCAGCACACGCTTTGATTCCTCGAACCAACGAACCAGTTGTGGCAGTTGACACGTATCGCCGGCTTCAAAGGGAAGCTCCCGCAACAAGATGGATGATCGGGTTCTTCGATTGCCTTCGATACGAATGGAATCGATCACCAAAATAGGCAAGGCAGGAGAATACGAGGAAGCTGTTGAAGGCCTTGGTTCCTGAGCGCGGCTGACAGAAAAAGGGAAACAGCCCCAACAAAAGAGCAGTAGAAAAAAAATGAAAGTGGTCGATGGATTTCGCGGCACGCTAAACATTCAGATAGGACATCAGATTGTCGTAGTTGTTACGCAGTTGGTTGGTGTAAAGTTCTTCGCCAAAAAAACAAACCACATTGTACTCGTAGCGCTGGAAAGTGGCGACGATATCCGAGATCTCGGGCTTGTTCAACCGGATGGTCACAGACAATTGTCCCGACTCCGGCAGGATCCGCGTATTCAATTGAGTGATCTGGGCATCGTGTGTTTCTACCAATCGGCTCATTTCACTGAACGCATATTGCCGAGGCTCCATCTCCAAGACCACCAACCCACCCGGTTCGTCCAACCGCATAAACGTAGCCATTGCCTGAATCAAGTCCGAAGGAAGCAAGGTGCCGATCAATTCCTGCTCAGCGCCTACTACCGGAACAACGGTTAATTGATGTTGAGCAGCGACCTGCAAGGCCATCAAAAAATGATCTTCGCTATTCACCGAGATGGGTTGCCAAATCGAGGCCACTTGCTGCAGCGTCTGTTGATCCTCATCGATCGCTTGCAAGGCAGTTTCACTAACCAGTGCAGCAAATTGGATGCCCTCCGCGATCGGCAGGTGCAACACTTGATGATCAGCCATTACATTCAACGCCTGAAATACCGTATCGGTGGGCCGCAGAAACGGCAGGGTTTGAGACAAAAGTTGTCGACAAAGCATCGGACAGATTTACAAGTCAAAATTACGGGAGTCGTTCGAAGCCGCAGCGCTTAAACAGCCGGCGTGGGGTCGGGAAACTTTTGCAGAAAACGCTCGAGGATCACATTGAATTCCGCTGGCACTTCCATCATCGGCGCATGGCCGCATTTATCGATGAAGTACAATTCACTATTCGGGATCAGGCGATTGAACTCATGCCCGACAAACGGCGGCGTGATGATGTCGTTGTTGCCCCAAACCAACAAAGTGGGCAAGGAGATCTTATTCAGTTCATCCCCTAAATTATTCCGGATGGCGCTTTTAGCCAGTGCAATGATCTTGATCACCTTCATTCGGTTATTGGTGATGCTGAATACCTCATCGACCAGCTCTTTGGTGGCGGTAGCCGGATCGTAAAAGGTGAGTCCGGTCTTTTTCTTGATGTATTCGTAATCGCCGCGCTTGGGATAACTATCCCCCATGCCATTTTCAAACAAGCCGGAGCTGCCGGTGAGGATCAACGAACGAACCCGCTCCGGGTGTTTCAACACATAAACCAGGGCTACGTGCCCGCCCAAAGAGTTCCCCATCAGATGAACTTCCTGGAGATTCATCGCCTCCAGAAATTTTTGCAGGTATTTGGACAATCCGCCAACGGATGTATGAAGCAAATCAAGGTCGAGCAACGGCAAAACCGGCACAATGACCCGATGCGTTTTACGGAAGTGTTCAACTACCTCGGTAAAGTTGCCCAGGTTACCGAATAACCCATGCAGCAGGACCAACGGTTGTCCCGTTCCCTCATCGATGAAGTGATACTTCTTGAACTCTTTGATCTCGTATGACATGACTAACTGCAGGGCAAACCCTTCGTTGCTAAAATAGACTTTTTGAATGAATTGGGCTTGAATCGTAGATGAAGCTAAAAACAATTCTACTTAGGCGGAGCAGCAGAAGCCGCCGACGCGAAGTATTGATTCAATGCGTCAAATTGTTCGCGAAACCAGGGTATCCAAACGCCCACCCCCTTGAAACCACGCATAAACAGCGGTTGTATTTCTTTCAAAAACCAAGACTCCTGCCAGGCATTGGCCGGCACCACCGATGTCCACTGCAACAGATAAAAAACAGCGGATGCCAGTCCCAGATAAAGGCCTAAATACAACAACACCCCACCCAATCGATTCAGTAGACCCAATTGAGCCAATTCAACCATTCCTTCCAGCGCTTTGGCCCCCAACCGAATCAACAGGATCACCCCGATCAAGATGGCCAGAAAGGCCACGATCGGCAACCATTGATCCGATACCGATACTCGTTCACCCAACCAACCGGCCACCAACGACGAAAATTTAAACGCGAGCATCACCCCCAACAAGGTTGCCAAAAAAGCAAATACGGCCAGGATCAACCCCCGTTGATACCCTTGATAAACGGCCCATACCGCGATCAATAAAACGATCAGATCGATGCCCATGTGGATCTTTTATCCGCCGGTCAGCATTTGTTTCACATAATTGGAGAGCGTCTTTCCATCTACACGGCCGGCAAAAGCTTTATTGGCCGCACCCATGAGTTTACCCATTTCCGCCGGAGAACTTACCCCCAATTCGGCGATGAGTTGTTTCAATCCGGCGATGATCTCGGCTTCCGACATGGCTTGTGGCAGAAACTTTTCGATCACCGCGATCTCTTCGGCTTCTTTGGTCGCCAATTCCGGGCGATTCTGTTGTTGGAAGATCTCAAGGGCGTCTTTCCGTTGCTTCACCATTTTTTGCAAGATCTTGATCTCGGCGGCCTCATCCAATTCACCCGATCCTCCTTCCGCTGTTTTTGCCAGCAGGATCGCGGATTTGATGGCACGCAAGCTGCGCAAAGCCGCTTCATCCTTTTTCAACATGGCTGTTTTCAAGGCAGCCATCACGTCATTTTCCAGAGGCATGTTTTATGCTTTATTGTTGGCTAATTGTTTGGCTCGGAATTGCTCATAAAAAGTACGCGCGAAGGTCTTCATCTCTTCGACCTGGTCTTGATACTGCGTAGCTCGACCATATGTGTCGGCCATGGTCATCATCGTCTGATAGAAAAAATCAGCCATTTCGTCGACCATCATTTGTTGCGTCCATAGATCAATGCGCAAAGCGGCTTTATCGGCCCCATCCCACAAAGAGATCATCATGGCCTTCGCTTGCTGAAATTGGCCCTCGGCCGACTCGCTGGCCGCCCACTGAATGTCGGTTGGCACACGCTTCTCATCTAAAGCTACCTTAACCGTGATCGTTGATTGATGCATAATATAATTTGAATGTCAAAATTAACTCAATTCGAATGGGCAGCCTTCAGCATACAATCCCAGACCCGTTCGGCGGTGGTCGACCACTGAAAACGGGCAGCCACGGGTTTTCCCGCCTCGATCTGACGCCGACGAAGCGCTTCATCGATGTACAACCGGTTCATCTGCTCTGCGATCGAAGCCGGATCCTTGGGATCTGCATACAGAGCAGCGCTGCCTGCAATCTCTTCCATAGACGTATCCGAACTCGTGATCACAGGCACACCCGCTTGCATCGATTCCAACACCGGAACACCGAACCCTTCGTAAAAAGAAGGATACACCAAGGCATAGGCTGATCCGGTGAGCCCCACCAACGTCTCTAGATCCACATAGCCGGTCAGCACCACATCGTTGCGGTATTTGTAGGTGGACAACAACGCTTCAAACCGACCCGATTGCCAGGCCATTCGTCCGGCCAACACCAACTTGAAGCCGTTCTGTTGTCTTTTTTTAAACAACGAGAACGCTTTCAGCAGTCCAATCAGGTTTTTGCGCGGATGGATGGCCCCCGTATAGAGAAAATACTCTTTGCCTTCTGTGAATCGCAGTTTGATGTCGGCACGCTCTTGTTCACTCAAAATGCGGAATGCCGACTTGGCCGCACTATACACCACATCGATTCGATCCGGAGCGATCTGATACCGATCGATCAATTCGGCACGGGATTTTTCTGAGACCGTTGCAATGGTCTTCACCGTTTTCAAAAACTTCGGCAAATGAACGCGGTAATAACGGCGAATGGAGGCCGAAAACCAGTCCCGGTCGTGGAGAAAAGCCAGGTCATGGACCACCAAGCATTGCGGCACCCGGGTACACAAGGATGCAATCCCATCGGGCGATACAAATACATCCGCCTTGAACCGACTAAGCACGCCGGGTATCCGCCAATTATACCACAAACGCCAGAGCAAAGGGTGGCGAGCTGGCGGACCGACCACGCAGATCTTGACATTGGAAGGCCACGACAAGACCGGATCGACCGGACGATCGAAAATGAACAGAAAAGCATGCTCGCTGTGTTGCTCAGCCAAACGCAGAAAGACCTGCTCCGTGAAATAGCCATATCCTTCGAGGCGTTCCAACCATCCAAAACGGGTATTGACTGCAATGCGCATGGGGGCACAAAGGTAACACCCCATCCTCCCCGCCCGGAGGCACTCTGGAAGATTTCCTATATTTGTCCTTTCACAACACTTTATGGATTACAATACTAGCCGCAACCACCTGGCGCTGCGCGAATACGGCCGTCACATCCAACGCATGGTCGAATACGTGATGACGATCGAAGAACCCGAGAAACGTCAGAAGAACGCCCAAGTCGTCATAGAGACCATGGGTATTCTCAATCCCCAATTGAAAAATGTCGAGGATTACAAGCAGAAATTCTGGGACCATCTTTTTGAGATTTCCGATTATACCCTCGATGTAAAGTCTCCCTATCCCGTCCCGACTCGCGAAGAGGCCAAAGCCCGCCCCAAGCCCCTGCCCTATCCGAAGCGTCATCCGCGCTACTCGCACTTGGGCAAGAATCTGGAACTGGTCATCAACAAAGCCCTGGAAGTAGAAGATGCCGATAAGAAATTGGGCTTCGCCAATGCGATCGCCTATTACATGAAGCTGGCCTACAACAACTGGCACAAAGAATTGGTCGCCGATGATGTCATTCAAAGCGAAATGAATGCACTGACCAACGGACAACTCACCTTCACCAATACCCCATTTGTAAAAGCATACCGCATGCAACCAGAAGGCAGAGGCAACTTTGGAAAACGCGGCAAATTCCAACAACGTGGAGGCAGCGGCGGTGGCGGCGGACGACGCGACATGCGCGGCGGTTTCAAAAAGAAACGGTACTGATCCGAATCTTCTTTTCGCGTTTCTTTGCACATGGCCCCATCCGGAAATAAGATCATCATCATTGCCGCCCCATCAGGAGCCGGTAAAACTTCGATCGTCAAATACCTACTCAAGCAAATGCCTGAACAACTGGCATTCTCCATTTCCTGTACAACCCGTTCACCACGAGCCGGAGAAACAGACGGGGTTGAATACTATTTCACATCCGTAGAAGACTTCGAAAAAAAAATCTCCAAGAGTGAATTGGCAGAATGGGAAATGGTATACTTCGGTAAATACTACGGCACGCCGGTAAGCGAACTCGAGCGGATCTGGGAAATGGGTAAGACGCCGCTGCTGGACATTGATGTCAAAGGCGGGCTGAATGTGCGCAAACGTTTTCCCGATAGCAGTCTGGCTCTGTTCATTCAACCCCCTTCTCTCGAGGAACTATCCCGTCGGCTCCATGCCCGCGGAACCGAAACACCCGAATCACTGGATGCCCGCATCAACAAGGCAACCTATGAGATGAGTTACAAAGGGGAATTCGATCACATCATCCTGAATGCAGACCTCGATCAGGCCTGTGCGGAGACCGAGCAATTGGTTCGTAACTTCCTGCAAGCATAACCAATCGGTTCATGAGCGTATTCATTGTCTTTCTGATAACGTTGCTGGGGATGGCCCTGTTGGCCGGACTCGAAATGTCGTTCTACAGCGCCAATCGGATGACCTTAGAACTCAGACGTCGACAAAATCCCGATGCCCTCAAACGACTCGATCCCCTGCTCGAATCACCGGCCCGCCTACTGGGCAGCACCTTGGTTGGCTTCCAACTGCTGCTGGTATTGCTGGCGCTGCAGATCAACGATGTGATGCAGCCATTATGGAGCTACGCACACATCGAATCGAACACCCTGCAATTGCTGATCGAGATCGCCATCACCACGCTGCTGGTATTGATACTGAGCGAATTCTTGCCCCGTGCTTTTTTCCGCGCCCGGGGTGAATGGGGACTGATCCAGTTTTCCGGCTTCCTCCATCGAATCCAAATCGGCCTATTCCCCATCGCCGCTGCCGCCATCGATGCGGCCGAATGGCTACTTCGGAACATATTTGATGTGCGCATCCATGAAAAACGTGAACCGCTAAAGCGAAGCGATCTGAAGCACCTCTTTCAAACACCCGTGCCTGAAGAGGTCGACGACCTGCACGCGCAATTGATGGAGAATGCCCAAGAACTGCCCAAGATCAAGGTTCGCCAATGCCTGGTACCCCGCAAAGAGATCGTGGGGGTAAACCAGAAAGCTACGATTGAAGAGCTCCGACAACTTTTCATTTCCACCCAACTCAGCAAACTGATCGTTTTTAACAAAGACATCGATCACATCATTGGTTACGTGCATCAGCTCGACCTTTTCAAAAACCCCCAATCGATTGAAGAGATCATTCTGCCCATTCCCGCCGTTCCGGAAAGCATGAGCACCACACGACTGATCGGTCAATTCACCCGCGAACGCAAAAGCATCGCCTGGGTGGTGGATGAATTCGGAGGTACCGCCGGGATCGTGACCATGGAAGATGTATTGGAAGAACTATTCGGCGAGATCCGCGACGAATACGACACCGAAGAGTTCGTCGAAAAGCAATTGAATGAACAGGAATTCATCTTTTCCGGCCGATTGGAATTGGATTACCTGGCCGACAAATACGATTTCCGGTTTGACCACGACGAGGCCGAAACCCTGTCGGGTTACATCATCAACCACCACGATACGATCCCCCAGCAAAAGGAACGGATCATCATCGACGACTACGAATTTGAGGTGCTGCAGGTCACCGAAACCCGAATCGAAACCGTTCGCATGAAGCGGCTGCAATAACCCGCTGTATATTTGTGCCCCATGGCGCTTTTAGATTTCTTCAACCGACGCACCCCCGACGAACAGGCCGAGATGAGTTTTCTCGATCACCTCGAAGAACTCCGATGGCACATCATCCGTTCAACGATCGCCCTGCTGGTCTGCGCCATTTTTGTGTTTGCTTATTCGGATTGGGTGGTCGAAGACGTTCTCTTTGCACCCACCCGACCCGATTTCATCTCTGCCCGATGGCTCTGTTCATTGGGTCAAAACATCGGCATTGGAGATGCGCTTTGCTTTCAGCCCGTACAAGCACAATTTTTAGAAACCACGATGACCGGGCAATTCATCGCCTCGTTCACCTTGGCCTTCATCGGCGGATTCATTCTAGCCTTCCCTTATATATTCTGGGAATTCTGGCGCTTTGTACGCCCCGCCCTCTCGGATAAAGAATTGAAAAAAACCCGCGGCATCATTGTCTGGGTATCCCTGTTGTTCTTCACCGGAGTGGCCTTCGGCTATTTCATCCTCACGCCTTTCATGGTGAACTTCTATTTCAACTACAAGTTGAGCGCACAGATCGTGATCATGCCCTCCTTCTCTGATTATTTGGAGAATCTGATCTATACCACCGCCGGGATCGGGGTGTTGTTTCAGATGCCTTTGCTGGTTATGTTATTGGCCCGGATCGGCGTCGTTACGGCGACCTTCCTGCGCACCTACCGCCGGCATGCGTTCGTGATCATTCTGATCGCCGCAGCGATCATCACCCCCTCGACCGATCCGTTTAGTCTGACCATCGTGACCATCCCGCTTTATTTGCTGTTCGAAGCCAGCATCATACTCGCCGGACGGGTGAATAAGGAGCAGAAGAAGGAATGGAGCTAAGATTAGTTCAGCGTTTAAAGTTCAGAGGCACGTTAGCAGGAAATCTTGTTGACCCGATTTTGATGACGGCCGCCTTCAAAAGCAGCATGCATAAAAGTTCGTAACATTTCTACAGCCAATTCTTGGCTTACAAATCGAGCAGGGATGCAAAGTACGTTTGCGTCATTATGGCCGCGAGCTAGTTGAGCGAGTTCTTCGTTCCAGCAAATGGCCGCCCGCACACCGGAATGTTTGTTGGCTGTGATGGCTACACCATTGGCACTTCCGCAAATCAGCACACCAAATGCTGCTTCGCCCGTCTCCACCTGATCAGCTACCGGGTGAGCAAAATCCGGATAATCAACCGAATCTTTACTGTGCGTTCCATTATCTCGCACCTCATACCCTTCCCCGCGCAACCAATCCATCAAAAACTGTTTGTACTCGTAACCAGCATGGTCACTTCCAATTGAAATGGGCTTCTTCAAATCAAAATGCATAACTAAACTTTTAAACTAAATGACTTTCAATCAACGCTGAACCTTGAACGCTGAACCCTGAACTGAAATGGTAAATGCGCATGCATTTACCATTTCAAAATCCAGGCAAACATCAACGGCGCCACAATAGTAGCATCGCTCTCTACAATAAACTTGGGCGTATTGATATCCAGTTTGCCCCAGGTGATCTTTTCATTGGGCACCGCACCGGAATACGAACCATACGAGGTCGTCGAATCAGAGATTTGACAGAAATAACTCCAGAACGGCACATCGTGCCATTCGAGATCTTGATACATCATCGGTACCACACAGATCGGGAAATCGCCGGCGATACCGCCACCGATCTGAAAGAAACCAACCCCCTTGCCGCCCGAATTTTGACGATACCAATCGGCCAACCAGGCCATGTATTCGATCCCGTTCTTTACCGTACTCGCCTGCAACTCTCCTTTGATCACATAACTGGCGAAGATGTTACCCGTTGTACTGTCTTCCCAACCCGGAACCACGATGGGAATGTTCTTCTGCGCAGCCGCCACGATCCAGCTGTCCTTCGGATCGATCTCATAATACTGCTCCAACTCCCCACTCAACACCGTCTTGTATAAAAACTCATGCGGAAAATAGCGCTCTCCTTTTGCTTCCGCCTCCTTCCATTGCTTCACCAAATGCTTCTGCAGGCGACGAAACGCTTCCTCCTCCGGAATGCACGTATCGGTTACCCGGTTGTAATGATTCTCCAACAGATCCCACTCTTCTTGCGGAGTTAGATCGCGGTAGTTGGGAATGCGCTTGTACTTCGAATGCGCCACCAGATTCATCACATCTTCTTCCAAATTCGCACCGGTACAACTAATGATCTGCACTTTATCCTGACGGATCATCTCCGCCAAGGAAATGCCCAACTCGGCCGTACTCATGGCACCGGCTAGGGTGATCATCATTTTGCCTCCTTCGGCCAAATGCTGCTCATAGCCCTTGGCTCCATCGACCAAAGCGGCAGCATTGAAGTGACGATAATGATGTTGAATGAACTGAGAAATGGGTCCACGTTGCATATAGATCGGTTTAAACCGCCTTCCGATCCCGAATGCCCGGGAGACTTTGCGGACCCGGCAAAATTAAGGTTCACCCCGTCAATCGGATTACCTTTAAGCATGCAAATCTCCACAAGGGTTTACGCCCTGTTCATTGTTCTCTTTGCGGGCACCCAACTACAAGCGCAAAACCTCGCTTACAAAGCCGATACCACCTCCGTTTCTGTGTACCCCGGTCGACTGTATGGCACCCTTTTTCATCCCAATAATCTGGAAAAGGCACCCGTTGTACTGATCATTGCCGGATCCGGCCCCACCGACCGCGACGGCAACAGCGCGCTGCTTCCCGGAAAGAACAACTCCTTGCTTCAACTCGCCGAGGCACTCGCCCAACAAGGCATTGCCAGCCTCCGGTACGACAAACGCGGCGTTGCACAAAGCGCGAAAGCCATTCAGCGCGAAGAATCCCTGGTTTTCGAACAGAACAGCGCCGATGCCCGTGTATGGCTGCAATGGCTCTTTGAAAAAGGATATCGACGCATTTATGTAGCCGGCCACAGCGAAGGTTCGCTCGTCGCCCTACAAGTTGCCCAGCATTTCCCGCTGAGTGGACTGATCAGTCTAGCCGGAGCCGGTCGACCCATCCAAGAAGTACTTCGTGAACAACTTTCCAATCTGCCCGCAAACCTCAAGAATACCGCAAATGAATACCTCGATAGCTTATCGGCCGGCAAACGCATTGCGCAACCTGCCCTGCCCCTATTGTCCTTGTTCCGCCCCTCCGTGCAAGGATACATGATCAGCTGGATGCAACTCGATCCCGCGAAACTGATCGCTTCATTGACCATCCCTTCGCTGATCTTACAAGGCGACAAAGACCTGCAAGTGCAAGTAATCGATGCGGAACGACTCGCCATTGCCTCCCCAAAAGCCAATCTCCATGTCATTCCAACCATGAATCACATATTCAAAGCCGTGGTCAGCGATAACCCACAAGAAAACCTGTCGACCTACAGCGATCCATCTAAACCGGTAATGCCCGCACTGATCCAATACCTCGTAGCCTTCATTCGTTGAGCTGATTTAACTTTGAACCATGAAATGCCTGCTTCCTCTCTGGTCACTTTGTTTGGTATTGACGGCTTGTCAAAACAATCCCACTCCTTCACGTAGCCAATCCACTTCAATCCCTTCGAAACAATCCCCGATCGTACAAAATCCCTACGCACCCGTCGACGTATCGCCCATTGACATCGCTTACTTCCCTGCCGATTACCCCAAACGAAGTGGAGCAGAAAAAGAATCCGAACCCAGCGCCCGCATTATTTACAGCCGACCGCATCTGCAAGGCCGACATATTTTTCATGAACTCGTTCCAGCCTCACAACCCTGGCGACTCGGCGCCAATGAGGCTAGCGAACTCGAATTATTTCAACCGGCTACGATTCAAGGTCGACGCATCGACGCCGGACGATATACGCTTTACGCCATTCCCGAGACGAAACAATGGACCATCGTCTTCAACAAACAAGTGTACAACTGGGGACTTGACATCGATCCCAAACAAGACGTAGCGCGATTCATCCTGCCCGTTGAAAAACCCGAGGCCCAACTCGAGTATTTTACCATGATCTTCTTAGGCAAAGAGAAAGAAGCCAGTTTATTGATCGGATGGGACAATAGCCTCGTCAAACTTCCCCTGCGTTTCGATCGATAGCCGATCGAATTACAGATATTTACTCCATGTGCGGCATCGCCGGAATACTCAGCCCCAATCCCCAGCAATATGCGCTGCCCGATCTGCAACGCATGACCGACGCGCTGGCACATCGAGGCCCGGATGGCTGCGACCACTGGCAATCAACCGACGGCACCGTATTGCTCGGACATCGCCGTCTTAAAATCCTTGACCTCTCCGACCAAGCCAAACAACCTTTACACTACCAAGACCGATTCACCATCGTTCACAACGGTGAGATCTACAACTACCTCGAACTCCGCGAAACACTGATTAAATCGGGATACGCCTTTCGAACCAACGGCGATACCGAAGTGATCGCGGCCGCCTTCGCACATTGGGGATCCGCCTGCGTCGAACAGTTCGACGGCATGTTCGCCTTCGCCATCTGGGATGAGCAACAACAATCCCTCTTCGCCGCCCGCGATCGCTTCGGTGAAAAACCTTTTTACTACACCTGGCAAGATCAAACCTTGGTCTTTGCCTCCGAGATCAAAGCTTTTTGGGCACTCAGCATTCCCAAACAAGTCGACGCGAACATGGCCTTCAACTATCTCACCCTCGGCTACGTCGACGATCCGCATCAGCCTCACCGAACCTTTTTTCAACAAATACACAAACTTCCCGCCGCCCATCGACTTCAGTATTCGGCCATATACCGAACAGCGACCCTAGAGCGCTACTGGGACCTCGATGTGTTTTCCGTCCGCGAAAAGATCAGCGAAGCAGAAGCTCAACTTCAATTTCGTGAACTACTTCGGCGTTCCGTACAACATCGTCTTCGTAGCGATGTGCCCATCGGTTGCAGCCTCAGCGGTGGACTCGATAGCAGCAGCCTCGCCAGCCTGATGAGCGAACAAGGCAACTTCCCCCTCTCCACCTTCACCGCCATCTTTCCCGGATTTGAACGCAACGAAGAAGAGGCCGCAAAATCCATGGCGAATCAAATCAACGCCCAAGCACATACCATCCGCATCGAAGAAGAGGAGTGGCTCTCCCTCGGACTCGAATGCCTGCAACAACAAGACGAACCCGTTGCCTCCTCCAGCGCCTTCGCGCAATTCGCTGTTTATCGATCCATTGCCCAAGCAGGATTCAAGGTGGTGATTGACGGACAAGGTGCCGATGAAACACTCGCCGGCTACGAACGCTACTACCCCTGGTATTGGCAAGAACTATATCGAAATCGAAATCTCGCAAAGTCGCAAGAACCGGTATTCACTCAAGCGCTGGGTACAAACGTTTCCTTCGATTGGAAACAAAAACTTGCAGCCTTCTTGCCCGATCTGGCCGCTCAACAACGCAAACGCGAATACCAGCGCAGCGCCATTCGCAATCACGAACTCGATCAACAATTTCGAACTGAACAGATAAAACACTTGAATCATGCGCTGCCGGAACATACCGGACTGAACGGCGCGCTCTACTTCAATACCTGTACACACGGATTGGAAGAACTGCTTCGCTACGCCGACCGAAATGCCATGCGATTCGGCTTGGAAGTGCGATTGCCCTTCCTCTCCCACGAATTGGTCGAATTCGCATTCAGTTTACCCGCCCACTTCAAGATTCGGAAAGGATGGCGCAAATGGATCTTGCGTCAATCCATGGAAAATCGCCTGCCGCGTACCATCGCCTGGAATCCGCAAAAGATTGGATACGAAACCCCGCAGGCGCGCTGGATGCAACGACCCGATTTTCAAGCCGTCGTTCGATCTGCTCGAGAAACATTGATCCAACAAAACATCCTCGATGCGCGCGTACGGGAGCTGCCGATCCGGGCACAGGGGGCCTACGAACCCGATCCAAAAGATTGGCGGTATTTGTCGCTGGCTCCGCTCTTTGGCTGATTAATGCTCATCTTTGTTCACACAATACAACAGTATGAAACCTGCTACTCAGTTCATCCATGCCGGCGCTCACCCGGATCCCACCACCGGCGCGATCATGACCCCGATCTTTCAAACCTCCACCTACGTGCAGGAAGCACCGGCTACGCACAAAGGATATGAATACGCCCGGAGTCAGAACCCGACGCGTACGGCACTGGAAGAAGCATTGGCCATCATCGAACACGGAAAATTCGGATTGGCCTTCAGCAGCGGCGTAGCAGCTACCGATGCGGTGATCAAACTCTTGAATCCCGGCGATGAAGTAATCTGCGCCAACGATATGTATGGTGGCACCTATCGTCTCTTCACCAAAGTATTTGAACGCTTTGGAATCGTTTTCAAACCGGTCGATACGACAAATGCCGAGCATGTTGCAGCAAGCATTACAGCCAATACCAAATTGGTTTGGCTGGAAACACCAACCAACCCGTTGATGAACATCACCGACATCCAAGCGGTAGCAGCCATCACCAAAAAACACAACCTGATGCTGGTCGTCGACAATACGTTCGCGTCGCCGGCCTTGCAAAATCCGCTGGATCTCGGCGCCGACATCGTCATGCACTCCGCTACGAAATACCTGGGCGGACACAGCGATGTGATTCAAGGCGCGCTCGTGATGAACAGTGCCGAACTCCGCGAGAAGCTATACTTCATTCAAAAAAGTTGTGGGGCCGTGCCCGGTCCGATGGACTGCTTTCTCGTCCTGCGCGGCATCAAAACCTTGGGCGTTCGAATGAAAGCCCATTGCGAGAATGGAGCCATCATCGCGCATTGGTTGCGCAACCATCCGAAAGTAGCTAAGGTGTATTGGCCTGGCTTTGAAGATCATCCGGGTCATGCCGCCGCAAAAAAACAAATGCGCGACTTCGGCGGCATGATCTCCTTCGAGTTGAAAAACGACAGCGTAGACGAAGTAAAACGCGTACTCTCCAAAACACATCTGTTCTCCTTGGCAGAAAGTTTGGGAGGTGTAGAGTCGTTGATCAATCATCCGGCCAGCATGACGCACGCTTCCATTCCCCGGGAAGAGCGATTGAAGAATGGCTTGCGCGACTCTTTGATCCGCCTCAGTGTGGGCATTGAAGACGCCGAAGACCTCATTCACGATCTGGATCAAGCGATCGGATAATGCAAGAACGCGTTCAGGCATTGCTGGATCAAAAAGTCCGGCAATACAACCGGCCGGATTTTATTTCAAACGACCCGATCGCCATTCCGCATCGATTCACCCAACAGGCCGACATCGAGATCGCCGGTTTCTTCGCGGCCATTTTTGCTTGGGGTAACCGGACCACCATTCTGAATAAATCGAGTGAACTGTTACAATTGATGGATCAGGCACCCCATCAATTCATCACCCAACACCGGGAAAAGGATTTGAAAAAATTCCTGGCTTTCAAACACCGAACTTTTCAATCCACTGATCTGCTTTACTTCATCCATTTCTTGCGTCAACATTATCGAACGGATAGCTCATTGGAATCGGCCTTTGACCTGGACGCATCCGATATGAAATCTCGACTGATCGCTTTTCACGATTATTTCTTTTCACTTCCAGATGCACCCGAACGTACGCGCAAACACGTAGCCAGTCCACTGCGCGGCTCCACCTGCAAACGACTGAACATGTTTTTGCGGTGGATGGTGCGTAGGGACAAGATGGGAGTCGACTTTGGGATCTGGAAAACCATCAAGCCATCCGAGCTGATCTGCCCGGTAGACGTACACGTGTCAAGAGTTGCTCGTAAATTGGGATTGATCGAGCGAAAACAAACCGATTGGGGCACGGCGATCGAACTGACGGAGGCACTTCGTTCTTTCGATCGGAAAGACCCGGTCAAATATGATTTCGCTTTATTCAGCTTGGGGGTGAATGAAAAATTCTAATATGCAAGATCCGATCCGCGAGCAAATCCAAAAAACAGTAGGCTTCGATCTACCCGAATTGAATTGGAAGATCCGTCTGATTGATGAGATCCGATACCTACTGGAAAATGATTTCCATAAACTCGTTTCGATCCTGTACCGAATGGATGTGCCGGAAGGGAAGCTGCGTGGACTGCTGCAAGAGAACCCCGACCAAGATGCGGCGGAGCTCATTGCAGCGCTCATGCTCGAACGAGCTGCACAGCGACAAAAGACAAAAGAAGATTACGGCCGGCAAAACACCGAAAACGATACGGAAGAACGCTGGTGATCAAGACTTCTTCTCAAACATTAGCTCCTTCGCCTTGTTCGGATCCTCTTTCTCCTTGAGATCGAACATGGTGCCGAAAACCAGATCCCACAACGTAGAGCTCACCCCAAATCCATTGTGCTCATTCTTGTAATGATGCAGATGATGGTTGCGCCAAAGCGGCTTCATCCATTTGAACGGCGGGTTCCAAGCATGGATCGCATAATGCATTGTGCCGTACATCAAATAGCCCAAAATAAAACCGGGAAAGAACATGAACACCTGATTACCCAGTGGCCAATACATCAAAAAAAACAGGGTCGTGGAAATGAGCAGACTGGGTAGTGGTGGCATGAACAAACGCTGCCGATCACGCGGATAGTGATGGTGATTGCCATGCAAGGTGTAAACAAACTTGGTGGCCCGCGGTGTTTGAGGAACCCAATGAAACAAGAATCGGTGTGCGATGTATTCAAAAAAACTCCAGAATAACATGCCGCCAAAGAAGGTAGCGACGATGCGACCATTGGAATAGCCATAATCCGCTCCGGCCAGATAAAGCATATAAACCATGATGGGGATGTACATGCCCCAAATGACCAGCGGATGCGTTTTGGTCAGCATTTCTAGAAAATCATTCTGAAATAAACGCGCCTGCCCTTTATTGTGGATTTTTTCGAATTGCATGGTGCGAAGATATCAAAAAGACGATTTTTGCGCAGGCTATCGGTTCTGATTCCGGTTACCTTTAACGTCGAATATGAAACTGATCACCTACCGCAACGAGGAGCATGAACAACTGGGGGCCCTGATCGAGGGACAGGTCTATGCCATGGACCAACTCCACCCGGAATTACCCAACAGCATGAACCTGTTCCTGAACTACTGGGACGATTACCTGCCCATTGCTCAGGCCGCCGAGCGCTCCATCCGGGAGGGAAATCGGCTCACCGGATCCGGAAAACAGCTGGAATCGGTTGAATTGCTGGCGCCCGTCCCCTTTCCCTCCAGCTGCCGCGATGGGTATGCCTTTCGCCAGCACGTGGCCGCCGCCCGGCGCAACCGGAAAGTCGACATGATCCCCGAATTCGATCAATACCCGATCTTCTATTTCACCAATCACCATAGCATCACCGGTCCCGGACTCATCACCTGCATGCCCGATCATTTCGAAAAGCTGGACTTTGAACTGGAAGCCGCCATCGTCATTGCTCAGCATGGCCGCAACATCCGGGCCGAAGAGGCCGATAGCTATATCGGCGGACTCATGATCATGAACGACTGGAGCGCCCGTCGATTGCAAATAGAAGAGATGCTATTAAATCTGGGTCCCGCCAAAGGAAAAGACTTCAGCACCACCTTGGGACCCTGGCTCGTGACCCTCGACGAATTGGAGAATTTCGAGATCCCCGCCAAAGAAGGACACATCGGAAAATCCTGGAACCTGCCCATGAAATGCTGGGTGAACGGAAAGCAAGTGAGCGAAGGAAATCTGGGCGATATGGATTGGACCTTTGCCGAGATCATCGAACGCGCCTCCTACGGAGTGGATCTATACCCCGGGGATGTGATCGGCAGCGGCACCGTGGGAACAGGCTGTTTTTTGGAACTCAATGGTACCGGGAAACTCAACGACCCGAATTACCTAGAACAGTGGATCCAGCCCAACGATGTGGTGGAAATGGAAATCGGACAATTGGGTCGACTGCACAATACCGTGATCGCGGAAGAAACCGATTGGAGTATTTTGAAACGTAAGAAAAACGGAACGGCATGATCCTGGATCTCGCCACCCTTTCGCCCGCCGAAAAACAAAACTGGCTGCAACATGTGGTTGCACCCCGGCCAATTGCCTTGGCATCCACCATTGATGCAGACGGACACGTCAACTTAAGCCCATTCAGTTTTTTCAATTTATTCTCCTCGAATCCTCCGATCGTTATTTTCTCGCCGGCCCGTCGGGTGCGCGACAATTCCATCAAGCATACGCTCGAAAATGTACAAGCCGTTCCGGAAGTGGTGATCCATCTGGTTACCCGCGAAATGGTGCAACAACAATCGCTGGCCAGTTGCGAGTTTCCGTCGGACGTGAATGAATTCACCAAAGCCGGATTCACCGAGGAAAAAGCCACCCGCGTTCGTCCGCCTATGGTAAAAGAAGCTCCCGTGAAGATGGAATGCCGCGTGGTGGAGATCAAACCACTGGGCGATCAGGGAGGAGCCGGCAACTTAGTGATCTGCGAAGTACTTTGTATCCACATCGATGAAAAACTGTTGGATGAAAACGGCAAACCGGATCAACGGAAAATATTGCCGGTTGCCCGCCTAGGCGGACATTGGTACACAGAAGTAAACGAACAAAGCTTATTCGAAGTGGAGAAGCCCAATATTAAATTGGGTATGGGATTTAATGCGTTGCCTGCCTCAATCCGAAACAGTTTGATTCTGACGGGCAATCAATTGGCCCAACTGGCCAACCTGGCATCGATCCCGGACATCGATCCGACCTACGACGATGCACACGTACGACAGATCATTCAATACTATTCGATTAACCCCGAGGAAATGGAACGGGAATTGCATCAACATGCCGCCCGACTGCTCGATGGAAACAAAGTTGATGAGGCCTGGCAAGTATTGCTGGCCGGCGCCTGATCAATTACCGCCGAACACCTTCTTAAGCATGTCTGTTCCCCGTGCAGCCGGATTAGAGCGAATGTTGGCCTCTTCTTTTGAGATCTGATCAAAAAGTGCATCCACCGACTTGCCCACTACATAAGCGGTAAGATCCGGGTTTGCTTTCTTCATCGTAGTAGGCAACTTATTGTATGTATTCACCAAGTCGGTATAGTATTTGGTGGCCGATGTACTATCCAATGAGCTTTTAACAGCGGGGGTAAACGCTTCGATCAACGATTGTTGTGTTTTGTTTCGAAAGTATTGGGTGATGGCGTTGTTTCCTCCTTTTAGCAGTCCCAATGCATCGGTAAGCGTGATCTCGCGAATGGCCTTCCCAAAAATCGGGGCCGCCGAACCGACCGCTTTCTCCGCGCCTCGGTTGATTGACAAGATGGCGTTATCTACCTGTGCACCCATACCGATCTTACGCAAGGTGGTCTCGATCTTTTGCGCATCGGGGGGCAACAGAACCTTATAAGCAGTCTTAAAGAACCCATCGCTCTTGTTCAAATTCAAAACCGCCGTGGTCAGGCCTTTGGACAGTGCCTCTTTGATGCCCGTGGAAGCATCCCCTTGGGAGAGTCCGGCCAGGTTCAATTGGGCAGAACTGGTGCCCGAAATCAATAGCAACCCGAAAAGAAGAATAGGAAAAAGGCGCATAAAAAATCATTTAGAACCACAATCTATTGGCTAATTATCAAATACTTGCATGGTTTTCATGGGGTTATGGAAACTTTCACAACCGACCCACTCCCCAACCCCCACCGAACCACACAACCCTCAATAAATCAGGGGCTTCGGGGCTCAAAAACCCGTAAAAACTTTATCTTAGCGCAAATTCCGACCCGTTTTGGATGGGACGGCGCCCTAACCGAAAAGCGTTACGAGTAGGTGAACCAAAAAGACTGTTATGAAAAGAATGCTCGCTTTGGCAGCCCTAGTTTTTAGCCTGCCCGTGATCATGAATGCACAAACCACTCAAGTCGGATTTACTGCCGGCATTACCTCTTCCGATATGTACGGTAAGGTAGGTGGAAACAAAGTAGGAGGCGATAAGCGTAACGGATATGGCTTCGGCTTGTTCCTCAATGCCCCCATCAAGAAAACTTCGATCAGCTTCGCGCCAAGTCTGAACTATGTTCAGAAAGGAAATACGCAGCTGAAAAATAACAACGTAGACAACTGGACAGCACTGCGTTATGCAGAACTGCAGGCCAATTTCGTTTACAACACGAATGGCCCCAAAGGAAACAACTTCTTCATCGGCGGTGGTCCTTTCGGTGGTGTCAACTTGCCTTCTGCATTTGTTGCCAAGTCGATTGTTCGTGATCCGACCAAACCAGACTACTGGCTGCGTTCTGAAAGCAACGTAAACATTGGCAATGAAGCCAACTCTCATTTCCGCTTTGGCGATTATGGAGTTAATATGATTATGGGCTATCGCATGAAATGTGGATGGGGCTTGGCCTTCAACTACAGCGCCGGTCTGCGCAACCTGAAGCCAATGGCTACTGGCGATGACTACATCAACAACCACGTGATGGGATTGCAACTCAGCTACCTCGTCAAGAATAAATAATTCGATCCACCCGATCGAAGCGAAAGCCTCCTTCGGGAGGCTTTTCTTTTGCAACCCACCTGACCATTACCTTTGCGACTGCTAAAAATACTATGAGCCAACACACGTTATCCGAACAAGAACAACTACGCCGCGAGAAACTCGCCGAACTGATCATGCTGGGCATCGAGCCCTACCCGGCCCCGCTGTTTCCGGTGAATGCCTACTCCACTTCCATCAAAGATTCTTTCACCGAAGCCACCAAAGAACAATTTCAAGAAGTCTGTCTGGCCGGAAGGATCATGAGCGTCCGTGACATGGGCAAGGCCAACTTCGCCGTCATCCAAGATGCGGAAGGCCGCATTCAACTTTACATCAAACGCGATGACATCTGCCCCGGCGAAGACAAAACCCTCTACGACATCGTCTGGAAAAAACTCACTGACATCGGCGACATCATCGGCATTAAAGGATACGTCTTCACGACCAAAACGGGCGAAACCTCGGTACATGTTCGCGAACTCACCCTGCTTAGCAAAGCCCTCCGTCCACTGCCCATTGTAAAAGAAGCAGACGGACAAACCTTCGATGCCGTCACCGATCCCGAATTCAAATACCGCCAACGCTACGCCGACCTGATCATCAACCCCACCGTAAAGGATACCTTCCTCAAGCGGACCAAAATGATCAATGCCATCCGTACATTCCTCAATGAACAAGGTGCGCTAGAAGTAGATACACCCGTACTTCAATCCATTCCTGGAGGAGCCTCTGCCCGCCCCTTCATCACCCACCACAATGCCCTCGATATTCCGCTCTACCTGCGCATCGCCAATGAGCTGTATCTGAAGCGTCTCATCGTAGGCGGATTCGACTGGGTCTATGAATTCAGCCGCAACTTCCGCAATGAGGGCATGGACCGCACACACAACCCCGAATTCACCATCCTGGAATTCTATACCGCCTACAAAGACTATTTCTGGATGATGGAAACCACCGAACAGTTGTTGGAAAAAACGGCATTAGCCGTATGCGGAACCACCGAAACAACAGTAGGCGATAAAACGATCTCCTTTAAAGCACCCTTTCAACGCATCAGCATCTTCGACGCCATACAACAACATACCGGCATCGACGTAAGCAAGATGGGAGAAGAGCAACTTCGTTCCGTCTGCAAACAACTCCACATTCAAGTGGAAGATTCCATGGGCAAGGGCAAACTCATCGATGAGATCTTCGGCTCAAAGTGTGAAAAGCATTACATCCAACCCACCTTCATCATCGACTATCCGGTAGAGATGAGTCCGCTCACTAAAAAGCACCGCGATAAACCCGGACTGGTAGAACGATTTGAACTGATGATCAACGGCAAGGAGATCGCCAACGCCTACACCGAGTTGAATGATCCAATCGATCAACGCGAACGCTTCGAAGAACAAGTGCGATTGATGGAACGAGGCGATGACGAAGCCATGTTCATCGATCACGACTTCTTACGCGCCCTTGAATACGGCATGCCCCCCACGTCGGGTATCGGAATCGGCATCGACCGACTCTGCATGCTGCTGACCAATAATGTTTCGATTCAGGATGTACTGCTGTTTCCGCAATTAAGACCGGAAGCGGGAACAAGTTCAGAAAGTTGAGATCGTTGAGAAGGTTGAGCGAACTGAACCATCTCAACTGCCTCAACCAACGAATCAACATTGGAAATTTATCTAATCCAGAAATAAATCCGTGTACAACGTCGCCCCCGGAATCACGGAATAGTGACTGAGATCCGTAATGCCTTCTTGGGCAAAAACCTGCTCGTCTACAAATAGATTACCGGTGCACTGCGTCGAAGAACGACGAAGAATGTAATAAGCAGCATCCGCCAAAATCTCTGGTTTGCGACTCATGTTCACCAGCATTTGTCCGCCCAACAAGTTCCGTACCGCTGCTGTATCGATGGTGGTACGCGGCCAAAGTGCATTGGCGGCGATGCGATCCTTCTCCAACTCCTTCGCCCAACCCATCGTCATTAGGCTCATGTTGTACTTACTGATCGTATAGGCCACGTGCTTCTCGAACCATTTCGGATCGAGATTGATGGGCGGCGAAAGCGTGAGGATATGCGGATTGGATGATTTGCGTAAATGTGGAATGCAGGCTTTGGTCATCAGAAACGTACCTCGCACATTTACATCGTGCATCAGGTCGAAGCGTTTCGCTTCTGTTTGCTCCGTCGTCGTTAAAGAAATCGCTGAAGCATTGTTCACCAACACATCAATCGAACCGAACCGAGCCAGGGTCTGATCGACGGCCTGTGCGATTTGCTCTTCAAAACGAATGTCGCAGGCAACTGCCAACGCCTTACCACCGGCTGCTTCAATCTCTTGTGCAGCCGAAAAAATGGTTCCACCCAATTTGGGATTTTCTTCCACGCTTTTGGCAGCCACCACCACGTTGGCACCTTCACGGGCCAAACGCAACGCGATGGATTTACCAATGCCTCGACTGGCTCCAGTGATCAGGACGGTTTTTCCGGCGAAACTCATGGTGTACGATTAATATTCAGGAAGAATGGGTTTGTTCTGCATGATGCCCTCTATCCGTTCAATCACGTCTGGAGTTAGCAACGACATCGTTTCGATCGCTTTTAAGTTCTCTGTTAACTGCTCGGCTTTTGTGGCACCCAAGATGGCCGTAGTGACATTCGGATTCTTGATACACCAGGCGATACTCATGATGGCCGTCGTAGTACCTAATTCCGTTGCCAATGCAGCCAATTGCTTCACTTTCTCAACTGCATTGTCTTTCAGACAACGATCGCGCAACCATTCAAAACCCGGAATCGCCAACCGACTATCAGCGGGGATGCCTTCGTTGTATTTGCCGCTGAGCAATCCGGAGGCGAGGGGACTCCAAATCGTCGTGCCCAATCCAACCGTTTTGTAAACCATTTGAAACTCGTTCTCGATCTTATTTCGTTCGAACAAATTGTATTGAGGTTGTTCCATGGCCGGACCGATCAAGTGATGCTGTTGCGCTACCCGATGAGCTTCCATGATCTCCACGCCACTCCACTCACTGGTTCCCCAATACAAGATCTTACCCTGCTGGATCAGTTGGTGCATGCTCCAAACAACTTCTTCGATGGGAACGTTCTTATCCGGACGATGACAGAAATACAAATCCAAGTAATCGACCTGCAAACGTTGCAACGCTTCATGACAAGCTTCGATGATGTGCTTACGACTCAAGCCGGATTGATTGGGTTTGTTTTCCTTACCCCGCCATCCCCAAAAAACTTTGGAAGACACGGTATAAGAGGTACGGTCCCAGTTTTTCTTTTTCAATACCCGACCCATCATCTTCTCACTTTCTCCCAAGGCATACACTTCGGCATTATCAAAAAAGTTGACCCCGTTGTCATAGGCAATCCCCATGAGCTCATCGGCTATGGTGTCATCGATCTGTTTTTTAAAGCTGACCCAACTACCGAATGACAGCAAACTCAATTGAAGGCCCGTGCGGCCCATGTAACGATATTCCATAGTAAAATTTGTGTAGTAAAGATATTGTAAAAGCCGGAGCGACTAATAGGGCATTCCACTCTCATTCACCCGCAACTGACCCACGGTTTCCTTAAAGGTGATGCGCGACAGGTCTTGCGTTGCCTCCAATCCCTTGGCGGCATAGATGCGCTTGCCATTCGACTTGAACGTAACCGGCGACTCCGTATGAAATAGCTGAGTATTTTGATCCCACCAAAGCTGCTGAGTCATCAGCGTGTCTCCTTTAACCGTTACGACTACAACGCTATCGCGTAAAAAGACTCGATTCAGGTTCTCGTAATAGATGCCGTATTTGCTATCCAGCCTGGATTCAAGCAAAGTGGCTTCATTAAAAAAATCACAATGAAGCGTCTTGGGAAATTCGGCATAGACGGTATCGGTCGAAACGCGATACATACGAGGTGCTTTGAGCTTGGCCCGCAAAACCCCTCCTTGGCTTAGATAGCTTTCCATGTTCACCGCCTCCTCCCGCAATTCAATGTTGCGGGTCCAGTCGGTCAACACCTGATCGTTGTTCTCACAAGCGACGAGGCCCAAGATCAAGATCCAATATAACAGACGCATGAAATTGATCAATCGTATCGGCGCTTCGCAAACCAGATGTCGCTGAGCGAGAAGCCCAACGAGAAACGGAACAGGTTCTCACGAAGCAGATTGTCGTTGCTGCCTCGTTGATTCAGTTCGAACGCCATATTCACGAACGTAACTTGATTGGGTGCCTGACGGCTGATGGGAACGGGCAAGCCCAATCCGAAGGTAAAGCCCAGTTGAGAGAGGGTATTCCCTACCCGGATATAATCCGGACCCAGCACGCAGCCAAAACGATAGGCAATGTTGCTGAAATAACTCCGCTTGGGAACCGGACTCAGTTGTCCGCCCAGGCGCAAGGACCAATTGTTTTTTACCGAATCCTTTTGCCCATAGAAACGATAATCGTCCCAGCGGGTTTGTGTGTAATCGGCAGCCAAGATCCATCCTCCTTCTTTGTTGGGAACAGCAAATTTTTGCAGCAAGATTCCGACCGTATACGTAGCCGGCAATTCTACTTTACCCTTGATGTCTTTAACATCGGAAATGCTATCTACACGCAGATTCCCTGAACTCTCATTGTATCGATAAGTCTCGCGGATCCGATCCTGACGCGCGTTCAACGAAGCCCCCGGTTGCGCAAATGCACCGATGGTGACGGCCAATGTGGAGGTTATCGGAAGCCGGTATTGGAACCCGGCTGTAAAAACAAGATTGCTGTAGTTGGTCAGTGTCTGGTAATTCGCCTGTGCATACAACACGGAGTCATTGATCAAGGATCGACGACTGGAGAAATCCTTTCGACCAAACAGATATCCAACATTGAACCCAACACTCAGCTTCTCTTCCAAGCCTTTTCGTTCACGCTGATAAATATTGAATCCTGTTCCCAAACTCGCCAAATAGGATCCGCCATCGCCCTGAAACAAGGTGGATGAACTATCGATGTTGTTCCCGGAGATGGGATCGTATAGCCGTTCGTTGCGGTAAATGTTGTAGCTGATGCGGGAAACCGGACGAATTCCGAATCCCATTCCCCAACCCTGACGCAAAGGCACACCCACCTGCACATAAGAGAACAAGGCGTTGCTGGCTACGAAATTGTTGGAGTTGCCAGGTTGTTGAAGATTTCGACGATCCACATTCACACCAAAATCAGCCACCGCTCTTCCGGAGGCCATCTTTTTGCTTCTCTTTTCTCGAAACGATTGAAAAGAAGCGAACGCAGCCGGGTTATTGAAATTGACCGATAAATTATCGATGTACGCCGCGGTTATTCCGCCCATACTTCGGGTAATGATGTTGGTCTGCGGAACCAGATCCCCGATCCCATAACGGGAATACGGAGAATTGTCTTGGGCATTCACCACACCGACCAGACTTAAATAGCTGATCATCAACAGGATGTGCTGAAAAAACTTAGGGGAGGTTGTGTTCGGCGATGGCATATAGACCCTTGAACAAAAAGTCGGGGTCGGCAAATATCTCGCTTTTCAGGTGCGGCACCAAATAGGGTATATCACCCCCGGTTAAGACAGCGTTAAAGTTCCCGTAACGTTCGCGGTAAGCGGCCAGAAAACCATCGATTTCCAAGGCCATGCCCAGAACGGACCCGGAAAGCATATTGGTGTCGGTATCGTACCCGATCAAGGGCACATCCGCCTTTGGGCTGATCAAGGGCAATAGGGCCGTTTGATGGTGCATGGCTTTTAATCGCATGGACAGACCAGCCGAAATCCCTCCACCCAAAAAAGCATGATCCCGGTTGATAAAATTATACGTGATGCAGGTACCCAGGGCGATGATGAGGTTGTTGTGCTTCGGGTAAAAATGAACGGCAGCGGCACAGAGCGCCAACCGATCGGCACCAATGGTCTCCGGTTTACCCACCGGCGTCGTGAAATTCACGCGCGTATTTTGATTCAGTTGATGAAAGGATGTTCTTGACTGCAACAACTCGGGCAGAGAAGGATCGTGATCGATGACCGAAGAAAGTATGGAACGCTGCGGCTTCCAATCTTGCAACAGGGCCTGAACCGTTTCGGTCCGCGTATCGTCCAGCACCCGCACCTCCTGCAATTGCTCGCCAGCAAACAGGGCCGCTTTTTGGCGGGAATTACCAAAGTCAAAACAAACGGTTCGTAGCATGCGAAGCAAATTAGTGGATTCCTTGCACGGGGAGAAATCAGTCGATCGACTGTCCGGTTAAGGGGCGAAAATGGCCGTTCAAGCGGGCGCGTTCTTTCAATTGCTCCATGGCTTGCAGCGTTGGCAGCACCCGACCCAAATGACGACGAATGAACTCCTGACGTTGCCGCTCCTCGGGCAGCTCCCGCAAGTTGTACTCCTCCTCCAGCGACAATCCCAAATGATGGGCCACATCAAAGGAGCGAAGCTCAGGATCGGGTAAAGAAAACTTTTTTTCGATGTTCAGCAATCCGTGCAATGTTCGGATCAATGCAAGCAGTTGTGATGGAATGGATGGAAGCTCACCCCGCTCGCGCTCATCCATGTGCACGATGGCCCCTTGATACATTTTATCAGGCACCGTCTTGACGATCTCCAGAATCCGAAACGTACTCACGCCATTGGTCCGAATGTCACCGCCCGACTCGCCCATCTGCCCATCCGCATCAAAACCCTGACTCTGCTCCGTGACATGCATCAAGGCGCCCCGCTCCTGCACTTGTCCATTCATCATAGTTGGAATGCCAAACGGTTTCTGCGTCCGAATGCAATCATTGATCAATTGGATATACCGAGGTTCAAAAATGTGCAGATTCAACCCTTCTTGGGGAAAGACAACAATGTTCAACGGGAAAATGGGCAGGAATTGCGTCATGCCAACAAGAACATTTTAAGAACGATAAAGTTGACGCAGGCGGGCATATTTCCAATAGGTATACCGAGCCGTAAGCCAGGCACATTGCCATCCGGCCATCCCATCCAAAAAGCCCAACTTAATGAGATAGTAATGCAGGAAGGTAAATGGAGGAGACAACCACAGCTTCCATAGCGGCGCCGCTTTCCCACGCGCAAAATATTTCTGCGCATTCAACTGCGCATACTGGCGCATTTTATTTCGATGATCGTTCCAGTCACGTACCGTACGATGTTGGATCTTCCCCCGCAAACGCAATACCTCCACCGCGGCCGGAAATTGCAATTGCTCATGCACCGGCTCCGCATCCCACTGAACCCGAGCGCGATTGAATAAACGAATGTGTCGGTCCCAACCCCACTCACCAAAACGGATCGGTTGATCCCCTATGTAATTCAAAAACGAACAAGCATAAACAGCATCCACCGAAGCAGGCGCCCACTCCATCAATTCAGCACGCAATGTTGAATCAGGAACCTCATCGGCATCCAAGCTCAAGATCCAATCGTGTTTGGCCAGGGCATTGGCGGCATTTTTAGTAGGACCAAACCCTTTCCAAACGCCCTCGACCAGCCGCACCGGAAAATCCCGCACGATCGCTTGGGTTCCGTCGTTACTGCCGGTATCATACACGACGATGTCGTCCGAAAGTCCCTGCAAACCCGACAAGGTATGCGCGATTCCGTCCGATTCATTCCGACAAATAACAACAATGGAAAAAGGGGTGGCCATTCAGCTACGAATTTCCTGATTTTTCCAGCTCACTGATGCGTCGCGCAGAAATAACAACAAGAAAGGAATCAAAAACACCCCATACTGCACTTCCAGTCCGATGTCCGTAACCAACGACAAGACCGTCGCCAATACCCACGATCGCCAACGAAACGGATCCGCAGTACGAATGAAAAACAAGACGATCAGCCCAACCGAAAAGGCGATCAAGCCGATCCATCCCATGCCCACTCCATAAACGGCCCACTCATTTGCCGGGTAGATCCGTTCCGTCTCCGATAAATTCGGATTCACGCGCTGATAGACCGAATCCATTGCCGAGCGAATGTCACCAAATCCCACCCCATAGGCGGGATGATCTCGAATCACCTCTCCCGCCACCTGCAACGATTGAACCCGAATGGCATCGTTGCCCCCGGGCAGATATTTCCCCTGAAACGTATACGACCAATCATAGCGGATGTAGTCGATCCGCGCCCGAAAGGTGGGCACAGTCCAATACATCAACAACGGAATGAATAAAAACAACAGCAGTGCCGGGATCGCCCATTTTCGAAGCGATGGGCTGGAGATCCAACGAAGGATCCAAAACAGGGCCAACATATAAAAACAAAGCAACCCGATCCGAACGGCCAGTGCATGCAAGTATAAAACAAAGAAAATTGAAATCACGCCGATCAGCCAACGAAGACGAGCAGTAGCCACCGCCCATTGAAGTTGCAGCCAAAACAAAACAGCGACGATCAACCAGCTGAACCGCACCCGATCGTTATCCAGTGGTGTCAGCAGCGTTTTGCCCCGTAAATAATCTTGTTGAATGGCACCTGCCTGCATCCACCACGGTATCCAAGAATAAAGCATGCCCACAAAAACAAAAGAAACCAGCATCCATCCAATGCGTTGCCTCCATCGATCCGAGATCGATAATCCCACCCAACCCAGGGGCAATAACATCAAGGGTAATTTGATGCGAACCACGTCCATCCAAGACGATGCATCGTCACTCCAAAACCCCGACAGCACCGGCAACAGCCAGGCAAGACTGAAAATCCAAACCAACGGATCTCTACTGGCTTGATGCAGCCAATGACGCCAGCCCAACCGGAACGGAGCCAGTAAGAAAAAAATGAAAATACCTCCAGACAGGATCGCGCGCGAAAAGAAGAGTCCTCCGATCATCGCCACGACGGCTCCCGCTGCCAACAGCTGAGCGAGTTCCGGTTTGCGTAGGTTGAACGATGATTTCATTACCTTGGGGATCGAGTTCAATAAACATACAACTTAGTTCGAGGATGTGGCATCAATGGATCGAGCAAATTCAACAAGGCGATACGCGTGCATTGGCACGTGCCATCTCGTTGGCTGAAAATGAAACAGCCGGACTGATCGAGGCATTAGCCAAAACGTCGATCCCACAAAAACCTGTGATCGGCATTACCGGTCCGCCCGGTGCCGGCAAAAGCACCCTCACCGATGCCTTGATCGGAGCGCTAATTCAAAACGGAAAATCGGTAGCGGTACTCTGCGTCGATCCCTCTTCCCCCTTCCATCAAGGCGCGGTACTCGGCGACCGCATCCGCATGAGCGAATGGTACACGCATCCCAATGTGTACATCCGATCCTTGGCTACCCGAGGTGCCTTGGGCGGACTTCATCCCCGTATTCTGGAAATCACGGATCTGGTCAAATGTTTTACAGCCGATTGGATATTGATCGAAACCGTAGGCGTCGGACAAAGCGAAGTGGAAGTAGCCGGATTGGCCGATCGCACCGTAGTGGTGTTGGTGCCCGAGGCCGGCGATGAGATACAAACCATGAAGGCCGGATTATTGGAAATCGCGGACTTATTCGTGGTCAATAAATCGGATCGTCCCGATGCCGATCGTTTCCGCAGTCATTTGGAGCGCATGATGCAAGAAGACCGTTCACACGGATCTATTACGCCCATCATCAATGCCATTGCCACGGAGAAAAAAGGGATCGAAGAGATTCTTACGCACCTAAATGAATTACTGCGGGCTCCTTCGCAACTACATCGAAATCGCATGTTGTTACTCGAGAAAGCCAAGCACTTGTTGCGGGAACAATGGCTGCGTAAATTGGATGGCGGGAAAATGAAAGAATCGTTGGATCGGGCTATGCAATCGCCCCAGTTCAATCTATACGCTTGGGTAAAAGATTATGCCGACTGATCTTCTGAATCGTTCGACTTCCACCACCGATAACTGATGAACCCGATGATGCCGAGTGGCATGAAAGCGAGATACAAGATCCCACTATTCATCCCCTTAGCCGGTTTCTCGCCCAATTGCTGCGCCGTCTTCGTGCAAATGGAACACTGGGCCCCTGCCTGCAAACTCAGCAGCAAACTAACAACTAGTATGGTAACAACTCGTTTCAAACTAACAACTTTCAAACTAACTATCCAAACTATCCAAACTGCCCAAACTATTACGCTAGTTCCATCCGCTTCTGCTCCTTCTTCCGCTCGTCTTCATTGAGCGTTACTTTCCGCATGCGAATGTTATTCGGCGTAACCTCGATACACTCATCTTGCTGAATGTATTCCATACACTCCTCCAGGGTCATCAATGTTTTCGGTGTGATGCGGGTTGCGTCATCGCTGCCGCTGGCCCGGTGGTTGGTCAGCTTCTTGGCTTCTGTTACGTTTACAACCAGATCGCCCGGCTTGATGTTCTCTGCCACAACCTGTCCGGCATAAACCTCTTCACCGGCGTCGATGAAGAATGTACCGCGATCCTGCAATTTATCGATCGAATAACCTGTAGATCGCTCTTGAAATTTGGAGACCAGTACGCCGTTGTTGCGACCGGGAATGGGGCCTTTCCATCCTTTGTACTCACGGAAACGATGCGCCATCACGGCCTCACCGGTGGTAGCGGTCAGCATCTGTGTACGCAAACCAATGAGTCCGCGTGAAGGGATATCAAACTCCAAATGCTGCATGCTTCCTTTGGTTTCCATCACCAGCATCTCGCCTTTTTTGCGACTTACCAGATCGATCACTTTTGAAGCAAACTCTTCGGGCACATCCACAACCAAGGTTTCATATGGCTCCGACTTGACGCCATCAATGTCTTTCACAATTACCTGAGGCTGACCCACCGTGAGTTCATACCCTTCCCGACGCATGGTTTCAATGAGGATCCCCAAGTGGAGGATGCCTCGACCATAAACCAGAAAACTATCTCCTTCGGGGGTATCCACCACGCGGAGTGCCAAATTCTTTTCCATTTCCTTCATCAACCGATCGCGCAAGTGGCGAGAGGTGACGAATTTTCCATCCTTACCGAAGAAAGGCGAATTGTTGATCGAGAACAACATGTTCATAGTTGGTTCATCAACGGCAATGCGTGGCAATGCCTCCGGGTTCTCCGCATCGGCGATCGTATCACCGATGTTGAAATCTTCGATTCCGACTACTGCACAAAGGTCTCCGGCATGCACTTCACTTACTTTTTTCTTTCCCATGCCTTCGAACACATAGAGCTCTTTAACGCGGCAGCGTTTGATAACGCCATCCGCCTGCATGAGTGCAATGGGTTGATTTTCCTTGATCATACCGCGACCAACCTTACCAACTGCGATCCGTCCCAAGAAGGATGAATAATCCAACGAGGTGATCTGCATTTGGAGCGGCCCCTCGGCTACCTTGGGAGGAGGTACGTGTTTGATGATGCCATCCAACAGCGGGCGGATGTTGTCGATCTGCTCCAACGAATCGTTGAACCAGCCATTCTTACCACTTCCGTAATAGGTTGGGAAATTCAGCTGCTCTTCCGTGGCATCGAGGTTGAAGAAAAGTTCAAAAACCGCGTCGTGCACTTCATCCGGGCGACAGTTTGGCTTATCCACTTTATTGATGACAACAATCGGATGCAAATTCAATTGGAGGGCTTTCTGCAAAACGAAACGGGTCTGGGGCATGGGACCTTCAAAGGCATCCACCAGCAGGATCACCCCATCGGCCATTTTCAATACGCGCTCCACTTCCCCGCCAAAGTCGGCGTGACCCGGGGTATCGATCACATTGATCTTCATGCCCTCGTACACAACGGCTGCGTTTTTGGAGAAAATAGTGATGCCGCGCTCACGCTCGAGGTCGTTGCTGTCCATGATCAAATCACCGGTTTCCTGATTCTCCCGGAAAACCGATGTGGCATGGAGGATCTTGTCTACCAGCGTAGTTTTTCCGTGGTCAACGTGGGCGATGATGGCTATGTTTCTGATATTCATGTAGTTGTTT
>ENA-UPTJ01000292-UPTJ01000292.1-marine-metagenome-genome-assembly--contig:-NODE-292-length-32274-cov-6.703405_pt1 | contig 32274 bp, 20 predicted proteins | sample MGYA00238168_ERZ767080 | MGnify/ENA primary metagenome ERZ767080 (study PRJEB28935, sample SAMN06266237) | marine metagenome | isolation source: Columbia River Estuary | place: USA:Columbia River Estuary... | reverse complement strand
CATTGATCATGGTGGAGGGGGCTATAGTAGGCCTATTAACAGGCCTTGTTGGAGCTGGCGGTGGGTTTTTAATTATTCCTGCACTTGTTTTACTAACAAAACTACCTATGAAGGAAGCGGTTGGCACCTCCCTTTTGATTATTGCAGCCAAATCCTTGATAGGTTTTTTAGGTGACCTCTCGCAGCAAGAGATGGATTGGACCTTGCTAACTATGGTATCAAGTATAGCTGTGATAGGAATATTTATTGGCAATAACTGGAGTAAAAAAATTGACAGTCAAAAATTAAAAAAGGGATTTGGCTGGTTCGTACTTATAATGGGAGTATATATCCTTTTCAAAGAAAGTATTGGGGGAACGCATTAGAATATGAATTGAATCGTACTAGCAATCGTTGTAAATAGCGAACTTTGCTTTTTGAGATTTAAACTCAAGTTTTATGAAAGTTGAACAGATTTATACTGGATGCCTTGCACAAGGCGCTTATTATATTGAAAGTAATGGGGAAGCGGCAGTAATAGATCCGCTTCGTGAAGTCGCTCCCTATATTCAAAAAGCTACTAGAAATGGCGCCACTATTAAATATGTTTTTGAAACACACTTTCACGCAGATTTTGTTTCAGGACATTTAGATTTAAGTAAAAAAACTGGAGCGCCAATTGTATACGGACCAACCGCTAATCCAGCATTTGAAACTATAATCGCTACGGATGGCCAAGAATTTAAAATTGGAGATATCATATTAAGAGTGCTTCATACCCCAGGGCATACCATGGAAAGCACGTGCTACTTATTACTAGATCAAAATGGAACTCCTACTTCACTTTTTTCTGGAGACACTTTGTTTATTGGTGATGTAGGCCGTCCAGATTTGGCACAAAAAGTTGCCAGTGATCTAACACAAGAAAAATTGACAGGATTTTTATTTGACTCACTCAGAAATAAAATCATGCCCTTACCTGATTCAGTCATCGTTTACCCCGCACACGGCGCAGGAAGTGCCTGTGGTAAAAACATGAGTAAAGAGACCTTTGACACATTGGGAAATCAAAAGAAAAATAATTACGCCTTAAGAGCCGATATGACCAAAGAAGAATTTGTCAAAGAGGTAACAGATGGACTAATTGCCCCCCCAGCCTATTTCCCTTTGAATGTAATGATGAATATTGAAGGTTACGACAGTATTGATAAAGTTTTAGAAAGAGGTCAACGCGCTTTAAGTCCCGATGCGTTTGAAGCAGCTGCCAATGAAACGGGAGCATTGATTTTGGATACGAGAGCACCCCAAACATTTGCTGCGGGATTTGTACCCAATTCGATTAATATTGGAATAGATGGACAGTTTGCTCCTTGGGTAGGTGCAATGATTCCTGACATCAAACAAGAAATCTTATTAGTTTGTGAGGAAGGAAGAGAAGAAGAAGTGGTTACACGCCTGGCCCGCGTTGGATATGATTTTACGATCGGTTATTTAAAGGGTGGATTTAATGCCTGGAAACAAGCCGGTAAAGAAACTGATCAAATTCAATCTGTTGATGCCAACCTGCTGGCAGCAATTATGGAAAAGCAATCCATCAATATTTTAGATGTCAGAAAAAAGAGTGAATATTTGAGTGAACACATTGTAGACGTAGAAAATACTCCTCTTGACTTTATCAATGATGCCATGGCACAAATTGACAAAGACAAAACCTATTATGTTCATTGTGCGGCAGGATACCGCTCTATGATTTTTACCTCTATTTTACGGGCCCGAGGATTCGATAAATTGATCGATGTCAAAGGCGGATACAAAGCAATTAAGGACAGCGGAAAATTCAAATTGATTGATTATGTTAGTCCCACTACCCCTCTCTAAAAAATGAAAATTGATTTATGTCAACCTTAAAAGAATTAGTAAAAAATCCAGCCACCACTATTGTTGATGTACGAAGTACTTGGGAGTTTGAAAGCGGGAATTATCCTGGTGCAATCAATATCCCCTTAGAGGACCTACCCCAACGGATCTCTGAGTTTGAGGCATTTGAAGGACCGATTGTTCTTTATTGCAAAAGTGGCAATCGTAGTGGGATGGCATTAAATTTTTTGAAGCAACAAGGATTTGAAAATCTCACCAATGGTGGAGGAATCAATGATATGCTGAGCCTATAATAATGAGGTTTCCCTTACTCATCCTACTTTTCACTATCACCCCTTCTTTAAGCTGGGCACAAACGAGACACGAATCATGGATTCGTACCAATTTTAATCACTGGATTAATCCAAAATTGGGCATTGGTCTGGAACTACACCATCGCAGACAATCAAATTTTTGGGCTGATGAAAAAAATATTTTTGATGAGTCCATGCTTACGATTATCCGGCCATGGATTTACCATAAAGTTGGTAACGGATGGGTAATAGCAGTAAGTCCCCTTTCATTTCATGCCTACCGAGACATACTCAACCAAGCGGGAAACACAAAAGATTATACGGAGCTGCGCTCTACTTATGGAATTCAACGCAATTTGAAATTAAAGAACATCCTTACTAGAAATCGGGCTTGGTACGAATTTCGATTTACAGATATAACGGGGCCCGTCACTATATTTCAAACAAGACTTCGTATTCAAAATACCTTTCTGTTCCCAATCAAAAAAATAAACGCGCATTCCAGCATCAATTATAATCTAACGAATGAATTTTTCGTCAACCAACGTAAGGAAATAATTGCTTTTGATCATAATCGCTTCTTTAATGGATTGCAGCTAAAAAAACATAATTACGAAATCAACTTTGGATATCAGTGGAGTCGACATAATGCGAACCCCACTCCTTATACAAGAAATCAACTTTTTTTGAACACCAGTTTTGATTTATGAATCCCAATAAGCCATCTCGATCATATATTTCTTCAACTGTACAATGTCGTTGTCCAAGATGCAGAGAGGGTAAACTTTTCAAAAATCCGTTCCGGTTTCGATTCAAAGGAAATCTTGAAATGAATAAAATCTGTCCCATCTGTGGACAACCTTCAGAAATTGAAGTGGGATTTTATTATGGAACGGGCTATGTGAGTTACGCACTTACGATAGCACTCACTATTACGACGCTGGTTGCTTGGTGGGTGCTGGTAGGATTCTCCACAGAGGATAATCGCTTTTTTTGGTGGATGGGACTGAATGCAACTTTTCTTGTCATTATTCAGCCCTGGATTATGCGATTAAGCCGCAGTATCTGGATTTCATGGTTTGTTTCCTACGATCCAGAATGGAAGAGGAATCCTCTTGATTCCGACGCCTTTGAACGGATCAACACAGACCAGTCAAACAACTGGTAAAAGGCTGGATTTCCGTATTTTTGCCGCCCTTCAGGAGACTTGTCCGAGTGGTTGAAGGAGCACGCCTGGAAAGTGTGTATACCTCTAAAGGGTATCGAGGGTTCGAATCCCTCAGTCTCCGCCAAACAAAAATGCCGCTCGTAAGGGACGGCATTTTTTGTTTTAAAGCGTTGCGAATTCATTCGCAAAAGCGAGAAAACAAAAAATGCTGAAGCAGACGTCGTCAGACGGCTGCGGTATTTTTCTTTGACTCAGCTTACCTTTCCGGGGATCACCGCAGCGAAGCGGAGGTAATCCCCGGAAGCATTGCGAATTTATTCGCAATGCGAGAAAACAAAAAATGCAGAGGGAGTGCGAAGCATTTAAGAATGCATCCAAACGTGTCCCAACATTGGGACATTGCCCTCGGAAATGCCAGAGGAGCAGAAATTATACAAATCTAATATCAGAACTATGTAAATTGAAGATGTCCCTATTTAGGGACATGGCCTTCGGAAAAGCAAGAAGTGCGGAAATGTATAATATTAAAGGGATTTAGCAGAAAATAATGCTGAATTAATTGTTTGGAGGCTGAAATTTTCTACAATGCTAAAATGTGTCGTAGTGGAAAATATTTTCCTTTTTTGTCTTCATAGTGGAAATAATTCGCTTACCAAGTATATTATATCGTTTTTTAATGGAAAAAAGTGCTCATTAGGACGCGTGAATAATTTTCATGCTATCACCACATAATGGAAAATATTTTCCAAAAAATGCATTATAGTGGAAAATATTATCTAATATTGTGGTAAATTTGATGAATAATGGAAAAATATCGGCCGATTCACTTGCAAGAGATAATATGTAGTTCACAGGATGCTAAGATTTCTAAACAAATAACAAAATTGTTATCTGCTGGAGTCATTAGAAAAATTGCCCCAAGGGTATATTCTTCTAATTTAGACGAACCAATAGAAGGCATTATACGAAGAAATCTATTTCAGATTTTAGGGACTATCTACCCTGGTACAATGCTTAGCCATCGCTCTGCTTTTGAATTTCAGCCAACTAAAACGGGACAATTATTTATAACCAGCAGTTATACTAAAAAGGTAAAACTTCCAGGTATAACGCTGCAATTTTTGGAAGGTGCTTCACCGATAGAAGGTGATAATAAATTTTCAGGTGAATTGTATGCCTCTCAGAAGGCACGAGCTTTTTTGGAAAATTTGCAAGCAACGAAGAAATTAGGTAGTGAATCAAAATGTTTGAGTTTGCCAGAAATAGAGGAGCGATTAGAGCAAATCATTCGAGTTAATGGCGAAGTTGAAATTAATAAATTAAGAGACCAAGCTCGTGGAATCTCTGAGCAATTGGGTATGCAACAGGAGTTTGAAAAATTAAACCGCTTGATTAGCGCCTTGTTAACGACAAAAACATCAAAAATATTAAGTTCACCTCTGGCAAAAGCGAGGGCATTTGGAAAGCCCTATGATCCTGCAAGGATGGAATTATTTGAAACTTTATTCCGTGAATTACAGCAAATAGAATTCCCATATCGAGAGGAGAAAAATACTACTCCCACATCTTTTAGAAATTTTGCATTTTTCGAAAGCTATTTTTCAAATTACATTGAAGGAACAGTATTTGAGATTGATGAAGCAAAACAAATCATTCAAACCAACAAGCCAATTCCATCGAGAAACGATGATAGTCATGATGTATTAGGAACGTATCAGATAGTTTCTAATAAAAAGGAAATGGAACATACGCCTTCAACGCCTGAAGAGTTTTTGAAAATAATATCATTCCGACATTCAATATTATTGAGTGCGAGAACTGATAAAAATCCAGGACTTTTTAAAGACAAAAATAATTTTGCTGGAAGCACCGCTTTTGTAGATTTTAATTTAGTAAGTGGGACTTTAGTACAGAGCTTTGATTATTATAGTGCACTAGATCATCCATTTGCCAAAGCAGCCTACATCATGTTTGTAATGAGTGAAGTACACCCGTTCTTGGACGGAAATGGTCGAATAGCACGTGTGATGATGAATGCGGAGTTGGTAAAAGCAGGGCAGTCAAAAATAATTATCCCTACAGTATTTAGGGAGGATTATATGGGAGCATTGAAGAAATTTACGAAACAACGGAAATGCGATACTTATATCAAAATGTTAAAGCGGGCTCACGAGTTCAGTGCGAATGTATATTCAGAGAATATGAATGACATGCAAGTGTATTTAACTTCATGCAATGCATTTATCGAAGATTCAGATGTGATATTGAAAATAAAGACACGTTAATGCGAATTTAATGAGTGGGTTAAAAAATCATAAGTCATTATGATAAATTTCTTAGGTTCATTATCTTTGTGAAACCTAAAGAAACTCAAACTAGACAATCAAGCCCTCCTTTTGGCTGCTTGGTTTCTAAGGGGGTTTCCAAAGAGAAATAGAGAAGTAAAATACTTGATATACAAAGAGTTAGTGGTTATGGTTCATAATCCTCGCTGCCCAACCGCACTAATACCTTCGTCCAAACATTTTAGCTATTTAATATGACAGACATTTCAAAAAACCATTGGGACAACATTTATTCCACCAAACAACCAAACGAGGTTAGCTGGACACAGGAACTCCCTAAAACCTCGCTTGACTTTTTGCATAACGCCAACCTTGACAAGCAAGCCAACATCATTGACATTGGTGGTGGTGACAGCAAACTGGTAGACTACCTGCTTGAAGAAGGGTTTGAGAACATTACCGTTCTAGACATCAGCGAACAAGCACTAACAAGAGCCAAAAAAAGACTTGGCGGCAAAGCCGCCAATGTTACTTGGATTGTTAGCGACATCACAGAGTTTCAGCCAACAACTTCTTATGACTTTTGGCACGACAGGGCAGCATTCCATTTCCTGACCACCGAACCGCAAATTGTAAAATATCTATCTACTACAAGACAAGCCGTAAAAGAAAATGGTTTTGTAACTATTGGCACTTTCAGCACCGATGGACCTAAAAAGTGCAGCGGGCTTGACATCAAGCAATACACCGAAGACACCTTGACCGCAGAACTTAAAAATGGTTTTAAAAAAGTAAAGTGCATAATCGAAGATCACACTACACCTTTTGACACAAAACAGAATTTTTTGTTTTGCAATTTCAAACGAACAGAACATTTAAACAATCACCCATTGCCACTAAATTGATTTTCCCTATATTTACCCCATAATGAAATTATTCGCATTCATATTCAGTTTTTACTTGTTGGCTTTGGCAGTTATGCCATGTAGCGACAAGGAGGACTGTAAATATCCAGATACCGAACAATCTTCATTAGCCACAACAGACCATTCCGACCACGACAGCGACACCGAACATTGCTCACCCTTTTGTATGTGTGCTTGTTGCGGACAATCTTGCAGTTTTACACACTTTCAAGCCGACTTATCGCAAAATCTCCAGATAGTAGCACAAAAGGTTAGTGTTTATAAGGCATTCTTTTCTTCCGAAGTATCCTTTTCCATTTGGCAACCGCCAAAAATCTGTTAATAAATTTATGAAGTATTCCGATTGACATCGGAATAAAAAAAACTGTTTACGTTGCTACCGCACCGCAAACCCTCATTCATTTCATTAACTGATAAATTATGCTCAATAAAATAATATCGTTCTCAATAAAGAACAAACTCATAATCGGACTTTTCATTTTAGCCCTGATTGGTTACGGCAGTTACCAAATTACAAAACTGCCCATTGATGCCGTTCCCGATATCACAGACAATCAAGTGCAGGTAATTACTTCTGCACCTTCATTGGGTGCTCCCGATGTGGAACGCCTCATAACTTTTCCCATAGAACAAGCCAACAGCAATATCCCTGGGCTGAAAGAAATCCGAAGTTTTTCACGGTTCGGACTTTCATTAATCACCATCGTTTTTGATGATGATATAGATGTTTATTGGGCAAGGCAACAAGTAACCGAACGCTTAAAATTAGCACAAGAGCAAATCCCCAAAGGATTGGGTTCGCCAGAGTTAGCACCTGTTACAACTGGGTTAGGAGAAATTTATCAATATGTAATCAGAGCCAAACATGGTTACGAAACAAAATACGATGCAACAGAATTACGGACAATTCAAGATTGGATTGTTCGCAGACAGTTGTTAGGTGTAAAAGGGGTTGCGGATGTAAGCAGCTTTGGCGGAAAGTTGAAACAATACGAAATTGCCGTTGATGCCAATAAACTAAAATCATACAACATAACAATTAACGATGTGTTTACGGCTTTGGAAAACAACAATGAAAATACAGGTGGAGCATACATTGAAAAAAAATCAACCGTGCTTTATATCCGTGCCGAAGGATTGATAGGAAGCATTGACGATATAAAAAATATAGTAGTAAAAAGCACAGCCAATGGCACACCTCTTTTAATAAATGAAGTAGCCGAAGTAAGAATAGGCAGTGCCGTTCGCTATGGTGCTATGACCTACAACGATGAAGGCGAAGCAGCAGGAGCAGTTGTAATGATGCTGAAAGGCGGCAACAGCAGTGAAGTAATTGAAAATGTAAAAGAACGCATAACACAAATTGAAAAAACATTGCCCGAAGGTGTAGAAATAGAACCATTCCTTGACCGCACAAAAATGGTGAATAATGCCATAGGAACGGTTACAAAAAATCTATTGGAAGGTGCATTAATTGTAATCCTAATACTGGTTTTATTTCTTGGAAATTTAAGAGCTGGTGTAATAGTTGCCTCTGTAATTCCTTTGTCAATGCTGTTTGCCGTTATTATGATGAATATGTTTGGCGTTAGCGGAAACCTAATGAGTTTAGGGGCTTTAGATTTCGGTTTGATTGTGGATGGTGCAGTAATTATTGTAGAGGCGTGTATGTTTCAGTTGCTCATTTCCAAACAAAAGAAAGTTTCGCAACTGCAAATGGATGATATTGTTTACAACACTTCCACCCGTATGCGAAACGCTGCCGTGTTTGGCGAGTTGATAATTCTTGCGGTGTATTTGCCCATTTTTACATTAGAGGGTATTGAAGGAAAAATGTTTAAGCCAATGGCTCAAACCGTTGCCTTTGCATTATTGGGGGCTTTCATTCTTTCCCTCACTTATATCCCAATGATGAGTGCATTGTTTCTCAATAAAAACATTTCGCACAAAAAAAATATTTCAGATAAAATGATGGACATATTGGAACGAATACATCAAAAGTATTTGCTGAAAGTGTTGAACATTCCTAAAATAGTTATTGGTAGTGTGGTAGCACTTTTTGCGCTTTCAATTTTTGTTTTCTCATCACTTGGAGGAGAATTTATTCCCGAATTACCCGAAGGAGATTTTGCAGTAGAAACAAGAGTATTAACAGGAAGTAATATAAACACAACCGTTGATGCTTGCTTAAAAGCAGCTCATATTCTTAAAAACAGATTTCCCGAAGTTGAAAAAGTAATTGGTAAAGTTGGAAGCGGAGAAATTCCAACAGACCCAATGCCAATGGAAGCAGCCGACTTGATGATTATTTTGAAAGACAAAAGCGAATGGACATCAGCCGAAACGTGGGACGAACTTTCTGAAAAAATGAGTGTAGCATTACAAGATGTTCCAGGAGTTACTTATGGTTTTCAATTTCCTGTTGCGATGCGATTTAATGAGCTAATGACAGGTGCAAAGCAAGATGTAGTGTGTAAAATTTTTGGGGAAAATTTAGATACACTTTCTAAGTATGCAACCCTGTTGGGCGATGTTGCCAATAAAATTGATGGTGCAAAAGATATTTATGTAGAACCCATTGACGGACTTCCACAAGTAATTATTCAATACAAGCGAAACATTATTGCCCAATACGGTTTAAATATTTCCGAGATCAATAGAGTGGTGAATACGGCATTTGCAGGGCAAATAAGTGGTTTGGTATTTGAAGATGAAAAGCGTTTTGAATTAGTAGTTCGCCTTGCTGGAGAAAACCGTAAAGAGTTAGAAGATGTTCAAAACCTTTTAATCCCAACTTCACAGGGAACTCAAATTCCATTGTATCAGGTTGCCGATGTTTCCATTCAGGAAAGTGTAAACCAAATTCAGCGTGATGATGCAAAACGTAGAATTATTGTCGGCTTCAATGTAAAGGGTAGAGATGTTCAAAGCATTGTAACCGATTTGCAAAAGCAAATTGATAAACACATAAAACTTCCATCAGGCTACTACATTACTTATGGGGGTGCTTTTGAAAATTTGATTGCAGCACAAAAACGCTTGTCACTTGCAGTTCCAATTTCTTTATTGCTGATTTTCTTTTTACTCTATTTTGCTTTTAATTCGTTCAAACACGGATTGCTTATTTATTCAGCAATTCCCTTATCTGCCATTGGTGGAATATTCTTTTTAGCTCTACGAGGTATGCCTTTTAGCATTAGTGCAGGTATTGGTTTTATTGCGTTGTTTGGTGTAGCTGTGTTAAACGGAATTGTATTGATTTCAGAATACAACCGAATAAAAGCCGCAGGAGAAACAGACTTAAAACAAATTGTTTTGCAAGGCACAAAACACCGTTTGCGACCAGTACTAATGACAGCCTTTGTTGCTTCTCTTGGATTTTTGCCAATGGCATTAAGCAATGGTTCAGGTGCAGAAGTGCAACGACCTTTAGCAACCGTTGTAATCGGTGGACTATTGATTGCAACTTTCTTAACTCTGTTTGTTTTGCCAGTTCTCTATATCTTGTTTGAGAAAATTGGAAAGAATAAATCAGCGAAAAGCAAGGCGGTAATTACAGCTACAATTTTTTTGCTTTCGGTTTTTTCCTATCAAAATGCAAATGCCCAAACGCCAATCAATTTAAAAAGTGCCATTGATACAGCTTTAAAAAACAACTTACAAGTAAAAAATGAAAAACTAAATGCTGAATATCAAAATAAACTCAAAGCCGCAGCGGTTGATATTCCACAAACTAATTTGATTGGTGAATATGGGCAAATCAACTCATTCTATAAAGACACCAAGTTTGGAATTGTACAAAGTATAAGTTTCCCTACTGTGTATGCAAAACAAAAATCATTGCAAAATGAAAACTATATAAGCAGTGTGCTTAACATTGCCGTAAAAGAAGCCGAACTGAAAAAGCAAGTCAGCAAAGTTTTTTATTTGTTAGTTTTCTTGCAGCAAAAGCAAAAAATACTTTTACAAAATGATAGTGTATATGCTTCTTTTTTAGAAAAAGCAAACTTGCGTTTTGCCAAAGGCGAAAGCAACATCTTAGAAAAAACAACAGCCGAAACACAACGGGGACAAATAGCCATTCAGTTAAATCAACTTAAAAGCGACATTGAAATTTTACAGTTGCAATTTCAATTGTTATTGAACACAACAACCGCTTTCATTCCTTCAAATGAAAATACGAAACTTGTTTTTACTGCAATGCTTGACACAGCAACCGTTAGCAACCACCCCGAAATAAAAGTTTTGCAACAGCAAAAAACAATTTCTTTGGTGAATACCCAGTTGGAAAAATCAAAGTTGTTTCCCAATCTAAGTTTAGGTTATAGCAACCAAAGCATACAAGGCACAGGAGCCGACAATGTTCTTTATCCAAAATCATCACGATTTAGTGCTGTGCAATTTGGTGTAGGAGTTCCTTTGTTTTTTGGTTCACAAAAAGCAAAAATTAATTCGAGCAAAACACTTGAATTGATAAGTGAAAATAATTATCAGTTGGGTTTACAAACTCTCAAAACAGAGTATCAAGCAACGTTTAAACAATATCAAACACAACTGCAAACCGTAAAATATTTTGAGGACACCGCTTTGCAAAACGCAAACACCATTACCAAAACTGCTAATGACCAGTTTACAAATGGTGACATCAATTATTTGGAATGGACAATGCTAATCAACAACGCAGTTTCTATTCAATCCATCTATGCTGATGCAGTGAAAGAATTAAATCAAACAATCATTCAACTCAATTTCTTAACATCTAAATAAATTTCAATCATGACAAAATATATAATAATATCAATAGCGTTTTCAATCCTCACATCATGCGGAAACAAGCAAACAAAAACGGAGGCAAAGGAAGAAACACCAAGCGAAACCACCGTTGAACTCACCGATGCACAACTCAAAAATTCTGAAATCAAAATAGGGAAAATTGAGCAACGCAATATTTCTTCACTCTTAAAAGTGAACGGCAAAATTGAAGTTCCACCTCAAAATATGGTATCAGTTAGCGTTCCAATGGGAGGTTATTTAAAATCAACAAAGTTGCTTGCAGGTATGCACATAAGTAAAGGCGAAGTAATCGCCAGAATGGAAGACCAACAATACATACAGTTACAACAAGATTTTTTAACAGCAAAAGCACACTTCTCTTCTATTGAAGCGGAATACAACCGCCAAAAGGAATTGAACCAAAGCAAAGCCAGCAGCGACAAGGTTTTTCAAAACGCCCAAACCGAATATCTCTCACAAAAAATTCTTATCAAATCTTTGGCAGAGAAATTAAAATTGATTGGAGTTAATCCTGACAACTTAAACGAAAACACAATTTCCAAAAGTATCAATATCGTTTCACCCATTGACGGCTTTGTATCGCAAGTGAAAATGAATATCGGAAAATACGCAACGCCAACCGATGTATTATTTGAATTGGTAAACCCTTCCGACATTCATTTAACACTTACCATCTTTGAAAAAGATTTGTATAAAATTTCTATCGGACAAAAAATATTTGCTTACAACAACACCAATCCAAACAAAAAATATATCTGCGAAATTATTTTGATAGGCAAAGATGTAACACCCGAAAGAACAATTCAGGTTCAATGCCACTTTGAGAAATACGATAAATCGCTAATCCCAGGAATGTATATGAATGCAGAAGTTGAAGTTTCAACCAACAATGCTTTTGTAATTCATAACGATGGAATAGTTCGTTTTGAAGGTAAGCAATATGTCTTTTTACAAACCGAAAACAAAAAATTTGAAATGCAAGAAGTAATCACAGCCAACAACGAAAACGGTTTTACCCAAATAACCTTTGCCGATAGCACAGATATAAGAAACAAGACTTTTGTAATCCAAGGTGCTTACACCTTGCTTATGAAAATGAAAAATATGGAAGAGGAATAAAGTGCAAACTCAAAGAACACCACTACTAATGCCAACGCTTTTGCACTCACATTTGCTTTTTTGCCTCCCTTCGTTTGACGAGCTTATGTCATTTGCTGAGCAATTGGAGAATGAATTTAATGAGTGGGTTAAAAATTCATAAGTCACTATGATAAATTAATTAGGTTCATTATCTTTGTGAAACCTAAGGAAACTCAAACTAGACAATCAAGCCCTCCTTTTGGCTGCTTGGTTTCTAAGGGGGTTTCCAAAGAGAAATAGAGAAGTAAAATACTTGATATACAAAGAGTTAGTGGTTATGGTTCATAATCCTCTCTCTCCGCCCGATTCAATTTCACATTGTTTCAATACCCTCGAAACCGTTGTCCTGCAACGGTTTCTTTGTTTTATAGAACCACCTTGACTACCTTATGCAAAGACAGTTGGTCTGACGCAGTTCCGATCCAAACATCGTACAGTCCAGCCTCCAGCAGGGGCTTGCCAGCTTCATCGAAATACGACAAATCCTTGGCGCCCATCGTGAAAGTAACGGGTTGTTTTGCTGCTGAGAGATTGTTCGTTGTGAATTTGTTCGCGGCAACAGCCCACGCAATCTTCTGGAAGCCTTTCAACTCCTTTAACGGTCTGGTGAATGTTGCGCTGCGCTGATGCGTATAAAGCTGAATTATTTCCGAATGGGCCATCCCAGAAATATTTTCAGCGGAAATAACAAACTGCACCTGGGCATTCGCTTGGGTTGCATCTAAGGTTAATGTATCGTTGTTTTGACTGCCATCACCCCAGCCCAACCCCGTTGTTCCGTAGCTCAATCCATGTCCGAAAGCAAATAATGGAGAATTAGAGATGTCCAAATACTTCGAGGTATACTTTTGCTTTTCGTCGTACGGACGGCCCGTGTTTTTTGCATTATAATAGATAGGAACTTGTCCAACTGACCGCGGAAACGTCATCGTCAATTTTCCACTGGGCGATGTTTCACCAAACAGCACGTCGCGCACAGCCATGCCCGCTTGGGTACCGGGGAACCATGTCAACAAGATGGATGTAGCCAAACCCACTTCCTCACTCAAATCCAAGGGGCGACCGGTCATGACCAACAGCACGATGGGTTTGCCGGTGGCGGCCAGCGCGCGCAACAGGGCTTTCTGGTTTTCGGGCAGTTTGATGTTGCTTCTGCTGGCAGCTTCACCGCTCATGCCGAAGGTTTCACCGAGGTATACCACCGCCACATCGGATTTTTGTGCCAGCGCCACGGCTTCTTGAATTAAGGTTTCGGGCGATTTTTCTGATTTTTCAATCATTCCACCGTGTTCATTCAATCGAGCGATTAAAGCAGGTTCTTCGAGCATGTTGCATCCTATAGCATATTGATTATCGTTTTCGCCAGCCAAATTTCGGTTGTCGATGCTTATTTTGGGTAGATCATCGAGCTGACGTACATTGCTCTGTATGGGTTGACCGTCCCATTTTGCGCCCTTGTGTAAAGCTTCCCACAAACTGATGGCTTTTTGATGATCGCCCGCGCCGCTCCAGTTGCCGATGAGGTTGCGTTTGTCTTTGATGAAAGGGCCAATCCATGCGATTTTTGCGCCTTGGTTCAAGGGCAAAAGGTTTGCGTATGCTTTAGTTTCGAAAGCCGCGCCATCAGACGGTTTGGTGAGTGCTCCTTGGCCGTTCTGAAGCAACACAAATGACTCCACTGCCGCTTGATACGCGACATCACGGTGTGCGTTGGATAGGTGATATTGCGCTGGGCCTTTGTCGTTGAGATTGCGATATGGGTCTTGGAACAAACCCAAGCGATATTTCGTTTCCAAAATTCTTCGACAGGCCAAATCTACGGTGGATTCGCTCACCTGTCCGCTCTTCACTAATTCGGGCAGTTTGTTGAGGAACAATTCAGAGACCATGTCCATGTCGGATCCGGCGTACAGCGACCTAGCAGCCACCGTAACTTCATCGCCCATGCCGTGATTGATGAGTTCAGCGATGCCTGTATAATCCGTGCTCACCATTCCGTTAAAGCCCCATTCTTTGCGCAACACATCGGTCAAAAGCCAGCGATTGCAGGTGGCGGGGGTGCCGTTGATGTCGTTGAACGATGCCATCGCTGAGCCCACGCCGGCGTCTATGCAAGCCTTATACGGCGGAAAATAGTCGTTGTACATTTTGTAGGTGCTCATGTCCACAGTGTTGTAATCGCGACCCGCTTCGGCGGCGCCATACAATCCGAAATGTTTCACACAGGCCAAGATGTTATTGGGCTGATTGAGTTGGAATTGTTGTTGTCCTTGGTAGCCTTTTACCATGGCTGCACCCACGGCTGAACCCAAATAGGGGTCTTCACCGGCGCCTTCGCTCACCCGTCCCCAACGCGGATCACGGGCGATGTCTACCATCGGCGAAAAAGTCCAATTTAGTCCGTCTGCGGTGGCTTCCACAGCGGCTACTTTGGCGGTTTGTTCCACCAAATTCATGTTCCAGGTACAGCTCAATCCCAAGGGAATGGGGAATATGGTGCGATGTCCGTGTATCACATCAAACCCAAACAACAGCGGTATGCCTAGGCGGGTTTCTTTGATGGCTTTTTGCTGCAGTTTGCGCACGGCTACTGGTGTGAAGGTGTTGAATACACCACCAACCATGCCTTTTTGGATTTTGCCTTCCACGTCTTTCGACAGCACCGGTCCGGTTACATCAAAACCCACCGTGGGTAGGTTCAACTGCCCGATTTTTTCCTCCAAGGTCATTTTGGCCATGAGGTCCGATACGTACTTATGCATACCGATGGTATCTGGAAAGTTCAACCGATTGACGGTCTGAGACGAGGCTGTATTGGCGGTGCTGGCGGTTTTTGCAGGTTTGGTTTTGGTAGACTGCGCTACCGCGAAGGAGGCTGCGCTGAGGGCGATTAGGGATGTGATTATGCGTGACATGTACTGTGTAGCTGAGGGGTTAAGGTTTGATATGGGGCGATGTAAAATCTAGGGTTTTGAGTCCATGTTGGATCTCGGGAATGCTCATAAATAGGTTCCAAAGCAGGCCAGAGCGATAGTTTTCGATCATGACAACGATCGGACCTTGGTCGATGGCGAGGTAGCTGTTGGCGACCCAGTTTTCTTTGGCGCACAAGGCGTCGCGGAAGCCGTAGGGTCCCCAAATTGGATTTTCATTTGGCTGAGTATTAACGTATCGGTTGGCGCTGCCGCTGACATTGTTCAGGGAGGATACACGGGTTGTGTCACCAGGGGGGAAGAGCGATCGCATCGAATCCACATCAAAGAAATTTCGCAGGGCAGAGAGGCTTTGTTCAGGTAAATAGGGCATGGCGGACAGGGCTGCGGTGGGAGAAATAACCCCTAAATCTTCGGTTGGCGAATGCGCTGCATAGCCCAAATGGTTGTCCGAGGCGGTTAATCCCCAGCATCCAGGGCCGTATCCTTTGAATTTTAGAGTATTTTCTTGACAGTGTTTGTAATTGATGAGGGTATGGGCCACATTTTGCTCGAAATAATTGGCGTATCGGTCTTTGAGTCCGATGGGATTCAAACCCAAAAAGCTATAGTGTGAGAAGAAGAGCGGTCCACCGTAATCGAAGCCCAGCGGGAGGGTGACATCGAGGTAGGTTTTGCCATTTTTGAAGTGGTTGCCGGCGGTCCATCCTTTGTGATAGACTTTGGGGGAGATGGCGAAGCGGGGGTGGGATGCAGCCATGACGTAGGCGATGAGGCATTCATTCCAACCTTGAATTTTGTGCTTCATGCTCCAGCCGTTGTTGGGACTCCAATGCCAATAGAGGGTGTTTTGGTTTTGGGTATACCAGTTCCATTCGCAGTCACTCCAGAGCCACGTAATGCGATTGCGGAGTTCTGTTTCTTGGGCTGATGTTTGATTGAAATAAGCCCGTGCGCAGAGTAATCCTTGGAAGAGGTAGGCTGATTCTACTAAATCCCCGCCATCGTCTTTACGGGAAAAGGGAATAGTATTTCCGGTTTCGCCGTTGAGCCAGTGTGGGAAGATGCCGTGGTAGTGGTCGGCTTTAGCTAAGAATTTCAAGGATTTGAGTAGGTGGGCGACCACTTCTTCGCGCTTTAGCCATCCGCGTTCTACACCCACGATGAGCGCCATAAAGCCCATGCCGGATCCGCCGGTAGTGACTACTTCGTTGCCATAATCGTAGGCGACGTTGCTGCGTTCCCGGGCCAATCCAGAGGTGGGGTGGGCAAATTGCCAGAAGTATTGAATGGTTTGTTTTTGGACAGAATCCATGAGGATGCTATCTTGGATGGGGTTGGGCGGTGTGGTTGAAAACGCTTGAATTTGGCAACAGCTTCCGAACAGCAAAAGGGCTGAGGCGATGGCCCGGAATAATTTGGGTGTAGTCCGCGCCAACGGTTGTTTGGGGGAACCTGGGTGGTTTATTTGTTTATAACGAGTTTGGGCCATGGTGAAATTACAGGTAGGGGGCCGTGAATTGGAGTTTTTTGAGTCCGGCTTTCACTTCAGTGTCTGATGTAAATGTCTTCCAAAGCAGTTGAGAGCGGTGGTTTTCGATCATCACCACAATCGGACCTTGGTCGATGGCCAAGAAGGAGGTGGCGAACCAGCCCACATTGAGATTGAAGGCATCGGTGAAGCCTTGGGTTCTCCATATTTTATCGCCCAGTTTGTAATAGAAAAAGCGGGCGGCTTTCATGGATTCGGTGGGGGTATATGGCATGGAGCTGAGTGCCGCTGTGGGCGATATTACGCCGAGATCGTTGCTGGGAGAATGCGCGCTGTAACCCGAATTGTTGTCGGACGCGGTGAGTCCCCAACACTGATCAGAATAGCCATAATGCTGTCGCGGATTGGCTTTGCAGTAGGCGTGGTTGATTTTACTGTGGTTGGTGGTTTGGGTTTCGTAGTTGGCATAGGCGTCGCTGAGTCCACGAGGGTCTAATCCAAGGAAACTATAGTGTGAGAAGAATAGCGGTCCGCCGAGGTTTTCGCCCAGGGGCAATTGAAATCCATAGAAGCTGCTACCGTTTTTCATGCTACCGTTGTTGGCCCATCCTTTTTGATAGGTGGATAGGTTGATGGGGTGGGTGGGACTGCTTGCTGCGAGTACGTAAGTGATGAGGCATTCGTTCCATCCGCGGATGGTCATGTTCATTTTCCAACCGAGCGATGGGCTCCAGTGCCAGTAGAGCGAACCGCTATTGCTTTTGGTGTACCAATCCCATTCTACGTTTTCCCAAATGGCAGTGATATTGCTGCGAAGTTGGGTTTCATCGGTACTGGATTGATCGAAATAGGCCCTTGCGGTGAGTAGCCCTTGGATGAGGTAGGAGGTTTCTACGAGGTCGCCCCCGTTGTCATCGCTAGAGAAGGGGATGACTTTGCCGTTGTTTCCATCGAGCCAATGGGGGTAGGCGCCGTGGAAGGTTTGGGCGGTGTTTTGGAGGAAGTTGGTCGTTTTTTGGATGCGGGCGAGGCCTTGGGCGCGTGTGATGAATCCGCGGTTGATGCCGGCGATGATGGCCATAATGCCCATACCAGAGCCCCCAGAAGTAACGAGGTCGCCTGAGGTATTTCTTTCACGGGCGAGGCCGCTGTTGGGGTGGGCATAATTCCAGAAGTATTGGAAGGTATTGTATTGGATGCTATCGAGCAGGGCTTCGTCGGAGATGCGGGGAAATTTGTCGGTGGTATCCATCATTGTCCCCACAGAGATGCCCACATAGTAGGCAGGGTTTGTGCCCACTTTGGATTTGAGGGCTGTGTTGATGGCGACTACATATCCGGTGCCGGTTTTTAGGGTGGTTTTGGGGATGAGTTTTACCGCGCTATCGCCTTTGAAGAACTTGTAATTTAGGGCGATGGGGTCGTAGCCTTTTTCTTTCACAGCGATGTGCTCTTTGGCCGAGAGGGTATCGAGGGCGTTGGAGAAGTAGAGGGTAAAGGTTGAGTTGAGGGGGATGCCGTTGGATTTTCCGCTGGTGGGGGCATCGTTGATGTGAAACACGGTGAGCATGATGCCGTTGGGTTTGGCCGCTGGTGGTGGGGTTTCCTTCTCGCAGGAAGCCGTGAATATTGCCATAGATAATGCGAAAAGAAGGGGAGCGAAGCGACGGAAAAATACCATGATGTTTGAAGATTCTAAATTACGAAAACTCCCTTGTTTTATGGCATTCCGGGGCAAATTTTTTCCAAAAAAAAGCGGGCCCATTCAAGGAATGAATGGGCCCGCAAAGCAAAAGGGTTGAGGTATGATTATTTTCCGGCTTTTTCCAAGTCGTACAAGGCTTTTACATCGGCATCGGCCAATGCTTTGCTGTAGATACGGAATTCATCCAAGCCACCATCGTAGTTCTTCATCCAACTATCTGGAGCACCACCTGGCAAGTTTTGTTTGTAGCAGCCAAAAACGAATTTGGTGGCATTCTTGAACGCCAAGTTGCCCAATGGAGCGCCACCTTTGGTGGGGTCGTCTTGGTATTTGTCGGTTACGTTGGCAGGCAAATTGCGCTTGGCGCCATCCACGTAAACAGCCAACTTTGAGGTAGCTGCATCGTAAGAGCAAACCACATGGTGCCATTCATCGTTGCCAATTTTGATGCGGTTTTCACCACCCAATTCGGTCCATTGTTCCTTCCATGCAGTTGCGTTCCAACTATTCATAGTAAATTTGATGCGTATAGAATCACTGCCAGCGGCACCGTTCTCCTGTAAAATGAATAAGTTGCCGATCCAGTTAGAATCGTTCAACAATTGGAACCAAGATTCAGCACCATCGTTATGGGCAGAGGTTTTCACCCAAGAAGAGATGGTTACAGATTGCAAGCCACTGATGGCAGAGCTTACACCGGTATACAACACGTAGCCGTTGGTATTGCCTTTCCAGGCTTGGCCTTTGGCACCGGCGATGAAGCTAGTTCCAGATGATGTACCGCCAGTGATGTTGCCTTTGGTATCATCTACGTTGTTTTCGAATGAAAACTTGGCAACCAAGTTGGTAGAGGCCACTTCGTCAGAGGCTTTGTAGCCGCTGGCATTGTTGTCTTCGTCGTCGTTGTCTTCGTCGCAAGAGGTAAAGGTAAATGTGAGGGCAGAGGCTGCTAACAGCACTGCCAATGGGAATAATTTCATTTTTTTCATTTTGATACAATATTAGGGTTTGTTTTTTTAATATCCGGGGTTTTGCGTCATTTTACCACCACTGAGGTCGATTTGTCGCTGAGGAATGGGATACAAATCATGTACCCCGTCAATGTAGTTTTTACCATGGGTTCTCATCACAGAACCGGCTCTACCTTGTCGGCGCAGATCAAACACGCGATCGTGTTCCATGGCAAACTCTACAAATCGTTCTTTGTAGATGGCCTCGCGAACTTCGGCCTGCGAGGTGGCGGTGGTATTGGGAAGGCCTGCACGGGTGCGCACTAAATTGAGTGATTTAATGGCGTCGGCGGTTTTACCATTTTCGTTGGCGACTTCGGCGTGAATCAATAGCACATCGGCATAGCGTAAAACGCGTAAATTCTTGTTGGCGAGCCAATCGTTGTTTCCCCAACTTTCCATGGTTTGGGATACATAGCTTTTGTAGTTGTAGTATGCATTGGGTGCTGCATTGTTGCAAACATATCCATCCCAAAGCACATCGCCCCGAGAGAAGAAAGTAGACGTTTTCCTTACATCGCCCGTTTCAAATGCCGCAATGAGCGTGGCTGTTGGCGTATTGAATCCCCACCCTAAACCCCCTGTTCCACGGGGTGCTTGAACCACGAAGTAGCCTTCGATGGCCTTGGCGGGTGCTGTGCTTTTGCAATTAATTTCCCAGATGGATTCGCTGCAAAATTCACCCACTTCGCGGAAGAGTTTGCTGTAATCGGCATACAATGAGTAGGTATTTGAAGCGATGATTTCGGCGCAGAGTGATTCTGCCTTGCCATAGCGTTTGCGGTACAGCGACGATTTTGCCAACAGGGCTTTTGCCGCACCGGATGTAACTCGTCCGGTTTGAGCAGATAGCTGTGACGCAGGCAGTGTTGCCGCGGCAAATTCTAGGTCGGCATCAATGAAATCGTAAATTTGGTCCGCAGTAGCCCTATAATTGAGTGCTTCGATTTCTGCTGCGGTCTTTGGCACTTTGTGGATTAGTGGTACCCCGCCGAAACTTCTTACGAGGTTCCAGTAGAAATAGGCTCGCAAAAGGCGAGATTCACCAATGAGTTGATCTCTTTGGGCGGCACCAATGTCGATCGTTGGTAGTAAATCAATGGCTTTGTTTGCCCTGGCGATACCTTCGAAATTGGATTCCCACACTTCGCCAAAGCTGATGGCGGTGGGCGACCAACTGAGGTTGTCCATTTGGTCTTTGTCTGATCCAGTATCACCCGGATCGCTGCCTTTTTCCCCTTCATCTGAGGCGATGGATGTAATGCCTATCCACGAAAATCCGTGTTGCTGCCAATCGTACAGTTTGGAGTAGATGGCGGTAACCAATTCTTGTGCCGCGTTGGTATTGGAATTAAAGTAGTCGTCTGGGGTTTGTACCCTGGGGGTTTCATTGAGGAAGTCTTTCCTGCATCCCATCATGGTCATGCTGAGGGTGCAGATGGCCATTGCGCCCAAGGTGAAGGTTTTCGCCGTGTTGAAATGTTTTTTCATACTTTGTGATTGCTTGGGTTAGAATTGGATAGACAAACCGGTGAGGAAGGTGGATGATGTTGGATAAATATCGAGTTCGATACCTGCATCGGCGGGATTGCCGGGCAGTTCTGCGCTGAATCCGCTGAATTTTTTCCAAGTGAATGCGTTCTGTGCGGTGACAAAGAACCTATAGCCTTGTACTTTGGATTTTTTGGCGATTTTGGCAGGTAGGTTGTACCCTATAGTTAGGTTGTTGAGTCGCACGAAGCTTCCGCTTTCCACGAAATAATCTGTAGGTTTGGGCACGCCGTTGAAGGCGCGGGGTGCGGTGTTGGTTCCGTTAGTGGGGGTCCAACGGGCATCGGCCACGGCTTTTTCGATGTTGTAATTGCCTCCGTATCTCACGGTTTTCTTGCCATTGAAGACTTTGTTTCCAAAGTTCCCCAACAGGTCGATATTTAGATCCCAATTGGAATATTTGAAACTGCCGTTCATTCCCATGAAGCACTTGGGTTGGTAAGATCCTAAGTAAATCCTGTCTAAATCATTGATTTTGCCATCTTTGTTTTGGTCGATGACTTTGAAATCGCCGGGTTGAGTTCCCAAGAAATGCGGCACTGCGTCTACTTCTGCTTGGGTTTGGAAAACGCCTTGGGTTTCGTATACCCAGAAACTTCCGATGGCTTGTCCGGTGGCCACGCGTGTTGCAAATTCTCCGTTTCGCAAGCTGCCAAAATTTGTGGGCAAACCATTGCCGAGTCCCAATACTTCGTTGTGGTTGAAGGTGGCATTCACACCCAAGCTGTAATTGAATTTGCCTTTGCTGTTCTTGTTGTATCGAAGCGAAACTTCAAGACCTCGGTTCAGGATATCGGCGGCATTGGTGAGCATGGAGTTGTTGTTATCGCCCAATCCACCGGGCAGTGGGATGTTGAACAATGCGCCAATGGTTTTTTTGTTGTAAATATCAATTACGCCTGCAATGTGTCCGTTCATCGCCTCGAAATCAATACCCAAATCGATCTCTTCGGTGGTTTCCCATTTGAGGTTGGGGTCTTTGATTTCGGCGATAGTAGATCCAAAAACCACTTGATCGCCAAAAACTGCGCTGAGGCCTGTGCTCAACAACGTTACAAATTCGGAAGGATTGATGCGGTCATTGCCCACTCTGCCCCAACTGCCCCTTACTTTGAGAGAGGTGATGGTGCGAAAATTCTTCATAAAGTTCTCGTTGCTCACCATCCATCCCAAACCCACTGATGGGAAATTGCCCCAGCGATTTTGGATCGGGAATTTGGATGATCCGTCCCTTCTAAAAGAAGCATTAAGCATGTATTTGCTTTGGTAGTTGTAGCTCACACGTCCCAAGTATGATTCTCTTCGGCCGTAGTCGGCGATGGGTCTTTGGTAATTGATGATGCCTTGGATGGGGTCTCTTCCCGTATTTAGGTATCGGTATTGTTTGCCTGAGGGCACGCCGTCTAATCGGAAAGATTGCTCAAAACCGTCATATCGCTCTGCAGTGTGACCCGCCAAAATTTGCATACCGTCTCCTTTTTTGAGGGTGGGTGAATAAGTGAGGGTATTGTCCCAGATCCATCGGTATCGCTCCGTTTCGCTCTGTGTGAGAGTGGTGGTATCGTATTTTTGGGTGGGAGAAACGCGAAATCTCTGTTGGTAGTTGGCGCCCCTACTGTTGTCGTAATCAAGCCCGTAAGAACTTCTAAATTTCAGGTTTTTCTTTAGGTGGATGTCTGTGAAGAAGTTGCCCATGAAGCGATTGCCCCAAGTTTTATCATCGGTATATTCGAGTTTTGCCAGGGGGTTGCCCACATCGCTCAGCGTGGTAAAGCCGTAGGTACCATCTTCATTTTTAGCGTTATATATGGGTGCGGCATTATAGGCGTCTGTGAATAAGCTGAAAGGTTTATTGTTTGAGTTCCAGCGTGAGAGGGAGATGTTGTTTCCGAATTTCAACCGATCGGAGATTCTGTATTCGTTGTTGGAGCGGATTGATACACGTTCGTAGTTATTGTCTTTCAGGATTCCATTTTCATTGAAATAGTTCACCGAGAACAGGTATGAGGTAGATTCTGAGCCGCCGCTCATGCTCAGGTTGTGGTTGTTCATGTTGCCAGGGCGGGTGAGGGTTTCGAACCAATCGGTTTCGCCGTTGATATCAGATTTCAAAATGGCATTGGTGCCGGCGGCTTCGTTGGAGTAATTGGAGAAAGTTCCAGGGCGGGCCATGGCGATTTTGTTGGCCATCATTTTAACGCCTGCGTAACCGTCGTAGGAGAGTTTTGGTTTGCCAGATCCGCCGCGTTTGGTGGTGATGAGGATCACACCGTTAGCTGCACGCACACCGTAAATGGCCGTGGAGGAAGCGTCTTTGAGCACATCAATGGACAAGATGTCTGCCGTATTGATGTTTCGAATGTCGTCTGTGATTACTCCATCCACAACGTAAAGGGGCTCTGCGCCACCGATTACCGAGCCGGTTCCACGAATTCTCACGTTGGGTGAAGAACCGGGTGCGCCCGAGTTGGTGATTTGTACACCGGCCATTTTGGATTGAAGTGCTTGGGTGGCTGTTAGAACGGGTTGTGCAGCGAGTTCACTGCCTTTTATTGACGACATCGCACCGGTAAGGTCTTTCTTTTTTGCTGTGGCATAGCCTATGACCACCACTTCGTCCATCGGTTTTTCGATGGAATCTGATGAGTTAGTATTCACGCTGGGGTTGTTTTGGGATTGCGCTGCGAGGGTAAATGTTGCAAAGAATCCAAACAAAAGGGATGATTTTTTCATAAGGTTGTATTTGTTGCTGGACAAAGAGTTTTTGTGCTGCCCGCAACTTAGGTAATTGTATGTTAAACAACAACTATTTTAATAAGGATTCAAGGAACCCCATTAATACACCACCACCTTCATGGTGGCTTTGGCATCGCCCTGGGTGATATTCACCGTATATACTCCCTTAGCCCAGTCTGAGGTGCTGAAGTCGGCCTGGTTGCCCTGAATCGACACCCGCTTATCCACCACCTTGCCCAACATATCCATCACAACCACACTCGCATTGTTAAGGTTCTCACCCACCAAACTGAACTGCCCTCTCGTAGGATTCGGATAGATCTGGAACTGACTCGATTTGCCAAACTCTTTTACAGCCACACCACCAACAAGGGTCTGCAGTACCGCCGTATCTATACATTTATTGGCATTCGTGGCTATTACACTCACGCTCCCGAGACCGTCTCCCGCCCACTGAATGCCTACAGCATTTGTACCCTGGCCTGATACGATGCTGCCATTGCTTACCAACCATGAATAACTCTCACCTGACTTCTGAGTTACTGAATAATTATACGTTGTATTTGGTGCTATTGTTTTTGTAGGACCATACATTGTATCGATTTTAGGTAAGTCGTTCACCAGAATTTCAACAAGCAATGTATCCACGCAACCGATGGCGTTGATGCCGGTCAATTTGTAAATATTCTTACCGCTGCTTGAATAGATATCGAAAGGTACTCCATTTTTTATTCCCGCAGGATGGCGGCCGTCATCATACCAAAAATACGTTTTGGCGCCCATGCCTGTCAATGTAATCATAGCACCCTGGCACACCACACTATCAGTGGCCTTTATAGTAAGCGATCTAGCGGGGCCAAGAAGTTCCACTTTGATTGAATCTTTACAGCCAATGGCGTCTGTGCCCACCACTTTATAGTTACCCGCACTTAAATCTTTGGCAGTAGCAGTGGTTTGTTTCTTTATATCATTCCATTGATACTTATAAGGCCATGACCCACCAGAAATATCCGTTACAATACTGCCATCCGATCCCCCATAGCATTTTACAGTGTCTTTTCTTGAAACTGTGAGCAACATTTCACTGGGGCTTCCGATGTTCTGATTGAGCGTATCTGTACAGCCATAAAAATCCTTCACCACGAGCTTATAATTGCCTCGAGGGATGCCTTCAAGTTTGGTCGTGGTACTTTGTTTTGAATCGTTCCATTGATACGTATATGGCTTAAATCCATCATAGCTCGTTGTATAAATTCGACCATTTGAATCCCTGTAGCAATTCAGGTTAAACACGCTGTCCACACTGGTCCATAATGGGCCCGGATTTAAAAAATAGATTGTATCATAGGCATAGCATCCCAGCGAATCCTTCACCCGAACCCTATATTGATCTGTTGTCTTTAAATAAATCACGCTATCCTTTCTGATACTGTCTTTTTGACTATTTCCCCAACGCACTTCTCGCCATGGTTTGCCGATACTCAAGCGCAGACTATCTTTTATACAAGCAGTGAATAGTAAAGTATCCTTTTTGAAATTGAACTTTGTATTTGTAATCCTTAATGTAGTTGAGTCTTTACAAGTCATTAGGCCGTTGCTTACCGTGATTTTTACTTTTGAAACCCCCAGCGTATTTACAAGTGTGGTTTTACCCGTGTCATTGGTAGACCAGGTATATTTTAACGGATATTTGGCATTTGAGGCACTCGTGCCAGTTTCATTGGCCCGCATGACCACCGATTTACCACTACATTCAAGTGTGTCTTTGGGTGATATTTTACCATTGATGATTGAAACAAAAATGGTATCCAAGGCCTTATCTCCGGCGCTATTGGACCCCTCTAAAATATATGAACCGGTAGATATTACTGTAATCGTTGCAGTGGTTGCACCCGTGCTCCATTTGTACTTGCTAAAGTTTATTGACGACGATAATTTTTTATCGTTTACACCGCAGGATTTGATATCGCTACCCAAAAAATTCTTAGGAATGTAGGTAATCAAATCTAATACGCCACTTCCACCAACACCAAGCACTTTAACAGGGATCGATTTGTTGGTAGTAGTATTATCCCCCAATTGACCAACGCCGTTATCACCCCAAGCGTAAACCGTGCCATCGTCAGCCATAACGGCGATAGAAGTTTCTCCTGAAGAAACGGCAACAATGGGGTTATTCTTATTATCACTCAAATACCTTGTACCATTATAATCTCCTTTTAACACTTTCACTGGCGTTGATTGACTAGTTTTAGTACTATCGCCCAATTGACCATAGCCATTATATCCCCAAGTATATAATGTTCCGTTCACGGCCATGGCGCTACTGTGATATGTCCCTCCGGATACAGAAATAATGGGATTGTTGGTATTATCGCCCAAAGAGGTTGAGCCACTGTAGTCACCTTTTAATACTATCTCTGGAGTTGATTTATCGGTTGTCGTATTATCGCCTAATTGACCATAGGGATTCCAACCCCAAGTAAATACGGTACCATTTGCAGCCAAGGCCATACTGTGATATTTCCCTACCGAAACACCAATGATTGGATTATTGCTATTGTCGCCCAAATAGGAAGTACCGCTATACGCACCATTTAATACTTGAAGTGGAATTTTTCCATCATTGGTTGTGCCATCGCCTAAATTACCCCAACCGTTATAACCCCAAGTGTAGACAGATCCATCCGCAGCCAGGGCTATGTTGTGGTAAACATTTGCACAAACAGCGACGATGGGATTATTCTTATTATCACCCAAATAAGTAGTGCCATTATAAGCCCCCGAAAGCGGTTGAATTGGAGTTGATTTATCGATATAAGTATTATCGCCCAACTCATAGTAGCCATTATAGCCCCATGTGAATACTGTTCCATCGGCAGCTACGGCCATGTTATGGAATACACTTCCGAAAATAGTGATAATGGGATTGTTCTTATTATCGCCTAAATAAGTAGTACCGCTGTAAGCGCCTTTTAATACTTGCACTGGGGTCAATGTGGCAGTTTTGGTATTATCGCCCAGTTGACCGTAGGAGTTATCACCCCAAGTAAATACAGATCCATCCGCAGCCAAGGCCATATTTGAATTTGCGCCTGAAGAAACAGCAATGATTGGATTATTCTTGTTGTCACCCAAGTACTTTGTACCACTGTAAGCACCTTTCAATACTTGCACTGGAGTTTTTCTATTCGTTTTAGTACTATCGCCCAATTGACCGTAGGTGTTACTACCGCACGAATACACCAATCCATTATCGCCTACATAAAGAGATTGATTTCCATGGGACGCTTTTGAAAAATTACTACCTGTTACAAATACCCTATCTTTTCCATAGGTTGTGCCATCTTTATTAAATGCTTTTACCCGATAATGATATACACCGCCTGGTATAAGACCTGAAATGTTGATTGATTTAAATAGTGTAACGCTACCAGAAGAGGTACCAGTTATACTAACCGAATTACCATAAGATGTAGTTGTTCCAAACTCAAAACTAATGGTAGTACTCAAACTTTTGGGATTTACTCTGGCGTTCAGCTTCGCTTCAAAATATGTTACCCTTGTTGCTGAAACTGAAGAAGCCTCTGGCGCTGCGGCATTTAGTTGGGAAAATCCTATTAAGGATATGATGGTAATACACAAATGCGAATATTTATTTACTAAGAATTGAGAATTATTCATGAGATTAATTATTTTTATTCCAAATCAAACAATAAATAACCAAATAAAAAACTTTAATCCCAATTCATGCAATTAATCCCATAAATATATAAGATGCCCTTGAAAATCAACAATTTGTGAGTATGAGTAAACCACTTTTGTTAGCTAACTGTCAACCCCTTTTAAAAAATCAATAAAGGGTTACGGGTGTTGGTTGGAACAATCGGACAAATTGACCCTTCAAAATCAGACTGAAATTGATACCGAAAACAGGGGATAACCGAGGAGTTAAAATCGATTAAATTCAGTATTTTTGAAGGGTCAATTTGTGCTGGTTTAGGGTGGTCAGTTTTACCGGTATTTCCACGCAGAGGGCTCACATAACTAATTAAAACATGGTAAAGACTTTTTTGAAGGCACGGTGGGAAAACCTAATCATGGCAAACTACAACATTGATGCGGATATACTTATGCCTTTCCTGCCTCAGGGGGTGGAGTTAGATCTATACGATGGAAAAGCCTACGTGAGTCTTGTGGGATTTATTTTTAAGCGCTGCAGAATATTTAACATTCCCATTCCGCTTATGGGAACCTTTGAAGAGATAAATTTACGATTTTACGTTAGGCGAAAGGTTGGCGATACCTATCGAAGAGGCGTAGTTTTTATCAACGAAACGGTACCTTACAAACCCGTAGCTTGGTTGGCGAATCAATTATACAAAGAACATTACATCGCAATCCCCACGAAGCATCACATAGTTTTGGACAATTCAATTAAGTCCATCCAATACGAATGGAAAGTTGGGACAAGCTGGAATCATATAAAAGTGAATGCGACGATGGATTCGCGTGAAATGGATCGAGGCAGCCTTGAAGAATTCATTTTTGAACATTATTACGGCTATACCAAAATCTCAGAAAATGTCTCTCAGGAGTATAAAATTAATCACCCCAGATGGATGGTGAACGATGTAACTGAGAAATCTGTAGAATGCGATTTTTCCGGAATGTATGGAATTCCATTCAGTCATTTAAGCAATAAAAAACCAGACTCTATCATTATTGCAGAAGGTTCGGACATTAGTGTTGATTGGAAGCGACAGCCATTTTGATTTCAAACAGAACATTACACGACCCAATGATATCCAAGCCAAGTTGTAGTATTTGCCAAAGCGAAAATCATAGTTTCTACATTGAAACTGCAGCGATGATGCACGTTGAAAAATTAGAAATCTACACATTTAATCGTTGCCACCACTGCGAATCTGTATTTCTAACAAATCCAGTCTCCGAAAATCAATTAGACCCGTATTATACCGATGCCTATTTGCCATACAGGGGAGAAAAAGCTTGGGGTAAATATGCCAATTTTGTGGTTTGGGATGATCAAAAATTAAATAAACGCAGGGTTAAATTGGCGTTGGAACATCTGCATAAGCAAACCGAAATGAATGTGCTGGATATTGGCTGTGGAAAGCCTGATTTTTTGGCGCAATTGGCAAAAAGCGAAAATATTAGTACAATAGGTGTTGATTTTACCTCTGCACATTGGGAAGACCCTAAATACAAAAATCTCACTCTCCTTCGAGGTGATTGGCGTAACATTGAACTAAATACGCAGTTTGATCTCGTTACGGCCTGGCACTATTTTGAGCATGATTATGATATTCATCAAACCATTAAAAAATGTCGACAACTTTTGAAACCCAATGGAGTGCTTCTGATTGAGGTTCCGATGTACCAAGGGATAATCCAAAAATTACAAAGAAGATATTGGCAGGGTTGGCATTCGCCGCGACATATTAGTTTGTTTAGTTTCAAAAGTTGGAGGATGATTTTCCCGGAAAACGATTGGGAAATCGTGAAGCATAACAAATATGGCACCATGTCGGCCTTTACGCTCTGGTGGTTGGGTAATCAAGAAAAGAAAAATATTGATTGGAGTGGGTCGATGGAGAGCCACTTTTGGAATTTGGTCTTTTGGAAAGTACTACTCATGCCGTTATTTGCACTAGAGCGTGTGATTCCTTTGGGTATCCAAACTATTGCACTTAGGAAAAAATAGTAGCCATGACAGAACAAATTACAACCGTTACCATTTTTAAATTGAAGTCGATTTCGTCCAATTTTTGGGCTTTCAAGCAGGTCCCGCTCGCTATTTTTAGATTGAGACATGTTCCGGGCTTGACATTTTTTAAGTCGATGGGTTCTGGGGGAGGAAAGGGGTTTGATTTCATGCCCAGTTTTAGCACCTACGCTTGGTTGCTCGTTTGGGAGTCTCAAAAGCACGCCGATGACTTCTATGCATCGAATCCGTATTTTCTAAAATACCAGAAAAAGTGCCTATCGTTACAAACCTTATACTTAAAGAACATTGTCTCGCACGGCAAATGGTCGGGTATCAGCCCATTTCAACAGGGTGCGATTATGGACGATACAAGCAAGATCGTTGCTCTCACCCGGGCTCGAATCAAATGGAATAGATTGTGGCAATTTTGGACGAAAGTAGGGCGGACGGCCAACGAGTTGTATAAATTCGACGAGCTGGAATATGCCATTGGCATTGGTGAATTGCCTTTCATTCAGCAAGCGACAATAAGTGTTTGGAAGAATTTTGAAGCCATGAAACGCTACGCATATTTGGATGATACGCATAAAAACGTAATCAAACTGACCCAAAAATATAAATGGTACAGCGAAGAACTGTTTGCTCGGTTTGTCCTTGTTTCAACGGAAAATCAAACGTATAGCCACCTGCCTGCACAAAATAGCATTATTTAAGTATTGATAATTCAACAAAAATTCGTCTAAAATTCCGTCATGGACAACGTAATTTGAGCCATAAGTGTAACTTTGTGCAGTTAAGTACATCCATTGCAGATTCCATAAAAGGTAATTACTTAGAGGATCTAGTTATGGAGTTCAAATCTAAAAAACATGAAAAAAATCACACCCATCGAAATTTTAATCTTACTTTCTGTAGTAATATGTATTTTCTACAGTGAATATTTGTTCGTTTATCAAAACGATTATATGAAAGCTATATTTATAGGATTGTGGCCACCTACAATGTTGGGATTATTAAATTTTATTAATAGCAAAAAATAAATAGATATGGATATCATTGTCTTAACAATAATAATTTCATTGTTGTTCTTGGTTTTCGCCTTTGGTCCAATTTTTTTTCAAGAGTTTAATGTTGCGAAAAAAAAATCCCCTGAAATCAATTTTAATCAATTCATGAAGAAATATTTCCTGGAAGGGAAAGACGTTTCTAAGATGGAAGCAAAAGATGCAAAAGTTTTGTACCAAAAGATTTCATCAACTATCGCTGATATGGAGAGTAATGGTGTTTATTTTCCTGATGAGGTGAAGAAAGAGCTCGAAAAAATACAAAAAGAGGGTTAATAGCAATAATCAAACTTAAACTGACCCCTCACACAAGGTGAAATCAAATATGCTTAACTAATGTGTTAAACATCACTCAAATAAATGTTTTTTTGGGTTCAAATTTAAGCGAAGACACTACTTTACATCTAGCTTTATTGAATTAAAAAATCACATTTGGAAACACTTCGTTAACGCAGTACTTTTGAGCGATATACAATATTTATATATCAGAATGACTGTTAAGCTTTCCAAAATCGCTGTTGTAATACTTTTCGTATCATCGTTGATCCCTTTCCGGATTTTTGCCCAGCAACCGGGCGATACCATACGGGTGAAGACATTTCATTATGCCTCAAATACCCGGGACACGATGGCCTATTTTCCCAAGGGCAATCTCACGTTTGAAAAGATCATCCTACGATACAACATGCGTTGTAAAAATGGGTTGATGTCTGATGGGAGCAATCGAAACAAAGGCTGCGGCGAATGGGATTATTCTTGTAACACGTTTTTGGTGGATTCCAGTAAAATTGAAACCTTGGCCCAAACAGCGTCCAAATATGTGATATCGAACTTTGCGGGGACCACTTTCAATTATACCAACAAACCAATTTGCGATTACTACGATTATAACCTCAAAAAAGTAACGGTCAATTCTGTTTCAAACGAGACCAAATACTCCGTAGGCAAAGGGAATTTGAGTATTTATAAAGCCTTAAATACCGCCAAGCAATCGGGTAAAACACAGGTTTTATACCGAGCCGAAGAATTGTTAGCTGCTGGCTTTTCTGCCGGCGATATTCAAGGTTTTATTCTCAAAGCCCTCAGCGCAGGGGATGCCAATTTCCTTAAAATACAAATACAGCACACGGCACTAACCAAGTTGGATGCCAATGCTCCGGTGTTAACAGCCTTTACCGAGACCTATAGCAATTCTTTCAATTTTGTTACCGGTGAAAATAAAATCGTATTTCATACCCCGTTCACTTGGGATGGGAAAAGCAATGTGCTGATCGAATTTTCATTCACCAACTCAGTGGGTACTAATCCTGTTGTTTTGGAAGGATATGCCGATACTACCACTTGCTTACTGGCGGCCAATAACAATTACGCGGTTGATTTTTCTTCCAACGGCCATATCGTAATTGAAGCATCAAAATTATCATCTATCAAAAATGAAATTTCCATCGCATTCTGGTCGTTGGGTGATAACAAGGCTTTGCCAACCAATACCTCTGTGATTTACGGATGGGCGGCTGATCCAAATCAACGTCAGCTGAATATTCACTTCCCATGGTCCGATGCCAACGTATATTTTGATTGCGGATTTG
>ENA-UPTJ01000282-UPTJ01000282.1-marine-metagenome-genome-assembly--contig:-NODE-282-length-32973-cov-5.122425_pt1 | contig 32973 bp, 30 predicted proteins | sample MGYA00238168_ERZ767080 | MGnify/ENA primary metagenome ERZ767080 (study PRJEB28935, sample SAMN06266237) | marine metagenome | isolation source: Columbia River Estuary | place: USA:Columbia River Estuary... | reverse complement strand
GTAAACAGGTGCTTTTGGACGTTGTGAAGCGATTTTAAATGCTGTATATCCAGAGTGAGTCATAGTGATAATCGCTTTCGCGCCAACACGATCAGACAAACGAACACCAGAGATACAAATGTTATCTGTTACCAATCTTTCCGGACGGTGAATAGCATCAAATCTGTGGTTGTAGATACCTTCAAATTCTTCCATTTTGCGAACAATATTCGCCATCGTTTGAATTACTAAATCGGGATGTTTGCCAACAGATGTTTCACCACTCAACATCACTGCATCAGCGCCGTCCATCACCGCATTGGCAACGTCGTTCACCTCAGCACGAGAAGGAGTAATACCATCAATCATACTCTCCATCATTTGTGTTGCCACAATGATAGGTTTAGAATGTTGCTGACATTTTTTAATCATCATTTTTTGCAACAAAGGAACATCTTGGTAAGGAACTTCGATACCTAGGTCACCACGAGCTACCATGATAGCATCTGTAGCTTCAATAATTTCGTCGATACACTCAATAGCTTCAGGTTTTTCAATCTTAGCAATGATGCGCGCGGTACTTCCTCTTTTATCCATAATGGCACGCAAATCATGAATACATTTTGCTGTACGCACGAAAGAAAGCGCTATCCACTCTACTTTTTGGTCTAAAGCGAAATCTAAGTCTCTTAAGTCTTTTTCAGATAAAGATGGAAGAGAAACTTTAGTGTTAGGAAGGTTAACTCCTTTTTTCGATTTCAATACACCTGTGTGTTGCATTTCAACAAGCACCTCGTCTACTCTATTGGTAGAAATTACTTCGATTTGTAATTTACCATCATCAATCAATATTTTTTCTCCAGGATTAACGTCTCTCGGAAAAGCCTGGTAAGTCATGAAAACGCGTTCAGCATTACCAACACATTCTTTTGTAGTAATGGTAAAACGTTGGCCGGCTTTTATTTCAACACCGTCGTTTTCCATCATGCCTATGCGTAATTTCGGACCTTGTAAATCGGCCAAAACTGCTACGTTAGTGCCCAATTCTTTGGCCACTTCGCGAACAGCATCTAAATTTGCTTTGTGGAATTCATGATCGCCATGAGAAAAATTCAAGCGACAAACATCTACTCCGTTTTTAATCATTTTAGTGAGCATCTCCTTACCGTTGCAAGCAGGGCCCATCGTAGCGACAATCTTAGTTCTTTTTGGAATCATTTCAAGTTTTTTTGAAGGAATCAAATATAGTTTTTTTGTTTAAGCTTTGAATCCTATCAGGCAAAGTTTTTTGAACAGCAATTGGAGGTAAAAATTTATCGTAAAGTCTTTGTTAAATCAACAAGCTTGCTCCCGATTTTAATGTAGTAGGATCGATGCTAAAAGCGGTAAGTACATTGGGTACATTTTTGAGTCGCTCTACTTCTTGTTCGAGCTCTTCATCTTCAAGCGGACCGCGTATTTGCAAAAGATAATCAACAGTTTTCAATTCGGGAATAAGTATACCTGCATCACCTCTGTTCGCGATGAGCGAATAGTGAATATGATTCTCTTCATCTTCATATGAAAAAATAGAGAACAAACTTTTGGTTTTCAACTTATCAACAATCATCGACAGGTCGTCTTCTCTTTTAAGCTGATAATTTAAATGCTGATTTAAATTCCAAACAAAACGATAATCTTTGAGGTGACAAGAAATGCCAATCAACAAAAAGTCGAATTCGGGTTCGAAATCTAGAGTGAGTTTTGCCATGTGTCGAAGAATCCCGATAAAAATAGCTTTTTCGCAGCAGATTGTTCTGCTTCTTTTTTAGATTTTCCCATTGCTTCCTCCTTCATTTCGTCTTCAATGAAGAGTCCGATACGAAATGACTTATTATGCTCCTCCACTCCTTCATCCAAAACTTTAAAATGCACACGCACTTTATTTTTCTGCGACCACTCAATCAACTTGCTCTTAAAATTATGGTCGGTATCTTTTATCTCTTGCATGTTGTAAAATGGAATGAGCATCTTTTGATGCACAAATTTTCGTGCTGCATTCAATCCCTGATCGAGATAAATTGCTCCAATCAGAGCCTCCAAAGCATTACCACCTAAAGACAAAGGAAAATTCTCTTGATTGATTTTGGCTTTCACCAAATGTTTTAGCTCCAAAGAATCGGCAATGCCGTTGAGCGTTTTTCTGCTCACCATAGCCGATTTTATCTTCGTTAATGTTCCTTCATCTTCGTTGGGAAATTCTTCATACAAAAACTCAGCGATGACGATGCCCAAAACAGAATCGCCCAAATATTCTAAACGGTCGTTGTATTCGTGGGGCTTCGCCTGATTTCCCAAAATAGAACGATGGGTAAAAGCAGTTTTGTACAGGTCGATATTAGAAGGAAAAAACCCGGTCACTTTTCGTAACCGGGTAATGAATTGTTTGTCTTTAGAAAAATAATATCTGATGCGATTAAGCAGCATTATTACCCTTCGTAAGCTTTAAAGATGATGCTTGCGTTGTGTCCGCCAAACCCGAAAGTATTGGTTAAAGCATATTTTATTTTTCTCTCTTGAGCTTTATTGAAAGTGAAATTCAATTTATTATCCAGTTCAGGATCATCTGTAAAGTGATTGATGGTTGGTGGAATAATTCCGTGTTGAATAGCCAACACACAAGCCAAAGCCTCAATCGCACCAGCTGCACCCAAAAGGTGACCCGTCATTGATTTCGTTGAACTAATATTTAAATTGTAAGCATGTTCTCCAAACACTTTTTGAATTGCCTTTGTTTCAGCAACATCACCAAGTGGTGTAGAAGTACCGTGAACATTGATATATTCAATATCTGTTGGTTTAAGATTTCCATCTTCCAACGCCATTCTCATTACGTTCATCGCGCCCAATCCTTCAGGATGAGGAGCAGTAATGTGGTAAGCATCGGCAGATAAACCGCCACCTACAACTTCTGCATATATCTTAGCACCACGCGCTTTTGCATGCTCGTACTCTTCTAAAATCATAGAGCCAGCACCTTCACCTAAAACAAAACCTTCGCGATCTTTATCGAACGGACGAGAAGCAGTTTCAGGAGAATCATTGCGTGTTGACAAAGCTTGCAAAGCATTGAAACCGCCAACTCCAGCCGCATTAACCGCAGCTTCAGAACCACCAGAAACAATAATGTCGGCTTTACCTAAACGAATATAATTGAAGGCATCTATAATAGCATGCGTAGAAGAAGCACAGGCAGAAACAGTAGCGAAGTTCGGACCTCTCAAGCCAAACTTAATAGAGATATGCCCAGGGGCAATATCTGCGATCATTTTTGGAATAAAGAAAGGATTAAAACGTGGAGTGCCATCGCCTTTAGCGAAAGCTTCCACTTCTTGCTGAAATGTTTCTAAACCACCTATACCCGAACCCCAGATTACTCCAGCGCGGTCTAGATTGATTTTCTCTACATCAATACCCGAATGCAAGAAAGCTTCTGTGGCCGCTATTACCGCATATTGCGCATAACGGTCGATACGTCTTCCTTCCTTTCTATCAAAGTGGTCATCTGCGTTGTACCCTTTGATTTCACAGGCAAATTGCGTTTTAAACTTCGAGGCATCGAAACGGGTGATTGGCCCAGCGCCACTCACTCCGTTGATTAGTCCATTCCAAAAGGATGAAACATCGTTGCCAAGAGGTGTTAACGCGCCAAGGCCCGTAATAACAACCCTTTTCAGTTCCATTATAGTAAAATATTACTTCGCGTTTGTCTCGATATACTTAACTGCATCTCCTACAGTACCAATCTTTTCAGCTTGGTCGTCTGGAATAGCAATATTGAATTCTTTTTCGAATTCCATAATTAATTCTACGGTATCCAATGAATCAGCTCCTAAATCGTTGGTGAAGCTAGCTTCGTTAGTTACTTCGCTTTCGTCAACTCCTAATTTATCAACGATGATTGCTTTTACTCTAGATGAAATGTCAGACATTGTCTATTGGTTTTTTTGGTTAAACAAGATTACAAAGAAAACAATTTTTACGAAAAGGCACAATCCTTTGCATTTTTTCTTCATAATAATTGCACTTTTGTAGAAACACTAGGCATATGAACATAGCGGTATTTGCATCAGGTTCGGGCAGCAACGCACAAAAAATTTTCGATCATTTTAAAAATCACCCACGCATTAAAGTTAGTGTGGTGTTATGTAACAAGCCAAACGCTTTTGTGATTGAAAGAGCAAAACAAGAAAATATTCCGGTTTTAATGGTAGATAAAATCAGCTTCAAAGACGAAACGTACTTATTACCATCATTAAAAAATTTTCAGGTCGATTTTATCGTTTTAGCAGGTTTTCTATGGTTGATTCCCGATTTTCTCACCAAAGCCTTCTCCAATAAGATGGTAAATATTCATCCGGCCTTGCTGCCAAAATATGGCGGAAAAGGGATGCATGGTCATTTTGTTCACGAAGCTGTATTTGAAAACAAGGAAAAAGAATCGGGCATCACTATTCATTTTGTAAATGAAGTGTACGACTCAGGCGAAATTATTTTTCAAGCCAAATGCAATGTTGAAGGATTGAATCCGGAAGAAATAGCAGCAGCAGTTTTAAAACTAGAGCACGAACATTTTCCAAAGGTGATTGATAAACTATTGAGTTAATGGCAAACGTTACTATATATACAGATGGCGCCGCAAAAGGCAATCCGGGCAGAGGTGGTTACGGCGTGGTACTGATGAGCGGCCAGCATAAAAAAGAATTGTCGCAAGGCTTTGAGCACACCACCAACAATAGAATGGAATTGTTAAGCGTGATTGTTGGTTTAGAATCCTTAACCAAAGCCGATTGTCATGTTACTATCTACTCCGACTCTAAATACGTTGTAGATTCAGTAGAAAAAAAATGGGTGTTTGGTTGGCAGAAAAAAGGTTTTAAAGGCAAAAAGAACATTGATTTATGGAAGCGCTTCCTTTTGATATACCCTAAGCACAAAGTAAAATTCGTGTGGGTGAAGGGTCACGCTGGAAATGTAATGAATGAGCGCTGCGATGTTTTGGCAGTGGCTGCATCGGAGAGTAGGAATCTGCTTAAAGACGAAGGCTACGAAGCTTCTAAAGATTTGGAGGATTAAACTAGAAGTAAATGAAGATTCCATATAAAACGAAGGATGCAACAAAGCAAAAGTATCGTACCGATTTCATGAATTCCTTTTGGGTAAAACTCCAAAAGGCATAAATTAAAAGAATTGTAGCTGGGACGATTAAAATCACAGAGCCTAAAAGCTGTATTAAAATCCCCCAGCAGCTTCAATTTACCAATTGCTTAATTTCAAGTGCTCTTAGCTACTGAATATGACGGCCTTCAAAAAATAATCGAAAAATTCTGCAAATAACTACTCGAATCTAAAGATTACTAAAACTATCTATCATTCCATTTTGCAGGGTTGTCGGAAGTATTAAAAACGGCGATAATGAAAATTTGGTTTTTCTTCACAACAAAATGAATACCGTAGGGGAATTTTTTAAGAAAAGCTACACGTATCTTTTTATAACGTACTTGTATTTTTTCTGGATTATTGGCGATATAAATCTTGACGGCTTTAAGCTCTGCCAAAAATTGTTTTGCAAGAGTTTTATCAATAGTCACATAATATTGAACGGCTTTATCGATATCATCTTCTGTTTCCGACGAAGAGATGATATTATAAGCCATACTTTTTTTCAATGTTTTGTATTGTTTTATCAAAGTCGATAGCTTCTTCGGGGTGCTTTTCAAGCGTTTTTAGTCTTTTTTCAACCTCTTTGATTTGCCACTTTGGAACGCTTAATTCTTCGTTGCTAACGGCAACGTAATCAAGGGTTTTAATAAAACTTAAAAAGGTTTGAAACCTGCTGTCTTTTATGTCTAAGGTGATTTTCATTTGCAAAATGGTTAAGATTCAGAACTTGACAATACCGTTATATAATCAAAGATTATGAATAACAAATATACAGTAAGAACAAATGAAAAGAAAGAAGATATCTCTTAATTCACCTTAAACGCAGCACTAAACTCGAGCTTTACCTCATCTTTTGTAGCAACCATCATCATGGTTGGAGGCGCAATATTGTAATCGGTCATTTTAAAAGAAAAAGCACCACTAACACTCATCTCTTTGCCAACATATCTTTTCTTAGCTTGAAAAGAAATGGGCTTGGTTACATTGTGAAAAGTTAAATTCCCCTTAACGGTTAATACCGAATCTTTATTCGCAATAGAAGTACTTACAAATTTCACCATTGGATATTTTAAGGCTTCTGTTACTTCTAAAGTGTGGCTGTCGCGACTAGCATTATCTGAATTGAAACAAGAAACAGCACACACCATAGCAACAGCGTTGATACTTTTTAGACTGTCGTTGTAAACGATATTGCAGCTAATGCCTTTGCAGGTTCCCGACCAATCGTGTGCAGGATGCGACATGTAATAAGTAATGTATGATTTCGATTTATCTGCCACCAGTTTAGAAACTTTGCCTGCAGGATGAAAAGAAATTAAAAGAATTGCAGAAAGAACTGCCAACGAAATTTTTGAAAATGTCTTCATAAAATAAAATTTAAAATTTAATAGACACAAATGCTGCCGTAAATGTAAGGGCAGTAAATCCACCTGCTACTCCATGGGCCAATTTCCAATTTCCGCCCTGACTGGCGCTGTTGCTTAAGATATTGGTGCCAATCATTCCAGTGATGTGCATGATGGCAAAAAACTTATGCCAATCAATACTATCCCATTTTCCTCCGCTTCGAGAAATTAAGGGTGGTGGAGCTAAGAAAGCCAAAGCAGCACCAGCTATATAACCAGCGTTGGTGGCAGTTACAAATCCTTCATGAAGTCCTTTATCAATATAATGATTGTACAACAATAAACCAGTGGTAGCAGAACCCAACATGGCTGCTATAGTTCCATAACCTACCAGCTGATGCGTAACCAACATGGCACGACGCACCTTCATTTCTTTCTCTCTGTTTGCTAAAGTAAGAGGTACTAACCCGGTGGCTCTCAACAAACCTTTTTCACCGTAAATCCATCGCTGAGTAAAAATCATGCGTTCGGGCAAGAACGGCGGGGTTTCGTCGAGCATCATATCTCCCATCAATAAAGAAGTATCAGTTGCAATATTCACTGAATCAACCACAACACTATCGGCTGGAGATTGGGCATTAGAAAGTGCAAAAGATGCACTGAATAATAGGGATAGAAATAACTTACGCATAACTCAATTGTTTGTACAATGATAAGAAAAATAAAAAGACAAGCGTGTGATGTAAATCACATTAAAAAATGATGCAGAAATTACTGCGACTTTACTATCTGCACAACGTTTTTATAAAACTGTGAAAGCTCTTTATCTTTCTCTTTGGCAATGGCCAAATTTATTTTCTCTTCTATTTTTTTTCGTTCTTCTTTTAGCTTATCTAATTTTTCCTGCATTTGTTTTGCGTCGAATGAGGCTTTCTTGGTGTCTTTGTTGTCGTTGATATCGCGCTGTAAATCGGCCATTCTTGCATCGTAATAGCCGCGCAAGCCCACCATAGCCAAAACAGCTTCTTTTCTAACCTCTACATCATCATCGCTAGTAGCAATGTTGTACAAAGAATCTAAGCCTTTAAAGAAAATTTCTTTTTTCTGCTTCACCAAGTACATTCCAAAATGATCTACCAATTGAGCTTGTCGCGCACCTTCGTAATGTGCAATGGCATTGGTATAAAAAGAATATATTTCTTCTTTGTTTTTAAAGCCTTTATAAATGTCGCCCAAGGTAAGTGAGATCCACTCGGCATAAGGCTCATCTTTCTGTTTAATGATGTCGTAAGCCTCCTCTTTTTTATAGATAGAATATGCTCGAATGGTAGAAGCCACCACATAATTGCTCGAATCATTGAAGGTTTTCTTGAGCACAGGCTCTGCTTCTTCGAAAGAATAATTTTTTCTGATGAAACGAATGGCGGCAGCGCGCACTTGCGATTTAGGGTCTTTCACCGCCAATTTAAAAGTTTTGTCCATCACATCGGTAAGTAAAGTGTCGCTTAAAGTTGAATCGGCTGCCAAGGATTCTAAAGCCAACAATTTAACTCCCCAAAACTTATCGTTTAAAGCATTAACCAAGAAATCATCTTTTGTTCTTTTAGGGGTGGTGTCTGAAAGCAGGTGCTCGAAAGCCTCGTATCTATCCATTATATTTTTGCTTTTTTCGAACTGTGTAAGCCATTCCATGGTTGACTTTCTTTCCACTTTCTCACACAACAAAATTTTGTCAGCATCAATATTTACCCACTCTGGCTCTCCATTGGCCAGCAATCTAAAAGTATCACATTTGTTGGTCATCCAAACACGAGAGCGCTTTGGCTTTCCACCAGAATACACATCAATATCAATAGGAAAACGGTAAACGCTCGACTCCAACAATGGCTGAGTTTGCTCAATCACCACCGAAATCGAATCAGAAACTTTATCGTAACGATAAGCGATATCTAACATAGGATGTCCTTTGGTAAAGAACCATTGATTGAAAAACCAATTTAAATCTTCGCCTGTAATTTTCTCGAAAGACATGCGCAATTGCGCCATCTCAGTTGATTTAAATTTATTGCTTTCTAAATAGTCTTGCACTGCAGCAAAAAACGCTTCTTCACCAACATAATTGCGCAACATATGCAACACCAAAGAACCCTTTTGATAGCTGTGGCGGTCGAACATATCGTCGATAAAAGAATAGTTGTAGCGCACCAATCTCTCCTTCTTACTTTGTGCTTCATCTAAATAGGCTTGCAAATCCAATAATCGATGGTAATCTCCTTCGTCTTTTCCGTATTTGTGGTCTATCCACAAACACTCACCCATGGTGGCAAACGACTCATTTAAGGGCAAGTTGGCCCACGATTCACAGGTTACTAAATCGCCAAACCAATGGTGAAAAAGTTCGTGTGCAATAACATCTTCATGGTCTTCATCTAACAACTCTTTTTTAGAGCGCATAACATAAGGTGCATGAATTACAGCCGATGTATTCTCCATGGCACCCCAATTAAATTCACGCACTATCATTTGAGAAAATTTCTCCCAAGGATACGCCACACCTAATTTTTGCGAAAAGAAAGTAAGCATCTCGGGTGTATTGCCAAACACCGCTAATGCATCGGCAGAATCTTTATGCTCTACATAATATTCCAATAACACATTGTTCCATTTCGATTTAATCACCGCAAATTCGCCTACCGCCACCATTACCAAATAAGTAGAATGTGGCAAATCTTGTTTCCAATAATCGGTGCGGGTTCCATCGCTATTTTTGGTGGAACTTTTTAGCAAGCCATTGGATAAAGTTTGGTATTGAGCATCAACGGTAATATAAACTTCCTGAGTCATTTTTTCTGCCGTTGCCTCAATGGTAGGAAACCAACACGAAGAAGATTCTGATTCTCCTTGACTCCAAATTTGTTGAGGTTTGTGCGGATTATTGCCATCGGCATGCACAAAAAACAAGCCCTTTTCTTTCTCCTCGGCAATTAACTTTTTCTCTAACAGCTTCTCGGGCTGGGCGGTATAATCAATAAATATTTTATACGTTTCGGTTCTTTTGTATTCTCTATCTAGCTGAATAGCCAAGACTTTATCGTTGTATTTGTAATTGAGTTTCTTCTTATTTCCCAAAGAATCAACTAAAGAAACTTCTTTAAGAATCATTCCTTTGGCGTCTAGCTCCACCATTTTAGTAGCATAAAAATAAGGCTTCAAAGTAAGTGTAGCTTTGCCATACACTTCTTTGGTTTGCCAATTAAAACGAACATCTAAAACAGTGTGTAGCAAATCTTGTTTTAAGGTACGCGCAGGATGATAAACAGGTCTTTTCTCAGAAACAATAGGTGTTTGCGGAGGAACAACAGTGCTTTTCTTTTGTTGCAATAGCTGACAAGCCGAAGCGAACAGCACAAAAATAATAGGCAAAAAACGAAAACGTTTCATAGTAGTCATGCACACCAATTTTCACAAACATAAACAATAGCTTTTTCAAATAAAATAAATCATGTAGGTTTGTTACATGTTGCAAATCAAAGTAAACCATCAAGAAATCAAAGCCCTCTCAACTGCTTCTAAGTCTGAAGTAGAAATGCTTGAGCCTGGCAGATTTCTATTGCGCAAAGACGATAAGGTATTCGAAATATTTGTGTTGGCCGAAAGTGAAGATGGCAAGGAGATAGAAATACAAATCAACCAACACTGCTATAAAGTTAGCATTCAAAATGAGCTGGATCAGCTGTTGACTAGTTTGGGCTTTCAAAATATTGATTTTAAAAAGGTTAAAGAGTTGAAATCACCTATGCCGGGTAAAATTGTAGCAATTTTGGTAAATGAAGGAGATGAGGTAAAACCCCGCCAACCTTTGCTCATTTTAGAAGCCATGAAAATGGAAAACGCTTTGCAAGCCATTTCAGAGGGAAAAGTGGAAAAAATAATGGTTGAAAAAGGAACATCTGTAAATAAGAACGACATATTGATTAAGTTTGCATAAAATAAAAAGTACCATGTTTAAATATATTTTACCAATAATTGCCCTGTTTTTTGCTGCTTGTGGAGACAGCGATAACGAAGGCGGAAAGAACAATACGCAAGAGAATTTTGCCCAAAACAATTCGCAGTTTGGCCGAAAAAGGGCTTTAGTTTTAAGCAAATACGGAATTACTTTAACCGAACAAACAGATTTCCCAGTGTTTAAAGACGCAGAAATAACGATGATTAGTCCGAAAGACAAAGTAACCCCAGGTAAAACAAATTTCGAATTTTCAATAAGCAACTTCACCTTAGGCGAAAAAACATCGGAACAAGAAAAATTAGGATTTAAGGCAGAGCAAGACGGCCAATTCATCACTTTCATCAGCAGTGGTCATTTGCCCAAACGCTCTGTAGAACATACTATTGAAGAGATGATAAACCCTGGTGAAAACTATATTTTTGCAGTACTAACAAGATCTTACAACATGTCGGTTCACGATGCAGCCAAAGGTTTTGTTTTTTCAAAAATCACCATTGATGACAACAACAAATCTAAAATCACCAAACCAACAGGAAGCCACTTGGTGCCTTTGAGTCCGATGGGCGAATACCCCTACGAATTCACCAAAAAGATTTTACTTGATTTCTTCTTAATCGACACGAAATTAGGTGATGGTGGAAATTATGTTTTAGTCACCATAGACAACAGCGAATTCAAAATTACCAAATGGTCGTCTTTCGCTATAGAAGGCCTAAGCTTTGGCAGCCATAGTATTTCATTCAAATTGATGGATGCCAAAAATCAATTAATACCTGGTCCGTTCAACGACCTTGGTAAAATTGAATTTAGCTTAAAGGATAAAGAAATTACGTTTTAATACTATTGGTGAATCACCAAGATATCTTCTTTAATCTCGAATTTGTAATCTTTAGAGTAACCTGATAAGAAATCTTGTACTTCTTTAACTGTTGGGTAATCTCTTGTGCCATTGAATAAACGAGCGTCGTCCACCAAAATAACATGATTCTTTACTGCATGTTCAAGCACCGTTTTCAATTCTTTAATGATGGGCGTTTCTAAAACTCCTTTGGCTGTGATGTCGCCCGAATAGTGGCCATCTAACCAAAAAATGATGGGCTCATTGATGTCTTTTATCACCTGTGGCAACATGCTTCCGCTATCGCCAAAAACGATATTTACATTCTTATCGTTTTCAAATTTTTTGATGGCGTTTTTGTATAAAATTTCACTTAATTCAATAGAATACAATTTTTTAAACTGACCTTTCATTGAGTTAATCATGATACCCAAAAAAGTACCACTCTCCACAAAAACCTGAATGTTGTGTTTGTTGGCAAAATGTCGAATTACCTCTTGTTTTGCCGAGTGCGGAACAGGAACAGAATTGGGGTTAGAAGCCCTTTGTTTGATGAACTCGTTGTTCGACTGGTCATATATTTTTTGCAAAGCATCAATTCTCATTTTCTCGTAAACAGATGTTGGCAAAAATGTGCGCAAAAGAGTTTCCTTAATCTTCATATCTTAATTTTTCTAAAGCGACGAAGGTAGATAATTTTTGAGCGCTCTAAAAATGGAATTTTCTCTATCTTAGCTGCGCAGCAACAAAAATTCTGAAACAGCATGATTTATCAAGGTATTGCCATGTCGAATCGCTTTCCTTCTGGAAGAAAAAGCGTAACTATTGAAATTGGATTTAGTGATATTGTATTTTCATTCGACGAGGAGAAAATTCGATTTTCATTGCAGGGCACCGATATTAGTGTTGGCGGAGCATCAGATAGATTGATTTACTTCAACCATCCTTCTCATCCTGATATTTCCTTTTACACCACCGATAAAAAAATACTTAAAGACCCAAATTTACATTATCATGAACATGCACAAAGCGGCGTAAAAAAAGTAAAGAAAACTAGAGCAATCAACTGGACCATCTGGTTAAGCATTATTAGCTTTTTTGTAGCGATAATACTTTCTATTTTCATTTTCAGAACTTCCATCATGAAGAGCGTGGCCAACCAAGTGCCACCATCGTGGGAAAAAGAAATAGGCGACAAACTTTTTGAAGAAGTAAAAACTGATTATAAACTCATTAAAGATTCGGCATTGATTGAAGAACTTACGCAAACACTGCAGCCCTTAGTGAACGGCATTGGCGACACTTCCTTTCACTTTAAATTTTACATAGCCAACAATCCAACGATGAACGCCTTCGCAATGCCAGGTGGTAATGTGGTAATACATTCTGGTATCATTCAAAAAGCGGCCAACTGGGAAGAATTGATGGGCGTGCTGGCACATGAACTATCGCATGTTACGCAACGCCATCATGTTAGAGGCATCATATCGAACTTAGGAATTTATGTATTGCTTTCTTCCATGATAGGCGATGGAAGTGCTCTGTTAGGCACCTTAGCGCAAGCCAGTGGCTCGCTAACATCTTTAAAAACGAGCAGAGAATATGAAACCGAATCAGATGAAACTGGATGGCAATACTTACTAAATGCCAATATCAATCCTGAAGGAATGATTGGTATGTTTAAAAAATTACAAAAGGAATACCCCGAAGACAAAGACACAGAAGAACTAACTTCACTAATTAGCAGTCACCCAGCCATTGGCGAAAGAATTGAATTGTTATCCAAAAAGAAAAGTGAATTAAAAAACAAACAATTCATCACTTTTAAAAATTCTTTTGATACATTTAAAACGCGCTTAAAAACAGATTTAGATAAACAATAACAGATGGAAATTAATTTAACAGGAAGGCCTGCTTTTACCTACGTAAACGTAGATTTACAGCCAGGTGAAACCATTATTGCCGAAGCAGATGCAATGGCTAGTATGGCCGCCGAACTAACAATGGAAGCCAAAATGAATGGTGGCTTTTTTGGCGGATTGGTAAAAAAATATGTGGGAGGCGAAAGCTTCTTCGTTAATCATATTACCAACAACAGCAGCGCTGTAAAACGCATTACGCTAACACAACCTACACCAGGCGACATGAAGGTACTGGAGTTGAATGGCGACAGTTACTGCTTGCAAGGTGGTGCTTATGTAGCTTCTACGCCGGGCGTAAAATTAGGTGTTAAATGGGCTGGTATTGCTTCTTTCATTGGCGGCGAAGGCTTATTTAAACTTCAAGTTTCTGGCGCTGGAAAAGTACTTTTTGGTGCCTATGGTGCACTCATCGAAAAAGAAATTGATGGCGAATACATTGTAGATTCTAGTCACTTGGTAGGCTACACGCCCGACATGAAATTGAAAATGCAATTATCGGGTGGTATTTTATCTAGCTTTTTTGGTGGTGAAGGATTGGTTACCCGTGTAGAAGGAAAAGGAAAAATTATTATTCAATCGCGCAGCGTGAGCGGCTTAACCAAATGGTTGAACAAATTCTTTTAATTAAAATTTATGAATCCGTCGGTAGACGGACAGGCATTAAACATTGAACTAATTATATGAACGTAAAGATAGAAAAAGGTCCGGGCGCTGCCTCAGCAAAAGTAACACTACTTGCCGGCGAATCATTCACTGCAGAAGCAGGCGCAATGATTGCCATGAGCGACAATTTACAAATTGAAACAACTACACATAAAAAGAATTCTCGCGGTATCATGAAAGCCATCAAAAGAATGGTTTCGGGCGAAAGTTTTTTCTTAAATCATTTCACTGCAGGTTCTCAAGGCGGTGAAGTTTATTTAGGAACTTCTTTGCCAGGCGATATGTTTACTTACGAATTGAATGGCGATAAACTAATCGTTCAAGCTGGTTCTTACGTTGCATCAGATCACGATGTAAATGTAGAATTCAACTGGCAAGGTTTTAAATCTTTGTTCTCTGGCGAAAGTGCATTTTGGTTAAGTGCCACTGGAAAAGGAACAGTAATTTTAAATTCATTTGGTGCTATTTATCCTATTGAAGTTGATGGTGAATATATTGTAGATACCGGACACATAGTAGCTTTTCAAGAAAGTTTAAATTTTAGTATTTCTAAGGCTGGAACAAGTTGGATCAATTCTTATTTCGGCGGAGAAGGCCTTGTTTGTCGCTTCAAAGGAAAAGGAACAGTGTGGTGCCAATCGCACAACGACAACTCATTTGGATTCACTTTAACACCTGGATTAACCCCTAGATAAGATGGAAAATACATTCGAACACTATATGGAAGGACAACCCGATTACGCGTTGTTAACCGTTAAAATTCCTTCGGGAAAAACTTTAAAAGTTGAAGCATCGGCCATGGCTACCATGGATACCAATCTTAAAATGAAGACGAAGATAAAAGGCGGATTAGGCCGTTTGCTTACTGGCGAATCTATCTTCATCAACGATTTCACTGCAGAAAATGGTGATGCTGAAATTAAAATTGCCCCTTCTTCGCCTGGCGATTTAGTACACTACACTATGAATGGAAGCGAAACTTTTTACTTGCAAAGCTCTGCATTTGTGGCTTCTGCTCCATCGGTAACAGTTAATTCGAAATGGCAAGGATTTAAAGGATTTTTTAGTGGTGCTGGTTTGTTCTTGGCGCAGGTAAGCGGACAGGGCGATCTTTGGTTCAACTCATTTGGCGGAATTTTAGAAATCGATGTTAAAGATTCTTACGTGGTTGATACAGGAAATATAGTAGCGTTCACTGGTGGATTACAATATCAAGTAACGCGTTTTGGAGGCTACAAATCTTTGTTCTTCTCAGGCGAAGGATTGGTATGCAGATTTAGAGGTGAAGGAAAAGTATGGATTCAAACACGCAAAGCAGGTTCATTTGCTTCATGGGCTTATCCCTTCCGGCCGGAAGGAAAAAACAATTAATCACTAATTGATTCTATCTAAAAGAAATATCTTAATAAGCAGCTGTTTGGCGATAGCCCTGCTGCTTATTACTACTTTCTTGTATTTCCAAAACAGCGCAGAAAACCTAAACTCTTCACTACAAAATAACTTTGCTCAAGAACTTAGCGAACAACAAAAATTAGTACAACAAGAGGTACATCATTTAGTAGGACAAAACGAAGAAGAGCTATTAAGCGTAAATTTCTATCGCCTTTCCTCCCTGCATCAAGAAGAAGGAATAAGTCTTTTCATCTACAAAGATTCTTCACTTGTTTTTTGGAACAACAACGAAGAACCTACAGATAATTTATTGCAAACAAAAGACGGATTCTTCATTTCATCGGGGGGCTACTACGAAAAAATATCGCTGCAAAAAAACAACAAAATTTATATCGGCTTATTGTGCATCAAACACAAACATGAAATCGAAAATTCATATGTAAAAACAACTTTCCAAAAAAGATTTTCACTTCCCAAAACCGTTGATTTCATTATTGATAATAACCCAAGCGAAATTTCTTCCTTAGCAAAAAACTATTTACATCTCGATTTCTCTAACACAGAAAACTACCACAACACCGCACTATCGCTGCTAGAATTTTTAGCATTGATACTGGTGCTTTTTGTACTATTCAACGTCATTAAAAATAGTGCACTATTCCTTATCAGTTTAACATTACTAAGATATTTAATACTCGAATTTAAATTCCCCTTTCACGTCCACGAAGAAAAATTAATGGCGCCAGAGTTGTTTGCATACTCGGCATGGCTGCCCTCTTTAGGCGATTTATTACTACACAGTGTTTTTGTGTTGGTGCTGATCTTGTTCTTCACAAAGAAAGAAATTAAACTTAGTGCGGCGCCAAAACAGTTAACGTTCATTTTGCTTTTTGCACTGCTTTGCATTTCGGTACTGCTCTCTAAAACTATAGAATTAATGGTGTTTAACTCGAATGTGGAGTTAGATGTAAAGAAAATATTTGTGCTCGATTTCTACAGCTTTTTAAGTCTTTTCATCATCTTAATTTTGTTGTACACCTTTCTGTTACTCGCCTTTAAAACAGGCAAAACATTAAAAGAAAATAACATAGAAAAAAAGATCATTTTAACCAACGTCTTCTTGTGTTTCGGCATTGGATGTATTTTCTATATTTTGATAGACGAGTTAGAAAATATTTACTCTTTACTCCTCATTATCCCTATTGTATCAATTCTCTTTTACCGCACCTACAAAGGCTATTCAACTTTTGAACTAAGTTCTACGGTATTTCTTATTTTATTTATTTCGTTCTACGTATCTGCTGCGTTAGAGAAGAATTTAGAACGCAAAGAAAAAAATTACCGCAAGCAAAAAATATCATTGATGTCGACCAACCGCGACCCCATTGCCGAATATCTTTTTGAAAGTGTAGCGCCTAAAATTAAAGCCGACAGTATTCTATATTATATCGACGATTCTTTGCTCACCATTAAATATTTAAAAGAAAATTTCTCTGATAAATATTGGGACAAATACGATCTAAATTTCGCCAACAGCAGCACTATCGAAGAAATGGAATTGATAGCACCACAACTTTTCCACTCAGGTAATGGCTCTAAAAATAGTGCGTACATTGCCGAATTTTCTTTACCCGACAATCACAAATTTCATGTAGCACTAACCCCTCGAAACATGCCCGATGAACCTGGCTTTCCGGTGCTACTAGTAAATAAAGAAACAGAAAATAATACCCTAAATACGCAATATTCTTCGGCCAAATATTACGATGAAAAACTAGTGAACAACACAGGTGCCTACCACTACCCTTTAGCTCTTCATTCAATTAGTAAAAACAACAACGAAGAATTTCAATGGTTAGAAATAAACGGATACAGCCATCTACTTTACAAGAGCAATAAAAACGTAAGTATAATCAGCGTAGAATCATGGGGTGTTTGGAATTTATTTTCTGTGTACTCCTATCTTTTCATCGTCTTTTGTCTCATTGCGCTCATCGCATTCTCCATCTCTTATATCTTCTCTCACTCTGATGCACATCGTGTTTCGTTTAAAAATCGCTTGCAATTTAGCATGCTTATCTTACTCCTTTTCTCTGCTGTGATGACGGGAGCTGGATCTGTATATTACATCAGCAAACAGTACAACAAAAAGAATGAAGAAGCCATTACCGAGAAAATTAAGTCGGTGAAAATGGATGCAGAACGCCGACTCAAAAGAAGAGATGGTTTCAACAATATCGCATTGATTAAAGAAACACTCGACAGGTACTCCAAAATATTTTTTAGCGATATCAACCTTTTCGATTCTTCAGGCAAAATCATTGCTTCTTCGCGCAACGATATATTTAGCAAAGGCTTGCTCTCACAGCAAATGCACCCTCAAGCATTCTATCAAATGCATTACTTGCACAAAACACATTATACCCAAACCGAAGAAATCGAATCGATGAAGTATTTATCTGCGTATACTCCCTTTTTCGATGATAGCGGGCAAGTAATTGGCTACCTTAATTTACCGTACTTCTCGCGACAAAATGAATTGAGTAATGAGATTTCGAACTTCTTAGTAGCCTTGGTAAATATTTACGGATTACTAGTGGTATTCTCTCTTTTAGCTGCATTAGTAGTATCCAATTACATTACTAAACCACTAAGTATCATTCAAGAAAAATTGAAAAATATTTCCTTAGGCAAACGCAACGAAATGATTCAATGGAATGGAAAAGATGAAATTGGAAGTTTGGTTTCCGAATACAATAGAAAAGTTTTAGAACTAAGCGAAAGCGCAGACAAACTAGCGAAATCGGAACGTGAAGGTGCTTGGCGTGAAATGGCAAAGCAAGTGGCGCACGAAATTAAAAATCCGCTCACGCCAATGAAACTCAACGTTCAATATTTAAAACGTTTGTACAAAGATATTCCTCAAGAAGAATTTGAAGAAAGACTCAGTAAAATATCAAGCAGTTTAATTGAGCAAATCGATACGCTTTCAAACATTGCAACTGAATTCTCAAACTTTGCGCGCATGCCCGACCCCATTTTGGAAGAAGTAGATATGTTGAGTGTAATTGAAAATTGTGAGCAGCTTTACTCAGATAAAGAGGACGTGAAAATTAACATTGAAAATGTTGCTCAAAATACAAAAGTAAAAGCTGATAAAGATCAGATGTTACGTGTATTCAACAACTTGGTGAAAAATGCCATTCAAGCTATACCTGAAGACAGAAAAGGGAAAATTGAAATACAGCTCAAAAATTTGAACGATAAAATTATCATTGAAATTCGCGACAATGGTAAAGGAATTTCAGAATACGATAAAGAGAAAATTTTTATTCCTAATTTCACCACAAAGAATTCGGGCATGGGGCTCGGACTCGCCATGGTGAAAAAAATGATTGAAGGTATCGATGGTAAAATTTGGTTTGAAAGCACCGAAAATATTGGCACTACCTTCTTTGTACAATTACCAACTTTGAACATTAAAAATTGAACTAAATATGAAATACACTATCGGAATCGACATTGGAGGAACCAACACAGAAATAGGATTGGTTGATGAAAACGGACATGTTGTAGCTTACAAAAACTTATCTACAAGGGCTTATCCAGTTTTCGACATGTTTGTAGACACCTTGTCAGACGAAATTAAAACCATCATCAACGCCAATAAAGACAAAGAATGTTTAGGTATTGGCATAGGTGCGCCAAATGCCAACTACTATAATGGTATGATTCAAGAAGCCGTAAATCTTTTGTGGAGAGGTGATTTACCGTTGAAAAAAGAAGTAGAAAAAAGAACAGGTTTATCTACCTATGTTACCAATGATGCCAATGCCGCAGCTATTGGTGAAAAATTATTTGGCGCCGCTCAAGGCATGCGCGATTTTGCAGTAATTACATTGGGTACCGGCGTAGGTTCGGGCATTGTGGTGAACGATGAAATGGTTTACGGTCATGATGGATTTGCGGGAGAATTAGGTCACATCATCATCGAAGAAAATGGTAGATTGTGCAACTGCGGAAGATATGGTTGTTTAGAAACTTATGCTTCTGTTACAGGTTTGGTGAATACGGCCCGACAAATGGCAGAGAACTACACTGGTAATTCAACTTTAAAAGCTGTTGGTAAAGAAAATATCACAGGAAAAATGATAGGTGACGCAGCTAGAGATGGTGATGAATTGGCCATTGAAATTTTTGATTACACTGCCAGAAAATTAGGAATCGGCTTAGCTAACTTGGTAGCGATAACTCGTCCGGAAGCCATTATTCTTTACGGCGGAATGGTGAAAGCAAATGAAGTTCTATTGGTTCCAACAGAAAAATACATGAACGAATTCATGCTGCACATGTGGAAAGGAAAAGTGAAGTTGTTGAAATCAACTTTGCCTGGTCCGAATGCTGCAATTGTTGGCGCTGCTGCATTAGCTGCTGAAGAAGTTAGTAAAGGAAGAAAATAAAATTAGGGCAATAGTTCCTTCGGCGTACCTCAGGATGACAACCACTGCTCAAGTAACACTTACCCAGTTTGTCATCCTGAGGTACGCCGAAGGAACTATTGCCCTTAACATCAAATCACTATTATGAGCTACAACAATATCTTATCACAAATTGCGGATGGCGTCGCAACCATCACCATCAACCGCCCGCAACAACTCAATGCGCTCAACAAAGAAACCATCGAAGAACTATCCGCTGCATTAAACGAATTAGAAAAAGATATTGCCGTGCGCGTTGTAATCATCACAGGTGCTGGTGAAAAGGCTTTTGTTGCTGGTGCCGACATTAAAGAATTTGCACAATTTTCTGCTGAACAAGGAAAGGAATTAAGTGCAAAAGGTCACGAATTGTTGTTCGATAAAGTTGCCAATTTCACCAAACCAGTAATAGCCGCCATCAATGGTTTCGCGTTAGGCGGCGGATTGGAATTGGCGATGGCTTGTCACCTTAGAATTGCTTCTGAAAATGCTCGTATGGGCTTACCCGAAGTTGGCTTAGGTGTTATTCCTGGCTATGGCGGAACGCAACGTTTACCTCAACTTATTGGTAAATCAAAAGCCATGGAAATGATTCTCACAGCCGAAATGATTGATGCTACAATTGCCTTGCATTATGGTTTGGTAAATCATGTTGTTCCTTCAGCAGAATTACTAGCTAAAGCTTCAGAAATTGGAAAAAAAATTAGGAAGAATTCTCCCATGGCACTCACCTCAGCTATTAAAGCTGTAAACGCTAATTATACTGATGGTATGAACGGTTTAGAAGAAGAAATAAAACTCTTTGGCCAATGCTTCGGCACCAAAGATTTTACCGAAGGAACAACTGCGTTTTTAGAAAAAAGAAAAGCGAATTTTTAAGAAATATAAACAATCAATACTTAATAGTTCCTGCCATTTTTAAGCACACAAATACGAGATTAGGTCTATCTTCGAAACCTAATGAGTGCGATAAAAAAATTACTCGGACAAACTGCCGTTTACGGCTTAAGCAGCATATTGGGCAGAATGGCCAATTACTTGTTGCTTACACCGTTGTTTGCACGTGTTTTTTCTGTTGAACAATTTGGGGTAATCACCAACACCTATTCGTGGGTAGCCATGATGATTATCTTCTTCACTTACGGTTTAGAAACTGGCTTTTTTCGCTATGCCACCTCTCACGAAGACCGCAAAGACGATGTTTATTCTACCGCCTTTATTTCTGTGCTCTGTTCATCCGTTTTGCTAGTTGGCGCCATCATCTATTTCTCTCAAGATATTGCCAATGCCATGAAATACCCCGATCATCGAGAATTCATCATGTATTTGGGAATAATTGTAGGTATCGATGCACTAACTGCTATCCCTTTTGCAGGTTTACGAATGAAAGAAAAGGCCAAAAAGTTTGCCTTCATTCGCTTGTTTTCACTAGGCGTAAATATCTTTCTCAACTTCTTTTTTTATGTTATTTGTCCGTACCTAACCCACGAGTACAACTACGATTGGCTCAACAACATTATTTACGCTGTGTACACTCCTCACGTTGGTGTTCGCTATGTTTTTATTTCCAATCTAATAGCCAGTATAGTAACGCTTGTTTTATTGCTTCCCGAAATTGTAAATCATCGCTGGAAATTCGATGTCCCTCTTTGGAAAAAATTAATTCCCTACTCGGCACCAATGCTCTTCGTTGGTTTGGCTGGTGCGGTAAATCAACATTTCGATAAACTAGTAACCAACTACCTTTTACCCGAAAAATTAGCTTTACATGAAATTGGAATCTACGGCGCCATCTTCAAATTATCCATCATGATTACCTTGTTTATTCAAGCCTATCAATATGCTGCAGAACCCTTCTTTTTCAAAAAAAGCAAAGATGTTGATGCCAAAAAGACCTTCGCCGATGTAGCGAAATATTTCACACTAATTACCTGCATTGGTTTCTTGGGCATCATGCTAGGCGCAGAACTTTTATTAACTACATTACTAGGCAAAGAAGAGTTCAAAGAAGGACTATTCGTATTACCCCTCATCATGATGGGCTCTATATTCTACGGCATCTACTACAGCTTAAGCAACTGGTACAAATTGAGCAATAAAACATACTTTGGAGGTTTAATCTCCTCCTTCGGAAGTGTAATTACTTTGGTAGGAAATTTCTTGCTAATTCCCTTTTTTGAAAAGCTAATGCCGGGCAAAGGGTATTTAGGTTGCGCCATCACCAACTTTACTTGTTACTTAGCGATGGTGATTATTTCGTATTATCTCGGACAAAAATATTATCCCATCAATTACCCGGTAAAACGCATTTTATTCTATTTGGCTTTGGCAATGGCTCTTGTAGCAGTAGATATGTTCATCACCTCACACCTAAGTACAGCTATAAGATATTCCATTTCAAGTGTACTCTTTTTGGGCTATATAGCAATGGCTTACATTTTAGAAAAACCGAAAAAAATCATACCTTAGAACACCAATATTTGCGCCCATGACGAAAGTGAAAGTGATTAATAAATCGAAACACAGTTTACCCAAATACGAAACGCTTTGTTCGGCGGGTATGGATCTTCGCGCAAACTTGGAAAAAGCTGTTGTTTTAAAACCTTTGGAAAGAGCATTAATTCCAACAGGGTTGTTCATCCAACTGCCACAAAATTGTGAAGCGCAAATTCGGCCGCGCAGCGGCTTAGCGTTTAAAAAAGGAGTTACTGTTTTAAATTCTCCTGGCACCATCGATGCCGATTACCGCGGTGAAATAGGCGTATTGTTGGTTAATCTATCTTCACAAGATTTCTTAGTAGAAGATGGTGAACGTGTGGCGCAAATGGTGGTAGCAGAATTTAAACAAATAACGTGGAATGAAAGTGAAGAGTTAGAAAACACCGATAGAGGCGCTGGTGGTTTCGGAAGTACAGGAGTTAAATAAATTATATAAAAATCAACCACATGAAAATTATCGTTCCAATGGCAGGTATGGGTAAAAGAATGAGACCTCATACACTTACCACTCCCAAACCTTTGATTCCTGTTGCAGGAAAATCAATCGTTAAAAGCTTAGTTGAAGACCTTGTAGGGGTTTGCAAAGAAAAAGTTGATGAAATAGGATTCGTCATTGGCGACTTCGGTAAAGAAGTTGAAAAAGAATTAATCGCCATTGCAGAGAGCTTAGGCGCAAAAGGTAAAATTTTCTATCAAACTGAGGCTTTAGGTACAGCTCACGCTATACTTTGCGCGCAAGAATTGTTGGTAGGTAAAACGATTGTTGCTTTTGCCGACACTTTGTTCAAAGCAAACTTCACTTTAGATGACGCTGCAGATGGCATTATTTGGGTGCACAAAGTTGAAGATCCACGCGCATACGGTGTAGTTAAAATTGATGCTAATAACCATATCACCGACTTCGTTGAAAAACCAGATACTTTTGTGAGCGACCTTGCTATCATTGGTATTTACTACGTGAAAGATGGTGAAATGCTAAGAAAAGAAATGCAATACTTAATCGACAACGACATAAAAGACAAAGGAGAATTTCAATTGACCAACGCTTTGGAAATTATGAAGCAAAAAGGCGTTAAATTCACTCCTGGCGCTGTTGATGAGTGGTTAGACTGCGGTAACAAAAATGCTACGGTGAATGCTAACCAAAGAGTATTGGAATTCAAAAAAGGCGATGCGTCATTAAAAGGTTCATTCAAAATTGTAAACTCTGTTGTTATTGAGCCCTGCTTCATCGGCAACGGTGTAGAGCTGGTAAATTCAGTGGTGGGTCCGCATGCCTCTATAGGAGACAATACCAAAATCACTTCTAGCGTTATCAGCAACAGCATCGTGCAAAAAAATACCAAAATTTCTAATTCAAACATTAAAAATTCTATGGTAGGCAACTTCGCTGATATTGCAGGCACTGCGCGTGAATTGAGCGTGGGTGACTATAACACAGAAAACTAACATCAATGCAATGGCGTTTAGCGATAGCTTTACTACTGCTTGTTTTTGCTTCTTGTAAAAACAAGCAGTTGCTTAGCGCCAGCGACCAAAAAAAGTTGAGTCAGGAACAAGATTTCAAATTCAACTATCACTTCGTAGAAGCCAAAAGGTGTCAGATTTTGCACCAAAACGACAAAGCCAAAGCCAATTTCGAAAGCGCTTTAAAAATCGATAATTCCTGTGCCACCTGTTACTATGAAATGGCCATCTTAGCCGATGAAGCCAACAACATTTCTGATGCACTTCGTTTGCTGAAAAAAGCGCTCAAATACGATGAAGAAAACAAATGGTATTTACATTTCTATGCCGAACTAACACGCGAGCAAAAAATGTACAACGAAAGCATTTGGGCTTACGAAAAAATGATAAAGGTAGAACCTACCGAACTTCAACACTACTATGATTTAGCGCAAACGCTGATAGAAAATAGAAACTACGAAAAGGCCATAGAGGTGTATAACGCAGCCGAACAAAAATCGGGTATGAAAGCAGAAACCTCTATTCAAAAACATTCACTATATGCCCGCTTAAACAAGCAAACAGAAGCTATTGCTGAATTACAAAAACTCATCGCCCACTTTCCAAAAGAAACAAAATATTTAATTCTACTGGCCGACTATTACCACTATCTAAAACGCGATGAAGAAGCCCTAAGAATATATGAAGATGCTGTTAACGTAAACAGTTGTTTAACTCAAGCGCGATTATCACTTTACGACTTTTACCGCAAGAACAATGATAGAACCAAGGCTTTCGACCAATTAGAAAAAGCTTTTGTTTGTAAAGAAATGAGCGTAGACAGCAAAGTAGAAATTCTTTTGAAATACTATAGCATTTCTAAAAACGACTCTTTGCTGAGCAGAGAAATTTATCACTTACTGGATGTGGTGAACGCAACCCATCCCAACGAGGCCGTTGCCATCACACTTTTAGGCGATTACTACTACCGCGACAGCGCTTTCGAAAAAGCACGCGCCGAATACCGAAAAGCCTTAGATTTACAAGGTGACAAGTATTTAATTTGGCGCCAAATTTTAGAGGTTGATGCACAAATGAAAGACTATCAAAACATGTTTGATGAGTCGAACAAAGCTCTTGAGTTGTTTCCTATTCAAGCAGAATTATACTGGTACAAAGGGGTGGCAGCCATGCAACTTAAAAAGAACGACGATGCCATTGAAGCGCTTGAAAGTGGGGTTGAATTGGTAGAAGGAAACAAAGTACTAAAAACCGAATTTTACTCGTATTTGGGCGATTTGTACAACACCAAAAAACTGTACTCAAAATCTGATGAAAATTATACTAAAGCGCTAGAGCTCGATCCTAAAAACTTCTTTGTACTCAACAACTACTCTTATTACTTATCCCTGCGCAAAGAACAGCTGGAAAAAGCGGCAGAGATGTCGAAATTATCTAACGAACTTTCTCCTGAAAATGCTTCGTTTGAAGATACCTATGGCTGGATATTATACGAACAAAAAAAATACAGCGAAGCCTTGGAATGGCTGCATAAAGCCGAACAACATGGTGGCGAAAACAATGGAACCATCTTAGAACACATTGGAGATGCTTACTTTCGTAACGGAAATATCGAAGAAGCAATGAAATATTGGAAAAAAGCAAAGGCATCGGGCAATGAAACAAGTGATACTTTAGATTTGAAAATTCAACGTAAAAAAATTATCGATTAATGAGACCACTACTATATATCCCAATTCTTTTGCTCTTCACGTCATTTGCCTGCACGGCATCGAAAAAGAAGGCGAAAACACAAGAGGCCTACTTAGAAAATAACGTATCTATTAAAGCCAAACATTTCAATCCGCAATTCAATTGGTTAAAAGGTAAAATGGATATATCGGGTAGCGACATTCCGGTAGAAGTTAGCGCAAATCTTCGCATGAAAAAAGACAGCATCATTTGGATTTCAGCATCTGTTGGCGGTTTCCCTGTGGCTAAATTGGTTTTCACAAAAGACACTGTTATTGTTCTAGACAATTATAAAAATCGCTACTTCGCAGGCAACTACAAAAAAATTAACGATTCGCTAAAAACAAACATTAGTTTCCCCCTGCTGCAAGCAGTTTTATTGGGTGAATTTTATCCACTATTCCACGATTCAACTTACACCTCATACCAAGAAAACTTAAGCGTTTTGTACTGCACGCCCAAAAGAGAACAAAGCGAATTGGCCATACAAAACAAAGGCTTTTCAGCGAGCGAAAAAACGTTTCATGCCATATGGCTAAACGATGATAGCACTCGAGTGCAAAGAGTTTACTATCAAGAACCTATTAAAAAAGTGATTTTAGATATTGTTTACCTCAGTAGGCACGTTGATGACAAAAAATTACCTAAAATAACTGAGGTGAAAATGAAAGGAAAAGACGAAAAAGAAAGCACCATTCGTATAGAACTAAATAAAATGGACATCCAAAAAGATGCTTTAGATACAGAAATAAAAATTCCTCAAGGATATGTTAAAATGCAATAAAATATTCTTCGTTGTTTTACTTTTCTCTTTTTCGCTAAGCTTTGCGCAAAAAGACAATCAGAGCGAACTTGCAAAAAAGAAAAGTAAAAAGGAAAAAGAAATGCAAGACTTAATTGCGTTAGAAAAAGAGACCAAACTCAAAAAAAAATCTACCGAATTAACGCTTTTCATCCTCAACAAAAAAATAAGTGTGCGCGAACAAATGATTAACGCATACAACCAAGAAATTAGAAAAGTGGCCCGCAACATTGAAGGGCAGCAAACAGTGGTTAGAAAACTTGAACGCGACCTAAGCAGCTTAAAAACTCAATATTCGCGAATGTTACGCTATGCCTACAAAACCAGAAAATCAACTGATAGATTGTTGTTTGTCCTCTCGGCAGGTAGTTTTAACAAAGCTTACAAAAGGTGGAAATACATTCGCGACCTCAATAAATTTCGTAAGAAACAAGCCGAATTAATTGAAGCCAAACGTGCTGAAATTAAAGGAGAAGTAGCGAAACTCGAAGACATCAAAAATGGAAAACAAACTTTATTGGCATCAGAAAACGAGGAGAAGCAAAAATTAACGGGAGAAAAATCTGAAAAAGAAGAAGTTTACCAAGATTTAAGAAAGCAACAAGAAGACATTAAAAAAGAATTGAAGAAAAAGAAAAAAGAAGCCGATGAGTTAGACGCTGCTATTAAAGAAATCATTAAAAAAAGCATGGAAGTGACCAAAGGTAGCAGCAAAACTCCAGGTGCCTACATCGCTACTCCCGAAGAAAAAGCATTGTCGGCAAACTTTGCTGGAAATCAAAAGAAACTACCTTGGCCTGCCGCCAGTGGTACCATATCGCAAACGTTTGGCGATCATAAACACCCTGTTTTAGAAACAGTAATGACACACAACAACGGTATCGATTTAGTGGTGCCCAAAGGAAGTATAGCAAGGGCGGTGTTTAAAGGCACTGTAAGCGCCGTACTTATTCTGCCTGGCGATAAATATGCTGTATTGATCAAACATGGAGAATACTACACTATGTACTCTAACCTCGATAACGTCTCGGTTAAGAAGGGCGAAGAGGTAGGCACCAAAGGGGAAATTGGCGTTGTTAAAACCAATAGCGAAGATGGCAAAACCGAACTGCATTTTGAGATTTACAAGAGCAGTGTGGTGATGAACCCCGAGAGCTGGTTGAGTCCGAGATAATTTTCTGTAAAACCTTCGTGATTTGTAGCTCAAAACGCATCGAAATAAAGCTCAAAATGCCTTGCTTTTGAGCCACAAATAAAGTATATTTGAGCCACAAATAATCAATATGCTTGCTTCAAAAAATAATATTCATCATTCTCTTTTAGATAACAAAAGAAGGTTTGTAAGTTGCAATTTAAAAAGCATGTAAATTGAACTTTCAATTTACATGCTTTTCACAAAATTCTGCGCAATCTGCAGTCGTATTTATTGCCCAACGGAAAAATCATTTCCTTTTATTGCCGAAATAAAAACAAACTTTTACCTGCCGCACGATTCGCTAGAATCCTAACTAAACAAAAACTAAACATGATTACTCCAGAGCACAAAATCTGGCTGAACGACATTAAAAGTAAAATTGGTTAAAATCAAGCCAAAGCATCATTATCGGTAAACTCCCTCAAAAACTTTCACACTCCCAATAATTTATTACCTTTACTGCCTAATAATTTGAATTATGGGAAAATTAGGAATTACTGAAATCGTTGTCATTTTATTGATAGTGCTTTTATTGTTTGGTGGTAAAAAAATACCTGAACTAATGAAAGGTTTAGGAAAAGGTATCAAAGAATTTAAAGATGCAAAAGACGGCAATAATGGTGATGCAACTACCGTTGAGCCTAAAAAAGATTAATTACAAGGCTGCTGAAAAGCAGCCTTTTTATTTACCTAATTTTTTATTGAGCTATGCGAGGCATTTCGCCTAAATTCCTTCGTTGGAACAAGTTTTTTCTTGTTCTTTTCCTCGCCTTCTCCTACCCTTTAGTACAAGCCAATACCGATTCGCTAAGCATGCAGCAGCGCATGAACAGACTCGATGAACAATCGGATATCCATTTTGTTTTGAATAACCTTGTTAAAGAAAAAATCACCGAATTTGGCAAACAAAAAAAGCTAATTGCTTTATGTAGGGCCGATGGTGAACTCTACTTTCCCTTGATTGAAGCCGAGTTTTCTAAAAACAAAATTCCTTTAGAGCTGAAATACATCACGGTGATGGAATCGCATGTGAATCCGGCAGCAGGGCATAGTGAGGGTCCGGCCGGACTATGGCAAATAACCAACAGCACAGGCAAAGTTATGGGCTTGCGCAACGATAAATGGATCGACGATCGCAGAACCCCACTGGCGAGTACCAAAGCCGTAAGCGCTTACTTTGCTAAGTTGTATAAAATTTATGGAGATTGGCAATTGACTATTACTGCTTATCAAATAGGCAACGGAACATTAGATAAAATAATCGCCAAACACGGCAAAAAAGATTACTGGTCTCTGCGCTCCTATTTGCCAAAATTCGCCAGTGACTACATGGCTAAATATTTTGCTGTTTGCTACGTAATGGAGAATTATGAGAGTTTTGGTGTTGTGCCTTACGCAGGAAAATACAATGCCTCTAAACTCGATACGGTGCACATCACACAAGCCCTTGGATTTGAAAAAATGGCACAAGCTCTAAGCATCCCCAAAAGCGCAATTTCAAAATTGAATCCTCAATTTAAACAACAATTTTTTCCTGCTGAAAATGGTATTTATGCTGTTCTTCCTACCGAAGCCGCAAAAGTGTTTAAGGAAGATCCAAAGAAAGTGTACAACTTCGCCATGAAGAAAATAATGGTGCAAAGCAAAACGGTGCCCACAAAGAAAAGCACTAAAAAAACCGCCAAGAAAAAGAAGAAATAACACAACATGTCGGCGCCAACCACGATTAAACCCATTAAAATTCTTTTACTTATCGTTCTAGTAAACCTAGTTTTATTGGCTGTTTGGTTAATATTTCCAGATAAAGGCATTCCCATCACCAAAGAACTTAGCGTTAAGTTTCCTTCTCCCAAAGAATATTTTGAACCAGATGTTCTAAAGAACGAAAAACCAGTAACTGAAAAAATTACGAAAGCACTCAAAAACAATACCTTTTCTGAAGATTCTGTTCAGCATTTCATTCCTCTAAGCGATGAAGACATCATAGTATCAGCAAACGAAAAACTGATGCATCCTAGCGATTTTGAAAATGCATTGGAAGCGTTTTATGGTAAATTGGAAACAATAAAAGACGGACAACTGCTGCGCGTTCTTCACTTCGGAGATTCACAAATTGAAGGCGACAGAATTAGTGGTGTGTTACGCGATATTTTACAAAACAAATTTGGCGGTTGTGGTGTAGGGTATATCCCTGTTAATGATCCTTCTTCAAGCAGAAAAAATGTAAGCAGAACTTCATTGGGCAAATGGACAAAACACGCCGTAGTTCGCTCTACCATCACTCCTCCACACAACAATTACAGCTTTTTGGGTAGCTTTTATCAATGGGAAAAACTAGCAACAAACAGCAGCGTAGGCATCAATATCAAAAAGAACAAAGGCAGCAATCAAAAGCTTCAACAATTTGAACAAATTTCGTTGATGTATAGAAATTACTCTAAACCATTTGAGTGCAAAATTACTTGTGATACTGCTATCATTCATCAGGGATTGATGCAAGACTCGGGCATCTTTCAGCACCAATGGAATTACAAAGGTTTTGGTAGAGGTGAATTGAATTTTACATTTAGCGGAGATGGAAACCCCGATATTTACGGAATAAGTTTAGATTGCAAACAAGGTGTTGCTGTAGACAATATTTCTTTACGTGGCTCTTCGGGCACCGACTTCACCAAAATGAATAAAGAGAGTTTGAAACAGCAGGTTTCAAAGATGAATGTTGCGCTCATTATCTATCAATTTGGTGTGAATGTGGTACCTAATGAAGTCGCAGGCTATGGCTTTTATCGCGATATGATGGTGCATCAAATAAACTACCTTAAACAAATTGCTCCCACAGCATCTATACTGGTCATAGGCGTTTCAGATATGTGCAAAAAGGAAGGAAGCGAATTTGTATCTTATGGCAACATTGAAAAAATTCGCGATGCACAGAAAGAAGCTGCGCAGCTGACTGGCTGTGCATTTTGGGATTTGTATGAAGTAATGGGCGGACATAATTCTATGGCAGAATGGGTAACAGCTTCTCCTTCACTAGCCGAAAAAGATTATACCCATTTTAACTGGCGTGGCGCGAATGTGGTAGGTGAAAAACTGGGCAATGCTATTTTAAAAGACTATTATGATTTTAAGAAACTGGAAATATATTAGTTCAATGTTTAATGTTCAATGTTCAATGTTGGAAAAACAAGGCTTTATGTTTTTTGGCTTTTTGCTTTTTACATTTAACTTATTCTCTCAACACAGCATTGATACGCTTAAACAATACCCCTTCATTGATTATTCATCTAACAAAATCCTGGTAAAAGACAGCAGCACACTGAAAGGTTTTTACAATAAATTGTGGGAGTATGAAGCGAAGAAAAGCAGACAAGTTAAAATTCTTTTCATAGGCGATTCGCATACGCAAGCAGGCTATTGGACTGCGAAAACACGAGAGCTTTTTCACCGATCTTTCGACTGCGGAACTAGTGCTAGAGGTTTTGTTTTTCCTTACTCGATGGCCAAAACAAACGGTCCGATTAACTACGGTATTCGCTTCAACGGTAAATGGTATCCGCAAAGATGTATTTATCCCGATACCACTTGCAACTGGGGATTGGCGGGCATTACCGTTAGCTCACCCGAAGATTCTCTCTTTGTAAGAGTGTATTGTAACAACAAAACTTTTGAAACATATTATCACGATAAAATTTCGGTGTTGTACGACCCTACCAAGGCACAACGAAACATTTCTGTTTTCTCGCAAGGAGCCAATGTCATCAATAGTACCAACGATAAAAAACTGGGCATTCAAACTTTCTATTTCGATAAGCTTACAGATACCATTACTGTAAATATTCGCAAGTTTGACAAAACCGACAATCAATTCGCCTTGCAAGGATTTATATTGGATAATTCTCGTCCGGGCATCATCGCCAGCGAAGTAGGTGTTAACGGCGCAACTGTAGGCGCCTTTTTACAGTGTACAAATTTCGCCAAACAAATCAATTACTATCAACCCGATTTATTGGTACTGTCTTTTGGCACCAACGACATTTACAACACCAACTACAACGACTCTACTTTTTACCGCCACTACGATAGTTTGCTCACATCTATCAGAAGAGCAATGCCTTACACATCCATCGTTTTAACCACGCCTGGCGACTGTAAAAGAAACCGCAAAACAACCATTAGAGCATCGTTGGCCGCACGAAAAATAATTATCGCTTTGGCCAAAAAACACAACTGCGCCATTTGGGATTTCTTGAAGGTAATGGGAGGTGTAAATTCCATTGAACATTGGGTAGCCAATGGTTTGGGTAATGTTGATAAAATTCACCTCTCTGAAAAAGGCTATAACCTGATGGGCTCTTTGTTTTACAATGCTTTGGCAGAGGGCTACGACGCGCACACCAAAGGCTGGAAAGTACAGGTGATAGAAGAAAACACCGAAAATATTTTTTGGTACGGTTTGAAAAAAGTGTTTTCTACCGACCCTAAAGATCCCATGATTTTTAGCAACTACAGCTTCTGGATTTTCTTCATCGTACTTTTAATTGGCTATGTTTTTATCTACAACAAATTCAAAGCTCGAGCACTTTATCTCAGCTTTTTTAGTTTATATTTTTATTACAAATCGGGGGGCTTCTTTTTTGCCCTCCTTATTTTTTCTACCATTTTAGATTATTATCTCGCACTCAAAATTTACAACTCGAAAAACAAATCCACCAGAAAAAGCATGCTCTTCATCAGCTTATTTATCAATTTAGGCTTGCTCGCTTTTTTCAAATATTCTCAATTCTTTATAGACAACGTTAACCTATTACTTCACACCGATTTTAAAGCCACCAACATCTTCTCTATTGCAACGAATTCTTTGTTTGGCACTTCGCTGCCTATCGATAAAATTATACTGCCTGTGGGCATTTCCTTCTTCACCTTTCAAACCTTGAGTTATACCATAGACATTTACTTTGGTAATTTAGAACCTACCGAAGACATTTGGGATTTCGCTTTCTTTATTACCTTCTTTCCGCAACTCGTTGCCGGACCAATAGTTCGCGCTGCCGACTTCATTCCGCAAATCAAGAAAAAGTACAGTTTAACACAAGAAGATTTTGGTAGAGCCGTATTCTTAATATTAACCGGGTTATTTAAAAAAGTAGTGATTTCCGATTTCATCTCGGTGAACTTTGTCGACCGCGTTTTCGATAATCCATTGAGCTATTCGGGCTTTGAAAATCTAATGGGCATTTACGGTTATGCCATTCAAATATATTGCGACTTTTCGGGCTATAGCGATATGGCCATTGGTATTGCGCTCTTGCTTGGTTTTCATTTACCGGTCAATTTTGCTTCCCCCTACTTGGCTTTCAGCATCACCGAATTTTGGAAAAGATGGCACATCTCTTTATCCACGTGGTTAAAAGATTACCTCTACATTCCATTGGGTGGAAATCGCTTAG
>ENA-UPTJ01000278-UPTJ01000278.1-marine-metagenome-genome-assembly--contig:-NODE-278-length-33069-cov-6.245169_pt1 | contig 33069 bp, 44 predicted proteins | sample MGYA00238168_ERZ767080 | MGnify/ENA primary metagenome ERZ767080 (study PRJEB28935, sample SAMN06266237) | marine metagenome | isolation source: Columbia River Estuary | place: USA:Columbia River Estuary... | reverse complement strand
AACGCATCTCCCGCAACAGGCAGACCTGCTCAACTGACCACAGAGTATCTATATAATAAATATGTAGGCAAAAAACAGTTACTCTGTGTGCCTTCATGTTATTTCACAGGGTATCTACACCCCCCTGACCCTAAAAAAGCACATTTTCCTGGTATTTTTACATGGCTAGATTTAAAAGGTTTAAATAATCATCAAATATTAAAATGGCTAAAAGATGAAACTGTTTCGGAAATAGCTATGTTAATTGCGCAGGAAGCAAAAAGTAGCATAACTGAAATGGCTTCAAGAGAGACCAAAGATTCTAGGTTATACACTAATTTTATAAGTGTGTTGGGTATACTGCAACAGTATAGAGAGGACTATATAGTCTACAACAGAAACCACCCATCTTCTAAATATTTTCAAGAATTATATTTAAAAATAAGTAATTTTTTATCTTTAAATCCTTACCCTCTTGCGTCAGCCAAAGATATTAAATGTGTCTTTCCCGGTTGGGTAGCTAGACCTACAGATTTTTGTTTTTTTAGAGAAAATTTTTTAACTCTTTGTGAAAGTCTGGAAGTTTTCGATATATACAATACTAGATTAGATTTAGCTTATGTAGACGAGCAGCTACATAAAACTAAAAATTTTCCTTTTTTAACTCTAGAAGATAAAACTAATATAAAGAATACGTTAAAAATTCTAGATCCCTCTATAGATTTAAATTTTATACAGCAAAAAAATACCACAATTGTGAAACCTTTTGAAAACATGCCAAGCTCGGTAGCGGAAACAGCCGGATTAAAAATAATAAGCAAAGATAAAGAAGACTTAGTTACAACAATAAATTATGCACACGAAAGAACTATTGAAGACTACATAGCGGAAGTTGGAATTTCTGTAGTTCCCTCAGCTCCAACAAACAAGACTAAAAACCTACACATATTTACCGCAGCTCCTACGCTTCCTGCACAGCCTCATAACGCCTACACTACCGTATCTTTAGACTCTTCAGTTCGATTTGGGAAAGATATTAACGCTATTACAAATAACCATTTAAATAAAGTTTTAGTACTTTCGCATATGCACAACAATAACTACGCACATGTGTTGTGTGAAGTGTTACCTTTGTTATTATATTTTTCAGAGCTAGATCCCACTTATTCCTCTTTAATAACCTGTAAAACAAAAATACTTACAGATATACTTGACGCGCTGCAATTAAAATTAAGCGAAAAAATAATATTTATAGAAGATTCTTACAAGTTTACATGCAAAACTTTAACTTTCTTGCCTGCGGAAGCTTGGGAAGACATGCCTAGAGATTTTAAAATGCTCACATACTTGTATAAAAAAATTAAAAGTTTAGGGATACATAAAACAAAAGCAAATAAACTTATTTATTGTTCTCGTCCTAAAGAAGCAGTAAACCACGGCAGAACAATGCAAGTTGAAAATGAAAAAGAGATACTGCTAAGATTGCAAAAATATTGCGAAGAAACAAAAAAATACGAACTAGTGGTATTCGATGGATTAGACAGCTCTAAAAATAGATGGAGTGTATTGGAGCAAATAAAGTTGTTTAGCGAGGCTAAATGCATTATGGGTCCTCATGGGTCAGCGTTATATAACTTAATTTTTTCGCCTCAAGACTTAACTGTTTGTGAATTTACCGGAGGAACTAAAGGGGTGCTTAAAGAACATACTTTTATTAACTTTAAAAGAGGAACATTTAGAGATTACTACGCATTAAAAGATTATTTAGACTACTACTATATTCCATTTGATTCTACGCAACCTTTAACTTCCCTCACTATAGACTTAGATAATTTGGAAATGTTTTTAAAAATTTTAGAAACAAAGTCAGAGGGATCTCCAAAGTTATTAAACCGAAAACACACAGAGCTCAAAGCTTCAGATTTTTTACCTACAATATACACTTATTACGACTATATAGGAAAACCTAATCAAGAGGAATTGTTGGATTTATGGAAATTCAGCTGGGAAAAACAAGGTTTTCGTGCGGTGGTATTACAAGCTTCAGATGCTGCAAAACACCCGTATTACAAAGAATTTGAAGTTAAATTAAAACAACTGCATTTAGACATTGCTGGAGAAAAATTAAAACTTTACGGTTTAAGTTGTTATTTGCGCTGGCTGGCTTATGCAACTCAAACGTCCCACCCTGACGGAAACAACAATTGCAGTTTTTTAGTTTCTGACTACGACGTAATAAATGTAAATTTTAAACCTAGCGATTTGCCTAAGCCTGGAGACAAATTAAATTTTTTAGCTAAACACTGTCCTTGTTTAGCTTACGCTACGCCCGCACAATTTCTAGAATTTTGTGAAAATGTTGTAAGTTTTTCTGAAAAGAATATAGAAGAAATAAAGCGAAAATATATAAAAAAATCGCTTATCCATTACCATGACCAAGAATTTTTGGGCTTGAATGCTGAGGCTTTATCTTATAATTTTTCTGGTGCTTCCGAATACGTAAAGCTGTATGTGGAAGGTGAAGATAATTCGGCTCGTTTAGTCCATGTGGCACACAAATCTGCAGGAGACGCTGTAATTAAATTCCCGGAGTTAAAAAACATAAAGTTCCCAGAGTTAAGGGTAAGGTTTGCATCTCAACTTCTTAAAGACCATCATGGTAATTCTGAAAAGACGGAAAAATTTCATGAAATCGTAAAGCAAGAGACAACAAAAGCCTACATAGCTTCAGTTAAAAGTATTTCAGAAAACCACATAGTTGTATTGGATACGCATAAAAATTTAACTTTAAGTTTGAGCATCACAGACAAAACATCATTAAGGGGAGGATATAACAGTTTAAGTGACGTAGCTGTAGGAACAGATGTAGGTGTGCGGGCGGACTATGATAATATAACAGCTTTAGTTATTAGAAAAATATCTTAAGTTTTTTTAAATTTAGTGCTATTTCTACGAATGTATACCCCCCAACTAGATGTCGTTAGTTTAGGGGTATAATCTTATGAGGCAAGCACTTTGTGTTTGTCTCATTTAGCAAAACCCAACCAACACAAACTAATACAACAGTGAAAAGTGTAATTAAAAAAATTATTGGTAGATCTACGCAGGCGGTAGCGAGGGGGAAAACCTGCAAGTCTCTCAAGAAAGTTCAACGAGAGCTCATAGCCTTAGGTATATTCCATGGGCTGCTGGATGAGATAGAGCTCTGCGTGTCACGGATACCTTCATGGGCTGCGACAGCTTCAGGTTGGTTTTATGACTGTGGAGTAGGAAAGCTTGCAAAGTTTATGGGGTACAGAGAAGACGTGATCTACCTTGCTCAAGATACAGTATACAGGGCAGATAAACTTCAAATCATACGTCATGAGTTTGCACATGCATGGGCGTGGCGCAATCCGCAGTTTCTTCAAAAAAAATGGTTTAGAGCCACCTTTAAACGTAGTTATTTTGGAAAACCCTGGGCCTCCCGTATACCCTGGTATGTCCGCAAAAAAGCTTTCAGAAGTGGTAAGTACTGGAGTACTCATGCTTCAGCCTATGCCACATATAGTCCAGCGGAGGATTTTGCTGAAACTTTCGAAGTCTTTATGCGACATAAAAACAACCTAGATAGATTCCGTGCACGTCCAGGATTCTATCGAAAACTAAAAGCCGTAGAAACTGCAATAAAAAATCAAAAGAAAGAATTAAAATGAGTTATTGGTATTAACATAAAAAGGGAAAAGTGACATTTTCCCTTTTTTTAGATATCCGCTTGTTTTTTAACTTTATTAAAATTATACTTACAGAATGGGTATAGAAACAGAAAATTTTAACAAATTAGCAGCATTGTGTAAGTCTTCCGCAGGCTTACAAAAACTGCAAAATTATTTCAGTTTGGCTGCTCGTCCTGTTTTTGGCAAAGCTACAGCCGATCTGGCACGTAAAGGTGTGAGTGTGATAGGGCCACATTTCGAAACCTCAACTGTACTAGATCATTTGGGTGATTACATTCCCAAAGTAAAAGGCACGGCTCGATCCTACGACATATTCAAGGGGATAGACCCTGGAGCTGTGGGAGAAATTAAAAAAAGCCCAGTACTAGTAAATCTATCAGGAGAAACTAAAAAAGACTTAGCAAACGAAATAGGAGTGAAACGCAACACACAAGTTCTCGGCGAGGGTAATGTTGGGGTTTGGGATAAGTTGGAGGAGGCGCAAAATTCACCAGGCTTTATACCTAAAGCTCAAGATTTAGCTAATCTAATAACCCACAAGAATCAGCTGCGAGGAGGCAAAGCTGAGGAAATTTTAAACAAGGCTTACCCCTCAGGTTGGGTAGTAAAAAAACGTGATGCGGGCAGCACTCTGCAAACAATAGGTAAAAAACACCCAGAATTGTTTTTTTCTGGAGGTAAAGACTCACTACATAAAATATCTCCTAAAACAATTTTGAGTGACTGGATGGTGCAGGAAAAAAAACAAATAGATACTCCAGCCTTTAACCAAGTAACAAACAACCTGGCAAAAAAGCTATTTAATTACCATGGAGGGTCTGGGCAGGCTGAATATCGTGTACACAGTATTGACGGCAAGGTAATCCCCGGAGCTACTATCGATAGGGGTTCACCCTTAGGATTTGTTAAAAACTTCGTACCTGGCTGGGAAACTAGTAGGCGAGAAATGCTGGAAAAATACATGCAACAAGCTTTAAACAAACTTCCAGCAGACAGACGGAAATTAAACTACGGGGCGGATATAGCTATGACGCCTGAGGGTAAGCCTTTTGTTGTAGAGATGAATCCCATATCTAATGAAGGATCTTCAGGCTATTATGCTAATCCGGTAGTTGTGGACGCTATACGTGCCGCAATAAAAGGAAGAAAAAATTTACAGGACATCACAAGACAGTATGTTATACCTACTGCCGGTGCTTCCTCAGCCGCAGCACTTCTACTCAATCAGTCTGGACAAGAAACAACAAAGCAAGCTAACGAGCATCTAGACGGATTGCTCACTTCCGAAAACATAAAAGATAAGTTAAAATATGTATTAGGTAAGGATGAACTTCAAAAGCCTAGAGAGCTGTCAGACGAAGAAAACAATAGATTATCATTTAGAAAAAACTTTGGCTGGAGTTTGTTCGACCCCGTCTACGATAATAAAAAACGTGACGTCTTTCAACACATACAAAATCCTATGTATAGGGCTACTCTTAATACTATGGGCTCAGGGATACTTGGAGCTATAACGCCCGCAGTAATGGCAGGAATGGCCTCAGGCGCCAGTAAGTATGCTCCTTACATTACAGCCGCCGGCGGGTTGTTAGGAACAATGCCGGCTTTGGTAACAATGCGTGACAAGTATAAAAAACAAAAGTTATACAATGAAATTACAGAGGCATGGATAAGGCACCACAACGAAGGAGCTATAGAGAATATGCCTACAGTAATTCAGGCCATGACAAAAAAGCCAAGAAACGTAACAAATTTAAAACCTACAGCTAAAAAAATAAAAACTGGAGGATTAGATGACAGAGATTATATGCAGAATCCGGGACCTGCAGGCTTTACAATGGGGGCAACTACCCCCGTACCTAAGAAAAAATTTAAAATAGATTATAATCTATTTGTACCTGCAATCATGGCCCCTTTTAGAATATGGGAAACGATAAGCACCTATGGACGAAGCAAAGCAGAACTTACAGATTTAAAAGATAGATTTGTTAGCAAGCTCAAAGAAAAAGAGGAAGCTGAAATCTTTCTTCAAAAGGTGCGTAAACCTTTATTCCGTCAACATCAAGGACTGGACGAAAAACTACAGAAATTTGATAACCTGTTTAAAGAGTCTAATGAAAAACCTGGGTTGTGGGCTAATATTCGTGCAAAAAAAGCTAGAGGCGAAAAACTAGCTAAACCTGGAGACAAAGACTACCCAGATAAAGAACAATGGAAAAAGCTAAGCAAAGCAAGTTTTACCCAAACTAAAAAAGGAGCAGATAAGGAAGAATTTCCTATGCTTCCCCACCAGCAAAGAGTTATTGATAGGCTTAAAGCTCCAGACCAACCTGGGCTGATTTTAATGCACGGGTTAGGTAGTGGAAAAACTCGTAGCTCTATAGAAGCCTACAAAGCTTTAGGTCTACCTGCCGAAGTGTTGTTACCTGCCGCTTTAAGAGGTAACTACGAAAAAGAACTTAAAAAATGGGTAGGTAAACATCCTAAAGATATTGATATAAAATCGCAGCAAGGTGTAGCTAGAGACGGAGCAAATCCCGAAGACTATACGGGAAAGCTTATGGTTATCGACGAAGCTCACCGTTTACGTAACGAAGACAGTAAGTTGTATCAGACATTAAAGAAGGTAAACCCTCAGAAAAGGCTATTACTTACAGGTACGCCTATATACAATCACCCTGCAGATATAGCTAAGCTTATAAATTTAGCTGCGGGTAAAGAAATACTGCCTGAGCGTAAACCTGAATTTGAAAAAGAGTATATAGGACAGAAAACGATCTTCCCCACAATAGCCCATAGAATATTGGGAGTAAAACCAGGGCAGGAGCTTTCTATAAAAAATAAAGATTTTCTAAAAAGAGTTTTTAACAAGTTGATAGATTATCATGGAGGGGGAGACGAAGGCTTTCCTGATATGACGCACGAAAAGGTAGAAGTACCTATGGAGAAGTCTCAAGAAAGAATATATCAGGCATTAATGAAGCAGCTGCCTTGGCATTTAAGACTTAAAGTTAAAGCCGGCTTACCTCCAGATAAAAAAGAGCTGGATAAGCTCATTCCGTTCCTTTCTGGAGCTCGAATGATTAGCAATTCTTCGGCAGGGTTTACGCCTGAAGGACAAGGCCACTCACCTAAAATAGAAAGAGCAGCCGATTTCTTAAAAGCTAAGATAAAAGAAAATCCTAACTATAAAGCATTGATCTATTCTAATTACTTAGGCAGTGGCGTAGACCCATATAAAAAACTTCTAACAGAGGCTAATATTCCTTTTGGAGAGTTTACTGGAGATATAAACGAGAGCACTAGAAACCATCTAGTGCATGAGTATAACAAGAATAAATTAAAAGCCTTGATCGTCTCCAGTGCAGGAGGAGAAGGGTTAGATTTAAAGGGTACAAGGTTAGTGCAGATATTAGAACCACACTTCAACAACGAGAAGCTGAAGCAGGTTATAGGCAGAGCCGCAAGATACAAGAGCCATGAAAGTCTTTCCCCTGCGGAAAGAAATGTATTGGTTCAAAATTACATATCTACTATCAGTCCTAACTGGATGGGTAGGAAAAGAACCAGCACTGACCAATATTTACAAACTTTAGCAGACAACAAGGACGCCCTGAACAACGAGTTTATTAAATTAATAAAGTCCCAGGCCGATGAAAGACTAGCAAAGACCTCAGCAATTAAAGAAGCTAAATCTACGGAAATACTAAAGCTGATAGAAGCTAAGAAAAAAAGCGACAACAGAGACTACATAGCTAAAAACCACATACTTCAAACTATTACACATAAAAATCCAAAAAATTTCAAAGTGGATAGTTATCTGAATAAGAAGTATGTGGGTTTAACACATATACCGTCAGGTTTTAAGATACATGCCCCTAGGTCTATTTTACCTGCGGAGATATTTACAAATTAAGCTGCGGGAGATGTAGAGTGTCTAGGTTTGCACCACGTATTGTAATAACTTTCGCCGTGCCAAGTTTCTAGTTCTTCTCCAGCTTTTATGTCTTTAGCTGCCTCTACTACTACCAGTTTAAATTTAAACAAATGTTGCATATACACATTAGCATGTTCAAGTGTGTGGCTAGAGTTCACAATAGACCCTATTCCCAGCAGTATAGCTCCTTTTTTGCCGTGAGTTAAACAATCCCTGCAGTTGCAATTATCCCAATAGGCATACCGTTTAATTTCGCTATCTCCGTGGTATTTACCTTTCCAATCTAAAACAATACAATGACAGTAGTCTAAGATTTCTCCCTTTTTATAATCTTTGTCTGCAAATACTCCTAAGCCTTTAACTCCACTTTGTTGTATTTTTAAGGGAGAAGCATAACCTTCCCGACTTAGCTTTTCCCAATTCTCTACGTGCTCTTTGATTTTTAATTCTCTAGCTACTTGCTCCTGCTGTTGTGTTGTGTTGTTATTCATAAGTGTTACAAAGTTTTAAATTTTTTGATTGTACATATCCATATATGTTGTTTTCTGTATTTCCATACATCCAGTTTCCGTAAATTTTACTTACTAAAAAAACATCAGCATTTTTTAAAATGTCTATAGTCGCGGATCGATGGGACGGGTAAGCTTTTAATTCGGTAGATTTATTCAAGCTACTTATTCTACATGAACTTTTAATTATAACTTTGGTAGGTTTTTTATCTTTGCGGGCAGCCAAATTAAAGTTAAAAGAGACACTGTAGATTATACAAATCACAGATATTAGTACTAACCAACCACAAGCTACCTTGAAGGTCTCACGCATATACTATGGGGCGTTTTTTATGTCCGTTAGTTCTTTCGCTATTTCTTTTTGAGTTTTTAGCCTATACTTATTACCTATTTTTACCGCTACGCCTTCTTCTAGTAAGTATTTTAAGGCGTATCTTACTTGCTGTTTTAATTCTTGCACTTGACTGTTTTTCTTCATTTTGTGTAGGTAGTGTTGTAAGCTTTAAAATATTTAATACAATCCCTAGCAGAGATCAAGTGAATTTTTACTTTTTTTTAACTGGTCAAAATTTTTGATTACCTCCCCCCCGTAAAGAACTACAAGTTTATTGTTATAATATTATGAAAGGCCTACTTAATTGTAGGTCTTTTATATATACCCATGTATACCGACCAAAAAGACGAACAAATACAGCACCTTGAAGAAAGGTACATCTGTGTGCTGCAGCAATCAATGTTGGAGCATCAGACTAATATGGCAGCCCTATACGAGCTGCATAACACCCTGCTAGAAAATAGAAAATTTCAGGGAAGAAAACAAAAAATGCTGAATAACTTTTTTGAAGAAGCTATAGAGCTGACGCAAAAAAGCAGCGAACTTAAATCTGCAGATCTGGACAAGCTTTTAATAAAGCTGCAGATTTATCAGGTTATTAATAATACTAATGAAAATGCTAAAGAAACCGCGGACGAAGAAAACCGCAACAGATACAGTAACACTGCTTAAAAGACTAGATAGAGATATACACAAATTGGCAGATAAGATAGACAGATTACTACCTCCACCTAAACCTAAGGATTGGGTTTATTTAGAGCTAAACGATAAAAAAAAGTAAAATGAAAATACTAGACCACCCGCAGGAGGATGACGGCGACGAACCTCCGCAAAAAAAAAACAATCAGGACCCTGAAGAGTATTTCGCCAATAAGAAAGAAAAAATTCAATCGGATGCGGAGTATTTCCATGAGGAGTGGAACCGTAAAAACCCTAACCAACCCTACGGAGGAAACACATTTAATTACTAATTAGAAACCAAAACCAAATGAAATCAGACAAAGAGAAGTTAGTGGATTTACTACAATTAACAGCAACCTTAATTGATGCCTTGGAGGATTTCGGTAGTGAGTCCTGCGAGGATTACAGGAAAGAAGTCGAACAAATCATCGAAAATTAAAAGAAGATAATAATATGGGAATGCTCGAAACAAGGATAAAAAAAATTCCAGAAGGCAAGACTCTAAACGAAACCGCTCGTCAACTGCGATTGGAGTTGGAGGAATACTTCTCCGACCATGACAATAGTTGCGACGATTTCAAAGTCGGCCCACTAACAGGGGAAAACTTCGATGAGGTATGGGAGGTTCAAGAGACCTACAAGAACACGCTAGAAATCAAAGAAAAGTATAGGGCGTTCGCGAAAGAGGGAAAACTGATCTACGCAGAAATAGATTGGTAATAAAAAAAACAGGCAGCTATAAACTGTCTGTTTTTTTAGCATTCAACTTAAAAATAAATAAATAAATGACAAAATTAGATAAAAACAAACCGTTGCTGTTTTTAGGGGATACGCACGGAAATTGGAGAAACTTGTTTCCAGCCTTAAACCGCCCGCAATTTAAAAATAGTTATTTGGTTTGCGTGGGGGACTGCGGGATAGGATTTAAAAATAAACAAGAACAACTAGAGGAGTTAGTTGAATTAGACGCACAGTTTAAATCGAGAGGTATTACTTTTTTAACAATAAGAGGAAACCACGACGATCCTGGTTATTTTAAAAAAGCCTGCCCGGTACCTCTTTTGGACAACTTTAAGTTGGTCGAAGACTACACAATTATGCAATACGGAGATAAACTCATACAGTTTATAGGAGGAGCAATATCTGTAGACAGATCCGGGAGGAAAGAAGGAACATCCTATTGGAAAGATGAGGGAGTAGAGTTTAAAAAAAATAAATGTAAAAAAGTAGATATTTTGGTAACACATACTGCCCCCACGTTCTGCTATCCTTCAGGATTCAATCACATAGTAAACGGTTGGGCAGAGGTAGATAAAACCTTAAAAAAAGAATTAACTAAAGAAAGAGAACTGTTGGACAAGATATGCGGCATATGTCTACCTAGCTTACATCTTTACGGGCATTTCCATTTAACCTGGACTGAAAAACTAGGAGATTGTAACCACGTACTACTAAACATTAACGAGATATATAGTTAAACTAATAAAATGATCGCAATAGAAAAAAATCAAGGAGATTGTTTGGACCCCGAGGTCTACATTCGCCTATGTCGCAAGACAGAAAAAACACAGAATGGTCCCAAGTTTAAATCTTCGGTCTATCCTTCAAAAAAAATAACAACTAAACAAACTAAAGAAGTAAGAGAACAACTTAAAGAGTTATTTTACAGATTACCTCAAGAAAACAAATCTGCGAAATGATTATTATATACTTACAACTAGCCGTTTCGTTAATAGTGTGCAAATTAATATTTAATATTATTATGGCAGCCAGATGTAAAAGCTATCCTTCCTATTTATTCTGGAATGATTTGGTTTTTATGGCTGCGTTAATATTAATGATTTATTTACATACTCTTGAAAATAAAACAACTACAGCATTAATACGCTACACATTCTAACATGTATGAAAAAACCAAGACACTTCAACGAAGAAGCAGCAGAACCTTGCGACTTGTTTGACAACACCGACCTGGTGATTGAAAAACTGTGTCAGCATTACGGGCTAGACCCTGAAGAAGCTGAAGAAATCATAAAACCTGCAGCGCCTAAAAAAACAGACCTTAAATTATTACTTAAAAAATATGTTTCTACCCACATTATATAAACGCACCAATACTGGAGCAGTACAAGAATGGACAATCCATATAGAGAATGACCAGTATAGAACCGTAAGCGGGCAGGTACAAGGTAAGTTAATAGAAAATTCCCCAGTAAAGACAATAGGGAAAAACGTAGGAAAGGCTAATGAAACTTCAGCCTCAGACCAAGCGCAACTGGAAGCTCAGGCAAAATGGAAGAAAAAAACTGAAGAAGGTTATACTGAAAACATAGAAGACATAGACACCGCAGGTGGAGATGTTATCAAACCTATGTTGGCTAAAGACTACAAAGAACACCTTAAAAAAGTTAAGTTCCCTGTATATAGTCAACCTAAGTTAGACGGTCTACGCTGCGTTATAACAAGAACAGGGGCCTGGAGTAGAAATTGGAAACCTTTTATGACTCTCAAGCATTTAAAAGATGCCCTAGCTGGGCTGTTTGAAGAGTATCCAGAAATAGAGGCGTTTGACGGAGAGGTCTATAACCATGAACTAAAAGACGATTTTAATTCTTTGGTTAGTTTGGTAAAACAGCCTAAGCCTACAGAGGAAGACATTCGTAAAGCTTCGGAAATGGTGGAATACCACATATACGATGTTATACCCGTAGGAGCTCCATCCTTTGAAAAAAGGAATAAGCGGCTGCTAGATATATTTAAGCGTACCTCTCACCCTAAGCTAAAATACGTAAGCACTACCCGCGTTAAAAATCAAGATGACTTAGATGACTTGATGGGAGCCTACCTAGAGGATGGCTACGAGGGGCAGATGATTCGAGACCTTGCAGGCCTATATGAAAACAAAAGAACCGACAAGCTGCTTAAAAGAAAGGAGTTTGTAGATGGGGAATGGCCTATAATAGGGTACAAAGAAGGAAAAGGTAACAGAATTGGGTGTATTGTACTTAGATGTAAAACAGCCTCAGGTGCGGAGTTTGATTGCTCTGTTAAAGGCTCAATAGAATACACCCGCAGGTTGTGGAACAATAGAGATAAACTGCTCGGCAAGATGGCTACAGTAAAATATCAAAGATTAACGCCTGACGGTATACCGAAGTTTCTAACCTGTATTAAGTTTAGAGATACCTCAGGAGAAGAATTGGTATTTTAAATGCTGGCTACCCCCCCTCATATTAGAGGGTTACATGGGGTATAATAAAGTGAATAAGTCTAAGACTTTGCATATATTTTTAAATAAAGTGTATGCAAAGCTTAGAATCACAACATCAACAATAGAAATTAGAATATGAAAAATAAAAAACTTAAAAAGTTTGAAAAAGATATTGCAGAAGTGCTTCACGTCATTAACCAGCACAAAAATAAAAAAGCACCTACCGACAGTAAATGCCTAGACCAAGTATGGGACTTACTAGTAAAACAAAATATGTTTGGAGTTACGCTGAGTAATTCAAGCCATACTTGAACTACTAGACAAAATCTAAACATATGAAATTATTATTAATGTGTGCCTGCTGTCTATTTACAGCCTCCCTTGCGTTGGCTGCGGTCTCTTATAAATACGAATGCCCTAAATGTCGCCTGATTCAAACATACGGGATGCCGGGCATCTACAAATGCTTTAAAGATGGATGGACAATGACAATGCGGTAAATAAGTAAAAATATGAAATTATTATTAATGTGTGTAGGGTTGGTATCTATAGTATTGGCGATGGCTTTAGGATTATACATATTCCTACTGTATGATAAATCTCTAGGGGGATTCCTCATAGCCGGCAGTGCAATAATACTTTACAGAGGAGCTGCGGATTGTCTGTAGCAATAAAAAGGAGGGATTAGCAATTCCTCTTTTTTTTAGCTGTTAGCTGCCTACTTAAAGATGTTAAAATATTAGTCAGTAGGTCCCCCAGATGCAGATAGAAAAAACTTTATTATTTCAGTATTATAGCCAATTTAAATACATCAATCGAGAGCAAAGAAAGGTGTTATTTGCGCAGCTTTTAAGTAAAGCTAGGCATGAAAATAGCCTTATTGTCCTTGTTGACTCTGGGGGTTTTTTAGACCATACTGTTGGTTCCGAAAAACGCAGTCATACAAGGCCAACCAATGAAAATTTTTGAAGAACAAATATCTCGTAAACCTAACTTATATCCTTGGACTGAGGAGTTTATAGAAACTATGCATAAGGGTTTCTGGACAGATAAAGAATTTTCGTTTAAGTCGGACATACAACAATTTAAAGTAAATTTAACGGAGCAAGAAAAGGAGATTATTTTACGTACTCTTTCAGCTATAGGGCAAATAGAGGTAGCAGTTAAAACTTTCTGGGCTAAGCTTGGAGAAAACTTACCCCATCCCTCCTTAAACGATTTGGGTTACGTTATGGCAAATGTTGAAGTCATACACAGTAATGCCTACGAACGTTTGATAGATGAGCTAGGCATGGAAGAAGTATTTGAGAATAACTTAAAGCTGGAGTGGATACAGGGCAGAGTTAAATATTTAAAAAAATATACTCACAGGTTTTACAAGGATTCCAAAAAACAATACGTGTATGCCTTAATACTGTTCACATTGTTTGTAGAAAACGTATCACTTTTTTCCCAGTTCTACGTTATTAACTGGTTTGCTCGATTTAAAAACGTTTTAAAAGATACAGATCAACAAGTTAAATACACTCGCAACGAAGAGAACCTTCACGCGCTAGTAGGTATAAAGATTATAAACACTATCAGAGAAGAATATCCTGAGCTGTTCGATGAAGAGCTAGAAAATAAAATTCTATTAGAGGCTGAAGAAGCCTATAAAGCTGAGGCTAAAATAATCGACTGGATGATTAACGGCATACAGGAAGAAGGACTAAACGTCGAGGTTTTAAAAGAATTTGTAAAAAATCGAATAAATAATTCTTTAGCTCAAATAGGATTTAAAACTATTTTTAATATAGACAAACAACTACTTGCTCCCGCTAGCTGGTTTGAAGAAGAACTGCTTGGGGAAAATTTGACAGATTTCTTTCATACTCGCCCAACAGGGTATGCTAAAAAGAATAAAAGCTTTGACGAAGAAGACCTATTTTAACATCGCATATAAAATACACATGAAAAAAGATAAATACTATTGGCTCAATAAAGATTCTCGTAAATTCCTAGAACGTGGGTACCTGGTACCTGGCGAGAGCGCAGAGCTACGAATTAACAATATGTCGACCCACGCAGAAGAAATACTAGGCATAACGGGTTTTGCGGAAAAATTTGAAGAATACACAGCTAGAGGCTTCTATAGTTTAAGCAGCCCTATATGGGCCAATTTTGGAAGAATACGAGGCTTACCTATAAGCTGCTTCGGTAGCTACATCTCAGATAACATAGAGAGCATTCTGTTTAAAGCTGCCGAGGTAGGAGCCATGACTAAAAATGCCGGAGGTACAAGTGCCTACTTTGGAGATATACGACCCAGAGGGGCAAAAATAAGCAGCGGAGGAGAAAGCACAGGGTCAGTGCATTTCATGGAACTTTTTGACAAGCTGATGTCTGTAGTTTCTCAGGGGAACGTAAGAAGAGGTTCTTTTGCCGCTTACCTACCTATAGACCACGGAGACATTGAAGAATTTTTAAAAATTAAAAGTGAAGGTAACAGCATACAGGATATTTCATTTGCCGTAACCGTAAGCGATGCGTGGATGAAAGATATGCTAGAAGGCGACAAAGCTAAAAGAAAGCTATGGGGACAAGTTATAAAATGTAGGTTTGAAAGTGGCTACCCATATATCTTTTTTGAAGATAATGTGAATAATGCCACAGTAGATGTATATAAAGACAAGAAACTAAAAATACGCGCCAGTAACCTATGTAGTGAAATTATGCTACCTTCTAACGAAAACGAGTCGTTTGTATGCGACCTTTCTTCTATGAATCTGGAGCTATGGGAAGAATGGAAAGATACCGACGCCGTAGAGACTTTAGTTTATTTTCTAGATGCTGTCATGTCTGAGTTCATAACAAAAACAGAAGGTAAACAATTTATGGAGCATTCTCATAAGTTTGCCACAAGACATAGAGCCTTAGGGGTGGGTGTGCTTGGATGGCATTCTTTACTACAAAGCAAGATGATTGCTTTTGAAAGTATGGAAGCTAAGTTTTTAAATGTGGAGATATGGAAGACCATAAAAGATAAAAGCTATAAAGCTTCTCAAGAACTTGCGAAGCTGCTAGGAGAACCTGAAATACTAAAGGGCTACGGAAGGCGTAATACTACATTAATGGCTGTAGCTCCCACTACCAGCAGTTCTTTTATACTGGGACAAGTATCCCCCTCTACAGAGCCTATGGTGAGCAACTACTATGTTAAAGATTTAGCTAAAGGAAAGTTCTCTTACCGGAATCCCTATCTCAAGGCGTTGCTTTCTGAAAAAAATAAAGATACCCAAGAAGTATGGGAAAGCGTTTTAAAAAGTGGAGGGTCAGTTCAACATTTAGATTTTCTCTCTGAAGACGAAAAAAACGTTTTCAAAACCTTTGAAGAGATATCTCAAAAAGAAATTGTCATTCAAGCAGCCCAGCGTCAAAAGTATATAGATCAGGGACAAAGCTTAAATTTAATGATTCCTCACGATGCTAAACCTAAAGATGTAAACGAATTACTTATCTTCGGTTGGGAACAAGGTATAAAAACATTTTACTATCAAAGAAGTAGTAACCCCGCACAGAAGTTGGCAAGGTCTATATTGGCGTGTAAAAGCTGCGAGGCTTAAACTACCCTAAATAAAAAACAGCTCATCTTGCCTAATAAGTAAGATGAGCTGTTTTTTATTTACCCTGTAATGATAGACCCATTATCAGGATTCATTTTTCGGTTTTTCCTGTACCGTTCAACTAATTTTAATTCTTCCTCATTTAAAAACGCATTGTTTTGGGCAAGGTCAACTATTGAGGGTTCAGCTGCAACTTCAACAACAGGCTCGACCACTAAATCAGGTTCAACTTGAGCAGGTAAGATTATTTCTTGTGGGATCTCACAAACAGGAGTGGGTTCCTTTTTTTTAGCTCCTCTTGCTCCTATAAGCTGGTTAAGTGCTAAAATCAGCGTCACAGCTAGAGGATCAAAAACAAACACCAAACAAAGTATAAATACCCGCACGGTAGAATCTATGGAGGAGTCGAAAGCCTCGGCTATAAATTTAAACGAGCCTATGTCTGTTTTAGTGTTTAAGTTTTTTTGCACTTCCGCCGTCTCTAACTGTAAAGCATCTATTTTTTCTCTAAGCTTTACTTGTCGGCTTTCTTTTAACTCTAGCTCTTTATTGGCCTCTTCTATTGCTTTGTAAGCCTGCTCTCTGGGAGCTTTATAATTACCGGCAGCTTTTACTCTTTCTTCCTGGTCTTTTCTGAGATCAGTTAATGACTGTATTCTAGCTTTGTTTTCTTCTACCTCAGCCAAAGCTGTGGTTTTTTGAGCTTCAAGAGAAGTCAGATCGGTTTCGTACACTTTCACATTTGAAGAATGTATTTGGTAAGCGTTGGTTAAAAAACCAAAAATACCTAACGAAGTTATTCCCATTAGTACAAAAATAGCAATACAGAGATAGCTTTTTAAAAGTTTTCCAGTGCTTCCCCAGGAGTTGTGTAAAAAGCTAGCCGCTGTGAGTTTGCCTAACTCTAAGGCTGCAGCCATAATACCTACTGAAATAGGGCTACCTGAAAATAAAAGTATCAGTCCCTTTATTGAAAAAAAGGCTGCGCAACCGGCAATAAAAACAGCTGAAAAAGCTAACAACAGTATAAACATCCTCCTATGATACTAGATGTTGCGTTAGCTACGCAAATAAAAAGAAATTTGCCGCAGCTGGCGGGGAGACCAAACTGCGGCAAATGCATGTTGCTGAACTGTGTGTATTTTAAAAATTAAAAATACTTACAACTAGCAAAAAGAATAAGTATTGTTAAATACTCGACCGAGGGATGTGACATAGGGGAACATAACAAATCGAGCTTCTTTAGCTGCGGAGATTTTTGAGTATTCTCGGGCTAGATTTGTCTGTTCTGTACAGCCTGAAGCACTGCAGCGTTCTTTGTCTTCACAACTAATATTGTTTTTAGCTTTTGCAATCAAGTACTTGGCCCGTTCTACAATATACATATCACTTGCATGCTCGTCCAAAAGTAGCGCGGCTACCTCTTTACTGATACTGTCCATAATATCCTCTTTCAAAGGTTCTTTCGCTTTCGGTGCAGGAGTCGAGTAGGCAGGGGCTTCTGAAGTCTTGCTGCAAGACAGCTGTTCTCTAGCTAGAAAATCTTTAACTTCTTTGATGTTTTTAAAGCCTATTCCTCGAGCAGCTTTAGATACAATTTTTTGATTTTGCGATTTAGTTGCAGGTTTTTTATTTTTCATGTTATGTGTTTGGTTTATTAGTTTGATTTGAATTCTCCACAATACTCACTACCAGATACAATCGGTTGTCCGCTGTATGTGGTACCGTCCTGTACTAACAACACAGGAGGATTACGTTTACATTTCCCAAAAGTCTGCCCGTCAGGTAATTCCTCTGAACGAGCAGCAATAGGATACCAATAGCTGCAAATGTTACAACTACCAGCTGAAGAAATTTGTGTGTTGTTATTGCTCATAATATTTATCGTATTCATCGTGTTCTACAACTCGAGTAGATTTTTTAATTTTCTTTTTTGTTTCAGTTACTTTGTTTTTTTGTTCTGGAGGCTTACTGCCTACTGTTTTGAATTTGTCTCTTTTAATATCTTCGTGGTTCATAAATTGTCAAGGGCTAAACTAGATAAGTTTGTAGTTGGCTATATACTCCTCTAAGTTAAAACAGGTATAGGTTAAAGATATACCAAATTTTTTGGCGATGTCAAAAGAACTAGGGCTTTTTTCATAAACAGCAGAATACACAACACGAGAAATACCGTAAGCAGCTATAGTAGTCAAGCAGGCATCGCAAGGAGATAAAGAAACATATAAAGTTTTTACTTCTCCGGGTCGGCAATATTTTAAACAGTTAACCTCAGCATGGCAAATGTAGGGCCTTCTGGCTTCCCTATCTTCCCAGTCAATTGATACACCTGGAGGAGGCCCATTATAGCCTGTAGCGGCTAAGCTATTATCTTCTCTTAAGGCACAAGCTCCTACCTTGCAAAAAGGATCTTCTGATCTCAGAGCTGCGATATGAGCTAAGGACATACCATAAGAGTCCCAGCTTGGTCTGTGTGTACTCATTTTATACCGCTTAAGTAAATAGATTAAAAGTTTGTCTGCAGAGATTTTTAAGAATAGCCTCTATACCTTCGTCGTCAATTCTATCAAAATTTTGAAAAACGACCCCGCTGTTTTCTATAGCCGCCTTCAACACCAAATAATTATCGTAAATGATGTGTATTTCTTCCGTCTCGGTATCGTAAGTGAAATCAAAAGTCATGACTATTTTTATTTGTTATTTGGTCTACTATTCATTATAGTAACTTATATGAGTCTTTTGTCAAAGCAAGAAAAAATAGATAAAATAAAACAATATTTAGGAGATATGCGTCTCGATGCTTCTGTGATGAATAAGACGTTAGGAGTATCCGCTACTCACATATCTGCACCTCTTTTATTGCAAACTACAAAAAAATTATTACAGGTTTACAGTAGAGAAGTAGCGCCAGACGATAGAGATAATTTAGTTTTTAGCAAATTCCTAGGCGCCGAAGATTACGTAAAAGAACATATTTTGCATGATGCTGGTAAACTGCAACAAAAAGCTAAACTTAAGCTGAGGCAAAAAAGAAACTTGTCTTGGCTACATTCAGGGTTTTTTACCCCTCAAATAAAAAGCGTGTTTGTAGGCAACGCTCTGTCTCAAAACATCGAAGGAGTCAATCCGATGGAACAATACATGCTAGCCCACAAAGTTAGTAAAATGGGTGAAGGTGGTATAGGTAGCACGGAGAGTATTCCTGACAGTTCTAGAAATGTCAGCGAAAGTCAGTTTGGTTTAATCGACCCGCTACAGACTGTGGAAGCTACAACAATAGGGGTGGTTAACTTCTTTGTTAAAAATACTAAAAAAGGGGAAGATGGTAAATTATACCGACTAGTAAAAACTCCGGAAAGCGGTAAAGAAGTCTGGATAGATCACCAGACTTTTTTAAACTCGGTGATAGAAATTCCTGAAGCTTAGACAGTGTTTAAGGTTCTTTTAGTATATCCACATCTAAAGAGTCGAAAGTTGCATTAGGTAAAAGAGTTTTAATTAAATGTATGTCTTTTTCGTGAAGTTTTTTATACTTCTCTACAACTTCCGTGCTTAGTTCACTGGGACGGTAATTAGCCAAGCTAATGCCTTTGTTTCCTAAGACCATCTCGTCAGGGATATAGTCTACAAAATCTCCTAAAACTTTTCCATACACAGAAGAAAAAACTTCTTTTATAGTTTTTCTAGCGTCGTAAAAAGCTCCAGCCGTTATATAACTTTTCGAAAATTCAGGTATTTTAGACGGAGCTAAAGCGGGAAAAATATAACTTATAAATATATGCAACCATTCAGGCTCTGAGTCGTAAGAAATCAGATAAGTTGAAAATTCTTCTAAGCTGGCTTCGTCTCTAGGTAATGTTAAAGTTTTTAATCTTATTGTACCTACCATTTTGTGTACATTATACATTGAAAGACACCTTGAATACACGGAACGCAAATGCATGAAATATACAAAAGGTTTAGTGGAAGCTTCCTGCAGTAAAAAAAGTTTGTCTTGTGCGTCGTTTGATAACAATTTTGAAGTTACAGCTAAACAAAAAATTTCCACATCTCCTGTTTCCAGCAGTTTTAAAAAATCGTCGAAATCAATCCTGCAGTTGTTTTCCTCTGCGTAGGTTCTTTGATTTTTATTAGCGTCCACAGCGTAAGCAATCAGTCCGGCAGTACACGCATGAGAATTTTTTTGAAATAACAATTTGAAAGTTATTAAATTGGCTTTAGGTACTTTACGAAAAACTAGGTAACTATAGAGCCTTAATAGCTCTCCCAAGATACCTAAAGTAAATGTTCCTGCACATTTGGGTATATGTAAGAATACAGGTATATGCTCAGCCTTTTTAACATATTTTTTAGAACTTAGATCGTTTAAATAGTTGTTTAAGTAATTCATAAACTTTAAACTATGTCGCAGTAAAAATGTAGCTATGGTCGTTTAATATAAGATTAGCTAAAGAGCTGTCCACACATCCATGCACCAATACACAATCATCTCTCACAGGTTGAGAAAACTCAGGAGACTTATCTGATGATAAACCCCGTAATCCCTCGTTAGTACATTTAAAATAGCTTGTTCTAAATTTATGATCTATAAAAGAGGAGTTACTAGCGCTAGGTACAATTTCATGCTGGCAAAAAACGTCAAAAGCTATAGAACTATCCAACACACTTTTCCATGAAGTATATTTTTTATAAAAGTCTGCAGGGTATATACCTGCCCCTACAAAATGATGGTCTGTAGAATTTTTGTTTCTTTGTATCGTACCTAGGCAATCTGTGCCTTTATCTATGTATTCTTTGTTTAGCACATCTAACCAATTTTCATCTATAGGTGTCATATCTAATTCCATCCACAACCAAGAAGAAGAATTATTTGTTTTTTTTAAATACTGTATGGTTTGATGCCAGTAAAAATTAGGACCTAGCGGCCAACCTACAGGCCCATTTTCATCAAATATATGCTGTGAGGATTTTGCAAACCCTCCAGATAAGGCATCTAGTATTTTTTTTGAATACTGGGCGTCCGCGGGTCTGGAAACAGTAAGCAGTTCGTGTGTAGGGTAAGGACCAAAAAAATTTACAACCTTGCAAAAAGCCTTTATTAAATTTTTATCGTGAAATGAAGCAGGAACAATAACTAACATAAAATTATTTATTTACTGCTACCCACTTCTCTAAAGGGCAACTTTCGGTAGCCATTCGGAGTTTTGCCCAAGTCGAGCAACCACATTTTTTACACCTACCTGTGCCGTTTAAAGCTAGCTTATCCCAAAACTCACAACCTTTGCATATATCCATACGCGACTGCAAAGTTATTTCGTCTACTCCCTCAAATCCAGATTTTACCCAATTAGCGGCAGCCCTCCCCGCATTTTGTAACATTTGCAAAGGTGCAGGGCGTAAAGGGAGAGGGGCAGTTTGTTGAATTTCTTCTGGAGGTAGAGAAGCCTCTAAACGCTCCTCCTGCTTAGCTTTTTCAGAATTTGCCATAATTGTACGAAAGTCTTTTAAAGTATTATTGTATAATTCCAAGTCTTCCGGTTTTTCTTTTTGTAATCTACAGTCCCAATAGTTAATTAAAAAATTTCTGCGTTCGTTAACACGCTTAAAACCTTTTGTAGCCCAAACCGCTCGTTTCGTTTTTCTGTCTATTAAAGTCAAGGCATATACTATATTTCTTAAGTCTTCTACGTTGTGCATATATTTAATTTATTTTTATTAAGTTAATCCTACAAAAACTAGCATTCCATCAGGACCTAAAGGCTGAAAAGGCGTAATCGGGTAAGTACATGTGTAGCAACTCATACCGTAAGGTGCCCAAGTAATATTGCCGGAGCATTGACCTGGAGTTACAGCCTGCGGAGTGCAGTTGTACCCTTGCCCTGTTTTTATTTGTTGTGAGGTAGCATCTTCGTACCCAAAATCGCTGCATGTTGCATGTTGGTACTCACAATAATCCCCAGTACCAACAGACCAATAAGACCCTCCTCCTTTAGTTTCACAACCCCCCAAAGCGGAACAATCCGGACCACAGTCGTAACACCACAACCCATTACTGTCAACCACATTACCGTTTGAGGCTTTAGTTCCTGGGGTTTGCGATGAGCTAGTGCATCCTCCGGGGTTAGTATCTTCCAAGCCAAAGTCTTTGCACGTCGCAGTGCCTCCGCAAGTCCAACAGAAAAGTGTAGTCCCGCTAGGAGTTGTATGTTGGGACTGCACAGCATTTGTACAGGGAGCAGATGTAACGTTGTCATAGTCTCCAAAATCGGAACAAGTTTGTCCAGTGTCACAACAATAGCATGTAGTAGTCTGCCACCAAGTCGCGATACCTCCCAGGCAGCCGCTTGGGATAGTTTGACCTTTTTGATAAGTAGTGCCTGTAACATTGCCGGTACATCCCGATCCGCAATTTGTATTTGAAAAATTAGTATTCTGACATCCGTTACCGCAAGCATCCTTGATCATGTCACAACTCGCTTGGCAATCCGGATCGCATACATAACAACTCAAGCCTGCAGCACCTACCACACTACCAGTCGGAGAAGTTTGCCCTGCTGCGTGAGATGTTGATGCTGGAGTATAGCCAAGTTTACAATTAGTATTAGTCTCTTCTTCGTTAAAGTCTGCACAAGTAGCATCAAGCCCGCAGTCTTTCCAGCAATCAGTTGTTTGCGGCATTGTCACTGTCTGCCCCGTAATCACTGAAATAGTGGAATCGTCTTTATTTACTTGAACTTTTATGCATCCTCCAGTATTGCTATCGACATACCCCCAATCCGCGCAAGTACCGGCAGCACAATCATAGCAAGTCAAATACCCCTGCTGATGTGCTCCGTTAACAGTACCTCCTGGGCCACAATATTCAGTTTTACCCCCTTGTATAGTTTTTGATACACATCCCGGACAACAGTTCGTAGTCACATAGCTAGTACCTCCGCAGTCGTTTGAAAAACTACCGCAAGTAAAAGTGTACTGCAGGCAATACATCACTATCTCACTTGCTCCTGTCTTGTTAATATTAGTGTATGGGCTAACAAACGCCGAACCTTTTGGCATTGTTACACTGACAGCGTTGGTGTCCAGACTCATCTGTGGGTCGCCGACATTGTAGTAGTCTGTACCAAACCAATAGCATTCATGATCACTAACGCAGTTCGGATCACAGTCCCAACAAGCCAAATCTGTTTCTGCGGTAACCATACCTCCCGTTGCGTTGCATCCCTGAGTACCTTTTGGCACAGTGTGAGCACAACATTGCGGGGCTGTTCCAGATCCAAAAGTTTGTGTGCTTTGTAACCTTTCCGGATCGTTACAAGTCTTGCCAGGGGGAGGAAAATTTCCACACGAAGCCATATACTCACAGCAAGACAAAGCTGTAACCAGATATGCGGTATTGCCATTTTTGTCGGTGTATGAAGTTCCAGCAGCCACAGTGTAACTGACAGTTCCATAAGGGCAAGACCCATTTACCGGGTCAATATACCCGAAATCTGCACAGCCTGCCCCACAGCACTTCCCATAGTTAGTAACAGCCATTCCGTTTATGACATAAACATTCCCCGATTTATCTGCGCACGGCATCGACATAGCCTTTCAAGATATATTTACTTTATTTAAAATGCAACCAGAAAACCTCCACAATCTACCCTTCCAGGAATTCTGCACTACATCTATCCACATTGTACCTTTATTTATTCATTATCTCTCACAATTATTTGACATCCTCTCCAGATATGGAACTATAACCCCACACACATGCCATACACAGAGGAAAGCATTAACGATTGGTTATCTCTAAGAGGTAATGAAAGACTAGGGGCTAATGCTTCTAGCTCTACAGAAAAAGGTAAGTACGCCATGAACTACTGCTCTGTAAGAGATTGGTTAAAACAAAGAGAACATCTCTCTGGAGAGCAAATAAAGGATTTCGACGACATCATGGGAAATGTTACTGCTCTTCATGGTTCTAGTGGTATGAGGAATTGGAATGCTTGGGGGATGAAAGATATGTGGGAATTTAACTCATGGCTACTTCTCTTAAGTGGTTTAGAGTGGAGAAACTTAAAAGCTTGGGGTAAACATGCTCTCATCTCAGGTAACGTCTCTAATGAGCAAGGCCTATATGCTAGTGAATTCTCTCCATGCAAACTACTATGTCCTAGAACTGCCCGTAGAGTATCTAACCGTTGGCTGCATACTCATACCCCTGAGAAGATGTTTGAAAGCGGTCTTACTGCTTACACCTTCGTAGTAGCTTCTGGTAACGTCACTATCGGATCAGGATGGAGAGAGCGTATACACACTCAATGGGACAATATCGTTAAGCTCCTACATACTGGTAGAAAAAAGAAATTATGGACTAGCCACTTCTACAGTCATGAAGTTAGTGCTGGTAGTATAGAACACAGAGACATCTATCCCCATACTCACGTCGTTGTATGGGTCAAAGGCAAAATTAACGAAGAAAAGCTCATACAGCATTTCAGTCCTCTCTCTACCCATCTAGACCCTAGAAAGTTCAAAACCTGCAACGAGGACTTCAAAAGGTTCATAGGCTATCTACACGCTGTATATAGCTGGACTGATGCCTACAAACGCGAATGGACTGAAGAAAACAGCAAACAAACCAATATAGGCTTATCGAACATGATAATGGACATACTAGATCTATACTGGGGCAAAAGAAAAACAGGCGGAGGTAATCTTCCTTCTAGAGGTAAAGTTTGGAACGAAGATAACTTGCAACTAGACAAGAAAAAAAGTAAAATCAAAAAACGTTTAAATAAATCTATGCACAACAAAGAAAACATCTGTGAAGGCTTTCTACACGAAATAGAGGAACTAGGCCTACCTAAAGAGGCTGGAGAAGGCATGCTCCAAGAACTAGGTCTACTGGAAGAATCTTCCTACGTTAAACAAGCTAAAGAACAAAGCTTCCTAGAACTATTTGAAAACAAGTATGCCTCCTTAGACGAACTGCAAACCGCCCTAAGGGAAGAATCAGAAAACTTCAAACAGGGATTGAAAGAAGCTATGCTCAAAGAAGGTGCAGATTTGCCTACCGTTGAAGGTATGTTCAAAGAAGCTGAAGACATGCTAGTTGCTCACATAGAATCAAAACATCTAACAAAAGAAGCAGGTGGACTAGGTTCTCTACTAGCCAAGGGTCTAACTATGGCTAAATCTCCAGTTGCCAAATCCCTATCTTCAGGTAGAGGCTTTGCTACTGCAGAAGACTTTGCAAAGAGCATCGTTCCTGCTCTAAGCGAGATGAAAGGACTAGGAGGTCTACCTCAACTAAACAGCGGCGTACTTCGCATGGGGATAGGTGACAAAATACAAAGCATTCCAGGATTCAAAACTATCGGCAATTCTCTTACGGAAAGCGGAGAACAAGCTATGAGATCCCAAGCTACGCATCTCAGCGACAAAGCTTTTACTGACAACGCCAACAAACTATTTCAACAAGCTAGAACTGAGGCACGATCAGCTTCAGGAGTTGCTGCTACTACTCAAGCAAATCTAAACAACCTAAAAAACATGACAGGTAGAAAGGTTGACGTTGCAGGAGCTGTACCCAGAGCAACAGTTCAAAGAGCTGCTACTCAAGCTGGCGACGTAGTTGCTAACCCTATGGCTGCTCGAGGAATCCCTGCAGCTGCCGGACCTCTAGGCAAGCACGTCAGATTTACTCCAGGTAAAGGAGTAGTCAGAGGAGGCATAGGAGCTCTAGGCGGCGGACTGCTTGGTGGACCTGCAGGTGCAGTATTGGGAGGTTTAGGTGGAGGAATCACAGGTACATTAGGTACAGGTGGCACAGCTCTAGCCGGACTAGGATTGTATGGAGCTAACAAACTTCTATCTTCCTCTAAGGATTCTTCAGGTCTACCTGCCGATAGAAACAGAGCACTGCCTTTCATGGGCAACAACTGGACAGGGGCAGCCGGGGGAGCGTTGCTAGGTAGCGTTATAGGCAACGAACTAGGACTAGACGGTCCGGCTAGTTGGTTGCTACCTCTACTTGGAGGAGCAGCAGGATATAATTATCTTCCACAAATGATGAACAGCTACAAAGACCCAGCAGGCTATGGAGCTAACTCTGTACCTGAAATTCAAAGAGCTGGAAATGCTAGCTCCTTCGGATACCAACCAACACTATGACCCTAGACTTAACTCAATTTCAAATGGGAGTAGAAGACTTGCTCGACGAAAAAAGAGCAGGCATCATAGGTACTAATACCAGTGAAAACATATTGCCTTACCTGTCTGGACAAAAAAAATGGAAATACGTTTTAACTTCAGAAGGCTTGAAATTAAGCGACGGGGACAGAGTTTACGGTTTTGGTCTACCTGATCCCAGCATAGCTGAAATGACTGAGGTACCTAAATTGGACGACGTAACCATCAGAGACTTCGAACACGGCAAACTGTCTGGAGGTACCGCACAGGTACACAGAGCCTCACCAGACAACATCTATCTTACTCTCTCCGACGGTAGATTGAACCCCACCTTTTCGTTAGAACATTCAAAAGATAAAACGTGGAAATATTTACCTAGTAAAAAACTTATTAGCCGAAAAGCAGAAAAAGCTCCCTCGAATGAAATTAAAGCTGTAGCACCTGAAGCTTTGTTAGCTGGAGCCGAGGAAGCTATGCAAAAGGCAGCATTACTGAGTTTGAACTGGGACGCAAGTCAAGCTAACGAAGTGCTGCATGGAGGTCTGAACTTCGGCAAGCAATTGTTAAATACCGCCGCAGATCATCCGATGCTTGCAACTTTAGGTGGACTATATGCCGCTAAAAAAATATCAAACATCCGTAAAGCTACGAGCGCTGGGTATCAAAATTTAGCCGCAACAAAGCCAAAGAAATTGTTAAATAGAGAATTCACTCTACCTCTACTTGCAGGCTTAGCAGGTTCGGGTTTAGCTAACACATTTAAATAACCTTATGCCTGACGACGTCAACAGCTATATACCAGCAGATTTTGCCATGTTTTCTGGAGTAGGCAGGACTCTAACTCCAGAAGATTTAAAAAAGTATATAACTAAAGACCCAAGCCTAGGGCTACCTCAAAAAACTGAATTGCTAAGAATGCTGAATGCTCCTAACGTTGAAGAACATTTGTTAGCTGGGGCAACTGGTGCCGCAATAGGTTTAGTACTGGCCAGATATAAAAAAATGAGCCCAAGCTCACAAGTGTTAATGAGCTTGGCAGGATTCGGTATAGGTAATATAATATTAAATACTCTAACTTCACCACCAAAACATACATGGTGGAATAGTGAAAGAAGCACAAACAACATAAAGCTATGAAATTAACAAAATTAGCCCAAATTATAAAGTCTGAGCTTATGCTCGAACTTCAAAAAAAGGGAAGCTCACTTACTGAGCTGGAGAGCAATTTAAAAATTTTAAACACAGGAGAAGGAGTATATAAGCTTGCTGGAGCTTCTGATAGTCTACTTAGAGACTTTGTAGTTAGACCTTCAATGGGTGCAGCTGCCGGTTTACCTGGCTTGGCTATGAATATGAGTGCTGCGGGAGGTGCAGCTGCCGGACTAACATTTGACGGGCTGGAGAGTAGTGTGCTAGATTTAAATTCTTCTTTGTCGCGCGAACGTGAGAAAGTCGACATGATTAAAAGATTAACCTACAACTTAAAAAAAGAACATGGTCTCTAACCACACAGTAGAAACAGAACATTTTTTGTACGGACACACTAGTGACGTACCTAAAACAAAAAGAAACATCCAATCCGAAATAAAAGGAGAAAATCTGGATGTTCAACGCGAAGTAGATGCTTTTGAACTGAGCCGAGGAATAGTCAGAAAGCCTAAGCTTAACATTTCAGAATACATTTTTAACAATATAGTATTAGACCCTGAAGAGCAAAAAGATAACGACATGTTAACTGCTTTACTCAACAGCGATAAATATTTAATATCCTACTATAAAGACAACTGGACCGCTCAAGGAACCTATAGAGTTTTTATTATATACGGAACAAAAAAAGAAAATAAATAGTATGAATAAATATGCCAACACCAAAATACCTTTGTCTCCCGAGGATTCTTACTTAGCTAGTCAGCTTTTGGGTGGCAGCTTATTTAGCGCTATTCAACTGAACCAGGAAATGCAGAGGATTAGAGATTTGGAAAAACGCAGAGACGATCAAACTCTCACTATTCCTCTACCTATGGACAAGCTAAAGGTGGCTGAGGACGAAGGCACTCCAGGGATTATAGGTAGAGCTCTAAGATTTAACAGAAGTCCTATACGTACATTTATTGGTGCGGAAAGAGGTTTTGAAGGAGCTAAAAAAGACTATTACGACGCAGAAAGAGCAGAAATCGCTAAACAACTAGAATTAGCTCAAAAAGAATATTTACATACTTTGCAACGTATAAAAACTGGCGAAGAGACTCCATGCGTAGACTCTTTTTGTTCTGGTATGGCTACTGAGCTGGCTTTAGGTGATGTAGAAAAGACTGCAGAGACTGATATATCTGACGGTAGTGTTCGTCGGGTACTTGGAGATATTCTAGGTATAGCTAAAAAACCTCTACAGCCTGCCATAGATTTAGGTGCTACCGGTTTACTAGGTACAGCTGCAGGCTCCAGCTATTTAACTTATTTATTAAAAAAACAAATGCGCGACAGTGGAAGAGATCAAGGGTTTACAGGAGATCCTACCCGCGTGCAATTAGTTCCTATGTAACTTATGAAAATAGACTGGTCACAACTAGAAGCTGGAATTCAAAAACAAGCAGGTATACGCGAAGGCATAGGATCCGCTTGGAGAGGCCTCAGGGATGGAGTTGCAGGTCTTCCTAATCAGATAGCCGGAGCAGGTCAAGCTGCAGCTACTAATTTGACTAACATGATCCCTGGTGTAGAGTCTGCTCGCTATTTAAGTGGTGGCGGTTTAATGCAGGACCTCGGAAATGTAGCTATGGCTGCTCTTCCTTTAGCCTTGAGGTTCGGTAAAAAGCCTAATGCTGGTGGAGGGGCTACCTTTGCCTTAGGTAAGCCAAATTTGCTTAATTCTGCTCCTGATCAGGTACGATCCTTAGGTGCAGTCAATCCTAACGGACAAACTTTTAAATTGGCTGAAAAACTCGCAGGTATGTTGGGTTCAGCTAATAAGCTCCACCTCGAAAAAATCAGACTCAGGCAAGCTATTCAAAATGCAAAAGTGTATGGAAAAACTCCTAACAACATGCAACCTATTACAGAGCTTTTAAGAAATAGAAATACAAGATTTAAAACCCCCACTTCTTCCACGCCTGATGTAAATGTTAAAGCCGCTGGGCTTATTTTGGACCCTGCCGTTTTACGTTCAGTACTTATAAACCGTACGGCCAACGGAGTATTAGACAGAATGCATCAGCCTCAATCTTCTTCAAAGTTAGAAAATGTCAGAGTTGCTTTAGAAAGCCAGCATCCCGACATTAAAAAAATGCTTGCAGAACCTGAAGCAAAAAACTATCTTGAACGTCTACTCACAGAAACAGACCCGAACAGCTACACAGATGAAAAAGATATATATACCCGAACTTAAAGTACGTGGAAATTTTTTAGAAGAATTAGGCGCATCATCAGAAAATACTTTATATCCTGGAGATTCTTTTGAGGTGTCTTTAGCTAAGGATGATTTTGAGAACGAAGAAGACTACCATACGGTGTGGATTAATTTAACCAAGGCAGCTCAAAAGAAATTACAAAATGGAACCTCCAATTAAATTACGTGATTTTTTTGATCCTCTTGCTTTAAACGATCAAATACATAAAAACGTTATATCGAGTTACCATAAAAAATTGTCAGAAATAGAGACTCCAGACTTTAAACTTCAAATAAAAGACCTACATCTAGAGCACAAAAAATTCAGCTTTCTCGAGCAAAAAAAAGCAATTTTAGAAAAACGAGATATTACTATACCTTTGAAGGCTACCGTTGACCTTTTTGATAAACGCTCAGGTAATGTCACCGAATCAAAAAAAGTTACTATTGCAAACATTCCTGTGGTTACTGAAAGGAATACCGTCGTATATAACGGCAGTGAATATGAGTCTATACACCAACAGAGGCTTCTTCCTGGTATATATTCTAGGATACGCCAAAGCGGTGAAGCGGAAGCTCATATAAACCCGGAAGCCCGTACAGGGGTTAGCGGAAGAATTTTATTTTTACCAGATAAGCAACTGTTTGTTCTTATGCTGCAATCTACTCAAATTAAATTGTATGGAATTTTAAAAGCTTTAGGTGTACCTGATAGTGATATGCTGCGTTCTTGGGGTGACGATATTTTTAACGCTAATCGACAAGTCTATACCGGAGACGAAATAGACAAATTGTACTCTAAACTTTATATGGATTAAACGTATGAATTTAGATAAACTTAATACTAACACTAAAGAAATGACTTCTAACATGAGCAAAAATGCATACGAAATAAGGCTAGATATATTATCTATAGCCTACCAATACGAAAATTCTCTTTTTTCGGAAAGACTTAATAATTTAAAAACAGCCAATGCACCTTTATCTGCTACAGAGGTTCAAAAATTGTATCCATCTAGAGAAAACGTTTTAAAGACGGCTGAGATGTTTTATGCCTTTGTAAGCGACAATTCGAGAAATTCAAAATACTAAAATATGGCTACCAAATCTGTACGTAAATTAGCGGAAACTTCAAACCAGGTCGGAGGCATGAACGTATCAGGCTTCGAAAGAAATAAAACTGCTTTTGGTGTTATAGAAGCTTCCAGTTACTCTATAGGTGATGTTCTTTCTTTTGACTACGCAGACACCAATAGAATAATTGATGCAAGAATAACTACTCACGAAGTTTCTCCTGTAACTTTAGAGATTCTTCCTGGAACAGATTTAACGAATCCTATTCAATTAAATGTTGCAGTCCCTGTAAAGATAAGCTACGTTATCAACTATGTGAAAGGTGCAGGGCGTCCCGGCATTTCTTCTTCAGGAAGAGAGGGACAACTTTTACGTATTGAAATAGTATAAACTTAAACAAACACACTTATGGAAACACCCACAGCAACCGAAACAAAAATTTACAACCTGGTTGTCGAACTAGAGGAAGTAAAGAAAAACAAAAAAGCCGAAATGCAGGCTTACAATAATGAAATAAAACGCATTAACGCAGAGATAAAAGAACTAATCACTACATAACGTATATGAGTAACACAGAATCCAATAAACCCGCAGAAGGAAGAGTCGAGCTACCTTTAGTAGTTCCAGAAAATACTAACCGCCATTTTTCATCGTTGTTGATCGATGATGGATTGGCTCAAGTCGCAGACCACCTAAAAACCATCGAGGTCGGAATTGCGGACATCAATAAAAACGCACAGAAATTGAACGAGAGTATGCAACAACTGCAGGCTCGGAAGATATCTATTCAAGCCCAGAATTCTTTATTGCTTGAGTTAAAACGTAAGTTAGAGGAATTTGAAGGTGCAAACAACCCTAAATAATTTGATTTGGGAAAGCCCTAGCTATATGCTGGGGCTTTCTATCTTGTTAGGTTATGTTCTTTTTGTATGGTTCCGCACAAACGTTTTTGTTGAATACGTAAATTTATTCAGGCTTTCTCAGTTTTTTTACGTAGCAGATTTTAATAAGCTGAATACTGACGGCTACAACGGAAGTTACTTAGAATTTTTAAAGGAATACTACTATGAACAGTTTTTTGTTCGTTTAGTGTCTTGTCCTATTTGCTTAGGTTTTTGGTTAAGTCTTATTGTGGTGGTGTTTTTAAATTGTTCTGTATTGCTAATACCTTTTACGTTGTGTTTTTACGGATTTTTTAATAAGCTCCTCTAATGTCTTTAGAAGTTAATAAATCCTCTATCAAGTTGGGCGATACGTCTAACTCTGTAAAGCCTATATACACCTCGGAATATTTGCCGGTTTATTCAAACCCTGCAGATATTCCGGCTTTTTGTAAAATAACTCCGGATATACCTAAGCCTTTTGAATTAGGTAAACTTTCCGATTTAAATACTCTTTGTAAGTTTGCTTTTCCTCCAGTTTTTTTAACTCCTCCTATTTATAATGAGCCGCCTATCATACCTGAAGCTTGTGAGTCTTTTACGGCAACTATTTCAGTAGACCAAACAGGTGCAGCTTCAGGTGTTTTTTATGTGACTCCTTCTAGCATACCTGACTGTGGTTTAGATATTGTAGGAAACATAGATGTTCAAGCCTGTGAATCTTTTGATGTTACGGGTCCTACGCTTACAGTGCCTACAGTTATGTCAGGATCTACTTTCTCAGCTACACCTAAAAGTGTGCCTGATTGTGGATTAGATTTAGCTCTGGATTTAAAGTTGGATGTTTGTGAAGAATCAACTTACACTGTTGCTACTAACCTCACTGGAGGGGGAAACGGAACTTTTACAAACGTAGTAACCCCCAATACTAATCCTGATTGTGGTGTCGATGTTAAACTAGATTTAGACTTAGATGTTTGTGAAGAATCAACTTATAAAGTTGCTACAAATTTAACTGGGACTACTAAAGATGCTAAGTTTACAAACACGGTAACTCCTAATACTAATCCTGATTGTGGTGTTGATGTTAAACTAGATTTAGACTTAAATGTTTGCGACACTTCAACTTATACAGTTGCTACAAATTTAATTGGGGGGGGAACAACTGGAACTTTTACAAACACGGTAACTCCTAATGCTGAGCCTGATTGTGGTGTAGATCTTAAGTTAGATTTAGACTTAGATGTTTGTGAGGAGTCGACTTACAAAGTTGCTACAAATTTAATTGGGGGAGGAACAACTGGAACTTTTACAAACACTGTAACTCCTAATACGTCTCCCGATTGTGGCGTCGATGTTAAAATAGACTTAGACTTAGATGTTTGTGAAGAATCGACTTACACTGTAGATACTAACCTCACTGGGGGAGGAAACGGAACTTTTACCAGCACAGTAACCCCCAATACTGCGCCTGATTGTGGCGTTGATATAAACCTAGATCTGAACTTAGATGTTTGTGAAGAAGCAACTGTTACTGTGGATACCAATTTAACAGGAAAGAATACTGGAACTTTCGGCAGC
>ENA-UPTJ01000272-UPTJ01000272.1-marine-metagenome-genome-assembly--contig:-NODE-272-length-33454-cov-9.077667_pt1 | contig 33454 bp, 49 predicted proteins | sample MGYA00238168_ERZ767080 | MGnify/ENA primary metagenome ERZ767080 (study PRJEB28935, sample SAMN06266237) | marine metagenome | isolation source: Columbia River Estuary | place: USA:Columbia River Estuary... | reverse complement strand
TATACGTCGAGTCGGTGCATCATAAATGTCACCCAAATAGCCGAGATTTCGTAGCACTCGTCATCGTGGCAGAAGCACCAATGTCATGACCACCCACACCTGCTCATTCTGTGACCACACAGAGCGCAGATCGACTGACCTGACGATACATGTGATCACAGTGCATGGCATCGACTTTCGACCATCGACAGCACCACGCACAGCGACCAGACCAGTCTCATGCTGGTCATGTGCTATGCCGATCATGCCTACCGAGACTCACTGTCAGTGTGGGCTGCCGAAACCAGACTTTCGACACACACGATAAATGGCGAAACCCTGCACGCAGGGTCTAGGTGTCACACACCTACTGACGAGCCATCGTCTGCACTACTACTAAAGGGGATATAAAGACATGGAAGAAATCACTTTCGACCTACAGCAGGTCGCTGAGCAGATCAGGCATGCGATGTCATGCACAGAGTGGAAGCAGACCTACGGAGAGACCGACGAGCGTGCCGGTATCTGGTGGGTCAAAGACTCAGGCACATACCTGATGTCAAACGGCATAAACGGTGCACCACGACCAGAAGTGGCATACGCACATGATCTAGGCCCAGACGCAGATTGGGATTTAGTACAAGATGTGTGCGGTGGCGACGACTTTGCTGAGTTCATCGGTATCGATGAGATGCCTAGCAATATGGGTATCTGGCTACATCAGACAGGCACTGTCACGATCAGGTTTGACGAGACACGCCTAGAGTTCTCGATCTCATACAACCACCAGATGAAAGTGGGTGCATGATGAGTACCGAGTATGCGGAGTACATGACCTATGTAGATGGTCTGCGAAATCTGCTGTATGAAGCATCTGGTCTGACATTTATACACGAGACCACAGGTGGTGGCTGTGACTGTCTAGAGATCACAGACGACGCAGGTCGCCTGATCATGATCACTGACTGCAACGCAGGTGTGCCATCAGATGATGATGCTGAGTGGCTGATCGGTATCTACGCCGACGCTGACTCATGTGGTACAGAGCACACACATATGGCAGAGGCGACCGATGTCAGATCATGTGTGGCAGCCCTAAAGAAATTTCAGTCAGAAGGTGTCATCGAGTTCGATAGGGAGATAGCACGCCGTGTCAGATACAGCAAATAAAGTCGATGAGTGTGAGTGCCATCTGCACGAGTGGGTGCATGAGTTCGACGAGACATCATCGCTAGGCGACTGGTACTGGTGCTCAAACTGTGGAGAACTGACGCAAGTCGGCTGACACATGGCGAAACCGTGTCACACCTATGTGGCATGGTCTAGATGTATCACATCTACTGACGAGCCATCGTCTGACTACATAAAGGGGAATCATGAACCAACACAGCCCAATCGGGTCTGATGTAAAGATCGATGAAGTGATCGTTAGGGTCACCATCGTCGCATCAGTACCTACCTACACATGCGATGAGCATGCAGATATGAGTGATGTCGTCTACCAAAGCGCAGTCGATCAAATCACGAACGCCATCACGATGCACGCAGATGCGTACATACTCGGTTACACATCAGACCGGCTCACTCTAAAGGTGGCTGACTGATGAGGGTAGTAAATCAGAAGAAATGGCAGCGAGCCAAATATCAGGTGTCGATACTGCTACTCATCACGAGCATCGGCTGTGCCGGTGGACTCGAATCGACTGACGGCATAGAACCGATGCCATCTAGGGCAGGGTTCGTCATCTCGATCTCACTGCTAGCAGCTCTTGCGTACAACATTATGCGAAAGGAACACATCTCATGAGCGCAGAATCACTACAGACACTAAACACACAGACACTCGTCGGCTTCACTGATCAGCGTGGCGATGCGTGGCATCACCGGCTCGAACTACAGGGCATCGAGTCCAATCATTATGCTGGTGCTATCCCGATCGACGATGTAAAGCGTCGTCTATTTGCGTGGCAGGCAGTGAGCATGCCTATGCACATCACCACACCAGATGGCTACGAGATCGATGTACCAAACCGTCAAGCGATCGTACGCAACGACACATGGCAGGTACTAGGTGTGCCATCGAAGGCATATCAGCCACACCAGTACGACGAGTGGCTACTCACACAAGTAGGCAACCTCATCGACGATGATCTACAGATCGGCACTGCAGGTGTACTCAAAGGCGGTGCTATTGGGTGGGTGCAGATCGAAATGCCAGAGAACTGCATGGCAGCTGGGGTCGAATATCGGCCACATTTGCTCGCCACGACATCTTTCAACGGTGAGATTGCGACTAAATACAAGCGCACATGCACGATCGTGGTCTGTGATAACACTCGAAACATCGCTCTACGAGAGGAATCAGCCGAGATCAGTGTGCGTCACACATCACAGTCGCATCTCAGACTCGCTGACGCTCGTGAAGCACTCGACATTGTGCACCGGCTAGATCAAGATTTCGCCGACGAAATCGAGACACTGATGGCGATGCAGGTCTCAGACCGAAATTTTGACCGATTTCTGAGTGTGCTCATACCATCGAGCGACGCTGATAGTCAGCAAACCCAGACTCGTGCCGACAACATCAAATCGACTATGCGCCAGATGTGGCAGACCGATCTCAGGTGCTCACCATTTAGGGGCACAGGATTTGGGGCATTACAGACGGTAAATACATGGCGACAGCATGTGAAACCAACTCGATCAGGTAGGTCGATGATCGAGCGCACCATGATGGACACCCTCACAGGGCAGACAGAGATCGCAGATCGTGAGGCTGTCGAGATGCTGATGGCAGTAGCGATATGACCTGTCAGACATCTATGCTCTGGGTCTCAGCGAAGGGAATCTATGACAATTACAGACCTGATGAACGCAGTCGAGTTTCTGCGTCGAGTAGTCGCTCGTGGCGATCAGGAAGAAATACTTATACGCACCGTAAAGGCGTTAGAGTTAGAGATCGAAAGGCGATACCGTGACCAACGACAGCATGCAGGCTGAACTGCAACATTGGCAAGGCAGAACAGATGAGATGCAAATCTCGATCGAGCGTCTGCGTGAATCGAGAGATGAAGCACGAGCAGAGACTGAGCGTGCACGCACATCATGTGACCTGCTCATGGCAGAGATCACTCGACTAGAGCATGTCATCAGTGAGCAGGGTGCACGCATCGACCGACTCACTTTGCATTTGCAGCAGGGCGTAGAGCTATAGAAACAATGCTAAAAATCATCTGCTGGATAGTCATCGCATCGATAGTGCTCACTTGGGCACTACTTATGTCATGGATTATCGAAGATGTGCACCGGCTGATCGCTGACCCACCGAGCGATCGACCAGATGCTGATCGATGAAAAGCATCAAATGCCTAACCTGTCACACTGTCATCACATCTGGTGTGGGTGTGGCAGGTTGTGGCTGTGACTCTGACGCACCTACATGGTGTGCACTAGATGGCGATCGAGTACTAAAGTTTTCGTATTCCATATGGCGTGATATAGGGGAACATGATGCCACTGCTAACACAGAATAACGATCTCAGACCACATCGCATCTGGAATTGGTCGATACCGGCTCTTTCAGCGATACTCGCTGATGGCACTCGACTGCGTACCTGCCCATCAGCTGGTATATGCGCATCAGTCTGCTATGCACGCAACGGCACATACTTATTCTCAAATGTTCTAGCAGCTCACACTCGAAACCTGCAGTTAGTCATCGACGATCATCTGGCATGGCGAGAGATGATGATCACCGAGCTGCACCAAACACGATTTACTCGACCTGCACCACCACGATTACTACCGATCTCATATGACCTGATCGCAGACGACTGGCTGAGACACTGGTGTGAGACCGGCACACCTGCCATACGAATACATGACGCTGGCGACTTCTTCGCAGACTGGTATCTTGACGACTGGCTGTACATCGCTCGACAGACACCTGCCATCATGTTCTACGCCTACACCAAAGAGATCGAGATGCTACAGACAGCATCAGACATACCTGCCAACTTTAGATGGCTCGCATCGACAGGTGGCACACAAGATCATCTCATCGACGACACAGTGCGTCACGCTGATGTATTCCCAGATGAGCAGACACTCACCGACGCAGGATATTCGAGCCAAGACGCATCTGACCTGCTCGCAGTGCTATGGCCGACCACACGCATCGGCATACCTGCAAACAACATCAAGCACTTCAACCGACGCATCGCTGGCAGAACATTCAGCCAGATGCAGACCGAACTCGACGAAAGACGAGCACAGCATGACTGAGATCAGTGACCCAGTAGCACTCACACCTATCGATCAGGTCGGTGGCATCTACATCAAACGAGATGACCTATTTAGTATCGGTGGCAGCTGTGGTGGCAAAGTACGAGCGTGTCTACAGATCGTCACCGACGCTCTAGCATCAGGCAAAGTCGATGGTCTCATCACTGCAGGCTCACGACAGTCACCACAAGTCAATATCGTCGCAACGATCGCCGAAATGTACGATCTGCCATGTCGAGTGCATACGCCACAGGGTGAAATGACACCAGAGTTGCTGGCAGCTGTCGAAAAAGGCGCACAGATTGTGCAACATCGTGCAGGGTACAACAATGTGATCATCGCCAGAGCGAGAGATGACGCAAAGCAGAGTGGTTGGCTCGAAATACCGTTCGGTATGGCACATCATGCGATCATCGCATCTACAGCAGCCCAGATATCGAACATACCGGCTGACACCAGACGCATCGTCGTACCTGTCGGCTCTGGCATGGCATTAGCAGGAATACTCACAGGTCTACAGGCATCAGGCAGAGACATACCTGTGATCGGTGTGCGTGTGGGTGCAGACCCATCAAAGCGACTAAATGAGTATGCGCCTAAAAACTGGCGACAACTCGCCACACTCATCACCAGTGATATCGACTACCACCATCACGCACCAGTCACCCACATCGGTGACATCGACCTAGACCCCATCTACGAAGCAAAGGCTCTGCCATATCTCAAAGATGGCGATCTGCTGTGGGTAGTAGGTCGTCGAGAGACAGCCAAAGCACGCAAATCACCCACTTCCACCCCTACGAAAGTCAGCACCATGAACATCAGACCAGAGATCAGCGAGCTAGCAGTGCCACTAGAAGACCTGTACACACACCCACGCAACATCAGACAGGGTGACATCGGTGCTATCTGCACCAGTCTCGAAGCACACGGCCAGTATCGACCGATCGTGGTGCAACGATCAACAGGGCACATACTCGCCGGTAACCACACCTATCAGGCAGCTCGATCACTGGGCTGGTCACATGTAGCTGCCACCTATGTCGAGTGTGACGATGAGCAGGCACTGCGCATACTGCTCGTAGACAACAGAGCGAACGATCTCGCCACCTATGACGACACTGCACTCGCCGATCTACTCAGAGAACTAGCAGCCACAGAGCTCGGTCTTGAAGGCACACTGTATGACGGTGACGCACTCGATACCCTGCTCGACGACATCAGCGACCCTGTAGAGACACCATCTCTACAAGACATGTTTGGTGTACCACCCTTCTCAGTACTCGATACCAGACAGGGCTACTGGCAGACACGCAAAGATAACTGGCTACGCATGGGCATCGAGTCAGAGATCGGCAGAGATACTGATCTGGCTATACAGACCAAGCACATGATCAACAATGGCATGGTAGACCCCAACTCACGCCTAGCACAGGGCACATCAGTGTTTGACCCTGTACTAGCAGAGATGCTGGTCAGATGGTTCTCACCACGACAGGGCACGATCATCGACCCGTTCGCCGGTGGCTCAGTGCGTGGCGTGATCTCATCACTACTAGGGCGCACATATCACGGCATCGATCTACGAGCAGAGCAGATATCTGCCAACTATGAGCAGGCCAAGCGCATCATCAGAGATGAGCGACACATACAACCACACTGGGTGATCGGTGATAGCAGGAACATCAAAGACCTACTGAGTCCGATCGAAGCAGACTTCCTACTCACATGCCCACCATACGGTGATCTAGAGGAATACAGCGACGACCCACGAGACCTATCAGCTATGAGCCATACAGACTTCATCGACACATACCGACAGATCATCAGTGAGTCAGTGACCATGCTCAGAGATGACTCGTTCGCTGCCATAGTGGTAGGCGACTACAGAGACAAGAAGGGCTACTATCGCAACTTCGTGAGCCAGACCATAGATGCAGCTCTATCAGCCGGACTACACCTATACAACGAAGCGATACTGGTACAGATGGTAGGCACAGGTGCGATGATGGCAGGGCCGTACATGCGCAGTACACGCAAGATGGTCAAGATGCACCAGAATGTGCTGGTGTTCGTGAAGGGCAACCCGAAGCAAGCCACCCTCAGATGCGGTGATCTAGAGATGACAGACAACTGGCAGGGCACAGCATGAGTATCAAACGCCCCTGCATCAACTGTGGGCAGCTCACCACACGCATCACCAGATGCGAAGCATGCCAGAGACAGCACGACTCACTCTATGACAGCGACTACCGGCGACGAGCACAACAGATCAGAGCAACAGCCACCACATGTCACATATGTGGAGAGGGTGCTAGAGCACTCGACCCGTTCACAGCAGACCACATCATACCCAGTAATCCCCTGTCACCCCTAGCAGCTGCACACAGGTCATGTAACATCAGAAAGAGCAACAAGTGACCACACCAAACCCATACACACACTGGACTTCACGAACATGAACACGAAATCGAAAGCAAACTCGATTTTTCCAATGGCGAGATGGGCCTTGACATCTGCGGAGATTCACGCACGCATCAGCGAAATATCGAGTTTTATTGGTCTGGTAGCCAGATGGCTGAGAGAGAGTGCTGAGCGAGAGAGAGTGATCGATCGAGACTGGGCGTACTCAGGTGGGTGGTAAAAATTCTGGGCGCAAACCCAAGCCGGTCGAACAGAAAAGGCGTATGGGTAATGTCGGTGGTCGGAAGTTGCCATCGCAGGCATCGATCACAGCTCTACCTCAGTTGGCATCACAAGTACCAGAGCCACATCGACCACTCGGTCAGCATGGTCGTGCTCTTTGGCAGCGTATCTGGACTTCTGGCGCAGCGTGGCTGCGACCGGCACTCGATGGTGATCTCGTGCTGATGGCATGTGAGATGACTGACGAGCGTACGGTGCTCAGGCAGCTCGTGTTTAGTGACCCGACTAACTGGCGTGAGCGTCGTGGTCTGCGTGAGATAGATCGATCAATAACGAGTCTGCTCAGTCAGATAGGATTTTCACCTACTGACCGAGCGACGCTAGGTGTAGGGGAAGTGAAACAACATGAGTTCAGTGAGATCAGGCGACGCATCGATGCCAAGAGGAATGCTGCCAACGGCTAAATGGCAGCCGACCTTCTATACACCTAGACTGCATACTGCTACCGACGGTGATGAGATCATCGACTTTGCTCGTGAGCATTTCCTAGTACTGAAAGGCTTTCGAGCCGGTATGCCACTGGACTTCACGACATGGCAGAAGTGGCTACTGCGTGCCCTGTACGAGCGCACACCAGAGGGTCGTCTGAGATACCGGCGTGCACTCATCGGCTTACCACGCAAACACGGAAAATCATTGATGGGAAGTGCCATTGCTGTATATGGGCTGATAGCTGGTGAGTCTGGGGCTGAGAACTATGTCGTCGCTGGAGACCGTCAGCAGGCACGCATCATCTTCAACGAAGCCAAATCACAGGTGCTGTCATCACCCCTACTAGCTGCCGAGTGCAAGGTGTATCGAGATGTGATCGAGATGCCTAGATTTGGGTCGATACTTAGAGTGCTCTCATCAGAGTTCAAAGGCCAAGCAGGGCTAAACCCATCACTGGTGCTATTTGACGAATTGTGGAATCAAAGTAGGTCTGACCTATATGACCAGATGACTTTGGGTTCTGGTGCTCGACTAGAGCCACTGGTGGTGTCGATCACTACTGCTGGATATGACCTAGATACTGTCGCTGGTCGGCTCTACCAGTATGGGAAGCAGTGCGCTGCTGGAGAGATCGACGACCCATCGTTCGGCTTCTGGTGGTGGGAAGCACCGGCTGACTGTGGACTTGACGACAAGAAGGCGTGGGCTATATCAAACCCTAATCTCGCTGAGCGTCTGCTCGACCCTGACGATATGCGTACTGCTATGCTGCAGACTGATGAAGCAGCGTTCAGGCGTTGGCGACTAAATCAGTGGGTGCGTGCACAGGAGTCATGGCTACCGGCTGGTGCTTGGGAAGGCTGTAGGTCTGATCAGGGCATCATCGATGAGCTGCCTGTCTGGGTAGGTCTCGACATGGCTCTGAAACATGACTCGATTGCTGTAGTCATCGCACAGCCACAGCCAGATGGTGTGGTCGTCACTCGATCACAGATATGGCAGCCACGAGATGAGGGTGTCGATGTCGCCGGTGTCGAGCAGTACCTTCGCTCACTGCATCTCAAATATCAGGTTCAAGAGTTCGTGTACGACCCTGCCTACTTTCAGCGATCTGCTGAGGCTCTGTCTGACGACGGTCTACCTATGGTCGAGTTTCCCCAGTCGAGTGCACGCATGATTCCTGCATGTGGCCATGCTTATGAGCTGATAGTCAATAAAAAGGTGGCACATGATGGCTCACCTACCTACACAGATCAGGTACTCAGTGCAGCTCAGCGTATGACAGATCAGGGCTGGCGGTTGTCTAAAGGTAAATCAAAGCGTAAGATCGACGCTGCGATCGCACTCGTCATGGCTCTCGATCGAGCTACATCGAGACAGACAGCCCTAATATCACCTAACATCGTGCAGGTATGGTCATGAATAAGCAGAGACTCACCACTGGATTAGAGATAATTGGTGGCATATCACTGGTGTATGGCGTGAGCATGATCTCGAAACCGTTGGCGTTTATCGTCGCTGGTCTCATACTTATCGGAATAGGTGGTCTAAACGCATGAGTCTTTGGCGCAAACAGGAAACTCGTACACTGCCGACCAGTCTCGACCCATATCAGATCACTGCTCGACCGTATTACAACAACTGGTCAGGCGAAGTCGTCACTGAACTCACAGCATTTGCATCGTCAGCAGTGATGGCAGCTACTAACTTACTAGCTGACTCGATCGCATCTATGCCACTCGAACTCACGAGACAGAGAGCCGGTCGTATCGAGCGTCTGGCTACGCCATCAGTACTCATCAAACCAAACGCTCATCAAACAATGTTTGAGTTCGTGCACCAGACGATACTCACGCTCGCTATTCATGGCAACGCCTACATATATGCACCACGCACAGCCGGTGGTCTGCCATCAGAGATGCGCAACCTGCACCCCAAAGACATCAAGGGCATGGTCTACGCAGATGATGGTTCGATCGTCTATTCATTAGGTCAGAATCAAACTTTGACGGATAAAGACATCAGGCCAATCAGATGGCTGCTTCTACCGAGCCAGCAGGTAGGTATCTCACCACTCGAAGCCATGAAAAATACCATCGGTATGTCGATCGCTATGGATAGATTCCTTGCTCAGTTCTACGGTGAGGGTGCTACACCATCAAGCGTGTTAGAGACTGACACTGCGATCACTACTGAGCAGGCACAGATACTGCGTGACACATGGGAAGACTCACATGCTCGACGACGCAAACCTGCAGTGCTCACCGGCGGTCTAAAGTGGCGATCGATCACGACCAGTGCAGCTGACATGCAGATGCTCGAACATCGTGAGGCCATCGTGCGTGACATCTCTCGTGTGTACCGTATCCCACTGCATCTAATCAACGGCACTGGTGGAGACTCACAGACCTACCAGAACATCGAGTCAGCCGGTATCAACTTCGTGCGATACACACTGCTGCCATTTATGCGCCGACTCGAAGATGCGATCTCAGAGATGTTGCCACTCACTCAGCGTGTGCGTTTCAATGCCGATGAGTTTCAGCGTGCAGACCTGCAGACTCGTGTGCAAGCACAGCAGACACAGATACTCTCTGGAACTCTGTCGCCAAACGAAGCACGCCAGATGGAAAACCGTGAACCATATGAGGGTGGCGATGCGTTCGTCGCACCGAGCTCTACCCCTGCTATCGGCATCGATGCAGTGCCACCAGAAAAGTAATTATGAAAACATCAGCAGTCACAGTGACCACATCAGCGACCCTGCTAGTAACAGCAGACAATAAAGAACGCATCGTGTACCTACACTCAGGCACTGGCAGTGTCTATGTGGGTGGCAGCGATGTCACAGCATCTACAGGCATACATCTACCAAACGGTACGACCATGCAAATAAGTGTGCCTTTCAATGAGACCATATACGGCATTACATCGTCATCGACGCAGACTATGCGTGTACTGACACCAGACATCGACTGATCATGCCATACGGTATCTCGACGACACAGACCGACTGCTCAACATGGGCGACCGTAAAGCACGAGAGCGATGGGTCATATACGACCATTGGCTGTCATAAATCCAAACAAGATGCAGTAGATCAGATGGTGGTGGTATCCATGAGTGAAAAAATAGACCCTATTGGTGATGTCAGCAGTCGTGCGATCGGAGATATGCCGATGGTAGAAGTTGAGCCTGAGTCACAGCTCACCCCACGCCAGACAGCCCTATATGATGTATATGAGCAGATGGCAGAAACCTTTGGTCAGTGGAATCAGGGCAGTGGCGCAGATGGTGCTCACTATGTAGCCGAATCACCGTTCGCAGCTGACGGTCTGATCTGTGCAAACTGCGTGTTCTATGAAGGTGGTCGTGGCTGTGAGCTCGTCGCCGGTGATATCGCACCTGCAGGCATCTGCAAATTATGGGTCATCAATGAGCAGCTGATCACGCCATCAATCGAACCAGAAGAATCGTCTATGGGCTACGAAGCCAGAGCAGATATCGATCTGAGCGCACCTGAGTACATGAGAGCATCTGCTCGTCGTGGGCTAGACCTACATGAGCAGGGTCTGTCAGGTGATGGTCTAGTGCCTGCAACTGTCGCCGATGCTCGACGCATGGCAGCAGGTGAGATCAGCGAAGCCAAATGGCGAAAGATTGGTGCATGGATAGCACGACACATCGGTGATTTAGATGCCGTACAGGGTGACGAGATCACAGCCGGTCTAGTCGCCATGTTGCTGTGGGGTGGTGGCTCTAGCAAAGAGACCGCACTACGAGCACAGAAATATGCAGAGCAGATCGTCACCAGACTGGACTCTATGCAGACTAGGTGCATAGATGATATGCCACCTACTAACATCGAGCCGATGACTACTACAGAGCAGATCGAGCATCGCTGGTGTATCACTGGCGCAGATGAGCGTCGAGTGGCGTACAGCACTCTAGAGATGCGTGAAGATGTAGCCGGTAATCGTCTGATCGGTTATGCAGCTGTGTTTGACTCGCCATCTGAGCCGATGCCATTTACGGAATATGTAAAGCGTGGGGCATTTCAGAAAACCATCAAAGATGGGGCTGATGTACGCCTGCTGATTGACCATGAGGGTGTACCACTGGCTCGTACTAAGTCCGGCACGCTGATGCTAGAAGAAGACGAGCGTGGCCTGAAAGTGATCGCTGATCTCGACCCTATGAACCCTGACGCTGCCAGAGTGATCTCGGCCATGCGTCGTGGAGACATGAGCCAGATGTCGTTTGCTTTCCGCACAATCAAAGATGCGTGGTCAGATGATCGCTCAGTGCGTGAACTACGAGAAGTACAGTTGTTCGATGTAAGCGTCGTGACCTTCCCTGCCTACGAAGCGACAGTCGCTGAGTTGCGCAACGCTCAAACATCGGTTACAGTTTCACCGACGACCAGTGTCTCTGTGCGCAAAGCCCAGATCGCTCTGGCTCGTCAGCGATAGTCAGCCGACTCACAGCCGACCAGATAGGTCACTGAGTGAGCCACTGATACACCCATCAGAAATCTCACTAAAGGAATAATCACATGACCTACTCAAAGCAACTTATCGAGAAGCGTGACGCTGAACTCGCCAAAGCAGATGCACTCGTGGCACTCGCTGCAGACGAAAAGCGTGAACTCTCACAAGATGAAGACACCCAAATCGCACAGACACTCGATGTAGTGCGTGATCTCGATGAGCAGATCACACGCCACGCAGAGCTCGAAGGTCGTAACGCAGCAGCTGCAGAAGCACGCAAAGCTGCAGGCATCGAAAAGGTCATTGCACCGGCTGTTGTAAAGTCCGAAGCACGCACCTACTCAGTGCAGTCAGAGACATCTTTCGTAGCTGACGCATTCGCTGCCCAGTTCTCCAACGACTTCTCGGCCAAAGAGCGTCTGGCTCGTCACATGAACGAAGAAAAGATCGAGCGTCGTGATGTGAACAGTGGCAACTTTGCTGGTCTCGTCGTACCTCAGTACCTCACTGACTTGGCAGCACCGTTTGCTCGTGCAGGTCGTGTGACTGCTGATCTCGCTCGCAAGCACCAACTGCCTAATGCTGGTCTCACCATCAGCCTCAGCAAGATCACGACTGGCACTGCAGTAGCAGCCCAGACTGAAAAGGCATCTGTGCAAGAGACCGACATCGACGACACCAAGTTGGACATCTCGATCAACACCTACGCCGGTCAGCAAAATGTCAGTCGTCAGGCTCTAGAGCGTGGCACTAACATCGACTCACTCGTGATGGCCGATCTCGTATCTGCCTACCACACGACCCTGAACACTGCAGTCGTTGCAGAGTTGTTGTCATCTGCTGGTCAGACCGTGACATACACCGACGCATCACCTACGGTCGCTGAAATCTACCCTAAGTTGCTTGACGCAATTCAGAAGGTACAGACGACCTACTACGGTGGGCCGAATGTCATCATCATGCATCCACGCCGTTTGGCGTTCTTCATGGCAGCACTCGACAGCAGCAACCGACCAGTCGTAGTACCTGCACCAAACGCCATCAACCCAATCGGTGTTGGCAACGGTGCACCTGTCTACGGCAATAGCGGTTACTCAATCGCAGGCTTGCCAGTGTTCACTGATGCAACTATCAGCACTGCACAAGGCGCAGGTACGAACCAAGACACCATCTACATCGGTAACTCGCAAGAGTTGCACTTGTTTGAACAGGGCAACGGCGACCCGATGATGTTGCGTTTCGAGCAACCACAGTCACAGAAGTTGGAAGTCACGATGATCGTGTACGGCTATGCAGCTTTCACTGCAAACCGTTACCCAAATGCTTGGGCACAGATCAACGGTACTGGTCTCGTAACACCAACCTTCTAACTCTTTAGATAGTCGGTGCACTGCAGGCTGATCACTGTGGTGCACCGGCTGTCTGAGATAGACCTATGACACAACACTCATCACTCATCGATGCCCTGCTCACTGAGCGTGCCGGATATGTGCAGCGTGGTCTCAAAGACCGTGTAGCTCAAATCGACGCATGCCTGCGTGATCTCGGTCATCTCTCAAAGCCACAACCGACCCCAGTGGAGACTGCAGTAGCAGAGCCACAGGTCGAGACAGCATCGCTCTCAAAGACACGCACTCGTAAGAAAGGCTGAGCCATATGGCCATCACCAACGGCTATTGCACATTGGCCGAAGTGAAAGCAGCCATGCGACTCACCGACAGCGTAGATGACACCCTGATCGAGAACTCGATCGAAGGGGCTAGTCGTCGCATCGACGGTTACTGTGGTCGATTTTTCTATCAGACTGCAAAGACTGTTAGTTACTATGCCAACAACTCATACCGGCTACAGACTGGCGATATCGCATCATCGACTCTGACTCTAAAAACAGACAATGATGGTGCTGGTACATACGCTACGACATGGACTGCCGTCACTGACTACACGCTAGAGCCACTAGACAACGCTCTACAGGGCCGACCTATTCGTGCGATCGCTGCCACCGGCGGTAAAACATTTCCATTATGGACAGCACCTAGCGCACCATCAGTACAACTTACAGCCACATTTGGCTGGCCTGCTATCCCAGACGATGTGCGTGAAGCCTGTGTGCTACTTACGATGCGTCAGTTTGCTCGGTATAACGCAGCTCTAGGCGTGCTCGGTTTCGCTGATATGGCGATTACAGTGCGTGCAGTAGACCCTGATGTGCGTGACCTGCTGACCCCATATCGCATACTGGGTGCGATCTGATGGCTGCCACAGTTTCACAGGTACTCACAGGGCTGGCTACTCGACTGGGCACGATCTCTGGTCTGCGCACCAGTACATATATGCCAGAACAACTAAACACGCCTATCGGCTTCCCAGTGCTGGAATCGATCGAATACCACAAGGCGTTTGGCGGTGGCGATGTCGTCATGCGATGCTCAGTGTTCGTGGTCGTAGGTAGATACACCGATCGGACTGCTCACAGCTCACTCGATGGCTACCTGTCATTTAGTGGGGCAACATCAATCAGAGCTGCCATCGAAGGCGACACCACACTCGGTGGAGTATGCCAGACACTGATCGTTGAGTCCGGCATGAATATCTCTGCCGTATCGGTTGCCGATAGTGAGTTCCTACAAGTACAGTGCACAGTTGTAGTGCACGCATAGAGAGGTAGTTATGACCAAATACACCGTTACCAGTGACCGGCTTGCTGATCGCTCAGTGGGTGACACTGTGCTCGACACTGATCTAGAATCTCTAAACATCGATGCACTCATCGACGGTGGTCATATCACCCCTGTCGTAGTCGCATCAAAGAAATCATCAGACACGAAAGACGACATCTAACATGGCCACTCTGGTACTCACTAACTCAAGCATCACTATCGGTGGCACAGATGTCTCGGCACTGGCTAACAGCGTTACCCTCAATTTCGAGATCGATAGTCTCGAAGCCACAGTCTTTGGCGGTCAGCACATTTTCGTGGGTGGACTACAGAACAACTCTGCAGACATCACCCTGCTGCAGGACTATGCAGCTACTAAAACCGAAGTCACTGTGTACCCACTCGTAGGAACGCAGACCACAGTCGTCATCAAGCCGATCGCCACAACGACCAGTGCGACGAATCCAACTTATACACTTTCCAACACTTTTCTATCAGCCCATACGCCAGTGCAAGGCGGTGTTGGTGAGCTCGTGACTACGAGCCTCACTTTCACTGGTGGCACACTGGTCAAGACCACAGCGTAACGAAAGCGATCTATCATGGCCGTACTAGCACTCACCAACGCCTACATCTCAGTGAACTCAGTAATTCTGAGCGACCACGCAAATACAGTGACCCTGAATTACGAGATCGACAGCGTAGAGACCACCGCCTTTGGCAGCTCTGGACACACCTTTACCGGCGGTTTGCAGAATAACTCACTCGACATCACCTTCATGCAGGACTTTGCTACATCAAATGTCGAAGCGACGATCTACCCACTGGTTGGAACGACGACCACTGTGATCATCAAACCGAACGGCTCAACCACTGGTGCTACCAATCCGGCTTACACACTTACTGGAACTTTCCTAGCAGCTCACACACCTGTGCAAGGTGGCGTTGGCGAGCTCGCTACCACGAGTCTCACCTTTACTGGTGGCGCACTCACGAAGGCAGTTGTCTAAATAGCATCTCTCGAAAGGGGATATAGATATGAAGATCGCACTACAGGTGCACTACACAGACGGCGAGACACGAGATGTCGAAGCAAAGTTTGCAGACTTCGTGGCGTTCGAGCGTACATGGCAGCGCAGTGTTGCTCGATTTGAGACAGAGATCAGGCTCACCGATCTGGCGTGGCTGGCATGGTCTGCTGAGTCTCGTGCAAAGAACACGGCACTCAAATTTGACCCTGAGTGGATTCAGACAGTCGATAGCGTCGAAATCGCAGAGGGTGAAAGTGATACCCCTTTGGCGACGACTCAGCCCACTGGCTAATCGCATCTTTATCGATCGAGACCGGCATCGCACCGTCGCTGCTACTCGACGAGTCAGAGCTGATGATCAACACTATGGTGCGCTATATCAAAGCACGCAACAAGGCGCAGTCTCAGCGACGCAGGTGATCACTCATGGCTGCTAATCAACGCATCGAAGTAAAGGGTCAGAAAGACCAGTTCGGCAAGATCGAGATCGTCGGCTATACCCAGTTTATGAAAGCTATGAAGCAGGCTGAGAAAGACGGCGAAGCTGAGCAGCTACTGCAAAAGGCTAATGAGGAAGTAGCCAACATCATCATCAGGCGTGCTAATCAGATCGCCGGTACGAAGATGGAGAAGTCGGCAGCATCTACCCTGCAGCAGTCATCGAGTCGTCTGCGTGTGGCTGTCACCGGCGGTGGCAAATCAGCACCATATTTCGGTGGCGCAAACTTTGGTGCTAATCGTGATACTCGTCGTCTGATCAAAGCACCGAACATGCGTGGTCGTAGGTCTCGTGCTACTACGGTGCGTCATGGCGAAGATGTAGATGTTGTTGCAAAGCGTGTCGAGTCACAGTCTGTCGAGTCATCAGGTAAGACGATCTCTAAGCGTCTGGGTGGGCAGGGTGTCGAGCTCGCTCGTACTCAGTCAGGTGGTCTGCGTGTGATCAAAGGTTGGAATCAGTTCAAGCAGCAAAGCAAAGGCAGAGACTTCTTCCTGTATCGAGCTGTAGGTCAGCAGGAAGAACACATTATGGGGCTATATCAGACGGTGCTCGATCGCATTACAGACCAAGCGTTCCCAGAATAGACTGCACTGATCATGGCTGGCGTACGGAAACTCACCCTACAGATATTCGGTAATGCGAAGTCGGCAGTAGGTGCTCTGAAAGAGACCGGCGATGCCACTGTCGGCATGGGTAAGCGTATGTCAGATGCTCTGCCGTCTATGAAGACGATGGCAGTGGCTACAGCAGCGTTTGGTACTGCAGCTGCCGTAGCAGCCAAAAAGTTCATTGACATGGGTTCTAACCTGCAGGAATCACTCAGCAAAGTCGATGTGGTATTCGGGCAGTCATCTAAATCGGTACGAGATTTCGCTAAGACCAGTGCTGCATCACTGGGTATATCTGAGCAGGCAGCTCTAGAAGCAGCTGGCACATATGGCAACCTGCTACAGGCGTTCGGTCTGACTCAGCCGGTAGCGACTCAGATGAGTACATCGCTCGTAGGTCTGGCAGCTGACCTAGCCAGTTTCAACAACACGAGCGTCGATGATGCTCTCATGGCTCTGCGCTCTGGTCTATCCGGCGAGACTGAGCCACTAAAGAAGTTTGGTGTCGCTCTATCTGATGTACGACTCAAAGAGCAGGCAGCTGCTATGGGTCTCGGCACATTTACAGGTCAGCTACCTACAGCGATCAAATCTCAGGCTGCATATGCCCTGATAATGAAAGACACATCGCTGGCACAGGGAGATTTTGCACGCACCAGTGATGGAGTAGCGAACCGTCAGCGCATCATCTCAGCCCAGTTCAAAGATGTCTCTGCACAGATCGGTACTGCTCTGATACCGGCGTTTAGTACGCTGCTGAATGTCGTATCGACTCAGGTGCTACCGCTACTCAGTGGCTTCTCTGATGCCCTGCGTGAGGGTGGTCTGGGTGGCGGTCTGCAGTTCGTGGCCGACAAGATCAAAGCCGGTGCGCCACTGGTGCTGAGTGCACTAGGTGACATGATCACGATGGCTGTGCAGTGGATAACAACCACAGGCTTCCCGATGTGGGTCGATGCTGTCAGCAGTCTGGCTAATGGTCTAGTGGGCTGGATAGAGCCACGCATACCGATGATGATCGAACAACTAAAGGCATTTATGATGAGTGCCTACAAGTGGATTATCGGCACTGCTCTACCTGCACTCGTCACCGTCGTACAGAGACTGGGCGACAAGCTCACTTCATGGATAGCTCTAGCAGCTCGTGAGCTGCCTGCACAGCTCGTCACATTCTTTGGCGATCTAGGTAAATGGCTACTGTCTGACGGTATCCCGATGCTACTGGGCTACGCTGCTCGACTCACCGGCTCACTCGTCAAATGGCTAGGCACTATCGGTGGCTCACTCATCGTCGGTCTAGGTGGTGCGATCGTAGCTCTCGTAGCAGCTCTACCTGATCTATTCGTGGGCTTCTTCAAGGGTCTAGGCAACATCGCTGTCGGTGCAGTCAAATTCTTTATATCAAAGTTTGACGACATGAAGCAGGCTCTAGCCAACATCGCTATCGGCGCAGTCAATGCCCTGATCGGTGCTTTCAACTCGATACCACTCATACCGAACATACCCCTGATCACTCTCGATACGAAGAAACTCGGCTCACAGATGGGTCTCACATCTAAAGACCTATCTACAGTAAATGAGAAGTTTGACAGTCTGGGTGGAGTTACGAAGGTCGCTGCTGGTGCTACTAACTCGCTCACTGATGCTACGAATCTGCTCGGTCAGCAGATGGGTGGTGGTGGTGGTAAAGCCGGTGGCGGTACGAAGAAGATCGTCGATGAGGCTGCAAAGCAGTTAGAGAAGTATCTGTCGGCCATGAAGGGCGTGACCAGTGCATCTAAGAGTGCTAGCGACGCTACAAAGGCGGTCGGCAAAGCACAGGCTGATCTACTCAAAGCGACGACTGCTGTCACGGCAGCTCAGGAACGCTTCGATCAGATCGTGCGTGGGTATGGCGCAGAGTCCAAACTGGCTAAAGATGCAGAGCGTAATCGTGCGAAGGCTCAGCGTGATCTAGAGCGTGCAGGGTATGGCGTAGAGGGTGCAATCAATGCTGTCAAAGACGCAGAGACCAAACTGGCTGATCTGCGCACTGACCCTGAATCTACGCCGGAGATGATCAGAGAGGGTGAGATCGCTCTCGCCGAAGCCAAACTGTCTGTAGCTGATGCCACTGATGCACAACTCGACTCGACTACGGCACTAGCCGAAGCACAGGCGACTCTCGATGAGATCGTCAATGGTGCTAAGGAAGGGTCAGCCAAATATACCGATGCACTTAAAGACCTGACTGACGCTAAAGACCGTGAGAAAGACGCTATCGATCGGGTCACAGACTCGGTAGATCGTGAGACCGAAGCCAAGATCAAACTGGCTGATGCTGAGCGTGAGCTTGCCAAAGTCAGAGCAGCTACCCCAGATACCATCGAGACTAAAGGCGACTCGATCATCGCCGGTGGCACAGGTGCTGCATCAGGTAGCAGCAAGCCATATGCGTCATTTATGGAAGCAGTACGAGCATTGCACCCTAACTCGCCATCACTCAGCTCTAGTACCCCAGTCATCGACTCACGGCAACGCTTCCCTGCCCTATACGCAGAATACAAGGCAGCCGGTCTTGCTCTAGCAAAGGGTGGCATCGTTACGAGTCCAACACAGGTTCTGATCGGTGAGCGTGGTGCTGAGGCCGTAATTCCTTTGAGTCGTATGGGTGAGATGGGTGGTACTCAGATCAGCATCACAGTCAATGCCGGTATGGGTACTGATGGGGCTGTGGTTGGTCAGCAGATCATCGATGCGATCAAACAGGCTGAGCGTCGCAGTGGCCAAGTGTTTGCGTCTGCCTGATCATGGCTAAACCTACGACGACTGTCGAAGTGGTGTTCGATGAGACACCTGTGCTGTCTGGTGACATGTTCACTCTCGATGACACCACTAAAGGCGTGCTAAATAATCCGTACTATCTGCTAGATGGACATCTGAACTTTATCGATGTGACATCAGATGTACTAAGTGTGTCAGTGAATCGTGGCAGGTCTCGATCACTCGATGAGTATCGTGCCGGTACAGCTCAGATTGAGTTTGACAATGACGCTCGTGCCTATGACCCACTAAATACGGCATCTGCCTATTACCCATATGTGATACCTAGACGGTATGTGCGTATCAAATCAAACAGTATCCCTATCTTTGCTGGACTGATCAACCAGTGGTCACTGGAGTACCAACCACCGCAGCAGAGTTTCGTATCTGCATCATGCTCTGATGCTTTTAGCCTGCTAGCCAACCAGACGATCGACGCATATACCCCATCTGAGCAGCTATCTGGTGAACGCATCGCAGAGGTGCTAAGCAAATCTGAGGTCAATTTTACTGGTACATCATCTCTGATCGATACCGGCTCTAGCACACTAGGTGCATTTCCTGTCGCCGATGGCACGAACGCTCTGTCATATCTACGACAGATTGAGCGCAGTGAGCAGGGGTATCTGTACGCATCAGCTGCTAATACCCTCAGATTTAGAGATCGTGCGTCAGTGGTCTCTCAGACCGGCTCTGTAGCGTTTGCTGATGATGGCACTGGCACATCGAGTTACATGACGCTAGATGTTGAGACTGGTGACGAGTTGCTATATAACCGAGTGGTGGCAGAGTCACCTGCAGGTCTGGCGCAGACCGTCAGTGATAGCACATCGATCGCCACATATGACATCATCACTCTGCAGGTAGATAACCTGCTGAACTCAACTACCGATGAGGTACTGGCTATAGCCAACCTGTTGCTTACCCAATACAAGACACCAGAGGTACGATACACAGGCATCTCTCAGCAGCTCGGTGCACTAGGCGGTACAGCACAGAACGCTCTACTGACTCTCGATCTGACAGACCTAGCGACAGTCAAACGAACATATGCGGTCGGCTCACCGGCATCAGTGACCAGATATGTGCTTGTCGAAGGCATCACGCACCAGATCACACCCACTACTCATCGCATCAGTTACCGATTTGGTTCGCTGTCACAGGCTGGCTTCGTGCTGAACTCAGGCACATTTGGTCTACTAGATGTTGGCAACCTCACCTGATCGGCTAATATAGAGACACTATGGCACGCCAAACATTTACAGCCGGTCAGGTATTGACAGCTGCACAGGTCACGACACTGCAAGCAGCTATCTGGTCTGATGATGTGAACGCTCAAACGGCCAGTTACACACTCGTGCTCGGTGACGCTGGAAAACAAGTCACAATGACCAACGCTTCGGCAACCACGATCACTGTGCCACTGAACTCGTCTGTAGCGTTTGCTACTGGTGTGCGTATCTATGTCATCAACTTAGGTGCAGGTACATGCACTGTCGCCGGTGCTGGTGGTGTCACGATCTCTCAGGGCAGTATTGACCTGACCATGCCACAGTACGGCGTAATGGTGTTATTCAAAGTAGGCACAGACTCATGGGTGGTCGAGTACGCATACGATGCAGACGACGATCAGCCAGTACTGGCATCACAGATATTCGGATAAAGGAACAACAAAATGGCAACCTTCAGCAAACAGATACTCAGTGGCTCTACAGATGGCAAGGGTGTGCTCGTTGCTGCTACTGCTACAGCAGGCACACTCATACACACAGCATCTACGACGACGACGACACTCGATGAGGTCTGGCTATATGCAGTAAACACATCAGCATCAGATGTGAAACTGACGATCGAGTGGGGCGAAGCCACTGCACCAAACGGCAACATTGAGTACACAGTCAAGGCAGAGAACGGTCTTTATCTGATCGTGTCTGGTCTATTGCTAAAGGGCAACGCCACTGCGCTCACAGTGCGTGCATTTGCAGCGACGAGCAATGTGATCGTGTTGCATGGATATGTAAACCGCATCGCTGTATAGGTGCACTGATGTCTAGAGTCGATCGATCTCTATCAGGTGGTAAAGCCATCAGTGGTGGCCCACTAGCACCACGCAGTCGCAGGAACAACACGAACCAAGTGAATAGTTATTGGTCTGGTAGTACTGCTGTTGAATTTCTTGTTGACTATTTAGTTCTTGGTGGCGGTGGCGCAGGTGGTTCGCAGCGTGGTGGTGGTGGTGGTGCAGGTGGTTTCAGAACATCCGCAGGAACAACGGGTGGTGGTGGCAGTGCAGAAGCATCACTAACCTTGCAAGTGGGAACGGCATATTCAGTAACTCGTGGTGGCGGTGGTAGTGCAAGTAATGGAAGTGATTCTGTATTTAGCACCATAACTGCAACTGGTGGCGGTCGTGGTGGAAATAATACGACAGGTATTGAAGGTGGTTCTGGTGGTGGTGGTGGTGGTACTGCTGGTGGTGGCGCAAGAACTGCATCACCAGTTCAAGGTTACGCAGGTCGAGCTTCACTTGATGCAAACCGTTCAGGTGGCGGTGGTGGTGCGGGTGCTGGAAACGACACAAGCAAAGATGGTGGCATAGGTATTGCATCATCAATCACTGGTTCATCTGCAAACTATGCAGGTGGTGGTGGCGGTGGTTCTAACAGTGGTTTTCTGCCGGGAAGTGGCAATAGCGCTTGGGGTGGTGGTGACGGTGGTGGTGGTGTAGACCAAGGCTTGGCTGGTACAGATGGTATGGGTGGGGGCGGTGGTGGTCGTGGTGGTAACGCTGCTGGCAACGGTGCAAACGGTGGTAGCGGTATTGTAATTTTGCGTTATCCCGACAGCAGAACAATTACTTTTGGTGCAGGTGTAACTGGAACTGAAAGCGTTGCATCAGGTGGCTTCAAACGAGCAACAATTACTGCTGGCACTGGAACTGTGAGTTGGACATAATGGCACATTACGCATTTCTTGATGGAAACAACATTGTGACTGAAGTGATTGTTGGTATTGACGAAACAGAATTGATTGAAGGTTTTTCTACAGAGGAATGGTATGCAAACTTTCGTGGACAGGTTTGCAAACGCACTTCATACAACAACAACATTCGCAAACAATATGCAGGAATTGGTTTCACTTATGATGCTGACGCTGATGTGTTTGTTGCGCCACAACCTTTTCCCTCTTGGGCTTTAGATAGCAACCATGACTGGCAAGCACCAACACCAATGCCAAATGATGGCAAGATGTATAAATGGAACGAAAGCGATCTCGACTGGGTAGAAGTCGTTGGCTGATTTTTGCACCTGTAGCAGCTCTAGCGTTCGTAGCACCTGCTCACGCTGAGCCTGTCGTCGGTCTTGCTGTCACCGGCTACACGATCGATCAGATACCACCAGTCAAAGCAGATGGCATCTACCCTGTATGCGGTCAGGGCACACTCGATTTCATAAACGCCACATGGGATTACACACAGAACGAGTTTGGTGCATGCGGTAGCGACTCGTTTATGCTGCACTACACCGGCTTTATACAGATACCTGAGCACCAGACGATCGAGTTCTGGGTGGCCTCAGACGATGGTGGCACAGTAAAGATTGGTCTAAACGAGTTTGGTGTTTGGCAAGATCAGGGCTGCTCAGCTACAGAGACAGGGCTAGTAGATATGCCTGCTGGCGTGTACGACCTAGATGCCTATTTTTACGAGAACGGCGGTGGAACATGCTTCATGTTGGCATGGAACATCGATGGTCAGGGCTGGTCGATCGTGCCACCAGAAGCATTTACTAACACCCCTGTGGATACGACGACTACTACAGACTCGACAACCACCACGACCACAGAAGTAATGCCGTCAAGTACAGCAGGAACATCTACGACTCTCGGTGACTCTGGTCAGGCATCAGCCAACACAGCAACGACAACCACAGTACCGGCGACCCCATCAAACACCACCACAACATCATCTCAGCCTACCGTCACGACTGAGCCTGCCCCACCTGAGACAGCACCACCACCGCCACCAGTGATCGATATGCTGCCCCCAGATACTGAACCAGACCCACCTACTACTGAGCCTGCACCGCCTGACACTGTGGCCATGCCACCACAGACCATCGCAGAGCCGGTAGATACCGTCGCTCTACCACCAGACACCATCGAGCTGCCCCCAGATACTGAGCCTGCATCGCCGGATACTGTCGAGCCTGCTGATGTAGTGACAGCCCAGATGATCGCTGAGCTAGTGGCAGTGATCGATGAACTGACCACAATTTCACCAGATGAGGTCACAGTCGAGCAGATCACACAGATCGTCGAGTCTGCAGCGTTTGACTCTCTGACTGCTGAGCAGGTCGCTGTACTAGCAGAAGTGATCTCTGATGCCCCTGATGAAGTCAAAGACGCTTTCGAGTCTGCAGTCAATGTGTTCGATGACCCTGCTCTGTCTGCGTATGTACCAAAGGGCAGTACGGTCTCTGTGGCAGCTCGTCGAGTGATGATCGCTGTCACTGCAGTCACTATGGCGATGGCCGTACCTATGCCGACCGGCTCTAGTACCAGTAGTACTGAGCGTCGCCAGAAAGTACAGTGAACGCCATGCGTAAATGGCTAGACGAGCTCAATGGTCTGATCTGGACTTTGGCAGGTACTGGTCTGGTGCTCGTCACTCTCTCTGGCTCGACTCGCAAGTTAGGCTGGCAGATAGCGATCGTCGCTCTGCTCATAAATCTCGTACTCATCTCACTAAAGGATAATGACCAATGAAAAAAGCCCAAGAAATCGCACAGCGCATCGTCGCTCTATTCCTGTCATCAGCTCTGGCGATCATCACCGGCTCTAGTGTCATAAACTCGGTATCTGGCGCAAATATCACGCTCTGGCAGTCGGCAGCTCTCGCTGGATTTGCTGCCGTAGCAAAGGTCGTCGAGCAGTTGGCTAAAGCAGCGGTAGATGGCACGCTCACTCGTGATGAGATCGACGAAGCCTTTGGCGGTATGTCAGCAGCCAAAAAGGCAGCAAAGCGCACGAAGGCTGCATGATATGGCAAATCGCAAATACACAGGTAATGCAGACGGTGTAGCCAAAGGGGTCAGGGCTGGTCTAAAGATGCTCAGTAATGAGGTAGTCCGGCTGTCAGATAAAGGGCTGTGGAACAACGGCGATTTCGGTGTTCGTAACATGCGTGGCAAAGAGTCACTGAGTGTGCATGCCACTGGTCGTGCGGTCGATCTCTCGTACCGTTTCATGCCAGATCATAAAGACGCATCAAACACCAAAGGCAAGCCGAGCAGTCGTGCTGTAGCTCTGCAGTGGTGCAAAATACTGACAGATCACGCAGATGCTCTGGGTCTCGAAATGATTATCGACTATTTCCCTGAGCCACATGGTCGAGCATGGAAGTGTGATCGTGGCGGTTGGGTCAAATATGAGCGTCACATGGTCGAGCACGCCCCACATGGCGACTGGCTACATGTCGAAATCTCACCGGCGATGGCAGATAACCCTGCAGCGGTCAAAGCAGCGTTTGCGGTGATTGAACAGCAGCTAAAGAGTCAGCCAAATGGATAACACAGCAGTGATAGTGGCGGTCATCACGGCAGTGGGTGGCATCATCGCTGCCCTGCTCGCCGGTCTCAGAAAAGAGAACCGAGAAGATCATGCGCTCGTCACAGACCAGATCAGACTGGTACATAAGACACTCGTTCGTCTAAGTGATAAAGTCGATAGACATATCGACTGGCACTTAGAAGGGAACGACGATGGGAAATCTGCTAAACGAAATTGATCTGAATAGACGAAAGTCTGGGCCGAAACGACGCATCGAGCAGGTGCTCGCCGAGCTCTCACCAGATGATGCAGCTGATCTACAGACAGCACTCGACGATCACTCAGTACCACAGGCAGCTATCTGTCGTGCACTGCACAAGCGTGGTATCGGACTCTCACAATCGGTGATCAGTAACTATCGAACGGGCATTAGATGAGCCTGAGCGACGACATCTCATCGGCCATACCTGATGGCACTGATCTACTCAAAGCCGAGATACTGCGTGTCAAGCGTGAGCGTGACAGTGCGATCGGTGAGCTATCACGAGTCGCTACACAGCTCGAAGAAACTCGTCGAACGCTCGATGTGATCGAGCAGGTAGAGACTGCACAGTTACAGCCGATCAAATGGCTACAACTACCGGCAAAGGCAAAGCCTAGTGCAGCGACACTGGTGCTGATGCTGTCAGACCTGCATCTCGACGAGATAGTGCTACCAGAAGAAGTCGATGGTCTAAACGCCTATAACAGAGCTATCGCTGTGATGCGCATGGAACGATGGTCACAGAATGTGATCAAACTCGCTCGACATCACCTAGCCGGTATGAAGTATGACGGTGTGGTACTGATGCTTGGTGGCGACATTTTCTCTGGAGATATCCACGAAGAACTCAAAGAGACCAACGAAGACACGATGCTTGGCTCGCTACTTTTCTGGGCAGAGCAGATCGCATCAGCGATCGATCTACTGGCAGGCGAATTCAAGAAGGTACACATCGCAGCTGTAGCCGGTAATCATGGTCGTACGACTCGAAAGCCACGAGCCAAACTGAGAGCTCGAACCAACTTCGACTGGCTACTAGCAAAGATGCTAGAGCGTCACTTTGGTGGCGATAAGCGCATCACCTTCCAAGTGCCAGAGGCTACAGATGCCCTAATCTCGATCTATGACACACATCATCTGCTCACTCACGGCGATCAGACGCAGGGTGGTGGCTCGATCGGTGGTATCTACCCACCTATCATGCGCATGCGTGCACGCAAGGCACAGCGATATCTTGCCACCGGCGCATCGTTTCAGACTCTGTGGCTCGGCCACTGGCATCAGTATCTACCGTCGCCATCGATGGTGGTGAACGGAAGCATGAAGGGCTACGACGAGTATGCCTATGTCAGCAACTTTTCGTTCGAGCAACCACAGCAGGCGTTTGCCATCGTCGTACCTCAGAAAGGCATCACCATACAAGCCCCAGTGTTCTGTATGGATAGAAAGAAAGAAGGCTGGTAGATATGCAGTACCAGATCGTGCGCCTGACATGGCATGACGCTCATAGTGTCGGCTCTGGGTGGCAGAGTATCGATGAGATCGATGACGATGCGTGTGTCGTCGAGTCGGTAGGCATACTGCTGCCAGAAACAAAAGACAAGCATGTGGTGCTCTGCCAGTCAATCACTGACACAGACTCGATAGATCACATACTGGCTGTACCCGTTGCAATGGTCGTGCATATGCAGATACTCTCTGAGCTGTCGGTCGGTTCGGTTTCCCCTTCCCAACCCACCTGATAGGTATGGCTCGACCTGCGTTATGGCGGTCGAGTCATACCATTTAGGCATATCCCTATCTTCTGATGCTTACTGTGCTACACCTATAGGGCATGATGTGGGCACACATCAAACGAAGGGCAAATGCACATGATCATCATCGAAAAACCGACACACGGTACGCTTGACTGGCTACATATCCGGCATCGAGATACCGATGGACTATGCACGCTAGGTGGCAGTGAAGCACCGGCACTCATGAACTCATCAGCGTTCATGTCACAGGCTGATCTCTGGTATCGAAAGAGCACTGAGCCGACTATCAGCGTGCCATCGGCAGCTATGCAGGTAGGCAACGATTTAGAGGGTGCGCTCGTCGATGTCATGTCACGCACTCTGGGCATCAAAATGGTCACACCAGACATCATGTATAGGTCTGGTCGCTGGACTGTGACGCTAGATGCAGTCAATGTCGATGCAGTGTCTGCTAATGAAGTGCCTGCGATCATCGGTGAGATAAAGACGACTCGTAAGTACTCGATCAGCAGTCTCTCTGATGTGCCACCTGAGTATCTATGGCAAATCTACGCTCAGCAGTATGTCACTGGTGCAGAAGCGTGGCTGACAGTGCTCGACCGTGATCTACGCATCACTACTTTGGCTGTGCCACGAAACGAGCAGGCTATGCAAACGCTCGCTGAGCAGGCAGAGATATTCTGTGCATCTGTAGATGCTGGCGTACAGCCAGAGGGTCTGATCGATCAGATGAGTGCCGACCAGATCGCATCTCTGTGGCGTACTGAGCGTCGTGCTATCTCGCTACCGGCTGACGCACTCGACTGGGTGCGTGATCTCGAAGATGCACGAGCACTAAAGAAGCAGGCAGACACAATCGAACAGGCAGCCAAAGATCATCTGGCACGCCTACTACTAGATGCTGATGAGGGTCAGATCGATGGTCAGACCGTCATCACATGGCGAGAGCAGGCAGGCAGAGAGTCTGTAGACCTAAAGGGTCTGCGTACTGAGCAACCTGATCTGATCGCCAAATACACAACAACAGGAAACCCAGTCCGTGTCATGCGTACTGTCAAAGCAAAGGGGAAGTAACACATATGTCATATTCACTGGAAGGTTATGTCGATGTCGCTCAGCGCATCAGGCAACTACGAGCCAAGCACCCAGAGGCGGTACTACGACCTGCAGACCCTGCGAATCCGTTTCGCATCGTCGATATCGGTGGTCGAGAGTTCATCGTCTATACAGCTGCGTGCTATCGCACACCTGATGACCCGATGCCTGCAATAGCGGTTGCAGCTGAGCCGGTACTTGGTCGAACCAATTTCACTAAAGACTCAGAACTGATGAACGCTGAGACATCTGCGTGGGGTCGTGCGATCATGGCAGCCCTAGCGGTCGATGAGCCACACATCGCATCAGCAAATGAGGTACTCAACCGCCAGATGGATAGATCAAAAGCTGAGCACCCATCTAAACCTGCTGTAGTCGGCTCGAAGGCTCGACCTGTGGCACAGTCAGATGACACATCATCGCTCACACCGGCTGAGATCGCAGAAGCATTTGGGGCTGAGATTGTGAGTGCACCGATGCCACAGCGTGAGCAGGTGCGTACTCTGTCGGCTGTCGCTTCACAGAAGCAGATCGGTTTGATCGGCAAACTATCTAAAGAGCGCATGATCACTGATGTGGCTGAGTATGCCACGACTGCACTAAAGCGACCTATCGAGAGCGTGACATCGCTATCGAGCAAAGATGCGTCTGCGCTCATCAAGATACTGATGGAATCGTGACATGCCGACATTTGAGACCAGTCGAGATCGGCTAGCCGAAGATGAAGCGTGTGCACGACTAGGTGAGTACTGGCGTGGGGAGATAAAAACATCGACCCAATATCAGCACTACGACCGTACGCTGTATCACATGGGGAGACCGAAGGCTCTGCTAGAGATCAAATGCAGGTCGTACTCGATCGATTATTTCAGACAGCATGACTACATGATCAGTGCTGTAAAGGTCGCTCGACTACAGACATCAGCCGGTCTACGCATGGTTGTGCCACTGATACTGGTGTCATGCAAAGACGATGACTTCCTGCTCGATCTGAGAGATGAGAGATATCGCATCGAGACACGCCGAGTAAATGACAGAGCGACTACCCATGCAGGTGTCGTCATGCGTGATGAGGCTATGTGCTTCTTTTCGCTGGATTGCTTCCTGCCACTGAGCGACATCGAGTACCTGATCACATGAAGTGGTTTGAGCAGGCAGCCTGCAAAAATGCAGAAGTGACCGTGTTCTTTCCGGCTGATGCCAGAGAGCCTGACGCATGGCATCGGGCACGAGCAGTGTGCTCTCTGTGCCCTGTACGCAAACCGTGTCTGGCGATGGTCATCGATCTAGAAAATACCGACGATAAGTGGGGCATGTTCGGTGGTCTGACACCATATGAGCGCAGGAACGAACGACGAAAGCGAGCGCAGAGTGCCGATCGCAGACGATGATCTACCTGACTGGGATTTCGTAGCCGACCCTATAGCTCTAAACGACAGCGAAGGCGCATTTCTAGCGATGATCACAGAACAGGTACTCGACTATGAGCGCAGTGCACGCACCCTGATGACCCTGCTGATATCAGCACTCAAACATCGAGATCGGCTGCATATCGAAGTGCATGAGGCTGTCGAAGCGGTGGCGATGATGTCACCGGCTGATCTGACGATCTGTGGCTATGAGATGCTATGTGACCTATTAGATGCAACTTCACAGAAACGAAATAGACGATGACAGACGAACGCAAGGGCGAGTGTCAGGGAAGGCGTGATAAGTGCACGCTCGGTGATCAGTGCCCAAAGTTCGGAACACTGGGCAGACCTGCTCGTGATGGTGCTCGACGAATAAAGGGCTGTGGCGACCCAGTAGCGAGAGGAAAGCGCAATCGAGCAAAGGGTGACAGCAAAGCACGCATCGCTCGAAAGCGTCTAGGTATCGGTGGTGCTAACACTCGACACGAAGAATTGTGGGGTGGCTCGCTCAGGCTAGAAGTCAAAGCCGGTGCACAGATCGGCCCGATCGTCACCAGATATCGAGCAGCTGAGGGTCAAAGTGAAGCATCTAGGTCTCATGGTGATGTCAGACCGTTCGTGATGGTCTGCATGCCTGATGGTGAGTCTGATGGTTTAGTGATTATGAAATTGTCCGTATTGGGTGATCTGATGGCTATCATCTCAGCCTAGATCGGGAAGATAAGGGGTTATATGAACGACAGGCGACCGACAGTGCTGTCTCTATTCTCAGGGGTAGGTGGCTTCGACATTGGTTTAGAGCGTGCAGGGTTTCATACTGTGTACCAGTGTGAGATCGACAAGCATGCTCGATCAGTTCTAGACAGGCATTGGCCTGATGTACCGAAGTGGGGTGACATATCGACTCTCACAGCAGACGAGATACTGCGTCACACATCGACGATAGATGTCGTGGCATGGGGCAGCCCATGTCAAGATTTATCGGTTGCAGGAAAGCGAGCCGGTCTAGACGGCGACAGATCATCTCTATTCCATGAGGGTGTACGACTCATCACAGAACTACGAAAGGCAACTAATAATGAGTATCCAAGAATCTCTATTTGGGAAAATGTGGCAGGGGCACTCAGCTCGAACTCTGGGCGAGATTTCCACACAGTCATCGATCAAATGGCAGAAGCAGGGGCGCATCTACAGGAATACGCTTTGCTGGACTCGCAATTCTTCGGAATCCCCCAAAGACGGCGCAGAGTCTTCCTGCTCTCTGTCTTCGATACTGATATCGCAGACCGATGTGCCGACCCGTTACTACCTGTCGGCGAAAGCATGCGAAGGGATACTGCGAAGGGCACAGCGCAGAGGCAAGCGTCTGCCGGAGAGACTGCAGAGAGCACTGGAGAGCACAGCGACTGGGATATCGAGCACCAAATAGTCGGCTCACTGCAAGCACATCTCTCAAAGCAGGCGAGTGCTGACGATGCTGCACATGGTCTGCTCATACCTACACACTCGACGCAGGTATATACCAAAGCCAAGAGAGCGTCATCTGTCGATGATGATGAGACATGGGTAGAGGGTGCTGTGCACCCCACACTCAACTCGTTCGATGTCGGTGATGTGCGTACTGTGGCTGCTGTAGTTGATGACCCGATCTTCTTTCAGGCACACCAGAGTGGTGAGGCACGAGTGCAGTCAGATGTCATGCACACGCTCGCTGGATATATGGGCACTGGTGGCAACAACATGCCGATGGTCGCCTACTCGATCAGAGAAGATGCCAAAGCCGGCAACTTTAGTGCTACCGAGATCACGGCAGCTCGTGCACTGCAGGCACATCAGCCATCTGTGCAGTCACATCATGCGCAAACCTTTATCGCTAGTGATGCCATAGTTAGACGGCTTTTGCCGATCGAGTGTGAGCGTCTGATGGGCTGGAACGATCATCACACCAGATGGAAGGCTGACGGCACAGAGCAGACCGATGGGCATCGTTTCAAACAGATCGGCAACGGTGTGGCATCACCTGTAGCGACATGGATAGGCGAGCAGATCAGGGTCTACCTATGAGCGTCAGATGGATATCGCAGGTCTGGGAATCATCACCATATAAGGGTGAGCGACTGCTACTGCATCTCGCTTTAGCAGACTTCGCTAATGACGAAGGCTTCTGCTGGCCGTCACAGACCACGCTCGCTCGAAAGGCTAGGTGCTCTAACAACTGGGTGCGCCTGTCGATCAGCCAGATGGTCAAAGATGGGTTCGTGCAGATCGTCGAGCCTGCCGGTGCAGGTCGTGGCAAGGTCGGAAGATATCGGCTACTAGGTCATTCGGTAGATACCCACACTGAGAAGGGGTATTCCGAAGAAGGCCACACTGTGAGGTCTAAAAGGTCACACTCTGACGCATCTGATACCTACTTACTGAACCGTCATGAACCGTCACTTACTCGTGCCGATTTCGAGACCGTCTGGAAGCAGTATCCACGCAAAGTAGCAAAGGGGGCTGCATGGCGTGCATGGCAGAAGGTCATGGAGTCATCAGAGCCACCGGCACTAGATGTGCTCACTCGATCAGTCGATGCGTATGCCAAATCGATCACAGAGATGCGGTACTGCGCTCATATGGCTACATGGCTCACTCAGCAACGCTGGCTCGATGATGTCACATCTGACGCATCACAGGGCACTACAGAGCGTCTAGAGCCACGCATAAATGACGCTATGGCTCACGGCAATGTCTACGGCATGACTGGTCGTAGCCATGACGAACTGGTAGATTCGATATCGCACAGACCGCCAGATGAGCAGGCAGCTGCACTCGACCGCTATAGGCAGGTCAGTGCCCGACACCGAAGCAGGTGAACATCATGCAAAAACTCGTAGGGATATCTATAGCTCTAGTCACAGCGACTCTGGGCTGGCTTCTCACACCGGCTCAGGCTGTAGCACCTAGTGCTACATCAGTCGTGATCGGTCAGAGATCGCCAGATACCCAGTCAGCATCTGTGCCGGTCACGACGACGGTAGTAGAGCGACTACCTGATGGAGTACCTGCCGATCTATCGAAACGATGTCCACAGTACGAGCAGATGCTGGCAGCTCATGGTCTCTACCCTGTGCAAGCGTTCTCATATATTGCGTGGCGTGAATCTGGCTGCCGACCACGAGCCGTAAATGCTCGGTGGGATAGCGCAGGCAACATCGTCTGGACTCTGAACCGAAATGGGTCGTATGACTCAGGTCTGCTACAGATCAACTCATCATGGAAGACGGTCACACGAGAGACCTGTGGCGGTGGCATCGACCTGCTCATGACACTCGACTGCAACATGCGTGTCGCAAAGTACCTGCTAGACAACGGCGGTCTACGCCATTGGTCGCTCTAGAAAAGAAATCTAAAGAATCTTCCGTTTGGTACTAGCAAAGTGCGTTCGGTTTGCCTATCTTGTATTTGTAGCCAGATGGCTATCAGATGAAGGGAAACATCGACATGACCAAAAAGTACCGAGTAGCGACTCTCGCACCACTCGTCAGGCAGCAATACCTACAGCCGGAGACACAGAACGGCATCGCTGTCTGGGGTAAGTACGAGACAGCAGAGACCTTTACGATCACGACTGCCAAAGAGCTATCAGTGATCTTCGGTGGGCAGGTAGCCAAATGAGCACCATTACACTGTCGCCATCGTCGAAGACGAAGCGCATTTTCGAGTGCCCTAAATGTGGGGTACGCCACACATCAGAAATATACGTCGAGTCGGTGCATCACAAGTGCCACCCAAACAGCCGAGATTTTGTAGAACTCGTCATCGTCGCTGAGGCAGCTAAATCATGACGACTCATGACTGCATGTTCTGTGCCCACACAGAAAAGACAGCCACCGACATGACTCTGCATGTCATAAATGTGCATGGCATCGACTTTGCCCCACACGGCACACCCAAAAAGGTCATGCGACCTGTGTCGTGCTGGTCATGCGCATCACCTATACAGCCATACGAGACTCACTGCAGGTGTGGGCGACCAAAGCCAGACTTTCGACACGACTGACATATGGCGAAACCCTGCACGCAGGGTCTAGGTGTCACACACCTACTGACGAGCCATC